>JADMIO010897385.1_pt1 | contig 26087 bp, 26 predicted proteins | sample 8958161 | NCBI WGS metagenome assembly JADMIO01 (sample SAMN16585339, study PRJNA669376) | soil metagenome | isolation source: Crop rotation soil | place: USA: Cullars Rotation, Alabama | collected 2011 | reverse complement strand
GCGGGCGCTCGACGATGAGGGCATCGCCGCCACCATCGCCGATTTCGGCCTGCCTTTGATCGGTCCAAATTCGCCCTTTTATGCGGAGCGGCTCGCCGCCGCCGCCCGCCGCTGGCTGCGCGGCCGCTGGCTCCCCGGCTCGCCCCGGCCTTTTTAGGGGTCCGCGCTCGCCGGGCGGCTTAATGAGAGCTTTAGCTTTTCTTTAGTTGCTCGCGGCCGGCGGCCGTGCCCGACTTCGTCGGGGAGGTCGTCATGGGCTTGAGAAACCGGATCGCACTGGCATTGCTCGCGGCGGCTTTGCCCGGCGCGTCCATGCAGGCCCAGCCGCCCGCGCCGGCGCCCGCTCCTTTCCGCGCGGACGGCACCAGCGACGGCATTCGCATGACCCGGATCGCCGAGGGCATCTACCAGTTCACCGCCTCGGCCGACGGCTATGTGGAGGACACCAATTCGACCGCGATCGTCGGCCGGAACGGGGTGCTGGTCTTCGACACCAACACCCGCCCATCGACCGCGCGGGCGGTGCTCGCCATGCTCCGCACCGTGACCGACCGGCCGGTGCGCTGGGTGGTCAACTCGCATTGGCATCCCGATCATTGGTCGGGCAACGAAGTCTATGCCGCCGCCTTTCCAGGCGTGGAGATCATCGCGACCGACGAGACCGCGGCCTACATGCATAATGTGGCGCAGGCTTGGCCGGCGGTCTTCGCCGGGCAGCTCGCCCGCATGCGCGCCGAAGCGCCCGCGGCGGACGAGGCGGGCCGCGCGGCGCAGGCGGCCCGGATCGCCGGGCGGGCGAGCTTCGCCGAGGAGATGGCCCGGGTCCGGCGGACCTATCCGACGCGCACCTATCGCGGCGCGCTCAGCCTCGATCTCGGCGGGCGCGTGGTGCGCCTCACGGAGATTACCGGCGATGCCAGCCATTCGACCATGGCCTTCCTCCCGGCCGAGCGGCTGCTGCTGACCGGCGACGCTCTGGTCGCGCCGGTGACCTGGACGCAGCAGGGCTATGCGATCTCGCCCTGGATCGACAGCTTGCACGCGATGGCCGCGCTCCGCCCGCTCGTGATCGTGCCCGGTCACGGCCCGTTGATGCGCGACCTTTCCTATCTGAACCTGGTCCTCGCCTACATGGAATCCGCCCGTGCCCAGGTGCGCGCCGCTTTGGCCGGCGGCGCGGTGACGGTGGACGAGGTCGCCGCGCGGGTCGATCTCGCCGCCTTCCGCACGCGCTTCGCTGGCGTCGATGCCGATCGCGGCGAGGCATTCGACGCTTATGCGCCGAGCCTGGTGCGCAAGCTCTATCTCGAGCAGCGCGACGGCATGGAATCGCGGCGCTAACGGCCGGCTGCCGGTCCCCGTCCCGCCTGCTATACTGGAGCGATGCGCTATCAGGGCCGCTGCCATTGCGGGACGATTCGCCTCGCCTTCGAGACCGAAAGGCCGCTGGCGCCGCGCGCCTGCCAGTGCAGCTTCTGCCGCAAGCACGGCGCGCGCACGGTCAGCGATCCGGCGGGATCGGCAATGCTCGTGCTCGGCCCGGAGACGCTGCGCTACCGCTTCGGCGAGGAGGTGACGGATTTCCTCATCTGCGGCCGGTGCGGCGCCTATGTCGGCGCGGTCGCGGAGACGGAGGGGCGCCTCTACGCCACGCTCAACCTCAATGTTTTCGACGAGCCCCATCTCGATCTGGCGGCGGCCCCGGTTTCCTATGACGGCGAAGCGCGAGAAGGGCGGATCGCGCGGCGGGCGGCGCGCTGGACGCCGGCCGCGATCTGCGCCGGCTGAGGGATGGTCGAAAGCGTGCTGCGCTTGGTCGAGCCGATCTGGCGCGCCCGGGTCCGGCGGCTTGATGACAGCTTTAGCTTTTCTTTAGTTGCGCCCGGCCGGCGGCCCTGCGCGACTTCATCGCGGAGGATCGACATGCGCTTGAAAAACCGGATCGCTTTCGTCTCGCTCGCCTTGCTCGCGGCCTGCGGCGCCGCTGGCGGCGGCAACCAGGAAGCGGCCCCCGCCGCGCCCGCCCATATCGTCGATCCGATCCAGGTGCCGGCCTATGTCGCCGAGGCGCTCGCCGATCCCGAGCGCGCCATGCACCAGGCGACCGACGCGCGCCGCCATCCCGGCGAGCTGATCGCCTTTGCCGGGATCAAGGCCGGCGACCGCGTGCTCGATCTGATTCCGGGCGACGGCTATTGGACTCGCATCTTCAGCCGCATCGTCGGGCCCGAAGGCCGCGTCTATGCGGTCTGGCCGCAAGCCTATGCCGATGAAGCCCAGGGCAATTTGCGCACGCTCCAGGCGCTCGCGGCGACGCCCCATTATGCCAATGTCCAGGTCGCGGTGGAGCCGACCGCCACGCTGACCGCCCCCGAGCCGCTCGACCTCGTCTGGACCAGCCAGAATTATCACGATTATCCCGACCAGTTCATGGGCCATATCGATCCATCGGTGCTGAACCGGGCGGTGTTCGCGATGCTGAAGCCCGGCGGCACCTGGTTCATCATCGATCATGCGGCCGCGCCCGGCGCTGGAATGAGCGAAACCGAGCGTCTGCACCGGATCGACCCGGCGACGGTGCGGCAGCAGGTCGAGGCCGCGGGCTTCGAATATCTGGGCGAGAGCCGCGTGCTCGCCAATCCGCAGGATGACCATCGCCGCACCGTGTTCGACCCGGCAATCCGCGGCCATACCGACCAGTTCGTCATGCGCTTTCGCAAGCCGGCGGCCCGCTAGAGGTATTTTCGCTCCGCAAAATGCGGGCGATTGAGAAGATTCGGCGCGCGCTTCGCTGCGGCCGGGGCGGATCATTGCCTTCATTTCACGGCCGTTGCGTTGCTCCGCCGCGGCGCGCTATCGGGGCCTTCGGGAGGCCCGTCGATGTTCGCAGATTCCGGTTGGGCCTTCTACAGCTTGAGCGGTTTCGTGGTCGGCGCCCTGGTCGGCATGACCGGCGTCGGCGGCGGCTCGCTGATGACTCCGATCCTGATCATCCTGTTCGGCTTCTATCCGACGACGGCGGTCGGTACCGACCTCCTCTTCGCCACCGTCACCAAGAGCGTCGGCACGTCCGTCCACCGCGCCAAGGGCACGATCGACTGGCGGATCGTGCGGCTGCTGGCGAGCGGCAGCCTGCCTGCCGCGCTCGCCGCTTTGCTCGTGCTGGCCTGGATCGGCACGCCCTCGCCGCAGATCTCGCGGATCATCACCGGCGTGCTCGGCGTCGCCCTGCTGATCACCGCGGTCGCCGTGCTGTTCCGCACCAGCATCGCCGATTGGGCGCACCGGCGTGGGAAGCGTCTGAACCCGGCCCGGACCGCGGCCGCGACGATCCTGCTCGGCCTGATCCTCGGCGCCGCGGTGACCTTCTCCTCGGTCGGCGCCGGGGCGATCGGCGTGACCGCGCTCGTGATCCTCTATCCCGACATCCCGACCAGCCGGATCGTCGGCACCGATATCGCCCATGCGGTTCCGCTCACCCTGGTCTCCGGTCTCGGCCATCTGCTGCTCGGCAGCGTCAATCTCGGTCTGCTCGGCGCCCTGCTGCTCGGCTCGATCCCCGGCGTGATCCTCGGCAGCCTCGCCCTCGCCCGCACCAACGACCGGGTGGTCCGCATCGTCCTCGCCGCGGTGCTGCTGCTGGTGACGGTGCGGCTGCTCGCGTAAATTCTCCCCTGCAAAGGCAGGGGAGAATTTTTTCAGTCCTTGCCGGCCGAAGCGAGCTGGCGCCGTTCGGCGAGCGCGGTCAGGCGGACGAACTCGCGGCGCCAGTAATTCTGGCCCGCGGCCGGCTCGGCGAGCCGGCGGGCATCGGCGAAGCTGAACCGGCCGAGGTTGGTGTCGCCGCGCAGCAGCTGGCCGTAGCCGGCGACCGCGGCGGCAAAGGCGCTGTCACCCGCCGGCGGCCGCGCCGCCGCGATCAGGCTGGCGGCGACCGGCTGCTCGATCAGCCGCGATTGCTGCTCGCCCGGCAATTTGTAGCGCAGCCGCAGATAAGCGAGCTCCCCATTGTCCGCGCCGGCGCCGGCCGGGCGCCGGTTTGCCTCGTAGCGCCGGTCGGGCAGCCAGCCGTGCGCGCCGGCCGGGACGATCTCGTAGAGCGCGGTCACCTGGTGGCCGGCACCGATCTCGCCGGCGTCGACCGCGTCATTGTTGAAATCCTCCTCGCGCAGCGCCCTGTTCTCATAGCCGATCAGGCGATATTCGCCGACAAAAGCCGGGTTGAACTCGACCTGGATCTTCACGTCGTGGGCGATCGTGAACAGGGTCGAATCGAGCTCGTCCTCGAGCACCTTCTACGCCTCGCGCGGCGAATCGACATAGGCATAATTGCCGTTCCCGTGGTCCGCGATCTGCTCCATCATCGCTTCATTGTAATTGCCGGTGCCGAAGCCGAGCGTGGTAAGCGTGATGCCGCTGTCGCGCTCGCGCTCGACCAGGTTGATCAAGGCCCGATTGTCGGTGAGGCCGACGTTGAAATCGCCGTCGGTGGCGAGGATGACGCGGTTGATCCCGTTCTCGTCGAAGTTCCGCCGCGCGACCTCATAGGCGAGCTGGATGCCCTGCGCGCCCGCCGTCGAGCCGCCGGCATGGAGGTTCTTCAGCGCTTCGACGACGGCGTCGCGGCTCGAGGTCGGTTGCAGCACGACGCCAGCGGCGCCGGCGTAGACGACGATCGCGACATGATCGCGCGGGGACAGCCGGTCGGCGAGCAGGGCCAGCGAGCATTGCACGAGCGGCAATTTGTCCGGCATGTTCATCGAGCCGGAGACGTCGACCAGGAAGACGAGGTTCGCCGCCGGCCGCTCGCTGCGCTGCAGGTCGTAGCCGCGCAGGCCGATGCGGAGCAGCCGCGTCTCCGGGTTCCAGGGCGTCGTCGTCATGTCGGTGCTGACGCTGAACGGGCGCGACCGGTCGGCGGGCCGCGGATAATCGTAGCGGAAATAGTTGAGCATCTCCTCGGTCCGCACCGCATCCTCGGGTGGCATCTGGCCCTGGTTCAGCATGCGGCGGACATTGGCGTAGGAGCCGGTGTCGACGTCGATCGAGAAGGTCGAGACCGGTGCTTCGGCAACCGCATGGACCGCGGCGACCGCCTGGCCCGCATAGCGCTCGCGATTCTCCTGCTGCGGCGCGTAATAATTGGGCGCGGCCGCCCGGCTGCCGGTGACGGCGATCTGGCCCTGCGGCATCTGCTGGGCGATCACCGGCGGCGGCGATGGCGGGGGCGGCGGCGGCGGTGGCGGTGGTGGAGGCGGCCCCTGCATCGCCATCGGCGCGGGTGAATTCGGTACCCCCGCCCGGCCGCGGCCATAGGCCCTATCCTCCTCCTGCGCGAAGCCCCGGAGGAAAGGCGCGCAGCGGGCGTCGGGATCCTCGCGCGCGGCCGCCCGCTCGGCCCGCTGGGCGGCGCCCGTCGCCGGCGCGATGGGGGCGGGGGAAAGGCCGGCCAGGATGAGTCCGGTCAGTGAAAGCATGCCGATCGCGCGCATGGTCCATCCCTCCTTGTCTGTGATGTAACATTATCACATCGAGAGGAATGAACCGCGGCTGAATGAGTCGTCAGGCGGCGCGGCTGCCGCTGCCGCGACCCTTGCTCGCGGGAAAAGAGACCAGCTTCGCGGCGGCGAGCGTCCGCGCTTCCGCGGCCTCGAGCGGCGGGGACAAAGCGAAGCCCTGGCCGTCGCGGCAGCCCAGCGTGCGCAGCATGTCGAGCTGCTCGCTCTTCTCGATATGCTCGGCGACGCAGGGCACGCCCAGCGAGGCGCAGAGCGCGAGCACGCCCTTCAGCAGCCGCGCGCCTGCCTCCGACTGGCCCGCGCCTGCGACCAGCGCGCCGTCGATCTTGATCGCGTCGAACACGATCTCGCGCAAATAACTGATCGAGGCGAAGCCGGCGCCGAAATCGTCGAGCACGATCCGGGCGCCCGCCGCGCGCAGCCGCTCGAGGTTGAGCCGGGCGGTGCCGAAATCGACGAGCATCGCCGTCTCGGTCACCTCGAACTGGAGCCGGCGCGCCTCGACGCCCTGCTCGGCGGCGATGGCGAGCAGGCGGGCGGCGCTGCTCGCCGAGCAGAGCTGGATCGCGGAGAGATTGAACGAGAGCCGCACCGCGCTCGGCCAGTGCATCGCTTCGGCGCAGGCGCGGGCGAGCAGATCGTCGCTGATCTGCTCGACGACGTTGATCTGCTCGGTGATCGGGATGAACTCGCCGGGCGCGATCGGGCCGAGCACCGGATGCTTCCAGCGCGCCAACGCCTCGAAGGCGCGCAGGCTGCCGCTGGCGAGGTCGAAGACCGGCTGGAAGGCGAGGCCGAACTCGCGGCTGACTCCGGGGTCGCGCAGCGCCCGCTCGATCGAGATGCGCCGCCGGTTGGCTTCCGCGATCGCCGGGGTGAACAGGGCGACGCGGCCGCGTCCGTTCTGCTTGCCGCTGTATAGCGCGGCGTCGCCCTGGCTGAGCGCGGCGGTGACGTCGCCGACGCCGGGCGTGAGCAGGGTCAGGCCGCAGCAGGCGGAGATGCGGAATTCGCGCCGGTCGATCCGATAGGGCTGCTCGAGCGTGGCACAGATCCGCTCGCCGGCGCGCAGCAGCGCCGCTTCGTTGCCGCAGGGCAGGAGCAAAGCGAATTCGTCGCCGCCGATCCGCGCCACCAGCGCCCGGTTCCCGGCCTCGCGGCGCAGCCGCGCCGAGACCTCGATCAGCAGAGCGTCGCCGGCGGCATGGCCGAACGTGTCGTTGATCGGCTTGAAGCCGTCGAGATCGAGCAAGGCGAGCGCGAAGGGCGGGGCGGGGCCCGGCGCGGCGAGGCGCGCCTCCAGCGCGGCCAGGAAGGCGCGGCGGTTGGCGAGCCCGGTTAGCGAATCGCTGTCGGCGACCAGGCGGACGCGGCTCTTCTCGGCGAGCGCCACCTGCTCGGCGCGCTGGGCGCGCTCGCGCTCGTTCTCGACCTCCGACCGGGACCAGACGAGCTGCACGAAGCCTTCATTGTGGAGGTTGACGAGCCGCAGGATCATCAGCGCGATCAGCCCGAGGCTGATGCCGATGCCGGCATGGGCGGCATTGCCCGAGCCGGCGAGCCGTGCCGCGACGGGCAAGGCGAAGAGCAAAAGGGGCAGGCGCGCGGCCGCCGGGAAGCTGGTCAGCCCATAAGCGCAGCCGACCGCGGCCATCGAGGCGAACAGGACGACGAGATCCTGGCCGCCGCTGCCGAGCTCGTCGTAAACGCGGATCGCCGAATAGCCGAAGGCGATGCTGAGCAGGGCGGCGAGCACCAAGGTGCGCCTCAGCTCGACCAGGATCCGCTCGGGGGCGAGCGTGCGGCCGCGCATCCGCACCCAATGGATGAGGCGGACGACGACGAAGAGGACGAGCAGGGTGATCGGCTGGAAGAGCGCGACGGTGGGCTCGCCGCTCGCGAAATGGAGGCCGAGGAAATTGACCAGGACGATCGCGTAGAGCAGGGGAATCTGACGCTGCAGCGCGCGGTAACGTTCGAAGAGGAGGGCCCGCCCGAACGCGGTTTTCGCCTCCCCGGCGTCGAAGAGGCGGGCGATCCACTGCCTGACGCCCACTGTCATCGCTCCCGACTAGCCCAAAGCAGTTAAGCTAGGCTTTCACTCGGATATGCGGTTTAGCTGCGGAGCGCCTTGCGGAGCCGCCAGCGGTCGAGGAGGCCGAGCCGGTCCGCCTGCAGGCGCCGGACTGTGCCCGGATCGAGCCGGTAGAGCCGCTCGAGCAGGGCGCGGCGGTCCTCCGGCTTTGCCGCGGCGAGCGCTGCGGTGATCGCACGCAATGTCTCGCGGTCTTTCCAGAGCTGCTTGGCCTCGGCCTCGAACAGATCGTGGAGCGCGGCGCCCGAATAGTCGCGCTGCGCGGTGAGCAGCAGCGCCGTCGCAGCGGCATCGCCGATCGTGCGGCCGGTGACCGGATGGACGAAGCCGCCGCGCAGGCCGAGCTTGGCGACACGCGCGCCGCCGAGCCGCCAGAAGGTCGCGAAATCGCCGCCATAGGGCAGCGGCCGCGAGGCGGTCCGTTCGCCGCGCGCCCGCGGCCGCGTCCAGCCGCGCGCCTTCACATAGGCGTCGATCCGCGCGCGCGCCCCTTCGTCGGGCTGGGTCGCTTCGGAAATGGCGAGCTCGGCGACGAGCAGCCGTTCCGCCGAGAGCGGCACGCATTCGACGAAGCGCGCGCCGCCGCCCGGCTCCAGGCTCATATCGATCAGCACCGGCCGGTCGACCCGGTGCGGCGCGCCGAAGCGATAGTCGCGCTCAAGCCTGGTTTCGTGGAGCAGTTCGAGCGTCGACATGGCGCTGGCGCCGCGCGCGTCGATCGCGCCCTCGGCTTTGATCGTCTCGCCGCCGTCGAGGACCAAAGCATCCTCGCGCACCGCCACCACCCTGGTGCCGAGCCGGTACTGCTTGGGTTTCAGCGTCCGCACCATCGCGCGGTGAATGTCGTCGGGGCCGAAGCCGGCCATCTCGGCCTTGAGCTTGCGGCTGAGGCCCGGGAAGGCGACGTAGAAGCCGGGCCAGCGGTCGCTCGCCAGGGCGCCAGCGAGCTCCTCGCCTTCCTCGCCGAGCTCGGGCCGGGTGAAGGCGCGGAAGCCCTCGCCGCCGAACGTCTCGCGCTCCTCGACGATCAGCAGCGGCACCTCGGGCCGGTAGCGCGCCATCGCCAGCGCGGCCAGCGCGCCGGCCAGCCCTCCGCCCGCGATCAGGATCCCGTCTCGCCGTCCTCGCGCCATAAGCCTCGGCCTTTACCGCAATTTTCCCGGGCGGCGCCACGCCTGCGCGGCGACAGGCTCATTTTGGGACTGTGAACCCTGGGCACGCCCGGATTGAACCGGGCACGCCCGGGCTCGTTGATCTGCCGAACCCCTTTCAGGAGACGCAGATGCCGGACCGCAGCCTCACCGAGATCGCCGAGAAGATGAAGGATATCGATTTCTGCATGCTGTCGACCCGCACCGAAAGCGGAGCGATCGCCGCGCGGCCGATGAGCAACAATCGCGAGGTCGATTATGACGGCGACAGCTGGTTCTTCACTTGCGACCACACCCGCATGGCTGAGGAGATCACGGCCGATGCGCAGGTCGGCCTCGCCTTCCAGGGCAAGGCGGGCATGCTCGGCATGCGCCCCTTCTTCCTCGCGATCGAGGGCCGCGCCGAACTGATACGCGACAAGGGCCGCTTCGCAGAACATTGGACGAGCGGGCTCGATCGCTGGTTCGCGCAGGGGATCGACACGCCCGGCCTGGTGCTGATCAGGGTCCGTGGCGAGCGCGCCCATTATTGGGACGGCGGCGACGAGGGCGCGCTGCTGCTCGAAAAGGGGGCGTTCGTCGGCGGGCCCTGACCGCCGAAGACCCGGCCGGGCAAGGGTCGACGAGGACATCCCTCCGGAAAGCCTGTCGATTTCGGGAGCGATGCGTTGTAAGCACAAAGGGTGAACGACACGCCTCCGTCTCTGCGCAAGATCATCCATGTCGACATGGACGCCTTCTACGCGTCGGTCGAGCAGCGCGACGATCCCTCGCTCCGGGGGAAGCCGGTGGCGGTGGGCGGGCAGGTCAGGGGCGTGGTCGCCGCGGCGAGCTACGAGGCGCGCAAATTTGGCGTGCGCTCGGCCATGCCCTCGGTCACCGCCAAGCGCCGCTGCCCCGATTTGATTTTCGTGAGGCCTCGCTTCGATGCTTATCGCGCCGTCTCCAACCAGATCCGCGCGATCTTCGCCGATTATACGCCGCTGATCGAGCCGCTGAGCCTCGACGAAGCCTATCTCGACGTCACCGAGGACCTCAAGGGGATCGGCATTGCCACCCGCATCGCCGAGGAGATCCGCGCCCGGATCCGGGCCGAGACCGGGCTCACCGCCTCGGCCGGCGTCTCCTACAACAAGTTCCTCGCCAAATTGGCCTCGGACCAGAACAAGCCGGACGGGCTCTGCGTGATCACCCCGGCCAAGGGGGAGGCCTTCGTCGCCGCGCTGCCGGTCAAGCGCTTCCACGGCATCGGCCCGAAGACCGCCGAGAAGATGGCGCGGATGGGCATCCACAGCGGCGCCGACCTCAGGGCCCAGAGCCTCGCCTTCCTCACCCACAATTTCGGCAGCGCGGGCGACTATTATTACAACCTCGCCCGCGGCATCTGCCACCGTCAGGTCCGGCCTGACCGGCCCTACAAGTCGATCGGCGCCGAGGACACCTTCCTCGAGGACCTGATCGAGGAGGCCGACCTCGCGGCCGAGCTCGACCGGATCAGCCATACGGTCTGGCGTCGGGTCGCGGAAAAGGAATTGAGCGGCCGCACGGTCACGCTCAAGGTCAAATATCGCGACTTCCAGATCCTGACCCGTGCCCGCTCGCTCGACCGCCCGGTCGCCGGCCGCGAGGAGTTCCTCGAGATCGGCTGCGCTCTGCTCCGCACGCTGATGCCCGCCGCCAAGGGCATCCGGCTGCTCGGGCTGACGCTCTCCAACCTCAGCGAGGGCGGCGAGCCGGAGCCGGCGGCGTTGGAGCTGGAGCTTCCCCTCCTCTGAGCTCAGGCTCTGGCGGCTGCGCCGCGCCATCCGGCATCGCCGGCGGAAACGGCGGCGAGCACGAGCCACGGCTCGATCGCGAGATTGATCAGGAGGTGGGCCCAGATGCAGGGCGCGATCTGCCGTCCGGCGATGAGATAGACGATTGCGAGTAGCCCGCCAAGGATTCCGGTCGCTGCCGCGGCCCCGACCGCGATCCGCCATTTCCCGCCGAACAGGCCCCAGATGCCGTGCGCGAGCCCGAAGATCGCGGCGGAGGCGAGCACCTGCAGGACGGCGCCCGAGCCGTGCGCCGCGAGCCATTCCATCAGCAGCCTGCGGAACCAGAGCTCCTCCATCGTGCCGGTGACGATCGCGAACGGAATGGCGAGCAGCTTCAGCCAATGGAGATCGAAGAAACGCTGCCCGATCAGCGGCAGCGCGCGAACCGCGTAGAGAATATAGGCCAGAGTGACGGCGGCCGTGGCCAGCCAGGCGGGCCAGATCGCCGGCTGGAAGCCGTAGAGCCGTGTCAGCCCCCCCGGCGCGGCGCCACGCAGCACGAAGCCGAACGGGATCGCCTCGACGATCAGGATCGCCATCAGGATGATGAAGCTTTTCCGGATCGGCCTGCTCAACGCTTTCTCCTCCAGACGAGATTGCCGATAGCATAAGAGCCCGGCCGGCGCTTCTCCCGGCTCGAAGTGCCCGAAATCGCCGCTTTGACGCGCCCGGCTTGGCGCACTAGGTTAGCGCTAACATAAAACAGGGAGGATGCGATGCGGCGCATGCTGGCGGCATTGGCGATGCTGTTCCTGATCGGCGGCGCGGCCGCGCTTCCGGCGCAGCCGCAGCCCGCGGCGGCTCCGCGAATTCGCCCGCGTTTCCGCGCAGCTCCGCTTCGACAAGGTCTATATCGAAGCCTATCGCGACCATGTCTTCGCGACCGACGAAGAACTGGAGCGGGTCAAGGGCTGGTTCCGCGAGCGCGGCATCCAGGTGGCGGGCGGGATCACCCTCGCCGCCGGCGGCCAGGGCGGCCAGTTCGGCACGTTCGATTATGAGAATCCGGCCGACCGCGCCGAATGCGAGCGCGCCGTCCGCCTGATCGCGCGCCATTTCGACGAGGTCATCCTCGACGATTTCTTCTTTTACACCTCGAAGAGCGACGCCGACATCGCGGCCCGCGGCGCGCGGAGCTGGACCCAGTATCGGCTGGAGCGGATGCGGCAGGTCAGCCGCCAGCTCGTCCTCGGCCCGGCCCGCGCCGTGAACCCGCGCGTGCGCGTGATCATCAAATATCCGAACTGGTACGAGCATTTTCAGGGCCTCGGCTACGATCTCGACCAGCAGCCGCAGCTGTTCGACGGCATCTATACCGGCACCGAGACCCGCGATCCCGAGATCACCGACCAGCTGCTCCAGCAATATGAGAGCTACGAGATCATGCGCTATTTCGACAATATCGCGCCGGGGCGGAACGGCGGCGGCTGGGTCGACACTTATTCGACGCGGGCGATCGACCGCTATGCCGAGCAGCTCTGGGACACCTTGTTCGCGCGCGCAGCCCAGATCATGCTGTTCAGCTGGTCGGCGATGGCCGATCCCGGGCCGGCGCGCGAGGGCGACCGCGTCGGCTGGGCGGCGCGCCGCACCAGCTTCGATTGGGACACGATCCGCCGCGCCTGGCATGGCGACGGCCCGCCGGGCTGGGCCCGCGCCGCCGGCGCAGCGCTCGACAGCGCCGATCAGGTGCTCGGCGCGCTCGGCCGGCCGACCGGCCTCGCCAGCTACAAGCCCGCGCAGAGCTCGGGCGAGGATTTCCTCCACGATTATATCGGCAATCTCGGCATCCCGATCGAATTGTCGCCGACCTTCCCGGCCGCAGCCGAGACCGTGCTGCTGACCGAGGCCGCGGCCGCGGACCCACAGATCATCGCGCGGATCCGCGAACGGTTAAGGGCCGGCGGCCGGGTGATCGTCACCTCGGGCTTCCTCGCCGCGACCGCGGACCATTTCCAGGAGCTCGCCGAATGGCGGCCGACCGGGCGGCGGGTGCTGGTCGATTCCTATTATGACGGCTTCGGCGCCGGCAACGGCACGCGGCTCGATCCGCCAGGCGGGCCGGGCCGGCCCATCCTCTTCCCGGAAGTCCATTACTTCACCAACGACAGCTGGCCGATCATCCGCGGCGTCGCCTCGGACCACGGCTTCCCGATGATGCTGATGAATCGCTATTCGCGCGGCACACTGCTGCTCTGGACGATCCCCGAGAATATCGGCGATCTCTACAACCTGCCGCAGCCGATGCTGGCCAGGATCAAGGCCTATCTGACCCCGGATGCGCCGGTCCGGATCGACGCGCCCTCGCGGGTCGCCCTCTTCACCTATGACAATGGCGCTTTCATCGTCGAGAATTACCAGGGCGAGGAAGCGGAGGTGACGATCTCGCTGGCCGGTGCGCCCGCGCGCCTCGCCGAGCTCACCACCGGCGCCACGCTCGCGCCCCTCGCCGAGCCGCCGCCCCCGCCGAACCGCCGCGGCCCGCCGGAGCCCACGCGGCGCAGCTTCCGCACGACGATCCCGCCGCATTCGTTCCAGGTTTTCAGGCCTGCGGGGTAGATTCGGGCTCGGCCATCCGGGTCTTGTGGTAGCGGGTGCGGTAGGCGATGACGCCAAGGAAGATCGCCCAGCCCAAGGCGATCGCCGCCCACGTCGCGCGCATCGGCCGCGCGTCGGCAATGTCCTGGCTGCGGAGGTAGAATTGGCCGGCGACGCCGCCGACGATCAGCACGAAGCCGAGCGCGCGCCACCAGCGCGCAAGCCCGCGCAATTCTGCCTTGTAGGCGGCTCGGGCCGCCGGATCGGAAAGGTTTGGGCGCATGCGTCTGTCCTTGCCTCCTGTCGGCCGCCACGCATAGCATTCGGCCATGTGCAGCGACTATCGCCTGCTCGAGCGGGTGCCCGCCGAGAATCTCTTTCCCGCTCTCCTTCACCCCGAGGGCATCCCCAATTTCGAGCCGCGCGAGGATATCCGCATCACCGACCGGGCGCCGATCCTGCGCGCGGCGGCGGACGCGCCCGGCGCGGTCGAGCTCGTCCAGCGCCGCTGGTCCTGGCCGGGGCCGGGCGGCAAGCCGGTTTACAATTTCCGCTCCGAAGGCCGCGATTTCCCGCGCGGCCGCTGCCTCATCCTCGCCGACGGCTTCTACGAGTTCACGGCGCACGGCGATCCCAAATCGAAGCGGAAGCACAAATGGCTGTTCACTTTGAAGGGCGCGCCCTGGTTCGGCATTGCCGGCCTCTGGCGCAAAGATGCCGCGGTCGGCGAGGCCTTCACCATGCTGACCTGCCTGCCCGCGCCCGACGTCGCCCCCTATCACGACCGCTCGATCGTGGTGTCGCCACCGGTTGACTGGGCGCGCTGGCTCGACCCCGAAATACCGTCGCGCGAGCTGCTGAAGCCGCTACCGGCCGGCAGCTTCGAGGTGACGCAGGTCAACTAGCGCGTGGGTTCTCAGCCCCCCAGGAACGGGAAAGGCGAGATCGTCTTCCTGGTCTCGACGACGCTGAGCGTCCGTCCCGCGGGCGCTGCGGCGCGCTGGGGGCAGCGGATGCGGGGGCAGAGCGTGCAGGCAGGGCCGATCGGCATGACGAAGGGCTCGGCGAGGTCCAGCCCGTCGGCATAACAGATGCGCGGCGCGTGCTTGAGGTCGCAGCCGAGGCCGATGGCGAGCTGGCTGTCCTCGCGCGAATCGAGCCGGACCGAGCGCTCGACGGTGCGGGCGACGGTGAAGAAACGCTGGCCGTCGGGGGTCTCGACGATCTGGGTCAGCACCCGGCCCGGCGTCTGGAAGGCGCTGTGCAGATTCCAGCGCGGGCAGGTGCCGCCGAAGCGCGAGAAGGGGAAGGCCTCGCCGGCGAAGCGCTTGGAGATGTTGCCGGCGGCATCGACCCTCAGCATGAAGAAAGGGACGCCGCGCGCATTGGCACGGCCCAAATTGGTCAGCCGGTGCGCCACCTGCTCGATGCTGGCGCCGAAGGCGGCGCAGAGCCGGTCGAGGTCGTAGCGGTGGCTCTCGGCGGCCGCCAGGAAGGGCGTATAGGGCATCAGGATCGCGGCCGCCGCATGATTGGCGAGGCTCATGTGGAGCAGGCGCCGGGTCGGCTCGTCGGGCGGCGCGGCAAGCTCGATCATCCGCGCGAGCAAGGGCCGAAACTCCATCAGGGCGAGCTGGTAGGCAAGCGCGAAGAGCCGGCTTTCCGGCCGCAGCAGCGCCGAGAGCAGCAGCCTTTTGCGGTGCAGATCGTAATGCTGGCTCGCGGCCTCCAGCAGCTCGGGCGGGACGATCTGCGCGTCGACGCCATAAGCGTCCTTGAGCCGCCGCCTGATCGGCTCGGCAATGGTGAGCGGATCGCCGAGCGCCCCGGCCAGGGTCTCGGCCGCTTCCTCGAGCGCCGGGAAATGATTGCGCTGCGCCTGGATATGGTCGCGCACCCAGACTTGCGGCGAGAGCGGCGCCGCGGGCGCGTCCGCATCCGCGTCCGGGGGCCGGCGCCGTGCCTCGACCAGAGCGGCGTAGAGCCGCGACACCGCATCGGCGGCGGCCGGCGCATTGTCGACCATTTCGACCAGCTCGTAGCGCGGCACCGCGAAGCCGCCGAACATCGGATCGGCGAAAATCTCGGTAAGCTGATCGACGCCGGTGCCCTCGCCGCCCTCGGCCGCGAAGCTTTTGAGATCGACCTCATAGGCTTCGGCGAGCCGCAGCAGCACGCTTGCCGTCACCGGCCGCTGGTTGCGCTCGATATGGTTGAGGTAGGAGGGCGAGACCTGAATCTCGGCGGCCATCGCGCTCTGGTTCAGCCCCAGCTCGCGCCGCAGCCGCCGCATCTGCCGCCCAAGGTACAGCTTGCGCTCCGCCATCTGTAACAATTGTCATAACTTCACAACAGTCGCAAGTCGTGTCGTGACAAGACGACTCTTTTTCCGGCTGCCGCGGGCGCCGTTCGATGCTTTTCTGGAAGCTCCAAGCAACGAGGCCAGCATGACCGACTTCGCCGACCTGATCCCCGCCCCGACCGGCCGCTTCGACGGCATCCGTCGGCCCTATGCGCCGGAAGAGGTCGCGCGGCTGCGCGGCTCGGTGGCGATCGAGCACAGCCTGGCCCGCCGCGGCGCGAACCGGCTCTGGGAGCTGCTTCAGAGCGAGCCCTATGTCCCCGCGCTCGGCGCGGTCACCGGCAACCAGGCGATGCAGATGGTCCGCGCGGGCCTCAAGGCGATCTATCTTTCCGGCTGGCAGGTCGCCGCGGACGCCAACACCGCCGGCGCCATGTATCCCGACCAGTCGCTCTATCCGGCCAATGCCGGCCCCGAGCTCTGCCGCCGGATCAACCGCACGTTGCAGCGCGCCGACCAGATCGAGCATCTGGAGGGCGGCGCGAAGCGTGACTGGTTCGCGCCGATCCTCGCCGATGCCGAGGCCGGCTTCGGCGGGCCGCTCAACTGCTTCGAGATCATGAAGGCCTATATCGAGGCGGGCGCCGCCGGCGTCCATTTCGAGGACCAGCTCGCGGCGGAGAAGAAGTGCGGCCATCTCGGCGGCAAGGTGCTGATCCCGACCCAGGCCCATATCCGCAACCTCGATGCCGCCCGCCTCGCCGCCGACGTCTGCGGCGTGCCGACCCTCCTGGTCGCGCGCACCGACGCGGAAAGCGCCAGGCTGATCACCTCCGACATCGACGAACGTGATCGTGAATATTTGACCGGCGAGCGCACTGCCGAAGGCTTTTTCCGCCTCCGCGAGGGCACCGGCCTTGCCCATTGCGTCAAGCGCGGCCTCGCCTTCGCGCCCCATGCCGACCTGCTGTGGTGGGAGACGAGCCATCCGAACCTCGACGAGGCGCGCCTCTTCGCCGAGGCGGTGCACAAGGAGCATCCCGGCAAGTTGCTCGCCTACAATTGCTCGCCGAGCTTCAATTGGGCGGCGAAGCTCGACGCAGCGACGATCGCCCGCTTCCAGCGCGAGCTCGGCGCGATGGGCTACAAATTCCAGTTCGTCACCCTGGCCGGCTTCCACAGCCTCAACCATGCGATGTTCGACCTCGCCTCGGCCTATCGCGACCGCGGCATGCCCGCTTATTCCGAGCTGCAGCAGGCCGAGTTCGCGAGCGAGGCGGCCGGCTATTCGGCGACCCGCCACCAGCGCGAGGTCGGCACGGGCTATTTCGACTTGGTCGCCCAGACCCTGGCCGGCGGCGAGGCCTCGACCGCCGCGCTCGCCGAATCCACCGAAACCGCCCAATTCACGGCCGTTGCCGCCTGAGGAGAAGAGAGATGAGACGTTATTGGGTCGTCGGGGGCGAATATGAGGGGCCGGACTTCCGCGCCCTCGTCCCCGGCACGGAGCGGATGGTCGGGCCGTTCGAGGACGAGCGCAAGGCGCGCAACGAATGGATCCGCCTCACTTATTGCCCGAACGTCACCGCGACGACGCGCTATTCGATCGCGGCCGAGGCGCGGTGAACGCTTTGGATTTGGCCGCGCCGCCGCTCTTCGTTAGAGCGGTGGGGATGGACCGTTCGAACGACATCCTGACGCCCGAGGCTTTGGCCTTCGTCGCCGGCCTGCACCGCCGCTTCGATGGCCGCCGTCAGGAGCTGCTCGCGGCGCGGGCCGAGCGGCAGCGGGCGTTCGATGCCGGGGCGCTGCCCGATTTCCTGCCCGAGACCGCTTCGATCCGCGCCGGCGACTGGCAGGTCGCGCCGATCCCCACCGACCTGATGGACCGGCGCGTCGAGATCACCGGGCCGACCGACCGCAAGATGGTGATCAACGCGCTCAACAGCGGTGCCCAGGCCTTCATGGCCGATTTCGAGGACGCGACCGCGCCGAGCTGGGCCAATCTGATCGAGGGCCAGGCCAATCTCTACGATTATTGGCGCGGCAATCTCGCCTATGACGATCCCGCCACCGGCAAACATTATGCGCTCGGGCAGAAGCGCGCGGTGCTGATGGTGCGGCCGCGCGGCTGGCATCTCGACGAGCGCCACATCGGCGTCTCGGGCAGCCTGTTCGATTTCGGCCTCTATCTTTGGCACAACGCCCATCTCGCGCTGCAGGCGGCCTCGGGCCCCTATTTCTACCTGCCCAAGCTCGAAAGCCATCACGAGGCGGCGCTCTGGAGCGAGGTCTTCGCTTATGCCGAGGAACGGCTCGAGCTCGCGCGCGGCACGATCAAGGCGACGGTGCTGATCGAGACCATCACGGCCGCCTTCGAAATGGACGAGATCCTCCACGCGCTCAAAGAGAATATCGTCGGCCTCAATTGCGGGCGCTGGGACTATATCTTCTCGACGATCAAGCGGCTCGGCCGCACCCCCGAGCGGCTGACGCCGGACCGCGCAGCGATGACCATGGATAAGGCCTTCCTCGCCGCTTATTCGCTGAAGCTGGTCGAGACCTGCCATCGCCGCGGCGCCTTCGCGATGGGCGGCATGGCCGCGCAGATCCCGGTCAAGGGCGACGATAGGGCCAATGAAGTGGCGTTCAATAAAGTCCGCGCCGACAAGGCGCGCGAGGCGCGCAACGGCCATGACGGCACCTGGGTCGCCCATCCCGGCATGGTCGGCATAGCGCAGGCGGCCTTCGATCGGCCCAACCAGCTCGACCGCAGGATTGAGTCCGGCGTCACCCGCGAGGATATGCTGCGCCTCCATGAAGGCCCGCGCACCGAGGCGGGCGTGCGCGAGAATGTCGGCGTCGGTGTCCAATATATCGCCGCATGGCTCGGCGGCCGCGGCGCGGTGCCGCTCTACAATCTGATGGAGGATGCGGCGACCGCCGAGATCTGCCGCACCCAGCTCTGGCAATGGCTACGGTACGGCGCGCCGCTCGACGACGGACGTGCGGTGACGCGGGACTTGTTCGATGCGATCCTCGCCGAGGAAATGGCTGCGTTGCCGCAGAGCGCGGAGCTGGACGAGGCGCGCAAGCTGTTCGTCGATCTCGTCACCGCCGAGGAGCTCGAAGAGTTTCTTACCATCCCGGCCTACGCAAAGCTGGATTGACCGGCTCCATATTCCGTCATTGCGAGCGGAGCGAAGCAATCCAGTGCTGCTTGATTGCCGCGTCGCTTTGCTCCTCGCAATGACAGGGCAGAATTGGAAAATGGCCGAATCCGGACACCAAGATTTGGCGAAAATCGCCGCTAATTGGCGCGCGTAAATCTTGCGTTCAGGCAGGCTAACAGCGTTTTTCGCAGTTTTCCGCCATTTTCTCCACTTGGCACGGCGGATGCAAAATCCCTGGCATGGCCGCGGGATCGTCCCAAGGCCGGTTCAAGGAGATACGAAATGACGCTTTCGCTGAACACTTTGCAGACGCTGGCCGTCTCCGTGATGGGCGCGTTCCTCACTGGCAGCCTGTTCCTTGCCGTCGCGGTCGGTCCGGTCCCGGGCATCTGATCCCCGCTTTCGTGGGGACAGACCCGGACCGGGTCCGCCCCGACCCTTCAAACTTCATTCGGATTTCAGGAAATGCATACCGATTACGCCCTCGACAAAAGCAATGCCAAGCTGCTCGGCGTCTGCGCCGGCCTGGCGCGCAGCACCGGCTGGGACCCTCTGCTGGTCCGGCTCGGCACGGTCGTCCTCACCCTCTGCCTGTTCGGCCCGCTCATGGTCGCCCTCTATATCGTCACCGCGTTCGTGGCCGAGAGCCGCTGAGCCTCGCCACGAAAGCGGCCGACTGAGCAAGCTCAGGCCGCCGTCACCAGGCCCATCGCGGCGCCGGCCGGCAGCCAGAGCGCCAGGTCCGCAAGCAGGGCGCCGCCATCCCGCTTCGAGATTCGTGCCGCCGCCGCGGCCGCCTCGTGCACCTCCGCCCCCTCGGCGCCGAGCGCCTCCAGCCAGGCGAGCTGCCAGGGCAGGAGCGCGTGCAGCCGCACCTGCCAGCGGCTCCGCCCCACCGCGACGAGGCTTTCCCCTTTCTCCGGCACGACGGCCGCGCCGCCGCTGTCCGCCGCTTGGAGCAACGGCAGCAGATCGAAATCGAGCCGCAGCAGCCGCACGCTGTTGGGCAGCTTCAGCCGCAGGCCCGGCAGCATCGCCGCGTCGGCCAGAAACGGCGGCCCTGGCCGCCGCTCCAACCCTTCGGCGCGCTGCACCTCGGCGCGCGCCCGCTCCAGCCGCGCCAGCGAAGCCGGCAGCGCGGTCAGCGGCCCGCCACCCTGCTTCGGCCGCGTCGCCTCGAGATGATCGGCGAAGCCCGCGCCATAATCGTAGAGGCTGAAATGGCGGGGCGGGTGCGCGGCGATATAGGATTCGGCGAACAGGCCGAATACGGTCTCGCCGACGAGCAGCAGCAAAGCCGGATAATCCTCGCGCAGGGTCTGCACGAGGCGGCTGCGATAGCCGCCGGCATAGATGGCGAAGCGCGCTTCCGCCCGCAGCCGCGCATCGCCGGCGATCCGTTCCCGCACTTCGGAGCGGGGCGCCATGCCGGCGGCAATGCCGTTCAGCATCCAGCTCTGCAGCTCGGCCAAAGCTTCAGCCATGAGCCGGCTCGGCCGCGCGGTGGGTGCGCGCCTTGGCGAGCTCCGCCAGCAAGTCCTCCCAGGGCGGAATCTCCGCATCCCATTCGAGCAGGGTCGAGACGCCGCCGGTCCGCCGCTGCGCCAGCGCGTAGAGCGCCCAGACCGAAGCGAGCACCGGGCTGTCATGGCTGTCCAGCAGATAGGTGCCGCAGTCGCGCGGGCCGGCGAGGTGGAGCTGGACGATGCGCTCGGCGGGCAGCGCCTCGATATATCGGACCGCGTCGAAGCCGTGATTGGTCGCGCTGACGAAGACATTGTTGACGTCGAGCAGCAGCCCGCACTTCGCATCCTCGGCGAGCCGGCCGAGATATTCCCATTCGGGCATCTGCGCGCCCTTGAACTGGAGATAGGTGCTCGGATTCTCGAGGATCAAAGTCCGGCCGAGCCGGTCCTGCACCTCGCGCACCCGCGCGATCACATGGCTGAGGCTCGCTTCGGTGAGCGGCATCGGCAGCAGATCGTGGCTGTTCACGCCGGCGATCCCGGTCCAGCAGAGATGGTCGGAAATCCAGACCGGGTTCAGCCGCTCAGCGAGCGCAGCCAGCTTTTCCAGATAGGCAAGATCGAGCGGATCGGCGCTGCCGATCGACAGCGAGACGCCGTGCAGGGCGATGGGACGGTGCGCAGCGACATGCTCGGCGACATGGGTCGCATAGCCGCGATGATCGAGGAAATTCTCGCTGAGCAATTCGAACCAGTCGACGCCCCAGCCGGCCGGATCCGTGCGCATCAGATAAGCGAAATGCGGATCGCGCAGGCCGACGCCGTCGCCGAGATTCGGCAAGCCGAGCCTCGGCGCAACGGGCGCTGCGGGATCCGAACGCGCCATCAGGTCGAGGGCGGGAAGGCTAGGCGGAGGTCGCTCGGGGGCTGCTTCGGCTTCGCCGGCGTCTGGCGATAGTTCATCACCTCGTCGAACGCCTTGTAGGCGACGTCATGGACGAGATCGCCGACATTGTAGCGCATCCGGCAGATCGGATCGGAGGTGATCGCCTTGGTGGTCGGATCGGTCTCGAAATCGAAAATCTGCATCACCCCTTCGGTCGGGTAGAGTTGCGAGGCCGAGATCGGCACCGCGCAACCGCCCAGCGAAGCGCATTTGTTGTCGCTCGGCGCCGAATAGAAGGTGCTCGGCGGCGGCGGCGGCCAGCCGCAATTGCCGCCATATTTGCGCACCGAGAGCACGGTGCCGCAATTGCCGGCCGGGGGCGCGGGGGCCTTGGCGCCGCTGCCGCTGCAATTGCCGCCGCCAGTCGTCACCTGGACGAAGCCGCAGCCGCCCTGGGCATGGCAATTGTTCGAGCCCTTGCAGGTGTGGAAGAGCGAGACCTGCGCGCAATCATTCGCGCCGCGCGTGTCGAAATCGAGCCCCTGGCAGCTGTGCTTGAGGCCGGGCGGCGGCGGCTCGAGGCCGAGCGACAGATCCGGCGTGAGGCCGGTCACCGCCCAGGCGATCGCCATCCGGTCGCCCGAGCCGGCCATCGACGGATAGGGAAAGAGCACGGTAGTCCCGGCCGGCGGCGACCAATAATCGTTGAGCACGGTGGTGACGCCCGCGATCGCGCCGATCGCCGCCTGGCTCAGCAAGGTGTGGCTGTCCGCCTGCCCGGCGAGCCGGTTCAGCGCGCCGGCAATGTCGTCCGCGCTCGGCAGCACCTTGTTATATTGGTTGTTGTCATATTCCGGAGTCTTGAGGTCGGCCGCCTGCCAATGGCCGATCTTGGGATTGTTCGCCCAGGTCGTGATCGAGCCCGCGTCGATCAGCGCCTGCACTTCCTGGAAGCGCTCGTAATGATCCTTATGGTCGTTGCCGAAGCGCGCGGCGGCGTCCGAGGAGGGGGCGATATCGCCCTTGTCGTCGTAGCTCGGATAGTCCGATTCCAGCGCGTCCTTGTTGGAACAATAGCGCGGCTCGACCGCCTTCAGCGTCGCCTGGTCCTTCTTGAGGATCGAGCCCTCGCCCTGGTCGGTGATCGCATCCATCATCGCCACCATCTGCTGGTAGGCGATGTCGGGATAGGTAAGCGCGATGATCGTGTTGAAGCCCATGAACTCGCGCATCGGATGGCCGCCCGAGACGCTGTTGAACACGTCGTTCTGGACCGGATCATTCTGCGACGCGCGCTGCCAGACCAGCTCCCAGAGCGTGGAACCGTCGTCATAGGCGAGGCTCAGATAATCGTAATAGCATTGGTACATCCAGCCGATCGTGCCGAACATCGGCAGAGGATCGTTGGGCTGCCAGTTCGCGAACGGGACCGCCGGGAAATAATCGGGCAATTTGTCGTGCTTGATCGCCGCCTTCGCGTCGGCTTCCGGCTGCTCGATCGCGAGGAAGAGACGGATGCGGTCGGAATCGAGCGGGCCGACATTGACCGCCAGATCCTCGTTCACGGTGTCCTTGAGATCGATGATGTTGGGAATGACGCTTAGGTTCGGCCCGTAGCAGGTCCAGCCGTGATTCTGATCCTGCAGCGCCGCGCTCGTGAAATCCGGGGTGGCGCCCACCACGCTCGCCATGTTCGCCGCCATCTGCAGGTGCAGCATCTCCTGGATGAAGACCGAGAAGACGATGTTGAACGCCGTTTCGTTGGCATTGGCCGGCTTGGCGGCAGTCTTGGGCCCCGGCCAGAGCCGGCCGAGATAGAGCGCGTTCCCGCCGCCGTTAATCTCGTGCATCCCCTGAATCGAATAGAGGCTCGTCATGTAGAGCGGGATGGTGAAGAGCTCGACGTCGATCGCCGCCTGGGCGATCGCCTTCAGCGCGGCGAGGTCGGTGAATTTGTTCGAAGCGGGGCGCGGCGCCTTCGCGCTCGCGCTGAGGGTGCGGGCCATGGATCGTCTCCTGCTGGAGGGCTCCCCGAGCCCTCCGTTCCGGCGAAGATCGGCGCCTGGCCTCGCGCAAATGAAGTCGCCACGATCGAAGCTACTCCGCTGCGGCCGCCAGTCAACTGCCGCTGTCATGGATTTATCTCGAGAACCGAAGAAAAACCGGCGAATTCTTTTTGGTAAGCTAATGGATCGGCAGGAACAGGCCGAGGATCGCGATCGCAAGCGCCATCACCGAGACGATCAGGGCGACGCGCGCGATCCGCGCCGCCTCGCCCGGTCCTCCATGCTCATCCTCGGCCATGCGGGCTTAAACGCGCGGGCGCGGCAAAGTTCAGCCTGACAGCGCCGCCGCGCTTCATTATCACCTTCGCCGAGGATGCGCGGGAGGGGATGATGGCGGGAACAGCGCGGCCGTTCTGGCGCTCGCTCTATTTCTGGGTGGTCGTCGCAATCGCGCTCGGCGTGCTCGTCGGCTGGCTCTGGCCCGATATCGGCCGGGCGCTGAAGCCGCTCGGCGACGGCTTCGTCAAACTGGTCAAGATGATCATCACCCCGGTCATCTTCCTGACCGTCGTCGCCGGCATTGCCGGAATGGTCGATCTGAAGGCGTTCGGCCGGGTCGGCCTCAAGGCGATCCTCTATTTCCTCGCGGTCTCGACCCTGTCGCTGGCGATCGGCCTCGCCGTCGCCAATATTGTGCAGCCGGGCGCCGGCCTGAATGTCGACGCGCGCACGCTCGATGCCCATTCGGTCGCCGCCTATGTCAGCCAGGCGCACGAGCAGAGCGTCACCGCCTTCCTCTTGAACATCATCCCGAACACTCTGGTCAGCGCCTTCACCGAGGGCGAGATCCTCCAGGTGCTGCTGGTCGCGATCCTGTTCGGCATCGCCCTGTCGCTGACCGGCGAGCGCGGTGCGCCGGTGCTCGACCTGGTCAAAAGGCTGACCGCGATCGTCTTCCGGATCGTCCACATATTGATGTACGCGGCGCCGGTCGGCGCGTTCGGGGCGATGGCCTTCACGATCGGCCAATATGGCGTCGCCGCGCTCGCCAACCTCGCTTTGCTGGTCGCGACCTTCTACGCGACCGCCTTGCTGTTCGTGGTGCTGGTGCTCGGTCTGATCGCGCGGGCCGCCGGCTTCTCGCTGCTCGGCCTCGTCCGCTACATCAAGGACGAATTGCTGCTCGTGCTTGGCACCTCCTCCTCGGAAAGCGCCCTGCCGTTGCTGATGGAGAAACTGGAGCGGGCCGGCTGCCCGGAATCGGTGGTCGGCCTGGTCGTGCCGGCCGGCTATTCGTTCAACCTCGACGGCACCTGCATCTACATGTCGCTCGCCGCCCTGTTCATCGCCCAGGCCTGCAACATCCCGCTCTCGGCCGGTGACCAATTGCTGCTGATGGCGGTCGCGATCCTCTCCTCCAAGGGCGCGGCCGGGGTGACCGGCTCGGGCTTCATCGTGCTCGCCGCGACCCTCTCGGTGCTGCCCGCGATCCCGGTCGCCGGCATGGCTTTGATCCTCGGCGTCGACCGCTTCATGAGCGAATGCCGCAGCCTCACCAATTTCGTCGGCAATGCGGTCGCGGCGATCGTCGTCGCGCGCTGGGAGGGCGCGGTCGATCCGGCGCGGCTGCGCGAGGCGTTCAGGAGCGATTTCAAGTCGGATGTATCATCCGACGATTCGGAAATCGCGGCATCAAAAACAACCTAGAGCGGCCGCTCGGCCGCTCTAGGGCCGGCGGTGCGGCATCGACGCTCGGCGCACCCTGAGCGCCCGCATCGCCAGCCTGACCTCCCATAGGAAGAGGACCAGGCCGAGGATCAGGAGCAGCATCGCGAACACGAACAGCCAGGCGATGGGCCGGCCGAAGGCGACGTCCGCGAGGTCGGCGACGAACAGCATCGCGACCAGCACACAGACGAAGAGCGCAGCCGCGGTGCAGGCACTGAGCGCGAAATTGACCACCGACATCCGGAGATCGAGGATCTTGAGCTCGGCGGTGGCCGCTTCGCGGGTCTCCGCGTCGAAGGCGCCGAAGTCGCGCTCGAGCTGGCGGGCGCGCTCGACCACGCGGGCCAGCCGGCCCGCAAGCACGTTGAGGATCGAGCCGATCCCGGCGAGCAGGAAGACTGGCGCGACCGCGAGCTGGATCTGGTGCGCGATCGTGGTGACCGCGGCGCCCGCGCTCATTGGCCCATGTCGAGCACGAAGACCGGGCCGAGATCGACCACCTGGTGGCCGGTGGCGAGGTGGAGCGAGACGTTGAGCGCGCCGGCCGCATAATCCTGCGCGGCGCGGCCGTCGATCTCGAACATCTGCCATTGCGGCGTGACCGTCACGCCGCCGCTGAAAAGGGCCGTGTAAGGCGCGGCCGAAAGCTGGACGCTGTTATAGGGGAGGGAGGCGGTGGCCGCCCCATTGTCCCCCTGCTCGAGCCGCGCCCAGAAAGCGAGGACGAGATTGTCGCCGGCATGGACCGGGCGGTTGATCGGCACCGCGACAGCCGTGTCCCAGGCGTGGTGGCTGCGCCGCGGCACCTCGACGCGCAGCGCCTTGCCGCCCTGCACGCCGGCATCGTCGCGGACCTGGGCGTGTGCCCCGTTCTGGGTGCCGTCGACGCGATAGGCGCGCGGGTTGGGGATCGAGATGAGGTGGCTCAGGATGTCGCTCTGCTGCGCGGCGGCAGGCGCCGCGGCCGAAAGCGCGATCGTTAAGGCGGTCAGGGCCCTGATGCGCATGTCGCTTTCCCCCTTTTCCGTCCGGCCAGGCTGGCGCCACCTCCGCGCGAGCAAAAGAAGAGCCATTCCTTTACGGCCCCACATCCTCGGTCGAGCAGCCGGCGCCGTGCGGGTTGCGCCAGCAGCGAAGCGCCGCTTCGACTTGGGTCTGGGTCGGCGGACTGCCGGCGAAGGCGAATTCGATGATCAGCGCGCCGGCATGTTCCTCGGCATCGTCGTAGACATTGGGATTGGCCGCCCCTTCCGCGTCGCGGACGAGCAGGCTGCGGTAGCGCGCGACATTGGCCGGGCGGACAATGCCCGCTGCGCACAAATGGGAGGCCGCCGCGGCGAAGACCGCGCCGGTCTGCTGGGCCGAGGCCGCGCCGTCGCTGCGGCCGGCATTGGTGAAGCTTTCAT
>JADMIO011210350.1_pt1 | contig 26094 bp, 18 predicted proteins | sample 8958161 | NCBI WGS metagenome assembly JADMIO01 (sample SAMN16585339, study PRJNA669376) | soil metagenome | isolation source: Crop rotation soil | place: USA: Cullars Rotation, Alabama | collected 2011 | reverse complement strand
CGCGACAACTTGTCCACGTGGAATTCTAAGCTTAGGATCCCAATGTGCTGGAAACCGGGCCGAGAATTGGAGATCCTTCGACTGCGCTCCGCCCACCTTCGCCCGCCGGAGCTTCGCTCAGGATGACAATTGCTATATGGGGCTCCGCACCCCTGCGCGGAGTGGCGCTAGATTATTAGGTACCATGGGCGCTTCGCGCGGCGTGTTGCGCACGCGGAAGGGGCGGGGCGACCGACGCGTTCGCTAGTTATTAAGCGATGACCGCTTTGGCCACTTCGCCGTGGACGTCGGTCAGGCGGAAGTCGCGGCCGGCGTATTTGAAAGTGAGGCGCTCGTGGTCGAGGCCCAGCAGGGCGAGGATGGTGGCGTGGAGGTCGTGGACGGGCATTTTGTTTTCGACGGCTTCGTAGCCGTATTCGTCCGTCTGACCGTAGCTGAAGCCGGGTTTCACGCCGCCGCCGGCCATCCACATGGTGAAGGCTTTGTTGTTGTGGTCGCGGCCGTCGCCGCCTTGGGCGTGGGGGGTGCGTCCGAATTCGCCGCCCCAGATGACGAGGGTGTCCTTGAGCAGGCCGCGTTTTTCGAGGTCGGTGAGGAGGCCGGCGATGGGGAGGTCGACGCCGTTGCAATTGTTCTGGAGGGCGGTGGTGAGGTTGAAGTGCTGGTCCCAATTGCCGTGCGAGATTTCGACGAAGCGGACGCCGGCCTCGACGAAACGACGGGCGAGGAGGCATTTGCGGCCGAAGTCGTCGGTGGCGTTTTCGCCGATGCCGTAGAGCTTCTTGGTGGCGTCGGTTTCCTTGGCCAGGTCCATGACAGCGGGCATCTGGCTCTGCATGCGGAAGGCGAGCTCGTAGCTTTCGATCACGCCCTCGACGTCGGGGTTGACCTGGTCGCGCTTGAGGGCTTCGCGGTTCAGCGTCTGGACGAGGTCGAGCTCGGCGCGCTGGGCGCGGGCGTTGAGCGGCGAGGCGAGATTGCGGATTTCGGCGCTGGCGATGGGGCGATTGTCGCTGCCGATGCGGGTGCCCTGGTAGATGGCCGGGAGGAAGGAGCTGCCGTAGTTTTGCGCGCCGCCGAAGATGGCGGGCGGGGTGAGGGTGACGAAGCCGGGAAGGTTCTCGTTTTCGGTGCCGAGCCCGTAGAGCGCCCAGGCGCCGAGCGAGGGCCGCACGAACTGGAAGCTGCCGGTGTGCATTTTCACCATGGCCTGCGGATGCGCGGGCAGATCGGTCTGCATGGAGCGCAGCAGGCAGAGCTGGTCGGCGTGTTTGGCGACGTTCGGGAAGAGCTCGGAGATGTAGAGGCCGCTCTTGCCGTGCTGGCTGAATTTCCACTTGGAGCCGAGCAGCGAGGTGCCCGGGCGTTTGCCGGGTTTGCCGGCATCGGCGATGAGCTGGGGCTTGTAGTCGAAGGTGTCGACGTGCGAGGGGCCGCCGCGCATGCAGAGGAAGATCACGCGCTTCGCCTTGGCTGGGAAATGGGGTTTCTTCGGGGCGAGCGGGCTGGCCTCGATGTTGCCGTTGGCGCGGGTGGCGAGCGCGGCGAAGGCCAGGTAGCCGAAGCCGCTGGAGAAGGTTTTGAGGAGGTCGCGGCGGGAGAATTGTGAAGGGGTCATCGCGCGTTTTTTTTTGAGGAAGATGAAGATGAAGATGAAGAGGGAGACGCCTAGTTTAGGTATCTAAACTCTGCGGAGGCGAAGAGGGCGCGGGTGAAGCTGGTCCAGGCGGCTTTCACCGCTTCATCGCTGTGCACGGCGGCGGGCTGGTCGTCGCCTTTTTTCCAGCTCGCGGGGAATTTGGTGAAGAAGTCGGCGGCGGCGGCGCGCTCGCTTGGGGTGGGGCCGCGGCTGCAGGTCATCCAGTAGGCGTAGGTGATGCGCTGCTGGAGGTTGGCGCCGATGCCGGCATTTGGGCCGGCGGGGTAGACCGTGAAGATGCGATCGGCGAATTTCTCGGCGGCTTTTTGCACGAACGGGGAGTTGAGCATGTAGAGCGCTTGCGAGGGAACGTTCGTCGTTTCACGGCTGCCGCTGACGAGGGTGGGCTCCGCGAAATCGAAGACGGCGAGCACATCGGGGAGGATGTCGCGGGCGATGGGGAGGTAGACGGAGCGAAGGGTGGAGCGGCTGCCGGCATCGACGATGGTCTCCTCCTGCACGCCGAAGAAGCGCGCGAGGCCGATGGGGCCATCGCCGGAGTAGGCGATGACGGAGCCGGGGAATTGCTTGAGCGAGAGCTGGCCGCTGGTTTGGAGGATGGCGTCGCGGATGCACTCGGCATCGAGGCGGCGCTTGCTCATGCGCCAGACGAGGGTGTTTTCCGGGTCGGCCGCGAAGTTCTTTTCGTCGTAGGCGGAGCTGAGCTGGTAGGCGTGGCTGAGGACGAGCTCGCGGACGAGTTTCTTCACGGACCAGCCGTTTTTCTCGAAGCGGACGGCGAGGGTATCGAGCAAGGCCTGGTTGCTCGGCTTGTTGCCGGTGGTGCCGAAGTTATCGAGCGTATTGACGAGGCCCTGGCCGAAGACCCAATGCCAGACCCGGTTGACCATGACGCGCGCGGTGAGCGGATTTTGCGCGGAGGAGACCCAATCGGCGAGCTCGCGGCGGCCGCTGGTGCCGGTGGGGATGGACGGCTGGGTGTCGGCGGTGGAAAGGAGGGTGATGAAACCGCGCGGGGTCCTTTCGCCGGGCTTGTCGGCCTCGCCGCGGCCGTAGACGGGCGAATCGCTGATGGCGGAGAATTCCGGCGGGCGGGCGCCGCGGCCGAGCAGGCGTGCTTTGAGGAACTCCTCCGCGCCCGCGCCCTGCGCGGGGCGCTGGCCGGGGCCGAAACCGCCACCGCCGAACATGCCGGGGCGGCCGAAAAAACCGAGGCCGCGCTGGGAGCCGGCGGCGGGCAAATCCTGCACGCCCATGGCGAGCGGCTTGGGCGAGCCGTCCTCGTTGAAGCCGCCGAGCTCTTTTTCGAGCAGACCGACTTCCGCGATGAGTCGGAGGAAGCGAAGCTGGTTTTGGCCGGCCGGCGGGGTGCCGTTGCGCATGCCGGGGGCGAACTCGCGCACGGCATCAGTAAGCTGCTTTTGCAGATCGGCCATGCGCGCTTCCTTTCGCTGCCGCTCGCTGGCGGACATGGTTTTGTTGATGACCGGGGCGCCGGCGCCGGTTGGGAGTTCGATCAGCGCGGTGGCGTGGCGATTTTGCAGGCCGGCGGCAGTGCCGTACTTGGTGTCGGTCGAAAGGAAGATGCCGGCGAGGCTGTAGTATTCCTTTTGCGGGATGGGGTCGAACTTGTGGTCGTGGCAGCGGGCGCAGGCGACGGTCATGCCGAGGAAGGCCTGCGACATGGTGTCGATCTGCTCATCCGCGAGATCGAGCGCGAACTGGCGCGGGTTCTGGTCGTTCAGGCCTTTGGGGCCGATCGCGAGGAAGCCGGTTGCGACGATCTGCTCGGCGCGCTGTTTGTCGTCGCGGGCCTGCAGGAGATCGCCGGCGAGTTGCTCCCGGATGAATTGGTCGTACGGCTTGTCGGCATTGAAGGCGGCGATGACGTAATCGCGGTAACGCCAGGCGTGCGGGAAGGCGATGTTGGCGTCTTTGCCGGAGCTCTCGGCGTAGCGGGCGACATCGAGCCAATGGCGGCCCCAGCGTTCGCCGAATTGCGGAGAAGCGAGGAGCTTGTCGACCAGCTTTTCAAACGCGGCGGCGGAGCTATCGGCGTAGAATTCCTTGATGACCTCCGGCGGCGGCGGGAGGCCGATCAGATCGAAATAGACGCGGCGCAGGAGCGTCATCTTGTCGGCATCGGCGACGGGCTGGAGGCCCTTGGCCTCGAGGGCCGCGAGAAGGAAGCGGTCGATGTCGGACTTGGGCCACGAGCTGTTTTTCACCGCCGGCGGCTCCGCGGCACGAGGGGCGCGCCAGGCCCACCACTCTTTGGCGGCATCCCAGTTGTCCTGCTTTTTTTGCGTGAGCTTGCCGGCGGGGCCTTCACGCGGATCGGGCGCGCCCATTTCGATCCACTTTTCGAAGTCCTTGATGACGTTGTCCGGGAGCTTGCCACCGGCCTTTTTGGGCGGCATGGCGAAGTCCTTGTTTTCGTAGCGGAGCGCTTCGATGAGGAGGCTGCCCTTGAGGTCGCCGGGGACGACCGCGGGCCCATTGTCGCCGCCATGACGCGCGCCTTCGCGGGTATCGAGCACGAGGCCGCCTTTAATTTTCTCGGCATCGGCGGAGTGGCATTTGTAGCACTTCTCGGCCAGGACGGGGCGGATGCGCTTTTCGAAAAAATCGAGGCCGGCAGGATCAGGGGCGGCCTCCTTGACGGCGGCGGACGCGCTGACGGCTAGGAGGAGGGGGAGCAGGAGCGCGGATTTCATGCGGGGTATCAGGAGGGAGAGACGCGAGAAAGGGGGTGGGCGTTACTGATTAAACGCCGCACGGGGGGAAGGTTGTGTGCCGCTGCCGCCTCAGCCGCCCAAATGCTCGTTCCAATACTGCAGCAGCTTCGCCATTTGCAGAAGTGAGAGCGCGGCCAGGAGCGCCTGCACAGAAGCGAAGGCGTAAAAGCCCCGGCCTGCACAACAGAAGGCTCCTACGATCAGCAAGCCGAACGCCACCAGCGTGAGAACCAGTAGCGGCGCGGACGGGCTATCCGACTGCGTCAGCGCAGAGGCCAACCCGAAGCTGGCTTCGAGAGGGCTTTCCACAAACATCGCAAATCGAACCCGTGCTTCCGATTCACCAGCCTCGAGAACCAGCGGCGCGAAAACGGCGAAGGCGGCGCCGAAGAGCACCCACGGCGCGAGCAAGACCAGAATCCGAAAGCCGAGCGAAGGACTCAAGGTATTCGGAGCCGCTTCCATGGACCGCGCTATTTCACCTCGGCCACATCCACTACGTTGAGCTGGATGAACTGGCCGTTGAAGGGCTGAGGGGCGGGCGGGATGCCGGGGACGACGAGCTTGGCGAAGTTGATGATCATGCGGCCGTTTTGGCCGTTGCCGTGGAAGGTGAGGGTGGCGCCGCCTTCGATCTCGATGGTCTTGGTGTAATCGATGGTGAAAATCTGGTGGCCGACTTTGTCCTGGCGATTGAAGAAGTAGTGGGACTGCGGCGCGGAGACGGTGAGCTGGTAGATATTGTAGGTGGCGTTGTTCGGCGCGCCGCCGATGTAGAAGTAGTCGCCGTCCTGCTGGCCGTCTTTGTACATCATCGGCTCGACCACGCCGCGGACGCGGAGGGTCACCTTGTAGCGCTTGCCCGGCTCGCCGCCGAATTTGCGGACATCGGTAAACTTGTCGTTGGTGGCGGGGTCGTCCGTCGCGCGGGCCGAGATGCCATCCGCGCCGGGCTTCGGGTTCTCGGGCATCGGGTCCTTGCAGGGGAATTCGTAGCGGTAGCCATCGAGCGCGGCGGCGACTTTTTTCAAGTCCTCCGCCGGCGCGGAAACGGCGAGCAGAGCAATGAGGAGCGAGAGGGCGAGGGAGGGGAGTTTCATGGCCGGCAGCTTGGGTCGCCGGAAGCTTTGACGGAACAAAAAAGCGGCATTCGCAAAAAACCACTTGCGCGGAAAGGCAGCGCGGATATGGTGACAGCCTCAAATCGCGGGGTGGAGCAGCCTGGTAGCTCGTCAGGCTCATAACCTGAAGGTCGCTGGTTCAAATCCAGCCCCCGCAACCCCGCCCGACGCGGCTGCCGCGCTCGTTAGCCCGCACAATCACTTTTCGCGCAGCGAAAGCGCTGCCCTGATGAATTATCGGCTTGGTGCGCGGGGCGGGCGGAGGATTTTGCAGCCGGGGCAGGGCACGGTTTGCGGGGTGATGCCGAGGGTTTGCAGGGAACGCATGAGGCCGCCGGCGGAGGAGAGGGTGGCGAGGCTTTTCAGGTCCAATTGGCTGAGGGCGGCGCGAAGCTCGGCTTCGCCCGTGCCGGCGCCTCGCTCGGAACCGGAAGGGAGCCGCGGAGTGGGGGGCGATGGGACGCTCGGGTGGAGGCTGAGGTCCTTCTGCATGGAAGGGAGGCGGGGAGCGGAGCCGGAGGCCTTGAGTGAGCCGAGCGACGGCAGGCCCGCGCCGAGCGAGTTGAGCTCGCGCATGGGGAGCTTCGCCGCCAGGTCCTGCAATTGCAGGGCGGCGCCGGGGGCGAAGGGGTCGATTCCGAAGCCGGTCTTGATGTTGGCCAGGCTGCTGAGGACTCCGCTGAGATTGGCCAGCTCCAAGCCGGAAAACTGCAGGGAAGGGACGGAGATTCCGCCGGCCGAACGCAGCCCGGAGGCCAGTTGGGAGAGGGCGTCGGGGTGCGCGAGATTGACGCCGAAAGCGGTGGCGGCGTTTTGCAGGGTGAGGCCGGCGGAGCTGTGGGAGAACCCCATCGCGAGACGGCCGCGCTCCTGGGCGGCCGGGAGCAAGCCCTGCAGGGCGGCGAGGGCGCCGGCGGCCGAAAGCTCCATGCCGAGCAAACCCGGCGCGAGGTTGAGCAGCGAGGCAAGGGAGGAGAAGTGGAGCAGAGGGCCGAGGCTCATGCGCGAGAGCGGCGCGAAGGCGGCCGAATGCGCATTGAGCGACTCGATGGCCTGCGCCAGCGGGCCGGCGCTGCGCCAGCCGAGCGGACCGAGCCCCAGCGCGCCGGAGGTCTCGGCGGCCGTGCCGGCCAGGGAGAGGCGGTTCAGCAGCCCGGGAGGGAGATTGGGCAGCGCGAAATTCGCCGTACCGCCGGGGAGTGAGCCCAAGTTCAGACCGGTGGCGAGGTTTCCCCCCGCGGAAAGCGGCCCAAACCCAGGGATTCCAGCCATGCCGGCCGCGGGCGCCGGGCCCATGCCGAAGCGGGAGGCGATGCCAAAAAGGCCAGAGAGTTTCGCGAGGCCGCCGCCGGAGGCCGACGAGGGGACGGAGAAGGAAGGCAGGCTCCCTGCCGAAGGAAGCCGGAGCAGACAGAAACACGGCATGGGATCGGGGTCCGGATTTGCGGAGCTACCAGGGAGGCAGAATGACGCTGGTGAGCCGCCAGTGGAACCCGTCGCGCGTGAGGATCAAGCCGGTATCGAGGCCACCCGCTCCGCGGAAGGTGGCTGAAAAGCGCGAGCTCGTTTCGTACCGGAAGGTGGCGGAATTGAACCGCTGCTGCACGGCGGTGCGCTCTTCGGCTTCCATCTGGGAGGCCTCCAGGTCCTCCAGAACGAGGCGGCCGATCATGAGCCGCCGCAGCCCGAGCGGCGTGCAGACCAGCTCGGCGGCGCGATCGGCCAGGCCGCCGGTGAGATAGTTGCCGGCGGCGGCGAGGGCCTTGGCGGTGAAGCTTTTCGAGGTTTTCTCGTTGATCCGCTGCTGCACCTGCTCGCGGATATTTTGCCGGAGCGAGGGCAGATCCATTTCGCGGGCGAGCTTCGCTTCATCGGTCCGCTCGACGGCGTCTTTGATCCGCAGGAGAGTCAGGTAGGGTTGCGCATAGATCCAGGCCGCGAAGCCGGCGAGCAGCAGGAGGGCGGCCAGCGCGACGAAGAGCCGGACCAGCAAAACGCGCCGGGGATCGGGAGCGGCGTAGCGCGGCGCCGAATAGCCTGGCGCCTGGCGGGGCGCGGGCGGGCGATAGCCTGGAGGATATTGCGGTGGCGGCACGCGATCTCCTAGGTGGTGGGCCTTTGTGCGATATGGCGCGCGGTCAGGTTCGGAATCCAGACCTGCCATGCGCCACCGATGAAAACGACCTTCTCGTCGATTTTTTCGTCGACCCGCTGGCCGGAATTCTGCCCGACAAACCCGTAGACCGGCGCGATCAGTTCAGCTTTGAGCAGGGCGGCCATCGTGTTCGCATACGGAGCGGATTCGCGCGTCACGGCGGAACGCGCCCGGGCCATCTGATTCATCTCCGTGCCGAGCACGGCGGAGCGGGCGAGCGTGCCGCGGAAACCCGGATCGCCCGGGGCAAGCGGCTCCTCGGAGGCCCACCAAGGGGTGATGCCGGTGCGGACCAGCATGCTGGCCGGAGAACGGGTGAACTTATAAAGGCGGTGGCCGGGGACCAGGAGCCGCTTTTGCATCCGGCCGCCGCGGAAAGTTGGTGGGACCGCCGGAAATTGGCTGTCAATTTGGCCGGCATCGAGGTTCTCGTTCAGGATCATTGGGGGGAGAGGAGTGAGCCGTCCTCTCTCCTAGTGGAGCGGCGCAACACGCGGCAACCACTTTCTGAGACGCGTGGAACCAAACAGCGTCAGGCTACGCAGGCGCTATATAATTTATCGGGCGAAAGGTTGAGTTTTTGTTCATTAAGTCCTTGACGGAGCCACCTTAGCCTCGTACACCGTGCGCCGCCCACCCCGGGAGAGGCATGCTTCATTCGGGTTGGGCGCACCAAACCAACCAACAAAAACCCCAAGGAAGATCCAAATGCTTAAGAAAATCTCCCAGCGTTTCCTTCTGGCGGCCGCGGTCCTGAGCGTTGCCCATTTCCCGGCAGCGCACGCAGGCACCAACGTTTCGTCCGGCAAGGACAGCAAGAAAGTTATCATCGAGGAAGAGGACCCTGAAAACCGCGCGTGGCACGCTTCGCTCACCGCCGGCTATCAGTCCGAATACATGTTCCGCGGCACGAATGTGACCCCGGGCGCGTTCGGCCTCGGCTTCGCCGACCTCAACATCAAGATTCCGGGCTTTGCTCGCAATCAGCGCTTCTTCTTCGAGGCGTGGGCCGGCTTCCAGCACGGCTCGTCCGAGTACCCCGGCGATCCCGGGCTGAAGTTCGGCAGCAGACTCCCGACCTCGCGCTTCGCTGGCGAGCACCATCGCCTGACGGAGGTCTTCACGCACCAATCGGCGTTCCAGGAACTCGACCTGCGCCTGGCGTACAGCGTCGACATCGGCGACTACCTGGTCGCCGAGCTCGGCAACTACGCGTATCTGGTTACGACTGAAACCCGGACCAAGCGTCTCTTCAAGACCGACCCCGGCTACATCTTCGTGGCCAATGGCCAGGACCGGATCGTGGATAACGTGGTTCGCGACGGCGAGGGCGAGGTGGAGGACCAGCTCTATCTCGATCTGCGCTTGAACCGGAAGGTCTTTAAAGACTCCCCGGTCCTCGTGATCCCGAGCGTCCGGTACTACCAGACGATCTATTCGAACCGCGACGACGCCCCCTACGGCGGCTACCTCGTGATTCGCATCGATGGCGAATTCCAGCTCATCCGCGGCGAAGGACGGCCCACGCTTTCCTTCAACCCGTACGTGTTGCAGTCGGTTAGCTTTGAAGACCGCACCAAGGTGAGCGGTGGGCAAACCGATTTCTACACCGGCTGGCATCACCTGGCCGTCGGCGCGGAAATCCCGCTCCACTTGAACAAGAACTTCTCCATCGGCCTCTTTGGCGAATGGGATCACATGTGGCAGTCCACGCCTCCCGGCACGGATCATAATGAGATCTACGGCGGCGCCCGCGTGACGATCGGCTTCTAAAAAAACTGACTGTTTGGTTTGGGAACCCCCATCCGGCTGGGCCGGGTGGGGGTTTCTTTTTATCTGCAAAAGCAGGCCGGCGAGAAGCCCTTCAGCCGTTTTGCGCCTCGATGGCTCGCGCCGGAAATGGTTGGCGGCGAGAGAGATGCGGGTCTTTCAAATTATTGCTAGTCAAGGCCGCTCGCCCCTGCTATACGGCTCGCTGCTCGCGAGCCGCGGGCAGCGAAAAATATGGAGCCCCTCTCAACCGTCGATCTCGATGCCGGACTGACTGAAGTCCGCCGCCCCCTCACCCATACCCCCACCCCCCCGGCAGCGGATCCGCAGACGAGGGACTTGGATTACAGCCCCACGAGCGTGGGGTCGCTGGCCGATTTGGCCAGTGGACTCGGCGCCCGCACTTACAGTGCGGGGCAAAAGGTCTTCGGCCGCTATACCCTGCTGAAGCTGGCCGGCCGCGGCGGCATGGGCGTGGTCTGGCGGGCGCGCGATGAGATGCTGGGCGAGGACGTGGCGCTGAAGTTTCTGCCGGAGCTGGTCCGGCTCGACCCGGCCGCTTTCGATGAGCTGAAGAGCGAGACCCGGCGCAGCCGGCAGTTCGCGCACCAGAACATCGTGCGCATCCACGATTTCATTGGAGACGAAGAAAACGCGGCCATTTCGATGGAATTCATCGATGGGCATACGCTTTCGATGCTGCGGCTGGAGCAGCCGGCGAAGGTCCTGGAGGCGGATCAACTGGCGCCGTTGATTGCGCAACTTTGCCAGGGGCTCGGCTACGCCCATACCGAGGCGAGGATCGTACATCGCGACCTGAAGCCAGCCAACCTGATGGTCAACTCGAAGGGCGTGCTGAAGATCACCGACTTTGGCATCGCAAAGAGCCTGACCGACTCGGTCAGCCGCATGACCATGCCCAAGGCGGGCGGCATGTCGCTGGTCTACGCGAGCCCGCAGCAGGTGCTCGGGGCCTCGGCCACGGTCGCGGACGATATCTACTCGATCGGCGCGACCATTTTCGAGCTGCTGACGGGCAAGCCACCCTTCTACTCGGGCGACGTGGTGCGGCAGATCGATTCGGTGATCGCGCCGACGGTCGCGCAGCGGCGGCAGGAATTCGGGGTGACGGGCAAAGCGATCCCGCCGCATTGGGAGGAAGCGATCGCGGCCTGCCTGGCGAAGGATCCATCGATGCGCCCCCCGACCGCGGCCGATCTCGCGACTGTGCTGGGCTTGAGCGGGCGCGCGCCCAGCACCAAGCCGGTGTGGATGAAGGCGGCGCTGAAGGCCCGCGTGGTGACGAAGACCCGCGGCGCGGGCGTGCAGTTCTTGAAGGCGGCGATGATTGTGTTGCTGGCCGGCGGGACCGCGACGGGCGGTTACCTGGGCTACCAGAAATACATCGACTATAAAAACACCCAGTCACACACCGCCGAAGAGATCAAGCGCATGGCCGAGTTGCGCCGCCAATTCGATGAGGCGGAACTGAAGGCGAAGGATTCCACCCAAAAGCTCGAGGATCGCCAACGGGCCGTGGAGTTGATGCAGAAAACGCTGTTCGATCTCTCACCGCTGAAGCTTTCGTCCTCCGACAACGCGGATTTTGAGAAACGCCAGAGCCGCCTGGCCGCGGTGCAGACTGAGCTGAACAAGTATGGGATCACCGCGGCGGAGCGTGAGAAGCTGAAGGCGGACTTCCGCGGGGCAGCCACCGCCTTTGACCGGAGCAGCAGCCTCGCTGAGCGCGAGGAAGCGGTGAGCAATATGAAATTCTTCGTCCAGCAACTGCAGCGCAATGCCAAGGATGACCCGGAGCTTCCCGCGCTGCAGGCGCAGTATGAAGCCGCGCAGACGAAAGTGGTGGCGGAACGGGCGAAGGGCAAAGAGTGGGACGACCTGAAGGTGAAATTCGAGACGCAAGCGGCGCTGGCGGAGAAGGGGTCGACCGAGCAACGCCGGGAGGCGGTGAACCAACTGGACATCATCCTCCATCAGATGGAACCCATGGCGATGGCGCCGGGCTCGGCGATGGCGGGCGACTACCAGACCTTCAAGAGCCGCAGGGACCGGCTCGATTCCAGCGTGGCCAAATTGGAGCGGGACGCGACCGAAGCGAAGCTCAAGGCGGAGAAGGCGCAGAAATTCAAATATGAGGAAGGCGTAGCGACGGACTCGAACCGTTCGTTGAGCGACCGGAAGGAGGCCAAGAGGCAGATGGAATTTCTGGCGCCGGACTTGGACGTCTCCGAGAATGCAGCCGTGCGCCTGGATTCAGTTAGCCGCGAGATCAGCCGGATTGACGACCAGGAACGGCAGGCAGAGCGGCAGCGCGCCGAAGACGAAGCGAAGAGACAGAAAGCAATCGCTGCCAAAAAGGCGGATGACGAACGGAGAGCGAAAGCCGCCGCGGCCAAGAAAGCCGCCGCAGCGAAACCCGCCGCGCGGCCGGCACCGGTCTACCACGCGCCGGCGCAGCCACAGGTCATTTACCGGCGCCGCGGCGGCGGTGGCGACTCTGAATCGTATGACGTGTCCCGCGGCATGGGGCAGTGATCGCCGTATCGATTGACAATCGAGCCATTTAACCGTATTATATTCCCTTAATGATCAAGCCAACTATCGCCCTCCTGGTGGCTCTCACCGCCCTCGGGTCCATCTCCGCCGTCAACGCCGGCGACGAATCCCGGGTCCGCGTCATCGTTGATGGCCGCGTCCAATACGTCAGCCCCGAAGTCGCCCGCGCCTTGAAGCGGAACGAGCGCCCGACGACGGTGGTCGTGCGGGAGCGGCGCCGGTCCTGGTTTTCCTTCACTGATGCCCGCTCTGAGCGGCCGTTCGCTTGGGAACGCACGCCGTGGGCTCCGGCCACGCCTGGGAACTGAGATAGCGATCGCGATCCGCCGGCGGTTTTAGCGGGAATTTTCGCGCTTACCGGGTGCTCACCTGGTAAGCGCGTTCCGTTCAGCTCCATCGGTTTCACGCGCCGACGCATGCGATTCCCCAAGTTCATCGTTTTTCTCATCGCCGGCGCGGCGCTCGCGGCCGGAGAGCTGCACCCGGCGCTGGCCGCGGACCGGGCGCCGTCTCGCAAAAAGGGCTCGAGCGCAGCGAAACCCGCCGCGCCGATGCCGACGCCGACGCCGCGCCTCGAAATGCAGCCGCGCCTGCTCCTGCGGGTGGACGAGAAGACGCGAGCCGCGGCCGCGCTGAGAGACGCCCGCGAGCGGGCGAAGGGGGCGAAGGTGCTGCAGGTGCCGGATGAGTTCCCGAGCATCCAGGCGGCGATCGACAAGGCGGCTCCCGGCGAAACGGTTTTCGTCGCCGCCGGCACTTATCGGGAGCTCCTGCATCTGCGGCCCGGGGTTCACGTCATCGGAATGGCGAGCGCCGACTGCATCATCCAGGAAACGGCCGGCGCGGCGGTCCTGGCGCTGGCGATCGATTGTGAGGGCGCCTCGCTGGAAAAGCTGACCTTTCGCGGCGCCGGGAAAGCGCGCGATGCAGCGCTGCTGGCGGGGATCGAACCGGCGGCCGGCGGGGAGGGCGGAGTGACAATCAAGAAAGTCGCGCCGGAAAGCGCCGCGCAGGACGCCGGTCTGCTGCCGGGGTGGCGCATCGTACGGGTGGGTGAATACAAAGCATCGAGCGCCGGCGCGCTGGATTACCTCTTTGCGGTGGCCGGCGCGAGCGGCGGGAGCGCCATGGTGCAACTCGAAAGCGGCGGCGCGGAATGGGAGCAGCCGCTGAAGCTGACCAGCCTCGCGGCCGCGGACGGGGCGTGGCCGGACGGCGTGGCGATCGTCGGGACGAAGATCACGATGACCGATTGCGTGATCGAGGGGATGGGAGGCACGGGCATTCGCGTGCTGGGCGGAGCGCGCCCGGAGCTCGACCATTTGGTGATCAAAAACAATCGCCAGCACGGGCTGACGATCGAGGAGGGGAGCGGCGGCGCGATTACGGCCAGCACGATCAAGGCGAATGAAGGCGGCGGGATTGTAGCGTCGTCGAGCACCTTGCCGTGCAGCCTGGCGAAGAATACGATCAGCGAAAACAAGGCGGCCGGGCTCACTTTCGCGCAAGGCGCCGCCGGGGAGGCGACCGAGAACATCCTGGAAAACAATGGCGAGCCAGGGGTGGTGGTGGCCGACGCGAAAACCCGCGTGGTGCTGGCGCACAATACCATCGCCGGGAACCAGCATGGCGGAATCCTGGCCCAGGATGGGGCGGGCGGCCGCTTTAGCGAAAACCAGTGCTCGGGGAATCTGCAGTACGGCATCCGAATCGTGGGCCGGGCGACGGCGCCGGAAGTGATCTCCAATCAGTGCCGGGAGAACAAGACGGTCGGGATCGCAGTCGAGGAAGGCGCGACGCCGCTGCTCCGCGATAATTCCGCAGTCGCAAACGGGCAGACCGGGATTTCCATCACCGACGAGGGGACGGCGCCGACGCTCTACGGCAATACCGCGACCGGAAATAAGGCCTGGGGCCTGGCGGTGGAAAAGAAAGCCGCCCCGCAGATCGATACGGATAACCAGATCAAGGACAACGAGCGGGGCAACGTGAAGCGGGACGAAGATACGACCGTGCGGCTGCCGCCTTCGCCGCTCGATATCGGCGGGGAGGAGAAGCCGCTTGGGAAATAAACTCGAAACTTTCCTTCCCCGGCCTTTGCGGCTACATCTTCTCCGTGCCACGACTGCTCCCTTTTCGATGAATCCAGACGACGAAGAGGCACTCGATTGGGCGCGTTTCACGCACGGACTTTCCGAGCGCGTCGGCGACCGGCTGCCGCTGGGCGAGTTGCAGCCGGGCGATGTCTTTACGATTGAGACGGTCAATACGAGGTATCTTTTTCGCGTGATCCAGGAGCGCGAAGTGGAGCTGGTGACGGACCGCGCCGACCGGCCGGGCGGGCGGGTGCGGATCGCGGGCTGCACGTTCGGCCTTTCCTCCACGATCATGCCGCACGAGCTCTTCTGCGGCGGCAACCTCGAGTTCAATTTCGAGGAAAACGGGCAGCGCATCACCCACACCACGACGACCATTCGCAAGATCATGGTGCGGCGCGAGGGCGCGCCAGCAGAGGGTTCGGCCTAGGCCCAAATTATCATGGCAGATTCATCCCCCTCCATCACCCGCGGCAAGCAGAACCGCCGGCGCAGCCGCCTGGCGCTGCCGGACGGTTTTCGGATGGGCCGCTACCTGATCGGGGACCAGCTCGGCGCGGGCGGATTCGGCATCACCTATCGCGCCAAGGATCTGCAGCTCAATCGGCTGGTGGCGATCAAGGAGCTGCTGCCGACCAGCATCGCCACGCGCTCGAACGGCATCGAGGTGGTGGCGGAATCCGAGGAAGACGACTGGGAGTGGGCGCAGACGCGTTTCATCCAGGAGGCGGAAACGGTGGCGGCGTGCGAGCACCCGAACGTGCTGCAGGTTTACGAGGTCTTGCGGGCGAATGGGACGGTCTACATGGTCACGCGCTTCGAGGAGGGGGCCAACCTGGAGGAGTGGTATTGCAATCTCGGGCGGCCGCCGAACGAGGCCGAAATTCGCTCGATCCTGGAGCCGATGCTCTCGGCGCTGCATCGGGTGCATGGCCGCGGCTTTCTGCACCGCGACATCAAGCCGGACAATATCTACATGGCCGACGACGGCCGGCCGGTCTTGATCGATTTCGGGAGCGCGCGCGAGAAAATCACGCACAAGAGCCTGCCGCTGACGAAAATCCTGACGCCGGGCTATGCGCCTTTCGAGCAGTACCTGGACGAGGCCCACCAAGGGCCGTACACCGATCTCTACTCGCTCGCCGCGGTGCTTTACCGCGGGATCGCGGGCCGGAAGCCGCCGGATGCGCCGGAGCGGAGCATGCCCTCGGTGCCGGACACATGCGTGCGGCTGGCGAAGGATTTCGCCCACCGCTACGACAAGAAGCTGCTGGAAAGCATCGATACGGCGCTCTCGCCCGAGGGCAAGCACCGGCCGCAATCGGCCGCGGCGTGGATCAAACAAATCGGAGCGAAGCTGGATCTGGCGGAGCCCCCGCCACTGCCGCCGCGGACCGGCCCGGCGCGTCCCGTCCCGGCGCCCGGCCCGCGGACGGGTGGGACTTCCGAGCGGATCGACCGTTCTCCGCAGCTCATCCGACCGCGGCCGCACGATCCCGATCCCGACGCGCCGCCGCTGGCGGTGGTGACGCTGGAGCCGATCGGCGCGCGAAACGAAAAAGAAGCGCTTCCGGTGAAGCTGGTCGCGGCCACGCATTTCCGGATCGGGCGTGAACGCAAGAGCGTAGATCACATCGCGTGGTTCTGGCCGCGCAATACGGAGCACGACGCGCGGACGATGCGCCTGGGCCGGATTCATTCCGAGCTGATCTGGGACGGCCGGCGGGTGCTAATCCAGAACATGAAGTCGTCCAACGGGACGGCCTTCGGCGGGGCCGCGATTCCGGACGATGCGGCGATGGTCCTGGGGGCGCCGGGGATGCTGCAACTCGGCGGCGACTATCAGCTCGAGGTCTCGCCGTTCAAATCGCAGGTCGCCGGCGGCGAGTCGGCATTGGTCGGCGCGGTGCGTTTCACGCCGGCCAATAGCGCGCCGGCGTTCGTGCGCAGCGTTTGGGTGATCAGCGATGCGACCTTCGGCACGCACGCCTCCAATCCGATCATCCTGCACGGGCCCGGCATGGGCGAAGTGAACGGGCGGTTCCTGTTTCAGCAGGGGCAATTCCAGCTCGAAGCTTTCGCCGGCAAACCGGTGATCAATATCAACGGCCGTGCGGTGGCGCCGGGCCGGCCGGTGGCGATCGGCGGCAACTTCCGGCTGCAGATCGGCGGGACGGAGTTTGCGGTGAATGCGAGCGGGTAGCGGGGGGGCGGCATCGACACCAGCGCTATCGGCCTCAAGCGCGCGAGAACTCGTTGGTTTGGCTATCTCGCAACTTGTCGCCGCCTGCGCGCGAACGATTACCTGCGCTCTGACTTTGTCAGGACGGCGCTCTCGCTGCCTTCGTCACGGTCTCCACTGCTCGGCTGCCGCCACGAGTTTTGAGATTCGAAACTTAACTTTCCAGTTGCGGTGGGCTTGAGTACTATGGACGATGTCCCAGACCAGCGGCCCCGCCGATCCTCGTACGTGACCGAACGGCTGCTTAGCAGACTGCCGTGCTCGAGGGATAGCGAATAGGTATCAGGACCGTTGGCTGGAAGGACTGAACTCTTGTTCCCATTCACTCCCCCGTGAACCCAGAATTTCGTTTGCGGACCTTCCGAAATACTCGCCTGCTTCCCGTCTTTCGAAACAACCACCGTCAGATGCGCCACACCATCGTATGGATAGGCCTTTCCCTTGACCGTAAAGACTCCTTTCGATTTGACCGCACCTTCCCACTTTCCAACGAATGAGGCAACTAGCGTCTTCCGAGTCTCCTCCTCGTCGACTTTTGCCTTCGCGATCCGGGCAGCTTCCGCTGCCTCCGACATTTCTTTATTCTTCTTCTGTAGGTCAGCCGCCTCCTGCGCGAGGCGGGCGACCTCCTCTTCGTGTTTCTTCTCCTCGACAAGTCTTTGCTGACGACTCACCTCGGCTTCTCGCGCGAGACGCTCCCGCTCATTGGCGGCGCGTTTCTTCTCGGCCTCGGCTCTCTTGGCCTCGGCTCTCTCGGCCTCCGCTCGTTCTGACGCCAGCCGGATGGCCCGCGCCTCGTTCTGACGGCGCGGCTGCTCAATCGTGAGCCACCAGATCGAACCGCAAAGCAGCCCGAACCCTAGAGCCGCCAGTATCGCATTGAAGACGTAGCTAAAGCGCTTTGGCCGAACAGACGTAGGAGAACGACGCATCTTATCGTTCCCTTCCTGCCCCTTCCGAGGGGCGGTTGCCGTATTTTTTGTCAACGCGCCCCTTTCCGGTGTCCGGATGTACGCCGTGTTCCCGGCGGTGCATTGGCCGAGGCGCTCGGCCACTTCCATGGCGCTCTGCGGGCGGCGCTCGGGGCGTTTTTCGAGGCAGGCCAGGACGGTGGCTTCCCACGCGGCGGGAAGGTTGGGGCCGGGAATTTCGAACTCCACCCGGCGCACGCTCATCGGCGGCGGGACGAGTTCCTTGAGCTGGGCGTAGACGTTGCCGCTGTGGAAGGGAGGCCGGCCGGTGAGGAGATCGTAGATGGTGGCGCCGAGGGCGTAGATGTCGTCGGCCTCGGAGGCACGCTCCCCCAAGGCCTGCTGCGGGCTCATGTAGGAGAGGGTGCCGGCACTGGAGCTGAAATCGGCGCTGACCCGGCTGGCGGAATCGGCCAGGCTGCGGGCGATGCCGAAGTCGGTGATCTTCACTTCGCCGCGGCTGTCGAGGAGGAGGTTGGCGGGCTTGATGTCGCGGTGGACGACGTGCGCGCGGTGGTGGGCGTAGTGGAGCGCTTCGCAGACCTGTCGGATGATCGGTCCGAGCTCTTCGACGCTGAAGCAGCGGTGCGGGCGTTGCAGGCGGACATTGGAGAGGTTTGCGCCGGCGACGTACTCCATGGAGATGGCGGCGAGGCTTTGCTCCGGGTCTTCGAGGAAATCGTAGATGCGGACGATGCCTTCATGGGTGAGGGCAAGGCAGCGACTGGTCTCGCGCTTGAGCTGGTCGACGGCAAACTGGTCGTGGACGAAGAACTCGGGCAGGAATTTGAGGGCGACTTCGCGGGCCAGCTTGTCATCGCGGGCGAGCCAGACGATGCCCATGCCGCCGCGGCCGACGATGCGGATGAGGGTGTAGCGCTCGAAGACCCGCTGGCCGGCGTGCAGGCCGCGGATGGTGGCGTCGGAGTCGAGGTTGGGAAAGTCGGACATGGGGCGGGGCCAAGACGAGCTATTGGTAGGGGTTTTTCGGCGCGGGTCGCGGCGTCTCCGGCTTCTTCGCGAGTACGAGATAACGGCGATCTTCTTCGGCAATCTGGGGTTCGGCGCCTCCCTCCACGACCAAATCGCCTTTTGCGTTGTTGAGGAGTTTGCTGCCGGCGACGTTCGGTTTCGATTCACGATCGGCGATCAAGATTCCGACGCCCTTGTTCCCGTTGCAGACATTCATGTCGATCGCAGCCAATGTTCCTGCATTCGCGAGAATGCCATGCTGAGTGTTGGAACCGCAGACATTGCGGAGCAGTTCCGGATTGGTCTGCGCGCCGGAGACCTGAATGCCGGTCGCCCCGTTGAGCAGGCACGCATTGGCTTCCGCTTCGCCATTTGCCTCGTAGAACTCGATGCCATTTTTCTTGTTGGTTGCCGCGATGTTGTAGCGCAGTTCGGCGGTGGCGCCGTCGCTGATCAGGATGCCGACGTCGTTCTTGAGGCAACGGTTGGCGTGCACGGTCGCCTTCGCAGGGGTCGCCCCCAACACATGGATACCGGAGCCCAAAAAGCCATGGACCTCGCAATTTCGAACTTCGATCGGGGACCGTATCAAAGCAACGCCCGAGGGGAGTCCAACGATCTGCCGGAGGTGGTTATTCAGCGATAGAATACCGGCTTTTCCGCCCTGCTCCTCGAATTCGAGGGTTAGGTTCTCGCGCACGAGCAGATACGGAGCGAGGCCGGGCGCCAGCTTGAAGCCATTGATCGACCGGATCAGCGTCCCCGGTTTCAGTCCGCCTTTTGCGGCGTTACCGCCGGCTCCAATGATCGCGATGCGGTCGTCAGCATCGAGTGCGAAATCTGGCCAGTAAACCTGGGGCTTTTCGTCCGCCGGTGAAATGTCGAGCCGCTCGATGCTCCCGCTCTTGCAGTCGATCGCCATGATGGCGGCTGGCGGACCGGACGGTACTTTGAGCAGGCACGTTTGTGGGTCGGTGCCGATCACTTTCACCCCATCCTTGAATTGAAGCGCTTCCCGATATGTGCCCGGCGTGACGATTACGGTCTCTCCCGGTCTCGCGGCCATGATGGCCTCCTGGATCGTCTTGTACTGTGCAGGCACGAGCAGGATTCCCGGTGTGTTGAGTTGAGGCGTGCCCGACGTCGCGACCGTCCCGGCGGCAGTTTTGGCCGCATCTAGATCGCGCTGCAAAGAAGCATTAGTCTCAGCCGCCTGTATCAGTTCGCGCTCGCGCTCCTCCAAGGTCTCTTTCGTCGCAACGCGCTCGGGCCGGACGACCAGCAGGAGCCAGATTAGCAGCAGACAAGCGACGGCGGTCGCGACGGCGGCGAACACTCGCACCGGGAAGCGCGGTGGAGGTTGGGGCGTCGGCACGACGGGCGGCTGGGGCGCTGTGGTGATCGCGACCGGTCGACCGAGCAAGCCCATCCGCTCGGCCACTTCCAGCGCGCTCTGCGGGCGATGCTCGGGGGATTTTTCGAGGCAGGCGTGGATGGTTTCCTCCCATGCTCGGGGGACGCTCGGCTCTGGCACGCCGAATTCGGCGCGGCGGGCGGCCAGGCTCGGCGGGATGACATCTCTGAGCTGCGCGTAGATGTTGCCGCTGTAGAAGGGCGGGCGGCCGGTGAGGAGCTCGTAGAGGGTGGCGCCGAGGGAGTAGATGTCGTCCGCGACGGCGGGGCGCTCGCCGAGCGCCTGCTGCGGGCTCATGTAAGTGAGGGTGCCGCCGCTCATGTTGAGATCGGCGCTGATGCGGCTGGCGGAATCGGCCATGCTGCGGGCGATGCCGAAATCGGTGATCTTCACTTCGCCGCGGCTGTCGAGCAGGAGGTTGGCGGGCTTGATATCGCGGTGGACGACGTGGGCGCGGTGGTGGGCGTAGTTGAGCGCTTCGCAGACCTGGCGCGCAATGGGGCCGAGCTCGTCGATGCTGAAGCAGTGATGCGGGCGCTGGAGGCGCAGGTTGGAAAGATTCGCGCCGGCGACGTACTCCATGGAGATGGCGGCGAGGCTGCGGTCCGGGTCTTCGAGGAAATCGTAGGTGCGGACGATGCCATCGTGGGTGAGGGCGAGGCAGCGGCTGGTCTCGCGCTTGAGTTGCTCGACGGCGAACTGGTCGTGGACGAAGAACTCGGGGAGGAATTTCAGGGCCACTTCGCGGGCCAGCTTGTCATCGCGGGCGAGCCAGACAATGCCCATGCCGCCGCGGCCGACGATGCGGACGAGGGTGTAGCGCTCGAACACCCGCTGGGCGGCGTGCAAGCCACGGATGGTGGCGTCGGAGTCGAGGTCGGGATCGGGGGGCATGTAGGGAGCGACTAGTAGCGAAGCCGCATGAAATCAGGCGGCATTAAGAAAATGATAAGCGCTCGCCCCAAAGATGGCGAAGGAACGAAATCGACGTATGGCGTGGAAAGTGGCGCCTGCTTATTCCTTGGTCTCGGCGGGCTTCCGCGGGCGGGGAGGTGGCGTGCGCTCGGCGGGGATGAAAAAAGGGACGAGGCCCGCCGGCCCGCGAGGCTTCGCCGGGTTGGCGGCCGGCGTGCTGCTCGGAGCCGATTCCACGCTGCGCGTCTTTGACTTGGCAACTTTTGGCTCCATTTTGCCTTCGGCCGCCGGCGAGGTGCTCGCTCCTTCAGTGATGATCTGAAGGTAAGCCTTGTCCTCTTCCGCTATTTGGGGCGCGGCGCCGCCACCCACGACCAACTGGGCATCCTTGTTCTGCTTGCGGAAGATGTTGCCCGCGATGCGCGGCTTAGTCTCAGGATCGGCAACGTAGATTCCAATGGCCCCGTTCAGCTCGCATAGATTCAGCTCGATCACTCCCGCCGCCCCCCTGAATGCGACGATGCCATACCATAGGTTTGAATTGCAGTCGTTGCGGCGCACTTCAGGCTTGCTCGCCGCGCCCGAGATTTGGATGCCGGCGCCCGCGTTGCGAACGCAACGATTGGAGTCCGCCACTCCGTTGGCGTCTTGGAAGACGATACCGTTGTTCTTGTTATCCGTAACCAGATTGTCGACAAGGTCAGCGGCGGCGCCGTTGCTGATGAAGATGCCGGTATCGCCATTGTGGAGACTACTGTTAGCATGCACGGGGGCCGTGGAGGCGGCCGCGCCCACGAGGTGGATACCCGAGCCGGGGAAGCCGTGGACCTCGCAATTACGAGATTTCGAGGGGCGATCGGATCAAAGCGATTCCTGACGGAAGGCCCTTCACCTGTTCGAGCCTGGAGGTGAGCGTCAAGACGCGCGTCTGGCCAGCCGGCTCCTCGATTTCGATCGAGAAGTGCGGGCGCGCCAGGAAATAATCGGAGGAACCGCGAGCGAGCTGGATGCCATCGACCCGGTGGATGAGTGCTCCGGTTTTCAGCCCGCCGTGCGCGGCGTCGCTCTCGGCCTGGACCGACGTGACGCGACTTTCAGGATCGAGATTGAACTCAGGCCAATAAGTCTGCGGGTTTTCCACCACGGGCGAAATATCGAGCCGCTCGATGCTACCTTTCGCGCAGTCGATGGCGAGAATGGCAGCCCCCGGGCCGGGCGGCACTCGAAGCTTGCACGTTTTCGGGTCGGTCCCGATCAGCTTGATCCCGCTTTTGAAGCGAAGCGCTTCCGTATAGGTGCCCGGGGTGACGACGACGGTGGCGTCCCCTTCCGCGGCATCGATGGCTTCCTGGATGGTTTTGTATTGTGCGGGAACGAGCAGGACGCCGGGCGCGCTCGCGGGAACCGGCGGCAGCTCGGCCGAGCGCGCGGCGGCGGCCGCGGCTTGGGCGGCCTCGAGCTGCTTCCGCAAGGACTCGGTCGTCTCGCGCTCTTGCTGCACTTGTGACTCGAGCTCGGTGTTCGCTTTTGGGCTTGGAACCTGCTCCCGCCGGTTAAGACCGAACCAGGAGATGGCCAGCCAGAGGGCGATGATGGCTGCGTAGACGAAGTGGCGGACCGAGAAGCGGGACGCCCGGCGAGGCGGGGTCGGAGGCGGCGGGGGTGGCGCGGTGGTGCTGGCAGAACTCTCCGTTCGGACCAAGCCGAGACGCTCGGCCACTTCCATGGCGCTTTTGGGGCGATGCTCGGGAGGTTTTTCGAGGCAGGCGTGAATGGTTTCTTCCCACGCTCGGGGAACGCTGGGATCGGGGAGGCCGAACTCGGCGCGGCGGGCGGTGAGCGTCGGCGGGGCGATCTCTTTGAGTTGCAGGTAGATGTTGCCGCTGTGGAAAGGTGGGCGGCCGGTGAGAAGATCGTAGATGGTGGCGCCGAGGGCGTAGATGTCGTCCGCTTCGGAGGGCCGCTCGCCAAGGGCCTGCTGTGGGCTCATGTACGAGAGAGTGCCGGCGCTCATGTTAAAATCGGCACTGATGCGACTCGCCGACTCGGCCAGGCTGCGGGCGATGCCGAAATCGGTGATTTTGACTTCGCCGCGGCTGTCGAGAAGGAGGTTGGCGGGCTTGATGTCGCGGTGGACGACGTGGGCGCGGTGGTGGGCGTAGTGGAGCGCTTCGCAGACCTGGCGGACGATCGGGCCAAGCTCTTCGACGCTGAAACAGCGGTGGGGGCGCTGGAGGCGGAGATTGGAGAGATTCGCGCCGGCAACGTACTCCATGGAGATGGCGGCGAGGCTTTGCTCCGGATCTTCGAGGAAATCGTAGATGCGGACGATGCCTTCGTGGGTGAGGCCAAGGCAGCGGCTGGTCTCGCGCTTGAGCTGGTCGACGGCGAACTGGTCGTGGACGAAGAACTCGGGGAGGAATTTCAGAGCGACTTCGCGGGCCAGTTTGTCGTCGCGAGCGAGCCAGACGATGCCCATGCCGCCGCGGCCGACGATGCGGACGAGGGTGTAGCGCTCGAAAACCCGCTGGCCGGCGTGCAGGCCGCGGATGGTGGCGTCGGAGTCGAGGTTGGGATCGGGGGGCATGTGGGCCGCGTGAGGATAGGGATTTGGCGGGAGATGGCGAGCGTGGAGAGGGGATTTGCGGGCGGGGCGCGGAGGGGGGTTACGCGGGCTGCGGGCTTGGCAATTCCGACGCCCCTCCGGGGCGGTGACGCATTTCTGTGTAAATCCGGTGGCTTGCGCCACCGGCTAATTTCCGTAGGCCCTCCGGGCCAAGAACGGAGAACGAGCGGTTCGCGCGTTCGGGCTCCGCCCCACCTCGCTGCCTTTCCACGCCGCAAGGAGGCGGCACGCCCAGCACTCAGCGGCAATCTGGGAGATTGCCGCTGAGTGCTGGGAGAGCCGCCTCTACACGACGGGGCAAACACGCTGCCGGGAAGGGCCACGCGTCTTGTGAAGTCGCATTGGTTCGCGGCTCACATCGGGAACGAAGCTCGAGGATGGGGCGAGCCGCAGCGGCAGCGGCCTCCATCGCTAGCGGCGGTCTTGATTGGAGATGGACGGGGCGGCGCCGGCGGCGACTTCGAGGCTGCCCTTTTTGTTGTTTTTCAGGGTGTTGGCGGAGACGTGCGGCTTGGTTTCCAAATCGGCGACGTAGATGCCCCAGATGGCGTTGTCTTCGCAGATGTTGGATTCGATGGCGCCGGCGGCTGCGGCGATGGCGGTGATGCCGTGGGCGAGGTTGGCATTGCAGTCGTTGCGGCGGACGTCGGCCCTGGTCTGCGCGCCGGAAATCTGGAGGCCGGAGCCTTCGTTGCGGAGGCAGTGATTGGACTCGGCGAGGCCGGTCGCGTTGTAGAATTCGATGCCGTTCTTTCGGTTGTTCGTGGCCGTGTTGTCGCGCACCTCGGCATCGGCGCCATCGCTGAGGAGAATGCCGGCGTCGCCATTTTTGGAGCAATCATTGGCCTGCACTTTGGTCCTGACGCCAGCCGCGCCGAGGAGGTGGATGCCGGAGCCGGGGAAACCATGGACTTCGCAATTGCGCACGACGATGGGCGAGCCGATCAAGACGATGCCGGAGGGGACACCGTAGGCCGGAGCGAGCTTCGGGCTGAGCGAGATGACGCGCGTTTGCTCGTTTTCGTCCTCGATTTGCAGCGAGAGCTTTTGGCGCGCGAGCAAGTAACTGGCCGAGCCGGGTGGAACGCGCTGCGAATTGATCGAGCGGACCAGCAGGCCAATTTTCAGCCCGGCTTTGGCGGCATCGCTATCGGGCTGAATGGTCCTCACGCGATTCTGCGGGTCGAGGGCGAAGTCCGGCCAATAGACTGCGGGGCGCGCCTCGACGGGGGAGATATCGAGGCCTTCGATGCTGCCGGCGGCGCAACGAATGGCGAGGATCGCGGCGGGCGGTCCGTTGGGCGCCTGGAGCTTGCACGTCTTCGCATCGGCGCCGACGATCTTGACGCCGTTTTTCAGGCGAAGCGCTTCTTGATAGATACCCGGGGCGATGGAGACCGTGGCGTCCTCAGCCGCGGCGTCGATGGCGGCTTGGATGGTTTTGTATTTTGCCGGCACCTGCAGAACACCGGTCACGCCGCCGACCTTCTTCCGAGGGGTTCCATCCTCGGACAAAGACTCGGAGAAATCGTCCGACTCGCCGCGGTGCGCGCGCTGGACGAGAAGGTAGACGCCCACCGCGGAGGCGGCGACGAGAGCTACCAGACCGATCACGCCCGCGAGCAGTCCCATCCGAAGACGTGAGCGAGGGGCGGGCGCGGCCGCGCGCGGGGGCGTTGGCGCGACCGGCCTTACGGGTGCAGCGGGCCTTGTGGGCGCCGCAGTTTCGGGAGCGGGTGCGCCGGCGACCAGCCCGAGACGCTGGGCCACTTCCATGGCGCTCTGCGGGCGGCGCTCGGGCGCTTTTTCCAAGCAGGCGCGAATGGTTTCGTCCCACTCCGGCGGAAGGCCCGGATCGGGCACGCCGAATTCCGCCCGGCGGACGGTCATCGGCGGCGCGGTGACTTCCTTGAGCTGGGCGTAGACATTGCCGCTGTGAAAGGGCGGCCGGCCGGTGAGGAGATCGTAGAGGGTGGCGCCGAGCGCGTAGACGTCGTCCGCCGGGCTGGGGCGCTCGCCGAGCGCCTGCTGGGGGCTCATGTAGGAGAGAGTGCCGGCGCTGGCGCTGAACTCGGCGCTGACCCGGCTGGCCGAATCGGCCAGGCTGTGGGCGATGCCGAAATCGGTGATCTTGACCTCGCCGCGGCTGCCGAGGAGGAGGTTGGCGGGCTTGATGTCGCGGTGGACGATCTGGGCGCGCTGGTGGGCGTAGTGGAGCGCTTCGCAGACCTGGAGGACGACGGGGCCGAGCTCCTCCACGCCGAAGCAGCGGTGCGGACGCTCCAGGCGCAAGTCGGAGAGGTTCGAGCCGGCGATGTACTCCATGGAGATGGCGGCGCGGCTGCGGGGCGGGTCTTCCAGGAAATCGTAGATGCGGACGATGCCTTCGTGGGTGAGGCCGAGGCAGCGGTTGGTTTCGCGCTTGAGCTGATCGACCGCGAACCGGTCGTGGACGAAGAACTCGGGCAGGAATTTCAAGGCGACGTCGCGGCCGAGCTTTTCATCGCGGGCGAGCCAGACGATGCCCATGCCGCCACGGCCGATGATCTTCGCGAGGGTGTACCGCTCGAAAACGGTCTCGCCTTCCTGCAAGCCGCGGAAGGTGAGATCGGAATCGAGATTGGGTGGTTCGGACATGTCGGGTGGTAAGAGCTAAGCCGCAGTGAAATCGCGGGCTATTTCGGGGCGGGGGCAGGGCCAGGTGGAGGCGTCACCGTCGCGCTGACGCCCGCGCTGACCTTTGCCGACCTCCCTGGCTGAGGGGCCGACGGCGAAGAGTTGCTTGCATTCTCGCCCGCCTTGGTGTCGCCCGCCTTGGTGTCGCCCGCCTTGGTGTC
>JADMIO011419544.1_pt1 | contig 26097 bp, 16 predicted proteins | sample 8958161 | NCBI WGS metagenome assembly JADMIO01 (sample SAMN16585339, study PRJNA669376) | soil metagenome | isolation source: Crop rotation soil | place: USA: Cullars Rotation, Alabama | collected 2011 | reverse complement strand
TCAACCTCACAACGCAGATACTCAACCGAGCGCATTTCCCCGGCTGAAAGGGCGCAACCTTCTTTTCGCCGACTTCAGTGAGGCGGACATCGCCAGCGTTATGCAGTTGTCCCGCCGCGAAACTTACGAAGCGGGCGCCACGATCGTGCAAGAGGGAGCGGGTGGATCAACGATGTACGTCGTCACAAAGGGGCGTGCGTCCGTGCGGAAAACAACCGGCGCAAAGCAAGTTGAGATCAAAACCGTGTCTCGTGGCGAATGTTTTGGCGAGATGGCCATCATCAGTCAGAGGCCGCGTTCGGCCAGTGTGGTGGCCGTGCTGCCGACGGAAGTCATTGCCATTTCGGGCGCGGTTCTTCGGTCCGCCAATCACATTCTGTGCATGAAACTCTATCGCAACATTGCGTCTCTGCTGGCCGATCGCGTCCGCCAAAAAGACGATCAGGTAGTGGATTTGTTAGACAGCGGTTCGGAAGGAAAGTCCGCAAAACGATTCTTTCCGTTTTGGTGAACTCGTTCTTTGCAACCTTCACCGACGCGAACTCGTGCAAATCAAACCGACTTATTCGTATGCCTCGGCTCGCGCCGCCACTTTCAATCCCGCTTGGTTTAACAATTCAGACCGTGTCTGGCGAAGCGCTTTATTCTCGGGCTGTGCTTCGATTTGATCCGAGATTGCGGCCAGCGCGTCATACCAGATTCCCGCTTCCGCATAAATGCCGGCCGCTGCTGCCGGAGTTGCCTGCGAGATTTTTCCCTTCAAATCATTCGTGGGCTCAACACGCTTGATCACGCCACTCGAGACTTGATCGGTGGATCGGTTCTCGGAATCCGTTACGAGCGCCACGACCCACTGGTATTCGACACCGGGACTGAGTTTCACGCCGTGGTCCGACAGCTTCAATCGTTGAATGCCCGCTTTGGATGCCTGATCCATTTTGACCTGGATGAGCGGCTTCACTTTTTTCGCCTGCAGCAACGTCAGCTCGAATTTTGCATCGGACTTTGGTTTGGATTGAAACCAGAACAACGACGGCTGTTCCTGTGTCGTCGTGCCGATGTCCTCCGGGGCAAGCACATCGAGCGCGACTACGGCGTCTCCTGTTCCCCGCGAACCTCCAGTAACTCGAACCGAAGCGGCACCGGTGGTCTGCGGTCGAAATCTGATTCGCGGGGTAGCATTCGCGCTGGACTGAGCTGTCGACTGGGCGGGCTTCGGCGCGACCGGTTGGGCCAATGATTGTGCGGCGCCCAAGCCAGCGGCCAGGAGCAGTGCAAGCATCCAGAGAAGCTTGTGACCACGGTGCATCCGTTTCATGGTCGATGTGTGTACTGCTCCGTCAGGACGGATTCCAACTGCTATTTGATTCGAGTTTTTCATGCTAAACCAATTCTTCACGTGATTCGTTGTTCCTGACGACCGGCTTAGCTTCGCTCGGGAGGGCGGCAGGTTTCTCATCCAGGATTTGGAATACAGGAACTTTGTTGACCTTGCCTTTGACCTCGAGCAATCCGATCTCACGGGACAAGAATTTTCCGTTCAATAGATCGTGAGTTGGGGCTCCGACGAGAATGCGACATCGGTTTGGCAGATCGTCAGGATCTGCGAGCGTTTTGTCGTAGCTTTCCAGGCGTGACGCCGTGTTGACCACGTCGCCGATGACGGCGTATTCGAACCGTTCATCGCTGCCGACGCTCCCTGCCGCGACTTCACCCGTATAAATCCCTGCGCGCATACTTACCGGCGGCAGCCCCGCCGACTCCCAAGTGCGACGCAGCTCCACTAACCGCCAACCCAAAGCCAGAGCACAGCGGACGGCGGCGGTGGCATCCTTTGCTTGTTCAGCCACTGTGGTGTGCGGCACCGGGACACCGAACAGCGCGAGGATGCCATCGCCCGTGAACTGTTTCAGCACGCCGCCATGTTCCTGAATCACCTGCGCCATGGCACCGAGATAACCGTTCAGCCATTCGTACAATCGCGCCGGCTCCATTCGTTCGGAGATGGTGCTGAAGCCTTTGAGGTCCGTGAATAAAACCGTGACCACGAGTTTTTGCGCCAAGGGGCGATTGCCTTCGAGAAACGATTCCCGATTCTCCCAGATCGATTCAGCGATCTCCTTGGAGACGTGCCGCGAATAGAGCTTCATCAACACGCCGCGCATGGATCGCTGGTGGGCCGAGACATATGAAATCGCCAGAACTGCCGCCGGCACATAGCCGACGACCGGGGTTATGATGGGAATCCACCAGCCCGAGGCGAACGCGAACCAGCCGATGGCCACCAGCGCCGCGATGCAGGACAAAGCAGTGAATGTAAATCGCAACGGCACATGCACCCAATACCCGATAGCTCCGCCGGCAATGCACCACACCAGGAGCCATCCGTCCTCGATCCAATCATTCCAAAACCGCAGCGTTTTCTCGCCATTGATGGCCATGCGCAGGAGTTGGTTGACGATAAGCGATTGGACTTCGATGCCGAGATGATTCCGGCGAAGAGGTGTCACGCTTTGGTCAAACACGCTTTGCGTGTTGAGGCCCACGATTACAATCTTACCGCGCAACTCGCTCGGTGGAATCCGGCCGGAGAGGGCTTGAACAAAAGAGAATCGCGTAAAAAAATCCGGCTGCTTGAAGTCGATGAGTATCTGCGTTCCGCCCACATCGGCGCCGATGTACGCACCATCGTTAGGTTGGAATGGACGAATTCGCGCTTTCCCAAGACGGAATGCGCTCGGGTCAGCCGGGTCAGCTTCAGGTCGAATTCCCTTTGGTTCCAAATAGGCAACGGCCATTCGATACGGGAACGCGTCGAAGCTCTGCCCATCCTGATTCAGAGCAGAAAGCATGCAGCGACGCACTTTGGGAATCGTGTGATCAATTTCGTGGTCCACTACGAGGTTGTCATTGAAGGCAACTCTTTCCGGGTCAAACTTTAATGCCGCCGGCGGCGCAATCCCTCCCAGCGTGAAAATGGCGATGATATTCGAGTGTGCCTGCAACACCTGATTGAACTCATGAATGCCCACACCATTCTTAGGCACGGGAATATCGCGCCAGATATCCAATCCGATTACCGCCGGTTGAGCCGCTTCAAGAATGCGCAGTAACTCAGCGAGCTTGTCGTCATAGATCGGCCAGTCCAGCGACGGACTGTGAATGTCCGCTTCCGTCATTTCCACGAGCACGATCGGTCCCGATTCAATCTCGGGCTGATGACGAATAAAGAAATCGTACGTCTGAAACTCCAGGAATTGCAGCAGGCCCATGTGTCGAAGGGCGAGCGTGCCGCAGAAGACGATCAACACAATGAGCAGGCAGGCCGTGCGTGGTGAGAGCTCCCACTTCAATGACCACAGTGTGGAAGACTTGCCTGCACTCATGGGTCAGAGCCAGTTCCCGATGATCAGATAAGGCGACCAATAACAAGGATGAGCATATCGCCGATCACCGAGTAATTTGACCTGCGCGGCTTGCAGCGCTCGCGCTTTGGAAACCGGCGGTGATTGGCGCAACTGACTATACACTTCCGTGATGAGTTCAGAAGTGGATTGGTCATTCACGAACCACAAACTCGCCAGGGCGCTGCGCGCGCCGGCCTTGATGGCCACGCCCGCCAGACCGAGCGCCGCACGATCATCTCCCGCCGCGGTCTGGCAGGCGCTCAACACCAGCAACTCCACCGGTTGGCCGCGATACTGGCTGGGCCGGATCAGTGATTCAAGATCGTTCAGGGTCAATTTGCTGTCATAGGTCAACACGAACGTGTTTCGTACGTCGCGATTGAATTTGCCGTGCGAGGCGATGTGAACAATCGAGTATTGTTCATCCGTCAGTTTGCGTTTGAGCTGCGTGGTCGTGAAATCTTCGTTCAACAAGGTGGCGCTCGATGAAGTGGGATCGATGCTGCGCAATTCATTGGCGACGAAGTCCAGTGGAGCGAAACCTTGCACGGGCTTGGAGAGGCCGTTCAGGAGCAGACGCGCTTTCCCGTGTTCGATTGCCTGCGGCGCAACGAGTGAGAGGCCCGGAGCCACGGCTACCGCCAAATCCTGAATGAGAAATTTCGCTCCGTCATGCAGAGCTGCGAAAGGAATTGTTCGGAGCGCGCCGTCTGGAACGAAAACCAGCGTGTGGATTTGCTTCTCGGCCAGCATTCCGCGAATCGGCCGGATCAGCCAATCATAGAGTTGTTGCGCTTGCGGGAGGTAGCCGTAGGTCGTTCGGGTTTCCAGGTTATGACGGAAATCCCTGACTTCTGAAGTCAGCGTCTCCGCACTTACCTCGACAGAGAAACGTTTCAGTCCCGAGGTGAGCCCCACCAGAATCTCAGTACGCGTGCGCAGGGGAATCAAATAAACGATCGCTGAATGTTCATCGATGCTTTCAACCGCGCGCGTGCTGAGCCGCTGCAGATCCACGCATTCATCGCAGAAATAGTCCTCCAATTCGACGGCTTTGAGGTGCTCAACCGTGTCCCGCGCCTCACGCAAAAGCTCCTGCTCGCGCTTCGGGTCCGTTTTCGTTTTGGCTTGCTGCAACAATAAGTCCGCCAGCTCGAAGAACAGCGGCCCCTCTGTCTCGCGAAAAGAAAATCGCGTGGTGGCATTGCCATAGCCGAGCGAGACGTCGTTTCGGATCGGTTGCAGCGTCTGAACCGCGAGCCGATAAGCAGCGATCGCTGAATCGGTTTCGCCGCGCGCATTCAGCAAGCGTCCGATTTGCCACTCCCACCGATACGCTGCCTCCGGCATTTGAGCCTGCTGGGCGGCGAAGGCAGCACGCCGCGTGAGTGTCAGCGCCGCGTCTATCTGTTTGTCCTCTTCGTAGAGTTGGGCCATGTAACCGAAGGCATAGGTTTTAATGGAGCCATTCCCAATTTTCTCAGCGATTCCCAAGGATTTTTGAAAAGAGTCGCGGGCGCGCAACATGAGTCGAGGAGCCGACGCATCCGGGTTGATTTGGCGATCGGTTTGCCCTGCGGTCAAAAACAGAAACGCCTTTTGATAAGAATCGTCGAGCCGTGCGATTTCTTGCAGCGCTTGAGTGTTCAAGTCATCGGCCTTTTGAACTTCCCGCGCTCGCGCCGCCGTGGCGGCGGCGTTACAAAGCGCCTGTGCTGTCAGCAGTGTATTGCTGGTCTGTCGAGCCAACGCAGCGCTTTCTCCATATGCCGCCAACGCTTCTGCGTATTTCTGTTTAGTCGCCTCCAGATTGCCCAAATCATTCAGGATCGCCGCGGTCAACCTCGAGTCTTTGTCGGCGCGGGCTGATACCAGAGCTTCGCGCAGCAAGGGAGCAGCGCGCTCCGAATCGAGCGTCATGATCAGTGCGGCGCCTAGCCTGCCTTTTACCGTCGAAACACGAGAGCGATCTCTGGAAGTTTCAGCTCGCGCCAGTGTCTCCTCGAGGATCTGCACGGCGCGGCGTTGCTGGCCGATGGCCTGATAGGCGGTGGCGAGTTCGAGTGACGTTTGAATCTCGCCGTCGGTATTGCCCTCCCCGCGATAAGCTTCTACGGCCTTTTTCCAGTCGGCGGCAGCCTGGCTGAAAGAACCATTTTGAAATGCGCGCTGCCCTTGTTCAACCAGGTCTGGCGCGTTCGCAATCGCCCCGCAGGGAACGCCAAGCAATGCGACCAGAAGGAAGACGCATTGCCCTGACGTGGCTCGCCGGGGGAACGACGCAATCATTAGCGCGTTATCACTCAGTCATGATTACAAGTAAAGGATTGGTCTTCAGGGCCAATTATCTGGTCGCATCGTGGCGCAGCACCGTATGCCTGGCTGCTGACGCAGTTCGAGTCCGGCTCGGTCGAATGGAGATTCGCTTCTATTCCAACGCGTTCTGTCTTTCAGTGTCGCGCCTGGGTTAATAATTGAAAACGCTGAACTCCTGGTTTCGCTTTTTGAGATTGCGAGATAACACTAACGCCAGATTCCGCATCATGATCAGCGCGATGCGGGGATGGCTTTCGCCCAATTGCTTGAAGTCCTGGATTTTCAAAAGATCGCAGTCCACGTCCGTTTCGGCCGTTACCGTGGCGGAACGCGGTGATTCATCCAGCAAGGCCATTTCGCCAAACACCATTCCCGGTGAGAAAGTGCCCAATCGTTTCGTGGTGCCGTTGGATCGGGACAACGTCGCACTGGCGCAGCCACGGGCTAGAAAATATAACTCCCCCGCCTTGGCTCCAAACGACAGGATGACTTCCCCCGGCTGAAATTGACGGCGTGTGAAGCACGCCTCGACAGCCGCGATCTCTTTCGATTCGAGACCGGCGAGCAATTGATAGTCGGCAGTTCCGACGGCCCGCGCGGTGCGGGCACTTCCAAGTTTTTCGGCGAGCAAACGGTTTTCACACGATTCGAGCGCGGCGTCATTGTCATCAAAGCTCCGGAACAACTGATCGAACTGTTCCTTCATTTTGATTTTCATGTAACGGCGCAGGGAAGGCATGTGTGCCGCATTGGTGAAAACCAGTTGAATATGTTGCACTTCGAGCTTGAGGAGAAGTTGATGCAGCAACCGCATCGCGCTTTCATTGATGGAGAGCACATGCTTGAAATCGAGGAGCACCACGCTCACGCCCTTGGGAGACGCCATCACGTCATGCACGACGACTTCGGCAGTAGAGAGGGCGAGGTTGCCTTGAAGCTGGATGATTTGAATGCAATGGCCGTGGGCGCGCAGCGTTTCGGCTTCCTCCGAGGTGCGGACGCAATTGGAATTCACGTCCGCAGCGGTGAATTTGAGGCGGATGACCGACTTGCTCTCATGAGGCGTGTTGAAGAGATGGAGGTCGAAATGGCGTGAGAGGTCATCGCACACCTTGAGACCGCGAACGCTGTTGCCATGGCTGTCGAGCAGCGGCGAAAAAACGCCAATGCCGAGTTGGCCGGGCAGAACCGCGATGACGCCGCCCGCCACACCGCTTTTCGCGGGCATGCCGACGCGATAAAGCCATTCGCCGGCGTAGTCGTACATGCCACACGAACCCATCACGCTGAGCACGCTTTCAACGTACTCACCCCGGATGGCCTGTTTGCCCGTCAGCGGATTGACGCCATGATTGGCCAGCGTGGCGGCCATGATCCCCAAGTGGCGGCAACTCACCGAAACGGAACATTGTTTGAAATACAAATCCACTACGGGCTCAGGCGGTTCAGTGAGGATGTCGAAGTTCCGCAGCATGTGGCCAATTGCTCGGTTGCGATGACCGGTCTGGCTCTCCGACTGATAAACGGATTCATCGATGGTCACATCTTCGCCAGCGTAGAGCGAAAACATTTCCAACATTCGGCGCAACCGCGTTTGTGGTTCCTTGCCCGCAACGAGACCGGCGGCAGCGATGGCGCCGGCGTTGATCATTGGATTTCGCGGACGACCGGTGCCGGGTTCAAGGCTAATGGCGTTGAAGGCTTCGCCGGTTGGCTCGACGCTGATTTTTTTCAGCACCTCGGCGCGGGTATTGTCCTCCAGCGCCAGACCATAAACGAAGGGCTTGGAAATGGATTGGATGGTGAAATGTTGCCGCGAATCACCGACTTCGTAGATGTGGCCGTCGGCCGTCACGAGGCAAATGCCAAACCAGTCCGGATTGGCCTTGGCCAGTTCGGGAATATATGTGGCTACCTGCCCATCGCGCAACGTGCTGTGACGGCTGTGAATTTCCTGAAGATAATCCTGAATGGGGGATTCAATCACAGCGGATTCATTGCTCATGACAAATTAGGGATGGCACATCCAACTTTCCTGATGCTGCAATCTTCACAACACGCGGTCAAATACTTCGCAGTCAACGGCGGGAGTTCGATCTTTGATTCGCCTGAAACGTTAGAAAGGCTTGGGGCGCTTCGAGCGACTCAACGCCACACAAAGGAAGAGGCAAGGTCCTTATGGAGATCCTGATTGCGTTGGGAGAGGCGAGTGGCCAATTGACGTGAAATATTAAAAAGCATTCGAGCCGCGAGGTCTGAATGGTTGGCCATCAGCTCTTGAAAATTCTGCGACGTCAAACGCAGCAACCGGGTGGGAGCATCCGCCACCACATCTGCCGAGCGGGCCGTCTGGCTAAGCATCGCGATCTCTCCAAAAAGTTCGCCTGGTTCCATGGTGCCGAGCGAGGTGTCTTGTCCTCCCACGCGCAGGCGCGCACGCACTTGACCGGAAAGGATGAGGAACAACGAATCGCTCAAGTCGCCCTTTTTAATAATTACGTCATCTTTGGCCACCATGACGAATTCACAGAACGTAATCAGGAGCGCGAGATCCTCATTCGAGTAAGGATCGAAACGTTTGAAGGCGCGCAGTTCTTCCAGCGTTACGTTCGGCAGGGGTTCCTCCACGTTCAACGCAGCAACCGGGACCGCTGCGAGATCAGTAAACTCCGGTTGTAGCGCGGCGATCGATTCAGCGGCCACCCAAGCCTTCTCCGCTTCGCAATAAATCCAGGATTCACGCTGCACTCGCCTTTCCTGGACCCATTGCACGAGTGTTGGCAGATCGATGGGGCCATAAATGAGGTTGTCGGATGACAACACCTGAAAGACCGCTTCGGCAGAGTCTCGTTGCATTCGACCCAGCTAATACGATCCCGATTCCAGTTCAATCAAAATGCCTTGAGCGCCCGAGAAACGACTGGCGCAGCGAAGATTATTGCAGATGATGCAGCACTTTATCCCGCACCTCCTCCGGCATGATTCCCCGCAAGCAAGCGAGCGGTTCAACATAAGAGCAGGTCGGCTTCATGCAGGGCACGCACGGTAAGTCCGTCCGCTGGAGAGCGTGCTGGGTTTGGCCATACGGGCCGGTCCGTGTTGGTGCCGTCGGACCGAAGAGTGCGACCACGGGCTTGCGCAAAGCAGCAGCCATGTGCATGGGGCCAGTGTCATTAGTCACGACCAGACTCGAGGCCCGCAACACTTCCACCGTTTGCGGCAGCGACGTTCGTGTGGTGAGGTCGAGGCAGCTTTCTGGCGCGGCAGAAATAATTTCGCGGGCGAGCGGCACGTCGGCTGTAGCGCCGAGAACGACAAATCGAAAATCCGGATTCGATTTCTTCAATTGACCAACAAGCGCGCGAAAATGCGCCGCCGGCCAGCGTTTGTTCTCCCAACGCGCTCCGGGCAGTAAAGCAATTGTTTTTCTCCCGTCATTCAAATTCCATAAGGCTGCGACCTCCGCGGCGACTCGCTCACGTATTGGCATCCAGTCAAAATTCGAGTGAACTGGCACGTCCAGCGCCCGCAGCGTTTCCAAATACCAATCGACAGCATGCGTGTCCGGCGTCGGCCTTGGAACATTGATGTCATAGTAGCCGGGAGCCAGTTCACGCCAGTCATGCAGGCCGACGAAGAGCTTCGCATTCGAAAACCAGCCAACCGCCGCGCTGCGAGCGAGCGCTTGCAGGTCGATGACCAGATCAAATTTCTGCTCGCGCAGTTCGGAAATGCCTTTCCAGATATCGCCCCAGTGCCAGGGCGTGCCCCACCGACGGCGGTCGAAGTGAAAAATGCCGGCCAGATCGGGATCGCCTTCAAGGAGGGCCGCATTGCGCGTTTCAATCCACCAGAAGATTTCTGCGTTCCGGTAATGTTGCTTCAACAGCCGCAACACTGGCAAGGACTGCACGACATCGCCGAGCGAACTGGGCTTGAGGATGAGAATCTTCAACTTTAAAACCGCAGAAGCGCAGAGATGACAGTGTGCTGTGCGTCTCAGTTATTTCCCAAACGAGAGCCGCTCGGCCAATCGCGGCGGCAACCCGGCATCCAATATTTTTTGCTGCGCCTTGTGAATATCGTAGTCGAGGCGGCGGAGTTCGATCGAACCCTCGTTCAAATCATAAATCACGTAGGCGGCTTTGGGATTATTATCGCGCGGCTGCCCGACGCTGCCGACGTTCACGAAGTATTTCCGGCCTGCCTCGACTTTAAACTTCGAATAAGTCCCGCCGCGCACCACCGCATCCCGGATGAACGCGACCGGCACGTGGGTATGACCGAAGAAACAAACGCTCGTGTTCTGATAAGTGAAGCTCGCCGCCGCCATCAGCTTGTCGAACACATAGCCCCAACGCTCCGGTTGATCCAGCGTGGCATGGACCATGGAAAAGCTTGCCACTAACCGGACGTATTTGAGTTCGCGCAGCCAGCGGCGGTCGTCATCAGTGAGTTGCTTGCGTGTCCAGACCACGGCTTCAGCCGCATGTGGATTGAAACCTTCGAGATCTTCCTCGGTGGAGCAATATTCGTCGTGGTTTCCCTTCACGACCGGGATGTTCATGCTTCGCACGATGTCGAGGCACTGCTTTGGGTTCGCGCCATAACCGACGACGTCGCCGACGCAGCAATAGTGAGTGCACTTTTGTTCGCGGGCGTCCGCCAGCACCACCTCGAATGCTTCGAGATTGCCGTGAATGTCAGCAATGACCGCGTACTTCATTTTCTATTATCTCACGATTTCGAATCCGCGAAAACCGCCATTTGCCGGACCCCAGATTTCTTCCTCGCGTTGAATCAACCGGCCGACACCAGAATCGCGAATGGCCTCGCGGAATGCGACGAGTTCCTCGCGCTCACCTTCGGCAATCATTTCGACCCGGCCATCATCAAGGTTTCGGATCGTGCCTGTGACTTCAAATCCCGGCGTGATCGACTTCACCGTGTAGCGAAACCCGACTCCCTGCACTCGGCCAGAATAAAAAACCGTCATTCGTTGGCGGCTCATCGGCTGAATTTACGCGGCGGCGATAAAGCCACAAGCACGGCAGCAGGCGCAAGGATTGTTTCCCGGCAAAGGGCTCGCCCGTGCAGAACACTTTTCACTGGTTGGATGCAACTTCCGGGCATAAAAATCTGCCATGTGTGATGCTCGGCTGCATCGCTTGATTATCCGGCTGACGTGCCTGTGTTTGGCAACGAGCGCAGGTTTGTGGAAAACCGACGCTGCGGCTCCGGCCAACGATAACTTCTCGAGGGCTGTTTACCTGGCCGGCCTTTCCAACGATGTCTTTATCTCCAATAGCGATGCGACGGCGGAACCGGGAGAACCTTTGCACGCCGATTCTCCAGGCGGCAAATCCGTCTGGTGGTCGTGGCAGGCCTCCTTTACCGGCACCATGGGAGTGAACACGGGCGGGAGCACCTTTGATACGTTGCTCGCTATTTACACCGGCGATTCCGTTTCCAATCTTCAAGTAGTGGCGGACAACGATGACACGGAGGGATTCGGTATCGTCAGCAGTTCGCTCGTTTTTCGCGCCCTCGCTGGAGAAACTTACTTCATCGCTGTGGATGGGTTCAATGGTGCCACGGGCACGGTGAGACTGACTATCAACCCCGTGGGCCGGCCCGCGCCCACGTGGTCGCTCATCGATCTGAATGGGCAGTTGATAAAATCGAGCGACTTTCGCAACCGCGTGCTGGTGATTGATTTTTGGGAAACGACCTGCGCCGCTTGCGTCAATGAATTGCCGTATTTGAAACAACTGCACACAAACTTCTTGGCCGAGGGTTTCACGATGTTCGGCGTTTCGATGGACCCAGCGACCGTGGACGTCCGAGGTTTTGTCCAGGCCCATCAGGTTCCGTATCCGATGGCAAAAGGAAATGAAGAGATGGATGACGTGTTTGGCCCGAATGTTCCTTTCCCGACCAAGTTCTTGATCGATCGCGAGGGCCTGCTGGTCGCGCAGCACAGCGTGAGCGATGCGGACTACACTTACTATGCAAAAGCCATTAAGCCGCTGTTGCGCGGTTCAGACAAAGTCCCTTTGGCAGTTCGCAGAGAGAATAGCGCGATCGCATTCACATGGCCGGGGACTGAGTTTGGCTATCATCTCGAAAGCAATGGCGCACTAGCGGGGACCAATTGGACGGTCGTTACTGCGCCCATCCTGGCGACAAATGACCAAAACACCGTAACGCTTCCGATCGATGCCGGCGCACGATTTTTTCGGCTCCGCAAGACGCCGCTCGGGACATCTCAATAAATGCACGTCGAGAAATTCGTCCGCCCGGCCTCGGTGACTGCCCAATCATTCAACGGGCATAACGATCGTCCATATCGGCTAAATCGGACACTCCCGTCAGCATAGGCATGATTTGAGCCGCCCGTTTTGGCGAACTCTCCTCCAGAGCGTGAATGACGCCGTTGCTCTGTCACGTTCAGCACGGTAAACACCGGCGTCAAAGCCGCATAAAATTCCGGCGAAGTAGTTTTCTTTTCGCCAAAAATGATTGTCTCGCTGGAGCGAGAGATCGCCGACTCATTCAACGCCGCTACGAAGGTGCCCTTGTTGTAGCTCTTCCATTCTCCAGGAGATAACGTGGCGGCGAAAAAATCACTGAAAGAATTCATCACGTAACTGCGCGGCGCGTTGTCCGCATTCGAACCGAAACTTTGCATTGCCAAATCGCCCGGACAGATCAGCACCCGGATATTTTGGTAGTTGGTTTGCAATTGCACGGGCCATTGCGCCGTGGTCAACCGCGGCGGAAAACGGCCTTCTTCATCCATCGCGTAAAGGTGCGTTGCCAGGCCGAGTTGACGCAGATTGTTGGCACAAGCAGCCCGGCGCCCGGTTTCTTTTGCATTCGAAAGCGCTGGCAGCAACAGGGCGGCAAGAATGGCGATGATGGCAACCACCACCAGCAATTCAATCAGCGTGAATGCCTGAGAACGTCGCATACCTTTGGCGAGCCAAAGGCACTTTGCCGCGTTGGGAAATTCGCGGCAATCTGTTTCCCCCGCTAAGGTTATTTGCGCTTGCTTCCGCCTTTGGCCGGCACTTTCAGCGACTTGAACTTTCGTGTGAGATTCGTCAGAGATTCTTCCACACCCATGCGTTCCAGTGAACTCGCGCCCACGAAACCAACGGCGTCCGTATTTTTGATGACGCGATCGGCATCTTCAGGCGTGTTAATCGGGCCGCCGTGGCAAAGGAAAAAGATGTCGTTCCGCACACGGCTGGCGGCGTCGATGATTTCCTGCGTTCGCTTCATGGTGAAGTCCCACGTGACGACTGCCTTCTTCACGCCGATGCTGCCGCCGACGGTGGTGCCGACGTGTGCAATGATGGCATCCGCCCCGGCCTTCGCCATCTCGACAGCCTCTTCCGGCGTTGCGACGTAAACGACTGAGAACAAATCCATCCGGCGGGCGAGCGCGACCATTTCGAACTCTTTCTTCACGCTCATACCCGTTTCTTCGAGCACACCACGAAAATGGCCATCCACAATGGTGTGCGTTGGGAAATTGTTCACCCCACTGAAACCCATCTCCTTCACCTTGCCGAGCCAGTGCCACATGCGCCGCCGCGGATCCGTCGCGTGGACGCCGCAGATCACCGGCACCTCTTCCACCACCGGCAGCACTTCATACTCGCCGATCTCCATCGCAATGGCATTCGCGTCGCCGTACGACATCAGTCCGCACGTCGAGCCGTGGCCCATCATGCGAAAACGTCCCGAGTTGTAGATGATAATGAGGTCCGCCCCACCGCGCTCGATGAACTTCGCGCTGATGCCAGTGCCCGCGCCCGCGGCGATGATCGCGCCGCCTTTTTTCACGGTCGCCCGCAATCTCTCGACGACTTCTTTGCGAGTGTAAGGATTCCCTTTTCCAGTCCACGGATTCGGCATAGTTCAACTCCAGTTTTGTTTTTCCAAAAATGCGCGGCGACTGTGAACAGCGCATGCAGCGAAGGCAATCGCGGAGTGAAGTGAGCGTGCGTGAGCCCCGAATGAACCGGGTGCGCCACGTTCGCGTTGCATCGCTCCGCACAATCGACGATAACCGCGCGACTCTATGAAGATTTTCCAGCGCACGATTGCACTGCTGCTCATCATTCTCGTTGGTGGCTGTTCAAGTTCTTACGCGCCATTGACGCAGCGCGACCTCGCGCGCGGCATTCCGGAAGTGCCGGGCGCGCGCAGTGATGGTTCAGTGATGCTTCCCAATCAATGGTCGCTGCGGCCGGTCGGGCGGCAGATCGCGCTCGGAGATTTTCCCGTGAACATTGCCGTTTCTCCCAACGGCCGGTTCGCCGCGGTGCTGCACTCGGGGAACAGCGAGAATGAAATCATCATCGTTGATTTGAAGACCAACAGCGTGAGCGTGGTGTCGCGCGCATTGGTGGAGGAATCCTTTTACGGACTCTCGTTTTCTGCCGATGGCAAGCAGCTGTTTTGCAGCGGCGCGGGCGATGAAGTGGTGCATCAATTCGCGTTCGTGGACGGCTACCTGAGCGAGCACCGCGAAATACCGTTGCGCGATCCAAAGCTCCGCAGTGTGCCCTCGGGCGTGGTGGTGAGTCGTGATGGCAAAACGTTGTTCGTCGCAAATCTGTTGGGACATCGAGTGAGCTACGTCGATCTCAATGACGCCGCCAGCACCACGCTAACTAGCAATTACTTTCCGGAAACCTTGTTTAGCACGAACGCGCTGATTGCTTTCACGACGAACGCAACGAACGGCGCGACGAGCGCGTCCGAGGACGAAGTCGCGATCATGAAGCGCGCCGAAGCCGCCTTGGAAGACGCGCGATCTGATCTGCCTTATCCGTATGGCTGTGTCATGGACGAGAAGCGTAATCGGCTCTATGTGAGCTTTTGGGCGCAGGCGTGCGTGGCAGTGATTGATTTGACGACACGCCAGGTCGTGACGCGATGGGCCACCGAGGAACACCCGAACGAAATGTTACTCAGCAAGTCGGGCAAATACTTGTTCGTGGCCAATGCGAATCAGAATTCGGTATCGGTCCTGGACGCCGAAACCGGCAAAACCGTGGAAACGCTTGTCGCTGAGTTGTTGCCGAATTCACCGCCTGGCAATACGCCGAACTCTCTCGCACTTTCGCCGGATGAAAAGCATCTCTTCGTGGCAAATGCGAACGTCAACGCGGTGGCGGTCTTCGACGTGAGCAATCCCGGCAGAAGCACATCCATGGGATTCATCCCGGTCGGTTGGTATCCGACAAGCGTGCGCCTGACGCCAGACGGGAAAAAGCTGTTGGTCGCGAATGGCAAAGGAATCATTTCAAAAAGTAACCGCAACGGACCCGCGGCCGGACGGGAAGTGCCGGCCAGCGTCAAGGAGTACATCGCGCACCTGATGCAAGGCACACTGTCGATCATCGATTTGCCGGCACGCGATAAGTTCGACAACCAACTGAAGGAGTGGACGAAACGCGCGTATTCATGTCTGCCAGCCAGCGCGAAAACGAATGATCTTAAAGCAGCAAATCTGAACTCAGACGACAGGGATGCGAGCCTTTCCACCGCGACTGCAGCGGAAACGAAAAAGTGGAACAATCCAATTCCGCTCACCATTGGGGAGAAGTCCCCCATCAAATACGTCTTCTACGTCATCAAAGAGAACCGCACTTACGATCAGGTGCTCGGCGATATGGCTGAAGGGAATGGTGATCCGACGCTTTGCTTGTTCGGTGAAAAGGTGACGCCGAATCATCATGCGCTCGCGCGAGATTTTGTGCTGCTCGATAACTTTTATGTCGAAAGCGAAGTGAGCGCCGACGGACATGAGTGGACGATGGGCGCTTACGCCACGGACTTCGTCGAGAAAATGTGGCCGCTCAGTTACGGGCACAATCGCCACAAAAAGTATCTCTACCCCGCGGAAGGGAACTTTCCCATTGCGACGCCGGCGGGCGGTTATTTGTGGGACCGCGCGCGCGAGGCAGGTGTGAGTTACCGGAGCTACGGTGAATTCATCGCGAATGGAAAGAAGCCAACCGATCCCTGTCGGACGAAGGTCAAGGCGCTCGAAGGAAATTTCGACCCATGGTATCGCAGCTTTGATACCGACTATTTGGACGTGAAGCGCGCCGACCGTTTTATTTCGGAGCTGAAGCGCTTTGAACGGGAAGGCGACATGCCGCGATTGCAGATCGTGCGCCTCGGCAACGACCACACGTCGGGCACCGCTTCGAACAAGTACACGCCCATCGCGGCATTGGGCGACAACGATCTCGCGCTCGGAATGTTTGTGGAAGCTGTGTCGCAGTCGAGGTTTTGGCGCGAGACCGCAATCTTTGTGGTCGAGGACGACGCGCAGAATGGCTCCGATCATGTGGACGCGCACCGCACGATTGCGTTCGCCATCAGTCCGTATGTGAAGCGCCGCTCCGTGGACTCCACGATGTATTCCACGAGCAGCATGTTGCGCACGATGGAACTGATTCTTGGATTAAAACCGATGTCGCAATTCGATGCCGCCGCCGTGCCGATGTTCAATTCCTTCACCAGCAAACCTGACTTCACGCCCTATAAACTTCGCCCCGCTCAAGTGGACCTCAGCGCGCGCAATAAACCGAATGCTCCCGGTGCGCGTCGCTCAGCGAAAATGGATTTCACGAAAGAAGACGCCGCCGACGACCTCGCGCTCAACGAAGTGATTTGGCAATCCGTGAAAGGTGAGAACTCAATGATGCCTCCGCCCCGCCGCGCGGCGTTTGTATTCAATCATCCGAAAGATGATGATGATTGAAATCCCCGACCGAGCTGCCGCCTTAGCCTATTCCACGCGTAGCAAGCAGAGGATTTCAAAATGGCTCCAGAGGTAGGACTCGAACCTACAACCACACGGTTAACAGCCGCGTGCTCTACCATTGAGCTACTCTGGAACAAGAGGCCGCGTAATCTACTAACAGACTCTATTCCGTCAACGGATTTTACCCTTGCGTGGGCTCTCCAACGAGCGGGCCACGACAAAGCGCACGGCTTCCAGCAGTGAATCGAAAACGAAGTCTGGCCTTACAATATGTTTGCCATCCGCGCCGCCATGTCCGGTGCGCACGAGAATGGATTTCACTCCAGCGTTGCGAGCGGTTTGAACGTCCGTCGTGGTGTCGCCAATGAACCACGAGTTCGCCAGATCGATATTCAAGTCGCGTTGTGCCTGAAAAATCATTCCGGGCTTTGGCTTGCGACAGTCGCAATCGATTTTTAGTTCTACGCGCTCCCCGGGGAAACCTTTATCGGGATGATGCGGACAATAATAAATGCGGTCCAGAAACGCGTGTTCACGGCCGAGCAACGTTTCCAGTTTATTGTGAATCTGCTGGAGGTCGGCCTCGGTGCAAAAGCCCTTCGCGATGACAGGTTGGTTTGTAATCATCACGGCGCGCAGCCCCGCTTGATTCAATTCGTGAACGCCGTCCGAGACTCCCGGCAACAACTCCAGGTCTTCAATCCGATGCAGCCCTTGCGCGCTCACTTCCTTTACGAGTGTGCCATCACGATCGAGAAACACCGTGCGCTGCGGCGTAGCCAAAGAGCTGCGCTGAATGATCCCTGCTGCGTATTGCGCGCAAGCCCAGTCGTAACGGGAAGGTGTCCCAATGTCTTTAATGAACTCCGGGCTGTTGTAGCCGAACAACTTCGAGCCGTGCGCTAACATCGCAGGGAATAGATCTTTGCCGAAATCCATCGCACCTCTGTTGTCGCGCCAGGCTTCGAGCGCGCGCTTTTCAATGATGTAGAGGCCGGCGTTCACCAGATTCTGGAAAAAATGATCGGCGCGATGTGGACGGTTATGAAATGTCGTTAGCCAACCTTGTGCGTTGAGTTGCACCAGATCGGAATCGAGCGGGTGATTGTTCGGGTGCAAAAAAAGCGTGGCATCGGCTTGTGAGTTCTCGTGTGCGTTCCAAAACCGCGTCAGGTCCACGTTCAGCATTGTGTCGCCGTAAAGCACCGCGAATCTGTCTGCGAGGTGCTCAAAACCTGCCAGCACCGCTCCGGCCGTGCCAAGCGGCTGCTTCTCAACAACGTAGCGGATCGCGAGTCCCCAGCGGCTGCCGTCTCCAAAATGCTTCTGAATCAAATCCGCGCGATGATGGACAAACAGCAGCACTTCGTTGAAGCCATGGGTCCGCGCGAGTTCAATGTGATGTTCCAACAGGGGCTTGTCGGCGATTGGAATCATGGGCTTCGGCAAATCGCCAAGGCGCTCCTGAAGCCGGGTTCCCTTGCCGCCGGCGAGAATGACGAGTTGCTTCACGCGGCAGCGGATTTGGGATTAACCTGCGGCGCGCCGATCTTTTCGTAAACGATGAGAGCGCCGGGCCCGTGATCGATCGGCGTGAGCGCATCATCAAGTTGCGCCAACGGTTCGAGTAGGAAGTTCAACATCTCGCGAAAGCCAAAATTTCGATTCAGCAACTTGTCAATGGCCACGATGAAAGAGAGCGCACGACTCTCAGCTTTATATTCATTATCAAACCAGCACGCGAGAGTCCCAGGCTCCTGAATCGTGCTGCAAAGCTTCTTCACGGTGATGGCACGGAAGCCATGCTTCACGAAGCGCCGGTCCATTTGTGAAATTGTTTCCATCCCGAAGTGGCCTGGAATATCGATAAAATATTTTTGGAAGAGAGCCGGCTTCCGATGAGCGATTCGATACCAAATGTTTGTCGCTTCAGCTTCGCTGCAATGCACGGTTCGTCCGCCGGGCTTGAGCACGCGATGGATTTCCGAAAACAGCAGGTCTTTGTTTTCATCTGTGATGTGGCCGAGGACATCACTGGAGACAACGTAGTCAAACGTTCCATCTGCAAACGGCAGTTTGAATCCGCTCGTTTGATAAACTTCATCGTAGATCTTTCCGGCGAGCTTCAGCAGAGGCAACACCGGATCGATGCCGACCACGCGTCCGTAATTGCAAAAATAATGACGCCCCCCGCCGCAACCGAGATCAAGAATGAGTCGCTCTTTGCTGGCGCGCGGTTTCATTTCCTTGAGAAAAATCCGGTCGCGCCGGCCGGAAAGAGAAAAGCGAATGCGGATGGCATTGACGAACGTCAGCAGTTTGCTGCGCCGGATTTTGTTTCGCAGTTCCGCGGAGTATGTCCAGGCAGCAATCTGTTTGGCTTCGTAACCGCCCTCGTTGAACCGTTCGTCGGGTGTGAGGAACGAAAGAATACCATCGTTGCGCGTATAAGGTGTGCGGCACTGTGGACACCTCCAACCGTCGTCTGCGGGAACCAGTGCGGTGCGACAAGCAGGACAAATCAGCTTCACAATCGTGGGTCGCGGACGGGATTCAGTGCCAGATTCGTTCACACCAACAGCGTTCACGCGGCAGACATTTCCGCGACGATTTCCTCGACGGCCCGGTCAACAGCCTGGGTCGAAGTGAGATGCGGTTTCCAGCCGAGCCGGCTGAGCTTGTCGATGGAATAGTTGAACTTTGGCACGTCGCCGACCCAGCCTTTGGCGCCACCGGTATAACGAATCTTCGCGTTGGGCGACATTTTCTTCACGACCGTTTCGGCAATGTACCGCACCGTTGTCGCGGTGTCGGCGGTGCCGATGTTGAAAAAGTTCAGCTTCTCGGGCGCGGTTTCAACAATGAACAGCATGGCGTCAAGCAAATCGCCGACATGAAAATACGGCTTTTCTTGCAGCCCGTCCCCGAGCACTTCCAGCTCGTTCGGATTCGCTTTCAATTTCTGGACGAAATCATAAATGACCCCGTGCGTGGACCGGCTGCCCACGACGTTTGGAAACCGAAAAACCCACGCGTGTTGCAAATAGGCCTCGACCGCCGCAGAAATGCACGCTTCGGAAGCCAGCTTCATGGCTCCGTAATTCGAAATGGGAAACAGCGGCCCGAGATCTTCCACCAGCTTCTTGTCGTGCACGCCGTAAATGGCCGATGTGGATGCGAATGCGAGCTGTGGAATTTTTAATTCTCGCATGAGTTTCAGCACATTGAACGTGGTGAGAAACGTGTCACGCAAATCCACATCCGCATCGGCCACGCCCGCGCGAATGTCTGAGTTCGCTGCCATGTGCCAGGTAATGTCGAAAGGTTTGTCGTGCGATTGCTGACGAACGGTGCGCAAAAAAGTCGGCAAGTCGTTTACGTCCAATTCCACGAACTTGAATCGTTTGTTTTCCAAGGCGTGAGCGAGATTGGCCCGGCGCCCGAGCTTCATATTGTCCACGCCTAGTACAATGCTTCCGCGCTCCAGCAAGCGATCGACCAGATGACTGCCAATAAACCCAGCCGCGCCGGTGACTAGACATTTTTGACTCATTTGCGAGTGTGGGATGAAAGCGGGTGAAGTAGTGTTTGTCTATTGGTTTCAGATCGAAAGTCCGCCTTATCAGCAGCCCTTGTCTCTGTTTTACAAATCGCGCGCAATGCCTTAGAAGGGTGCGATGCACTTCTGCCGGCCGGCGGTGAAACGGCGCCTCCTTTGGCTCCTGCTTCTAATTGGGCTTCCGGCAGCCGCCGCCCGTGCGGAGGTTATTTTTTCCACGACCAACGCAATTTGGAGAATGTGGAAAGGCGTCTCTGAAGCGTCTTCACCCGATCCAACCGCTTGGCGCGACGTGGCATTTACCGACGTCTCCTGGAGTGCGGCCCCCGCTCCTTTCTATTACTCGTCCACCGCGACAGAGCCGCCATTCTATAACGGAGGAGCCGATAGTGGTACCATCCTTGGAGACATGCTGAACAACTACACATGCCTCTTCCTCCGCAAAACGTTTGTCATTTCGAACCTGGCGGCAAGCAACGTAACAAGGATCGAAGTCGCGGGCGACGACGGATTCATTGTCTGGTTGAATGGTGCCGAAGTCGGGCGCACAAACATGCCGGCCGGCCCTATTCCATTTAATGGTCGCGCCCTAGGATCCATTCCAGAGCCGACGCAGGTGCACGTGTTTACCATCGCGGAAAGCTCTTCATGGCTTCGAGAAGGAACTAACGTCTTGTGCGTCCAAGCTTTCAACTGGGATCCCACGAGCGGTGACTTTGGAATTATGGCCGGCCTTTCATTGATTCGTGATGAAATGCCGCCGGTTGTTGTCAGCACCGAGCCGCCTGCGGGTTCTTCAGTCGCAGAACTCACCGCAATTGCTGTGGTGTTCAGCGAAATGGTGAAAAATGTCGATGTGGAGGATCTCCAAATCAACGGTTTGCCGGCCAACGCATTGACCAATTTCGGATCACGTTTCCTTTTCAGCTTTTCGCAGCCGATGACAGGAGCCGTTTCTGTGACTTGGTCGCCGACGCACGATATTCGTGATCTCGGCGGCAACCTATTTGTGGGCGGTTCATGGAGTTATCAACTCGACACAAACCAAATTGGAGAACCGATCATTTCGGAGTTCATGGCGGACAACGACGGAACCCTTTTGGACGGCCTCGGCGAACCCTCTGATTGGATCGAAATTCACAATCCGACAGCTTCGGCAGTAAATCTTGCTGGTTGGAAACTGCGGGACAGCGCGAACACGTGGAGCTTTCCCGCGCTTGTCTTGCCAGCCGGTGGTTATCTTGTGCTCTTCGCTTCCGGAAAACTTCAACAGCCTTACGCTGATGCAAAAGGCTACTTACATACGAATTTCAAATTGGATGCGGACGGCGAGCCGCTCGCTCTGCTTCGCCCAGACGATTCCGTGGCTTGGGAATACGCGATTCCTGCTTCACAGAAGAAAGGCGTGAGCTTCGGTTTACTGCAAACGACGACCAACCTTGTAAGTTTCGAGACCTCCGCGCGAATACTCATCCCGACGGGGGCGGTATCGGACGCATGGAGAAGCAATGCATCGTTCAACGATGGTTCCTGGCTCGTTGGGCAAGCGAGCGCCGGCTACGGATACAGCGGTGGCGGCACGGTTGCTTATCGAGTACACACGGCAACACCAGGCAACCAGCCGATTGGCGAGTCACTTGGAATGGATTTCATTGTGAACCGCGATGTCGTCATCACCGAACTGGGCTGCTTCGATGATAATGGAGACGGTCTTGCGCGCACCATCACAACAGAACTTTGGCGGCGAAGCGATAATAATACGCCGGACAATTTTGGAGACGACAGTGGAGCGGGTGTGCTCGCATCGATGGCTTTCACACCTGGGAATGCCGGAACTCTTTCAGAGGGCAGCCGATTCAAATCCCTTACCACGCCTCTGATGCTGACGAACGGCAGTTACACTATCATTGCTTACGGCTACGGGAATGGAGAGCGCGCCGGAAACTTGGGCGTCAGTATACCGCCCGATCCGTGGGAAACTCAGTCCGGTGGCGGAGCGCTAAGCTTTGTTGGATTTGGACGCCCGGGGGCGCCGGGGACATTTCCCACGACACCGGACGGCGGGCCACCTAATCGTTACGCGGCTGGCACCTTCAAGTTCGCTTCGCCTAATGACCCATTGCCGCGCACTTCACTTCCGACAATGCAAAACGTGAATGCCAGCTCCCTGCTGCGCGTGCTTTTTACTGTGGCGAATCCGGGCATTTACGAATCGCTTTTGCTGAGGCTCGCGTTTGATGACGGATGCGTGGCGTGGCTCAATGGTGTTGAAGTCGCCCGCTTCAATGCGCCACCGATACTGGCTTTCAACTCCACTGCCACTCAGCCCACCAATGACATGAGACTAATTCCCTTGAGCGCGAATCTGTTGGTCAGTGGGATGAACGTTCTCGCCATTCAAGGGTTGAACGTCACGGCGAATGACAACGATTTCTTCATGGGTGCGACGCTCACAGCGATCGATACGCAGACCGGCAACTCGCGTTACTTCATTACCTCGACGCCGGGTGCGCCGAATCCATCCGTTGGCGTGATTGGTTACGTGGCCGATACAAGGTTCAGCGTCAAGCGTGGTTTCTACGATGCTCCCTTTGACCTGGCCATCACCAACGCCACGCCGGGCGCGCAGATTCGCTACACCGTGGACGGGTCAGTGCCTTCGGAAACGAATGGAACTATTTACACGGTTCCAATTCACATCAGTTCAACCGCGGTCGTGCGGGCCTTCGCTTATAAGCAGGGCTTTCAGTCCGCCAATGTGGATACGCACACTTACCTTTTCGCGAACGACATTGCCCTGCAGCCGAGCAGCGCTCCCGCCGGTTATCCGTCGAACTGGCCGGATTATAGTAATGGAGGCGTCTATTCGGCAGATTATGGAATGATCGATGCGGTTGCGCAGCCGACAAACTATTCGCGTGCGGCTGGAAGTGCGGCCTTTACTCTGGCGGAGGCACGGGCTGCCATATCCAATTCCGTGAAGGCGCTGCCGGTGATTTCCATCGTCACGGATAAAGGGGACCTGTTCGATCCCACGAAGGGAATTTATTTGCATCCCGCCGCGCGCGGCGAAGCGTGGGAACGTCCGGCATCGGTCGAGTTGATCACCACAAATGGAATGGAGGATTGGCATGCTAACGCCGGGTTGCACGTTATGGGTCTGACCTCTCGCCGACTTGATGTAACCGCCAAACTGAATTTCATGCTGGTCTTTAGCGAGCAGTACGGCACGCCGTGGCTCTTTGAGAAGTTTTTTGGACCAGACGGGCCGAATCGAATCAAACGAATCGCGCTGCGATCCAATACTCGCGAATCGTGGCTGCGTGAGGATGCGGGCTTCGGGACGGCTACTTACATTGTGGATGGATTTGCAAAAGAGTCGCAGCTTGCGAGCGGCGAACCGGCCACCCGACATCGCTACTCTCACGTTTTCCTGAATGGATTGTACTGGGGCGTTTATGACGCCACGGAACGTCCAGAATCGCACTGGGCAGAGACGACGTTCGGCGGTGAAGACGAAGATTACGATGTAATCAATCTTTGTTGTCCGAATCGTATCGACGCGGGCGATTTCACTGAATGGAACCAATTGCTGGCTGCGGCACGGGCTGGTCTTGCCAGCGATGCGGCATACCAAGCAATCCAAGGAAATTTTCCTGATGGCACGCGCAATCCGGCGTTAAAGCGCCTGCTCGGAGTGGACAGCTTCATTGGGTTCGCTCTCAACGGCTACTATCACGCGAGCCAGGATTGGCCGGATAACTTTTTCACTGTTTACGACAACGTCGCGGATCGAACAGCAGGCTGGCGCTTCGTGATCTGGGACACGGATTTGGGGTTTCCCAACATGGATATGGCTGTCAACAAGGTGACGCCGCCCGAGGGAGTGGGAACGTGGGCATCTCATGACGCGCCGTTCGCCGTGGACGCCGCGCTCCGCCAGAATGCGGAGTACCGCATGCGCTTCGCTGACCGCGTGTATCGTGAGTTCTTCCACAATGGAGCTTACGTCACCGCTGCCAACCTGGCGCGCTGGCAACGTTTGCGGGACGCGATCCAGCCCGGCATGTACGCGGAAAGCGCGCGTTGGGGCGATTACAAACCTGGTGGCCTTCGAACGGTGCAAGATCATTGGTTGCCTCGTGTGAACGGTCCAGCGGCGATGGCCTGGTTCAACGGACGCAATGCCATGGTCATATCGCAACTGCGGGCTGCGGGGTTGTATCCGTTGCTCGATCCGCCGGAGTTCAATCAGCATGGAGGAAATGTTCCCGCCGAGTTCCAACTCACGATCACCAACTCCAATGGAGGCGGCACAACCTATTTCACACTCAACGGCAGCGATCCTCGTCTTTCTGGCGGGGGTCTTGCGCCGAGTGCGTTGATTTATACGCAAGCCGTTAGTCTAATTTCCCCAACCCTGGTACGCGCACGCGTTCGCAATGGCGCAACATGGAGTGCGTTGAACGAAGCTCAGTTCTATCCACCGCAAGATTTCACGAAACTCCAATTAAGCGAAATCATGTACAATCCACCGAAATTTGGCGCCGTCGATGGCGAGGAATTCGAATTCCTGGAATTGAAAAATTCGGGCACCAATGTTCTGGAACTGACGGGAGTTGCTTTCACGGCTGGAATCAACTTTGCCTTCACTAATGAAACAATCATTCGCGCGGGGGAATACTTTGTCATCGGCCGCAACGCCGCCCAATTCGGGGCGCGTTATCCGGGCGCCCCGTTGAACGGGCTTTATACAGGGAAACTGGATAACAATGGTGAAACGCTCACGCTTGCCACAACGCTTGGCTCGACAATTTTCTCGATGACGTACGACAACGCAGCACCTTGGCCCGCCGAAGCGGACAATTCAGGACTTTCCCTCCAGCGGATGAGTTTTGCGATAGGCGCAACCAACCCCATGAGTTGGATTGCCGCGCGGCCAACTCCCGGCGCATCTCTTCCGCCGGAGTGGCTCGATAACGACGGTAATGGGCTGCCTGACGCTTGGGAAATGCTTTACTCGATCACGGACCCGGCCGGAGATTTTGATCGCGACGGGTTGACTAATTACGAAGAATTTCGCGCCGGCACGAATCCTAGGGATGAAGATGATTCCCTTCGTCTGCAATTCATCAGTGCGAATTTCGGCTTAGGGAGCGTAAACGCAGTGATGAGCTTTCAAGCGCGCTCCAACAAGACCTACTCCATAATTTATCGGGCCTCTGCCCATTCCGATGTTTGGAACAAACTTCTCAGCGTCGGCTCTGAAGCCACAGACTGTTTGGTTCAGGTGACCAACACCTTCCCTTCTGCATCAAACTCCTACTTTTTCCGTCTCACCACGCCTCGGCTTCCGTAGGAACCGGCAATCTGCCCTCGAACAGGGCAAGATCAGCGCCGGCTGGACAGGCGTTTCCATATCGCTATCCTCATATGATGAAACTTGCCAGGCCCCGTGAATCAGTTCTCCGCCGTTTAACCTTCGGTAGTATGGTCGTTTTATCGCTCGTGAACTGTAGCGCGGGAGAATTGACGATTGTGAACCAGAGTTTTGAAAATCTGGTGCTTGCAGATGGTGTCTTTGTTAACTCCGTACCGGGTTGGATTCAGCAGGGCACGACGATAACATCCAACCCAAACAACTCTTTTTTTTCGAACACGACAGACGGATCGCCCAATAGTCCAATCAATGGGCTCAATGCGGCTGCCGTCAACATCGGAGGAAAACTGATTTATCAAGACACCAATTGGGTTATTCAACCGGATGTTGTTTATACGTTGACCTTTCTTGCGGGTTATCGCATCGGCGCTCCGTTTGGAAACTCCTCAGTCAGTTTCTGGGCGGGAACGAACCGACTCGCTGAGAAATTCCCGGTTCCCCTTGAAAATACGTTCGCAGCGTTCTCGCTTAACTACACTTCACCGCCTGCCGGAACCGTCATCGGTTTGCCGCTTAGGATCGAGTTGCTTTCCAGCACAGTGGGATCCGAAGCTTGGAATTCACGTGACTTGAAGTCGCG
>JADMIO010983888.1_pt1 | contig 26097 bp, 13 predicted proteins | sample 8958161 | NCBI WGS metagenome assembly JADMIO01 (sample SAMN16585339, study PRJNA669376) | soil metagenome | isolation source: Crop rotation soil | place: USA: Cullars Rotation, Alabama | collected 2011 | reverse complement strand
CGTACCCGCCGGGCTGGATGATCCGACCATCGGGAATGCGGAATTTGTAGGCATTGAGGCGGTCGTCCGTAAGGAACCAGCCGCCGATGTTGATCGCGCCCGCTGTCGGATTGTAGAGTTCGATGGCGTCTACTTGCGGCAGATCGGTGTGAGTCAACGCTTCGTTGATCAAGACGGTGCCAATGGTGAACGGCGACGGGTCCACGCTCCCGGGCGAACCGCCGGGGCGGCCACTCGCGCGCCAGCTTGTCCGGAGACCCCAGGTGTCCCACGCCGCATTTTCGTTCACGATGACGAGCGAAAATCCGGAACCATCGGTGAGGGGATACCATGAGTTGTTGTAGCTGAAATCGAGAATCTTCTCCCCGACGGCGTCCTCGAGGCGGAGGTTCTCGCCGCCGTTGTCAAGGGAGCCATCGTACTGGCCTGCGATATTCAAGCCCGCGCCGTAGCGCGCCGTGAACGCGGCCAGGTTATGCACCACGAGCACGGAGGCCCCGGGAGCGAGGTTGGTGACGGTGCTGGCGGTGGTGAAAACAAACTCCACACCGCTGGTCAGACGCACACCCACCAGATCCAGGGCAACCGGACCAGTGTTCTTGAGTTCAATGTATTCGAACTGCTCAGGATCCACGCCGTCCGCCGGACGCGAAACGGCGGGGTGATACATAATCTCGGTGATGCGCAGGTATTGCTGCGCCAGGCTGGGAGCGGCCGGGTAATTGGTGGACTGAACGATGCGGCCCCGATTGTCCACCAGTTGAATTGACTCGCCGCGAGCCGAGAGTTGGCCCTGGTAAGGCCCTTGAACAAAGAGTCCCATGCCGCCGCGCGGAGCCGTCGGCCGGGCGCGGAAGGCGACAACATCCGGCGAGACATAAAGCACGCTGGCCGTCGGCAGCACCACGCCGGGGCGGAAGGTGTAGTCGATGGCGCCTGTAAGCCGCCAGCCGGAGAGGTCAACCGGATACGGATTGGAATTGGTGAGCTGGATGTATTCGTGGGCCTGGTTGTGCGAGGCCGGGTTGAATTCGATCGCCCCGATCGTAATCATGGTGTTGGTCGGCTGGGGCGCAATGTAGTAGCCCTGGTTGACGAGGGTCGTGTAGATCCACTGCCGGCGCGGCGGGAAATAGCGGACGTTCAAATCTGCCACGGCCTGGGCCAGCGTTTGTGTCGGTGGATAGAGGTTGGCATTCGGAACGATCCGCCGCAATGTCAGCGGCAAGGGTGTTCACCATCTTCTCATACTTCAGCAGGTAGGGATGGGTGCTGGGCGGCTGGAGTTGCTCATCCGTGATGGTCCGCACACGGCGCAGATACATTTGGTAAATCGCAGGATTGTTGAACAGGGCGTCAGCGAAACGATTGCCGGCGCCGATGCCTAGAGTTGTCTGGCTATAGGCGTTGGTCGTAAAGAGACGCGGGTCGTAGTAGGCATAACAGGCGGCTTCTCCGTTGTAGTTGCAGGTCCACATGTGGCCAAAGCTCAGGTCCGGGTCCCAGGGAAGCAATCGCCAGTCACCGGTTCCGTCAGAATCGCGGTAAAGGTAGTAATTCTTGTGGCAGCAATCCTCGTCGTTGACCAGGACATGACCCGCGAGCATGGCGATGCTTGAAGGGATGTCGATGTTGTCGAAGACATAGTTGATCTGGGCCTGGCCACCCTGAGTTACTCCGTTGTAGAGGGCCACCAGATCGGCGTTGCCTTCGTTTTTGCGGGTCTTCTTCTCAGCGCCCGTATTGACCCCGATGGCTGTGCTGGAAGGGGTATTGAACTGGTTATACATCTTGTAGAGCGCGCCGTTCGGATCCAGACCCAGGCGCTCGAGATAATCCGCGCCCCCGTTTTCCACGAGGTTGGCCACGCTGAAGAAGGTTCCGTTTTGCTGCACGCGGACGGCATTGGCCCAATGGTAGCCGGCACCGGCCTGCCGGTAGCCGTCATAGGCCAGCATGTTGCGCATGTGGGTCTTGTCCGCGAAGGTGCTCAGGAGGTTGATGTCGCTCACTTTGTTCTCTCCCTCCTTCCAGACGAAATGGTAGCCCGGGTTCATGCCAATATCGTAGCTCTTCTTGGGAAAACCCTGGCTGGACTGGCCGTGAATGTTGATGCCGCAATTATCATAGAAACGCCCGAGATAAAAGACCGAGCATCTGGAGCCGAGCGCGGTTTCCGCGGCAGCGGGATTCAGGATGAACCAGTGGAATACCGGCAGAGCGTTAGTCAGGCTCGGATCAGTTACGACGGTGCCATAATACTGGGGCGATTTGTTCGGGTCCGGGTAAGGAGGGAACCGGGTGCTGTTGGAGCGGATATCCGTGGCATAGACAAAATAACGGATCATCTGCCCGGAACTGGCCGCGCTGGCTGGAATCACCCCGCCCCACACGCCATCCGCCGCCAGGCCGTCCCCGTGCAAACCGTCGTCGAACATTGGCACTGTGACTTCGTTGCTGAACATCACCCGATAGGTCAGCGTTACGTTGCTGATGGCGTTGAAGGTCCGGATCAACTCAGCGGTGACGTAGAGGTCTTCATTGTCCGCCGGCTGGTTGGGCGTGTTCTTCAGATCCACGATCAGCGGGCCGAGATTGGTCGTCCCCAGCCCATTAGGACCGCCCGGCGTGGGCGTCGCAAAATAGAGCGGAGTTGTCGGGTCAGATGTTACGCTCACACCGCGCAACTCCGGCAGAATCAGGAAGTCGGAATCGTTGACGTTTACGTTCAATCCATGGATGGCGAGCACGTTGGTGCCTGGCCGGAGGAGTCCAGCGACTGACGAAAGGTCGAAGTCCTCGAACTGGATGGCCTGCCCGTCGGGGCGTGCAGCCGTGGCGCGGGAGTTCCACGTCGGCACGTCGGGCGTCATGGGAGCATTGCGCGATGCCACTGCCACTCCGTTAAGATAAGCCACGAAGCCATCGTCGTATTTCATCCGCAGGGTGAGGAAATTGATGGGCACGGTGTTGGTCACCACGAAGGGAACACGGATGTAGGCCGTCGAGTTGATATTCTTCATGGCGGCCTGGATGTCCCCGGCGATGGCTCCGGTCAGGCTGGGAGTGCCCCGGATCACGGCGGTCATGACCGAACCATCGGAAGAGTCGGTAGGCAATCCGTCCGTGCCAGTCGGGTCCAGGGCAATGTCGATAAAATCCCCGGCTTGCACATTGGTGATCGCCACGCTGCGGCTCACGCCCACGCCGTCGGTGCCGGCGATCACGGCTGAATCCATCTGCACACCGTTGCGGAAAATCCGGCCGGTCACGCCATTGCCGCCAGCAATGTTTTGCTTCGCCAGGGTCCAATCCACAATGATGCGTCCGCTGACCTGGCTGACCCAGCGTCGGATGACCCAGTGTTCGCCGCCGGTGCTGTTGGTGCCGTTCGGATGGAGGCCGGTCTGGCCGATTTCATCCCAGGGCGGATTGCCGTTGAACCAGTCCCAGAGCGTGCCCGTCCAGAAGTTTGCCGCGCTGGGCGGTCCGTCGTTGCGCGGGAAGGCGGTGAAGTTCGTCGCCTGGTAACCGGGCACGGGGTCGGTGGTTTTGTTGTAATAGCCGTAAAACCAGTTGCGCTCGCCTTGCGCGCCGCTCAACGACCAGTCGGCTACGGAATCAGCAACCACAATCAGGTTCGGATCCTCTGTGTCGATCTTGGCCGTGAAGATTGAACTATCGCAGTTGTCATTGTTCGCGGCTCCAGCATCCAGAACGAAGTCGATGTGCGAACCGAGGTTGGCGTAGGCCTTCACCGAATAATCCACGCTGCTCAGGAACACCGATTTCTGATACACTTCGGCGCCATCCACAAAAATCCGACCGAGGACACCGTCGCCGCATGGCACTGGAGTATAGGTCGCATTGATCCATTGTCCGGAGAAACGGACGGTCAGCGGAGCCGGGGTCGCGCCTTGCCGATGCCAGTAACTCAAGGTGTAAGTCTGGCCGACCACCAGCGCCGGAGAGATGGTCTGCCAAATGGCCGACGCCTGGGTGGTTCCTCCGGCGGTGGCGACAATGTGCAGGCTGCTGTTGCCTGAGCGTTTCACCGCGGTGGTGATCGCCGAGGACGCATGATTGGCTGAGACGGTCCACGGACCGCTCAGCGGCGATTCAAAATCTCCATTCGGGATCAGGTTCGGCCCCGCCTCGGGCACACTGCCAGCCACGAGTTGCAGGTCGTCGATGTAACCGTCACCCGCCGCAGTAAAATAAATATAAAGCAGACTGTTCGCGCAGACGCCAGTCGAGGTGACCTGGACCCAGTCGTTCCCTCCGCTCGTATTGGTATGCGTGAGCCGGCCGGAGATCGTGACCGGACCGTTGACCTCGCTCACGTAGCGGCGCACGGCCGCATGATCCGCCACACCGGGAGTTCCGTTGTTCGCGCTCGGACTCCCGCCTTCGGCGGTCAACTGCGTGAAGGGCGGATTGCCGTTGAACCAACTCCAGGCCGTGCCGTCCCAGAAATTGGCGGCGCCAAATGGTCCGCCGGAATTTGGAAACGGAACGAACTCTGCGTCCGCGTAAAAGCCGTCGGAATCAGTCCCCTTGTTCCAATAGCCGTAAAACCAGTTGTTCACTCCCTGGGTGCCCGAGTAGTCCGCCACGGAATCAGCAATCCTCGTCGAAACAAAGGGCGTCTGCCCGTCCGTCTCGTAGCCCACGCCGATCTGGGTGGCGAGCCATCCGGAGTCGTTGAAATTAGTCCCGGTCCAATCGTATCCGAGCGCATCGCTCGTGGGAATCAGCACCCGCGCGGCCGCACCTGCGGACAGGAGCGTGACGGCCGTCTGCTTCATGGGAATGCCGTAGGACACGCTCCCCACCTGAGGCGGGAAAACCGGCGCGTATTGGGACGCGATAGTTGTGCCGTCGGGTTTCACCAGGCCGAGGTACTCGCCGGAATTGCTCAGCTTAAAGTTGGTGTGGAGTGGCGCACCCGGTGTCCGCCGGTCTTTGCTCGAGGCGAAGACGACGAGATAGCCGTTGGGGGGCATGTTCGTGACTGGGAAGCGCCACTTGGTCAGATTGCCCGCCGTATCAGTGAGATACCATCCGTCGAGATTGACGGTGTTGGTGCCGGCGTTGTTGATTTCGATCCAGTCCGATTTGTCTCCGTCTTCATCCAGCAGAGGACCGTCGTTGACGGCGGCGAATTCACTGATCCGCAGCAGGTCCTGGGCGTGGAGCGTTGAGTTGAGCAAGCCGAATGCAAGCGCGCAAACGGTCCAGAAGAATAGACGTGGGGAGTTCATTTCGTGACCGTTACTTCCAGGGACAATTGACCCTCGACCCGAAAAAGCTCCAGGTCGAGGGTCTGACGAATTGATATTACAACTTTCTCAGCCGATAAAACCGGTTTTCACCGGGCGTAATGGCCTCCGTGTAAGGCGAGCTTGGAACAGGGTTGACAGGGTTCCACGGGCCGAGAACGGTGGGCGCCCATTCAAGTGCTCCATTGCCTGTCCAACTGAGCGTCACCTGGCTGTTATTTACAACCGTACGCAGGAACTGCAGCGGGATGACGCTGGGGTTAAGCTTGATATAGTCGATGCCCATCCACGCGCCACCACCATCGGCGCCGTAGTTGATGCCCTTCAGGGTCACGATGTTATCGAAGCCGGAACCCACCTGGGCATTCACGCTGGCCAGCGTGAACGCGGGGGTCGTGTTCGCAACGCCCAGTTGAGGAGGGCGGATGATCATCTGAGGTTGGACCAACACACCATTGAAATAGACTTCCACGCCGTAACGGGGATCAGGAGCCGTGTTGTCCAAATTGAGCGCGTCGAACGTGACCGCAAGCGCGTCACTGGGTTGCAGGGAGCTTGGAAGATTGAAGTGGTAGCGCAGTTCATTGTCCGCGGTAGGACTGGCGCTGCAACAGAAAGCGCGCTCGGCCACCTCTTCGTTCACGGGAACCAGACCGAGGGGAGTGTAAGTCCCATTGCCCGGAATGGTTGTCGTATAGTTGCCGGAGAAGTAATAATCATTATCCGCCCGCTGATCGATCTCCAGGTTGTTTGCTTTGCCCGGGAGCGGGTTGAGCACGCCATTTTCCTGCACGAAGGTGGTATCGGGTCCTCCTCCGTTGCCGGCAGGCCAATTGTCGTCGTCGCGTCCAACTGCCCAGGGGAACGGGCTCGGATACACCGGATTAAGCTTAACATAATCGATGCCCATCCAATTGCCGCCACCATCCGCGGTGTATTTGATGGCCTTGAGGGTGACGATGTTATCGAACCCGGGGCCAGGCCTTGCGTCCACGCTCGCCAGCGTAAACGCGGGGGTCGTGTAAGCCACGCCCAATTGAGGAGCGCGGATGAGAATTTCATCCTGAACCTTAACTCCATTGAAATAGACTTCGACGCCGTAGCGGGGATCGGTGTTTTGCGGGCCCGGGTCATCCAAATTGAGCGCGTCGAAGGTGACGGCAAGCGAGTCAGTGGGTAGCAACGAACTTGGAAGGTTGAAGTGATAGCGCAGATCAGTGTCGCCGCCAGCGAAAGCGCGCTCGGCGGCCTCTTCGTTCACGAGAACCAGACCGACCGGGGTATAATCACCGTAAGTGCTGATGACCCCAGGGAGCGCCGTCGTATATTCGCCGGCGAAGTAGTAATCGTTGTCAGCCCCGTGAGGTACCTCCGTGCTGACCGGGCTTCCCGGCAGAGGGTTATTAGCACCATTTTCCTGCACGAAGGTCGTATCCGGTCCTCCGCCGTTGCCGGCAGGCCAACCATCGTCGTCACGGCCAACTGCCCAGGGGAACGAAACCCGCGCGTGCGGGGTCAGTGTGACGTAGTCGAGATCCATCGAATCGCTGCCACCAGAGTCACTGTGGTTTATACCTCTAAGGGTGATGATGTTATCGAAGCCCGGGCCTACTTGCGCATTCACACTGGCCAACGTGAACCTCGGGGTTCTCTGAGCCACACCCACCTGAGCAGGGGTGATGATGACCTCCGGCTGGACCAACACGTTATTGAAATAGACTTCGACGCCGTAGCGGGGATCTGCAGCCGGAGACAAATTAAGCGCGTCGTAAGTGACCGAGAGCACATCGTCAGGCGTTAGATTGGCCGGCAAATTGAAGTGATACCGCAGATCATTGTCGCTGCCATAGAACCCACCGCTGGCGGCCTCCTCGTTTGCGGGAACAGCACCGACCGGGGTGTATGCGCCGTTGCCCGCGATAATTGTCGTATAGGAACCGGCAAGGTAGTAGTCATCGTCCGCCGACCCGTCGAACTCTTCGTCTATCGGGCTGCCCGGAAGCGGATTAGACGCGCCGCTTGGCACGACGAAGGTCGCGTTGGGTCCTCCACCGTCACCGGGAGGCCATGCGTCATCGTTCATGCCCACGCTCCAGGGGAGTACCGGCGGCGGGATTACGGCAGTGGGGTCAGCGGGATTAAGCTGGATATAGTCGATGCCCATCCAATTGCCGCCACCATCCGCGCTGTGGTTGATCCCTTTCAAGCTCACGATGTTATCGAAGCCGAAACCAATTCCTGCATTCACACTTGCCAGCGTGAACGGCTGCGTTGTGATTGTCTGACCCAATTGCGGGGTCCGAATGAGAAGCTCAGTCTGAACCTTCACTCCATTGAAATAAACTTCCACGCCGTAGCGGGGATCGGGGGCTGTCCCATCCAAATCGAGTGCGTCGAATCGGACTGCTACCAACTGGGTGGACGACATGGTATTGGCAAGGTTGAAATGATAACGCAGGTCATTGTCGGCCCCGGCGAAGGCGCGCTCTGCGCTCTCTTCGTTGGCGGGGACCAACCCGACCGGCGTGTAAGCGCCGTAGGCCGCGACAACACTGCCAATGGTCGTCGTATAGTTGCCCCCGAAATAGTAATCATTGTCGGACTGCCCATTGATCTCAGGGTTTGCCGGGTTGCCCGGAAGCGGGTTGATAGTCCCATTTTCCTGCACGAAAGTGGTGTTCGGTCCGCCACCGTCCCCAACAATGTGTTTATTGTCGTCCATGCCCACGGCCCAAGGGAACACCGGCGGCGGGATCTGCGGACTGGGAGAGTTAAGTTGGATATAGTCGATGCCCATCCAATTGCCACCGCCCTCTCCGTCGTACTTAATAGCCCTGAGGGAGACGATGTTATCGAAGCCCGGACCCATTTGCGCGTTCACACTGGCCAGGCTGAACTGCGGCGTCGTGATAGGCAGATTCAACCGATTAGGATAAACGACGATCTGATCCTGAACACGCACACCGTTGAAATACACTTCCACGCCGTAGTGTGGATTGCCGCCCGTGTCATCCAAATTGAGCGGCTCGAAAGTAACCGAGACCAGGTCGCTCGGTTGCAGCGTGTCGGCGAGGTTGAAGTGGTAACGCAAATCAATGTCGCCTCCGGCGAACGCTCGCTCGGCGGCTTCTTCGTTGGCCGGAACCACACCCACCGGGACATATGCGCCGTAGGCGGCGGTGATGCTGGCGATTACGGTCGTGTACTCGCCGGCGAAGTAATAGTCGTTGTCGGCCTGTTGATCGATCTCCGGACTGTTCGGGGTGCCCGGCAGCGAATTCTGGACGCCATTTTCCTGAACGAAGCTGGTGTTGGGGCCTCCTCCGTTGCCTGCCGGCCATCCGCCGTCGTCTTTGCCCACGGCCCAAATGACTTGTGCCTGGGCCGGGGTGACCAGGGCAACAGCCGATACGAGAGTGAGAAGAGCGAATATTTTTGAGCTTATGTTTCGCATAGGTTTCCGGGCTTGGTTGTTTGGCGATCCGAACTCGAAAACTTGCGTTGTCGAAGGATGGATTGGGCGCACTTTGCCAATATTCGAACCGAATGTCGACAAAAAAAAGCAGTTCACACGAAAATTCTACCACTTCACCACAAATGCTTTGCCAACGAGGGCCGATCCAAGCCTCCTGAAGCTGCCTCGGTTGAGCCATTGTTTCCGACAAAATTGGCTCGCGGCGCTGCCGACCGCCGGATATCTTCCACAGCATTAGCATGAAGCCTCAGAGCCAGGCTCCCGCCACCCGAGCGACCACAACACGAAAATTCCTCTTTCTCTTCGCAGCCGCCTGGATGTTCGTCGGTGCCTTGGTGAAATGGGACACACCATGGATTTACGTGCTGCTTGGCTTCACCGTCGTCGCGGCCTTATGGGTCGGCCGGCAACACCAGCCAGCTATTCTGCGGGTGCTGCTCTTGCTGGCCTTGGTATTTCCCGCCTGGAAGATCATCGATCAATGGCGAACTCGCGGCACCGTCCACAGGAGCGCGCCGTTCGTCGGCGATGATGCGACGGTCATCCGCACCTTGGTTACGGCCGAGGAAACTGATTTGAGGTTAAGTCCGAAGATGAGCGCCCTTTCGAAGGGCCTTCTCAACCTGCGCCTGCCGGGGCCGGGAACAGAAATGGTGTTCGCGCCTTCTGTGACCGTCTCCGATGTTGGTCCCGCGCCGACCATGACGGTGACTGGCGCAGAGATGGCGGAGGCACGGACGTGGCCGGCGGCGAGGGACACGAAGGAGGTCACTAGAGTCGACCTCTGGCGCCCGTTGCTGGACGCGGTCTCCTGGTTCGAACACGCGAAGGTCTACATCATCAACGGCGAGCACCCGGATGGCGACCTTTTCCGCTACGAAGCAAAGGGTGGCTTCGAAGCCCTGGCGAAGATGAAGTCCGGAGAGTGGTATTCGCTGCACGGGAAAATGAAATTGAGCTGGCGGCGGGCGAAAGCGACGGGCAACGAGCCGACGCCGGAGTGGCAGATCACCGGGTGGAAGACCGAAGAATTGCAGTACAGCGCGAGTCTCAAGCGGTTATTCGTCGAGGCTTTGGATACCGCCCTCCGTCCCGTACAAGACGTCCCGAAGCTGCGGCGCTCCCAGCACTACGAAGCCACCGTGAATTATTACCGCAGCGGCATGAAGTCGCCCCCACATCCCTATTTTGCGCCGATCTCTGCCAACCAGAAGGATGGGATCGCCGTGGCGGACATAGATGGTGATGGCTTTGATGACATCTACATCATGGTGCGAATCGGAACCAATATGCTTCTGCACAACAACGGTGACGGAACCTTTACGGAGGAGGCCGCTTTGCACGGACTGGCCCTGCCCGGCCATTCCACCTGCGCAATTTTCGCCGATTTCGATAATGACGGCGATCTTGATCTCCTGCTTGGGCGCAGTCTGCTCAGGACGGCCTATCTCGAGAACCGGGGCGGCAAGTTCTTTCAATACGCCAGTCCCAAACACTTTCCGATGGCAGTGATCTCCATGGCCGCGGCTGATTACAATCGCGATGGCCTGCTGGATGTTTACCTCTGCACCTACCGGCCTGGCGCCCCCTCCGCCGCCAGCTCGGCCGGCGGCATCACCCAGGTCGAAGAAGGCAGTTTTGATTGGCCGGATGAGTTCTTCTCTCCAGAGATGGCAAAGGAATACCGTCGCCGGCTGGCCGAACATAAGCAGCGCAAGGGCGCCACCGTCCTGGACCAGATCGGCCCCCCCAATGTTTTGCTGATCAATCGTGGTGGGGGGCGTTTTGAAGTCGCGCCTGAGAACGGCACGGTAGGTTTGTGGCGCAACTCTCTTCAAGCCACCTGGTGCGATTACAACCAGGACGGATGGCCTGATCTCTTCATTGCCAACGATTGGGCGCCCAGCAACCTGTTTCGCAATGATGGCCCGGCTGGTTTCACCGACGTGACGGCCGAAGCCGGCATGACGGCCTTTGGCTTTTCCATGGGCGCTTCCTGGGGTGATTACGACAACGATGGCCTGGAAGACCTTTACGTCTCAAATATGTATAGCGAGCCTGGCCGCCGGATGACGACTCAGATTCCGGGATTGGACAAGATGTTCATTGAATCTGCCCAGGGCAACTGGCTCTACCACCACATGGCCAACGGCAAATTCAAACAGGTCGCCGGTCTCGAGCCGCCGGCCATGACGGTCATGAATGCCGAGTGGTCATGGGGCGGACATTTCGCCGACTTCGACAATGATGGCTTCCTCGATCTCTATGTGCTCAGTGGTTACTTTACAGCGCCCAAGGAAATTTCTTCCGAACTGGACCTCGAAAGCAATCTCTGGCGAACAATGGTCCGTACGGACGAGAGACTCTCCCGCCCTTCCTTCCGTTTTTCTCCCGAATGGAAACGAACGCCGGCCCCGGATAACCTCGGTCCGGAGATTGACTCGCGCCTGGCTGGGGTCGAGCGTCAGGGAGATAAAGTATTGGTCCATTCGCTCCAGGGCAGCCAGCGCAACCATTACTTCTCCAATCGCGGTGGCCGCGCCTTTGCGGACATCTCCGGCCTCTCAGGGTTGGATAACCCGGCGGACAGCCGCGGCTTCGCCGTGCTGGACTATGATCGCGATGGATGGCAGGACATCGCCATGGTCAACGCCAACCAGCCTCTTTTTAATCTCTACCACAACGAAATGCCGGCCCTCGGGCTGAGGGGTGGCATGATCGCTATTCGTTTCGTCGGCGGGAATCGCACCTCCGCTCCTTCCAAAGAATTCGCCTGTCGGGATGGCTACGGCGCTCATGTCACGGTAGACCTGGGCAATCAAAAACTCGTGCGCGAACATCGCTGCGGCGACGGCTGGTCCACTCAGAGTTCCGCCACTATGATGGTGGGCATTGGTTCTCATTCAACGGCTGCCTCCATCTCCGTGCGATGGCCGTCGGGCAAATCGTCGACCATCAAAGATGTCCCGGAAGGAACTCTCCTCGTAGCCTACGAAAATCCTGCTGACTCTTCCTCCGGCGAAGCATTCACGCGCCAGCCCTACCGAATCAAACCGGCGGCTCCGACGACGACGACGCCAAACCTCGGACCCGTATTCTCAATGCGCACTGTGGACGCTGCCGCGAAACCGGCGCGACTGCGTCTCTACACCACCTTCACCACATCGTCCGCATCCTCCATATCCGAGCTCCCCAAATTGCGGCGGTTAAAGGAAGAATTAAGTTCCGAGGGCTTGGACATGATCGCCGTGCCGATCGATGAGGCAGACGACAATGGAAAACTGGGCGCTTACAACCAGCAGTGGAAGCCTCCCTTGCGCCTGGTCAACGTCCCCCCCGCCAGACGTGCGGAAGCTATCGCTGCTTATGCCAAAGCACTCGGCGAGGAACCGCCCCTGCCTTCCACAGTGGTAACTGATGACTTGGGGCACATCCTCACAGCGCAGCCGGGCGTGCCGAGCATTTCGGAGTTGAGGAAACTGATCGGTCGGGATCGCTAAGCCCCTCAGCGCTTCGCGGTTTGCTTCAGAACTCTTCCTTCCACCCAGCGGGTGTTGTATTTTCGGTGGAGCGCATCGCTCGAGAACTGGGGCCGCTTCTCCCGGCCATAGGTCTGATCGTTCATGCCGTGAAACGGCAGCGGCTCGACTTCCGTTCCTGAGGCCACGTGAAAATCGGAGTCTTTGTCCCAGCCATCGGCGTAAAGGAAGAATTCGCGAACGCTCCCTGATGGCTTCGGCGGCAGAGAACTCGCCGCAAATTTCAGCGTCAATTCATCCCCGCCATTCAGCAAAGCCAGTCCCTCATCGCGCGAGGCAATCAACTCAGAGACCTCACCATAACGCGTGCACCACCCGCCCGGGGTAATAGTCCAATAGGAGTTCGCGGTGACACTCTCGTAGTCCGGGGTGAGCGGCCAATCGGCCGGTAGATTCTGCATAGGGCTGAAGCCGCGGAAATGCAAATTGGCTTCGCTGGGAGTAATCAATGTGGTGGTTGTTCGCGCGTTCGGTTTTTTTTCCATTAACGCGATGCGGTCCCAATGAATTTCAAAGGCCTGGGTCAAACGCAACCGGCGCGTGCCAGCCTTTAATTTCCCTTCCAGATCCACCAGGATTGTCTTGGTCTTTCCAGCGGGCGCTCCCACCGTCACCTCGACTGTTTTCCAATTTCCGGGAGTGCTTTCAGCTTCCAACACGGGGAACGGGAACGGGAGCGACGGATCCTGTGAAGCGGCGATGTTGGCCATGCCCCCTCCAAACCGCAGCCAGCCATTCATCACCAGCACCAGCGGCTTGCTCGCGTCCAGCGGACCGAAATCCAGGACCACGCCGTGAGGCTCAGCCAGCCCTCGGAGTTGCGGAACGCGCAATTGTGGCGGCGACACGCGCCGCCCATCCACGGCCTTCAAAGCAGCAGTGACCTCTTGCCCATCCAGCATCCCGGCCCTTTGCAGCGGATGTTCGTGGTGCAGCGTCACAAGTGTGCCCCGGGGAAACGGTTTGCCCGGCAGCAGCTTATCGGTGGAATGTACCTCGGTGCCTGCCTCGTGGTCCACCACGGCCAGTTTTGCTTCGTCAAGGTAGAGCACTTCACGAAGTTCTTCTGTGATCTGAAGCTGGTAACTCCCATCCTTCTCTGGGAAGGTCTGCTCGTTTCCAATCCAGACCAACTCTTGCGGATTGGCCTCAATGTAGCGCCCCTCCGCCATCGGCAGGCCGAGCGGCGCTGCTCCCAGGATATCGGTCACGAACTGAAAACGCTTTCCATCCCACGCATACAGGAATGGACAGGAACCTTCTTGATTGGATAACTCTGACGCGAAGAGAGGCTCCCGGCAATTGATCGGTACCTCGGCGGAGCCTTGAGGCCAGTTGAACCAATGCACCAGGAACGAATCCAGCTTTTTATACTTTCCTACCCCCAACTCTACCGGCCAGCGATGCACAGTCCGGATCAAGCGCAGTCCGCCAGATGCTGTCTCGATCTTGCACCCAATGCCGCTGGCGTTGGAGCGGGTCCCAAACAATCGCACCTTGATTTGTGAATTGCTGTTGCCGCCCTCATTGCGCAGGTAACGCAGGCCCCCATTCGCGAGGGCCACAATTACATCCGAATCGCAGTCCATGTCAAAATCAGCGAAGTGGATTTCCGACACCGCCCCACCATTAAATTGATCAAGACCCAGTTGGGTGGTTTGTTGCTCAAATCCGGCCAGGCCAAGATTGCGCCACACCCGGATTGTCTCTCCCACCACCCAGAGATCCAGCCAGCCATCATTATCGTAATCGACCGCCACAATCTGGCGAACACCCGCATTTCCCGGAAACGGGATTTCCTTTCGCTCTCCTCCATTGAAGCAGAGGCTGATTTTTCCATCACTCACCACCGCCATATCCGGTCGCAGGTCGTTATTGAAATCGCCAACGCAAAAAATCGCCCCAGCAACCCAATTGGTCGGCTCGCGGGGAACCAATTGTCCGCCGCGCTGTTTTTCCAGGAGCAACGGCGGCCCTGCCTTCCGGCTTGCGATCACATCCATATTCCCGTCACCGTTCCAATCCTCCATCACGACCGACTGAACGTCTTGAAGAGAGGCAGGCACACCGGAGGTGCTGGTGATATCATTGAAAAGCAGCGGGCCCGATTGGCGATGGACCCGCACATCATTGCTGTTGGCCCTTACCGCAATCAGATCCAGTTTCCCGGAGAAATCCAGGTCCATCAGGATTCCATCCATCGCGCTCAAGGAACTCAGGCGGCTCAGGGCCGAGACATCCGTGGCAAGCCCATTTGTGCCGAATTTCAAGAGATGGCTTCCTTTGTCGCCGAACACCACAACATCATCAAAGCGGTCATTCTGGAGGTCGCCCACCACCATCTTGGAATACCTCGCACCGGGGATCGACGGGTACGGCGCGTTATAGGGACGGAAAGTGCCATTGCTATTCCAGAGTAAGCGAAAGCCCTTCCCCTTCTCGACCACCAGCAGACTGTTCCAACCTGTATGGTTCACATCAATGACCGCGAGCGGACCTGAGAAATTCTCCGCTCCGTCACCCAGGACCTCTTTGGACCGATCAACGAACTTCATGCTGATTCCCACTTTCTCCGGTTGCTCCAGTTTGAAAGGCACCCGGGCCTGCGTGTACTTGCTCCGCTCGAAAGTCGCGGCGCCCAACCCGGGCGCTGCCCCTTCGGCGTTTGCCTGGTGCAGTTGAAGTTCCTTCTGCGCCTCCTCCTGCCGTCCTGCGCGCAGGAGCGACTGGGCTAATAGGTAATGCGCCGCCGAGTGCAGGTGGTTTGGATCAAGCCCAATCCCTTCACGAAAGGCCGCGATCGCTCCGTCCCATTGTTTCAACCCCATCCTGGCCAGACCAAGCTGAAAGAATGTCGACGTTACTCCCGCATCAATTTTCCTGGAGTTCTCCAGGGCTTTTGCCGCCTCCTCAGGCTTCGATAGACGAAGGTACGCCGAGCCTTTGACAAAATAAGCCGCCGCCGAATTGGGTTCCAGTTTGAGAACTTCATCAGCCTCTTGAATTGCCCCTTCCGCCACTCCGCCGGAAAGGTAGGAATTGGCCAGGTTCAAATGCACATCCGCGTCGTGGGGGACAATGGCCGCCGCCTTTTTATAGAGGGCCAGGGCGTTGGTAGCATCGCCCTGATCCAGATAATTCTTTCCTGCGTTCATCAGGCTGAGGAACTGATCAGAAAGATTATCCGCCGCGGCGGACGGTTGCTTCGAGGAACTACGCTTGCAGCCCGCAAGGCAAAACCCCAGCAGAAGCAAGCACGCTGATTGGGCAAGGAGCCGGTGCATGGGACGCACTATGGACTTCCCTGAGGCAAATGACCAGATCTGCAGTGGCCAAACGAGCCTCGCCTCGCCATCGGCGGACTTTTTCTCCTGCGCAAGTAATTGGATATTCCTCGACCCAACCCTTCCTGGGAATTCCTGCACAAAATCAAATAGAGTGCCTGCTTTTCATCCCGGTGGAGAAAGAATGACTGCTGACTCCTTGCTGAGAGCAGCAAGGTCAACCCAACACAGAAGTGGCGCAGCCTTTATACTGAGCAGGTTTTGGCTACGCCATGAAATTAACTCGCCGATCCCCTGCGGGATGCTCAATAACGCCCCCCTAGGTTGCGCGGCTTTACGCTTCGCCACTTCCGAGCTACTCTATTTCATGAAGGAAACAGTCAGGCTTTTCCAGCCATCACACTTCATTTTGGCGATTGCTTTCACCCTGGTTCTCGCTGTCGCGGCATTTGCCGACGACGGGGGCACGATCAAATCACACGAACCGAAGCACGTTAAAATCAAAAGCCTCGCCAAGGATCCTCCTCCCGATATCCACGATCAAAAGCAAAACGATTCCGCCCCCTTCAAGGTCAAGAAAACGCACAAAGCCAAGCCTCAGCCGGTAGACCACAAAACAGGCGAGATCAACCCGAACCTGAACCGCTGAAGCTCCAACTCCGCGGCTGTGACCGCGGAGTTGGAAGTCGTGATCGCTCGTTATTTTTTCTGATAGATTTGGTCGAAGACCCCTCCATCAGCGAAATGTGCCTTCTGGGCTTTCTGCCAGCCACCAAACACTTCATCGATCGTAAACAGGTTCACTTTCGCAAATTGCGCTTCATATTTCTTCGCAATCGACTCATTGCGCGGGCGGTAGTAACGCTTCGCCGCAATCTCCTGTCCCGCGTCTGTGTAGAGGAATTCCAGGTAAGCCTTTGCCACCGCTTCCGTTCCATGCCGCTTGGCCACCCTATCTACGACCGCGACGGGCGGCTCAGCCAGGATACTGGTGGATGGAGTGACCAGTTCAAATTCTCCTTTGCCCAATTCGTTTAAGGCGAGAATTGCCTCATTCTCCCATCCCAGGAGCACGTCTCCTATCTGCCGTTGCGCAAAAGTTGTGGTCGCACCGCGGGCGCCCGTGTCCAGCACCGGCACGTTTCGATAGAGCTTGCCCACAAATTCTTTCGCCGCCACATGATTATTATTGTTCTTCTTCAAGGCATAACCGTACGCCGCGAGATAATTCCAACGGGCACCCCCGGACGTTTTCGGATTTGGCGCAATCACCGACACATCGGGCTTCACCAAATCATCCCAATCCTTTATCTGCTTCGGGTTTCCTTTGCGGACGAGGAAGACAATTGTGGACGTGTAGGGGGAGCTGTTGTTCGGCAATCGTTTCTGCCAATCCGCAGGGATCAATCGGCCCTTCTCTGCCAGGACATCAATGTCATAAGCCAATGCTAGTGTCACCACGTCCGCTTGTAATCCATCCACCACCGCGCGAGCCTGCTTGCCCGAACCGCCGTGTGACTGCTTAATCGTCACCTCCTGTCCCGTTTTCTTTTTCCAATCCTGAATGAAGGCGTTGTTGATATCAGTGTAGAGCTCGCGCGTTGGATCGTACGAGACGTTCAGCAACGTCACGGCCTTCGGGGCAGCCGTCCCCCGTAGGGGCGTCACGGCGGCGAGCGCGAGCACTAGAATTTGCAAATATTTCATGGCTAATTTGAATGTTTGATTTTTACGGTCTTTATTAGAATGCGAATTGAGCTCGAGTAAAGACCACATGTTCCTTCTGCGCAGTCACATTCCCGGGCGTTTTGCTGCCACCGGTGAAGGTGGTGTTCTCATAATCCGCTGTCAGCTTCACGTTCCTGTTCAGGTACCAGTTTAAGCCTGCACCCCACGAGAAAGCTTTGCGAGCGGAACTTCCCGTGGCGAATAATGGAAACAACCCCCTATCCAATTCCAATTCTTCGACTCGGCCCACAACTTCCAGCGCTCCCCACGTGCCATTCGCAAAATCAAGGGGGTTCCGCGGTTTGATTCCTTTCCAGGAGTTTTCTTCGCCCGTCAGCACGTAAGACGCCGTCACCTCCCACGCCTTGTTGTCCGCGTTCAGATAAGTGCTGGTGGTGCTGGCAGCTGCGCCAGTTTTTTCATCCCGGCGCACCTTTTGGCTGGAGAGAGCATACTCCCCGAAGAGCCCGAACGGCCCCCAATAATAATAAGCCTGCGGGACGATTCGCCAATGGAGCCCGTCTGAAGAAACGTTCGTGAAACTGTTTCCCGTCCCAGTCCTCCACGAAAACAGGGTCTGCTGGCCCGGTGTGCTGTAATTGCGCAACGCACCTCCCTGGTTTCCATATGTGCCGGCCACGCCAAAACCGAATCCCCGCAAAGGTTCTACCTGTGTATTTTTGAATGGTTGGAGAAAGAGCCTTCCTGCCACATCCTTATGATCGTCGTTTCCAGTGTCGATGTCTCCACTGCCTCCATCCTGCACTCCATTGAAGACGCCGGCCTGGTAATTGAGCAGTCCACCGAAGATCTCGCCATGCAACTGTATTCCAAGATCCCGATTCGGCACCAACTGTGTTGGGTATGCTCGCTCAGCGAAAGAAAGGTTGGATCCCGATTGCAGCCGCTCGAGCCCAACTGGCGGTTTGAACTTTCCAATTTGCACCTGGAACTCCGGCCAGTAATGCACATTCAAGTAGGCGTCTTGCAGCATCCCGTTGTTCCCAGTGTTGGCCGAAGTGCCGGACGTATTTGCCCCAAAATCGAGCATCACCCTGTAATCATAATTTTTAAATACTGTGCCTTCGATGATCGGGCGAACGCGGCGCAGCAGAAAGGTGTCGTTCAAAGGCAGGTGGTCCCCCGCATAAAATCTGCCGTCCGCCTGCACATACCCGCGCAGTTTGAGAACGAAATTCGTATCGGCTGAGCTGAACCCAAATCCCTCCTGGCCTGCCGTCAATCTTGGAGTATCGACTCGCTTCGCTTCGGCTGCCTCAGTCTCAAGTTCACGGTTCCTCTCCAGAACGCGAACCTTCTGATCCAGCTCCTGTATTTGTTTTCTAAGAGCGTTGATATCGTCGCCGGCGGACTGCCCAAAGGCTGCCGTCCCGGCAAGGGTAATATTCGCCACCACTGCTAAAACCAACCCGTTCTTTATTTGCATTGTTTTTGGATTCCGTCGCGAATCTCCCCTTGCGGGGGTCGATTCATCGTGGATTTATTTTGCCTCTGGTTTTCCAGTCAGCTTCGTTTGGCGGAAGTAGGATGATTAAACCGAACTTTTTCCGTGCGTTCGACCTGCACCACTCGATTTTCATGGACGATGATTTGCACCTCGCCGAATTTCATGGACCCCACCTGTTCGGAAACGACTTTAAGCCAGGTCGGTATCATCTCGCCTGTGGGCTGTTCATCTACTTTCATCGCGTGCAACATTAAGCCTAATCACTACTAAGTCAATAGAGATATGAATATTTAATGAAACATTTCTTAAGTCTCATATTAATAAGCACTTAAAATTTATTTGAGGTAGTTCCTAGACCCACTTTCGTAATTCCCGCTGCCTGGATCACATCCAAAACACTCACCACTTTCTGGTAGTCCACCTCATCCGAACTCCGCACCACCACCCCGAATTCCGGCGACTTGGCTTTGGATTGGGTCAGGCGCTCTCTCAAGAAACTCAGGGTGACCTGCTCTCGGTCCAAAAGGACTCCGCTCTCGGTCACGCTAATCTCGCTCATTTTCGACTTGTCCGTTTTCGGAGTCGCGGTCGACTTTCCGGAGGGAAGGTTCATCTCGAGATGATTCACTAGCTGTGGAGTCGTGATAATGAAAATAACCAACAGCACAAAGGCGAGGTCCAGGAGGGGTGTGATGTTCAACTCATTCAATGTGCCGTGGTGAGAGTGTGAGGTTTTCTTCATAGTCGTCCGGTCGTTAGCGGCTCGGAATCATCCTGCACGTCAAATCGAATTATTACTCGAGGCGGAAAATTGGTGGGCGGGTTCCGAATAATTGTCTTAGTGCGGGCCAGTGCCGCGCGCACGGAATCGTCCCACGCCTTGTTTCCTGAACTGCGCTTCCATTCGGGATTGCCCAAATTACCCGTCGCGTCTACGGACACGCTCACTTCCGCCACGAAACTGTCATCGTTAACATCAGTCGGTCTCTGCCAGTTTGAGCGCAGCGTCCCTTCCACCAGACTCCGGTAAAGCTCAGTGGGATCGCCGCTCGTTCGAACCGATTTGCCACCACCAAACTCGAACTCTGCCAGTTCAGCCGGGGGCGGAGCGACAGAAGGGCCACTTGCTAGAGCAGGTGGAGGTGACGAAAGCTTGGGTGACTCGATTCTCGCCGACTGCGGCTTCGGGGTTTCTGCAATTTTAGGCGGCTCTACTTTTGGAGGTTCCTCCTTGGGTTTCTCGGGTTCTTTGGGTTTTTCCGGCGGCTTCTCCTTCACCATTTGAACCGTAATTTTTTTCATTTGCTTGCCGAGCAACCCCTCTCGCGCCGCAAAATAGACTAGCCCTATAACAATCACTGAATGAAAAACCAGCGATATAACCAGGCTGATCTTCGCAGAATTCCGATTTTTGGGACGTGTGGCGTTCATGGCATTGGTTCAGTGGCAAGATCTACCTTAACGACATTGGCCTGCTGCGCTGCATCGAGCACCTCCCGTATCAGGCGGTACTTGGTCTTGCTGTCGCCACGAACGATTAAGCTGAGATCGGGATCATCCATGCGCAGGCTGATCAGCGTTTCCTGCAGCGCGGGCACGTCAACCTCGCGTTTGTTCAAATAGATTTTTCCATTCTTTTCCACGGTTACATAGTTCGCTTTGCGCGGCGGGTCCTTTTGCCTCCTGGAAGCAGATGGCAGATTCAATTCCAGATCGTTCACTACTGGAGTGGTGGTAATAATGAAAATGACCAGCAACACAAAGGCGAGGTCGAGCAGCGGGGTAATGTTCAGCTCGGTCAGGCTGTGGTGGCCGGATCGTGAGCATTTTTTCATTTTGCTGCCACGCCTTGATTCTCAGTAATCCCGCTCACAATCTTCTCGGCCAACAACGTGTTGGCTTCCTTCAATTCTTCCGAGAGCGGTCGTGCGAAGCCGTACTGATGTTCAATAGCAGTTAAGTATCGAGCGGCAAAACCGTCCAACTCCTGTGTGATCACACGGATGCTTGTAACCATGAAGTTATAAGCGAACATGGCCGGAATGGCCACGAGCAGGCCTATGACGGTAGCGATTAGGGCGCCCGCCACGCCGGGCGCCATCGCCGTGAGGCTCGCTGAATTCGCGCGTGCGATCCCGGCAAAGGTTTCCATGACTCCCCAAACTGTCCCCAGCAACCCAATGAATGGCCCTCCAGCCACCGCTGTGGACAGCACGATCATTCCCTTCTCCAGGGCCATCGCCTCAACTCCCGATGTCTCTTCCAATAACACTCGGACCGTGCTGAGGGAAGCGGGACCCGCCTTTTTCTTGCCCTGCACGTGCAACGGGTTGTTCTCAAGTTGATACTCCAGCTCCTCCGCGCCCGCGCTGTAAAGGTGATAGGCAGGCGCGCCTTCGAACGTAAGGTTTTGGCGTTTCAATGCCAACGGATCGCGGGCGGCGTTGAAGGCTTCGATAAACTTTTTGGTCTGCTTGCGAGCCAGGTAAAGCTGCCCGGTTTTTTTGAAGATAATCGACCAGCTTATGAGCGACAGGATGCCAAGGGCGGTAATAGTAATCTTCCCTTCGGTTGTTGCTTTTTCAAAGGCGAACTGCAGCGCTCCAGAAGCGAGCATTGGGTGTATGAATGAGTGCATGGGTTTAGTTTTTGTTGGGTAAAATAACGGTCACGCGCCCTGACTTTTGCGCCAGGGCGATTGGCTTGCTCTTTTCTTTTTTTTCTTTTTCCTCCGCTGTTTCCTTCTCTGCCGTTTGGCTGGTGAGGCTGGTCGCTTCGTCGGCCGCTTTGCTGTCCCCCTTGGAAACAGGGATTCCAACGGAAGCACCAGATGTGTCGCCGTTGGCGCTGACTGACTTTGATACCAGCACCGCGCTGATGGCATCACCACTCACCGCCACGTTGCCTCCGCCTACAACCGTCCCGGAGACATTGCCGCCTGCGTTAATGCTGACTCCCCCAGAGGAGAAAGCGGTAATGTTCACATCGTGCACCGAAGTGACATCGATATCCTTGCTGCCGATGATTACACCGGAAATATCTCCGCCGGCATTCAATCGGATGTTGCTTCCGATGATCCCGGAGCCGCTGGCGTTGATGTCCTTCCCCGCATCCAGTGCGATGAAGCTGTTGCCGGAATCATAATTATTAAATGCGAGCTGAATAATTCCTCCGAGGCTGGCATTGATGTTCCCCTCTGGCGCGGCCACCGTGATGTTCCCCACCGCAGCTGAACCTCCCGGCAATGTCGTGGCGAGGATTCCGCTGCCCGGGATCGTTCCCGGCAAAGTCCTCAGTTCATGAGTTGCAGGATCCTGCTCGATGGCCGTAAGGCTCACATAACCAGCCCCTCCCGCCCCAGCGTTCACGTCCCCGTGCAGTGATTTTACAAGTATGTCCCCTCCGTTGTAGCTCGCTATTCGGGATCCGTTAATATTCACATCCCCGCCGGCTTGCACCGAAATGCTCCCTCCGCCGGTGGTGAAAATTCCTTTAGGGGCCTTGGGATCGCCGAAGGTTGTAAGCTGCCCTCCAACATCGATTTTGCCCCCCACTGTTAACTCGATGCCCCCAAGAAAAGCCTGGTTGGCAATCTTCGTTGAAGTCATGTCCAGGTTGCCTGATATATTAATTTCTAGATCCGCTCCCCGAGGAGAAACTCGCAGCAGCTGGGCCGTTGGAAAAAGCGTGTTGATTCCGCCGCTTATGCCGAGATCGACGTTCCGGGCGCTAATCTCAAACCGGCCAGGGCCCCCCAGCGAAAGCCCTTGATCTCCCAAAGAAGCGCTTTGGCTGGCGTCGTGCAACTGCTGCATGGCTTGACTCTGTGTACTGCTCAATTCGATCCCGGTAGTCTGAACGACGCCGTTGTCGTCGCGCAACGGCTGCCCATTGTTATCCAGCACTGCCACGCGAGGATTCAGAAGAAAGCTCAACTCGGCTTCCGTCATCTGGCCAATGAAGGTCAACTTTCCTGTCACCGCGTCATACCGCAGCTTGAGCGCAATTCCAGGAGCCCCGCTAAGAGCATAACTGAGCAGCGCCGGCGGCAGCGGTTCTGCCAAATCCACAGACGTCAGATTTCCACGGTAGCGCACGTCGCCACCCACATGGATGCTGGTGGTGGATTCAGGTGAAAGGTTCTGCCCCAGAAATCCAAAGTTGTAGGTGTCCTTCGCAACATTGATGTTCGCGAAGGTTGGGACGGTTAGGCTAAAATTGTTGATTCCGCCAGACACCTCAATTTGAACCGGCTGGGGATCGGACAAATGGAGCGGCACCACTGCGTGCCCTTGTGCGAAGGAATTATAATCCGGCAGGCCGCTGTCCGACATTGTCAGCCCCACCAGTCCGGAGGCTTCCTGGCGCCCGTTGAGGTCTCCGCCGTCCCGGGTCGTCAAGTGCAGTTGGCCCTGGCTGGATGGATAGAGAACAATGCTATTGTCGATTTGAATTCCGCCGCTCCCCGCATTGAGAGACAGTTGCGGTGGATACACCGGCTTCATCGCCTGATTCTGGCCGGTGATTCTAGGAAGGTTCGCGCCGATCAAATCGATCCCATGCCCGGCCCACAGGCTCGCCGCTGCGTTCGGTGTGTAGTCGAATGCAAACCGCGCCCGAGCTGGCGCCGTAATAATTCCAGAGTCGGTGATGTTCCCAGGGAACCCGCTGCCAACCGCAAGATTGTTGGGGTTGAACGTGCCGTTCGGATTTCGAATTTCGCTCAGGTAAATATCTCGCGCGGCCAAGACATTCCACGAACCTGCAATCAGGCTGAGCGCAACCGGCTTTGTGACGCTGCCCACGTCCGCGTCGGGATTCGTCAATACGATTGAACCGTTTTGCAGAGTCACTCCCGCCAGCAAGGTCCCTGTGCCGTTCCGCACCAGGAAATTCCCAAAGATTTGGCGACCCGCGATCACGGTTACATCCCCCGGTTGCGCTCCATAAGCGCCGGACGCCCCCGGTGTTTTCCCGGCTGGCACGGTTGGGATGCTGATCACGTCATGGCCCGCTTCCAGTCGAACGTCTCCGCCGGCCCCGGTCGAAATACCGCCCAGGCCTGCCAGACTCAAGCGATAGCCGGTCGTGGTAAATTCGAATCCGTCATTCTTTTTACCGGCATCAATATCTCCACCAAGCGCAGCAACCCGAATACTTCCTCCTCCTGAAGTGCGAACGAACCCGCCGCTTACGAGCACATCCTTTCCTGCGCTAATGTCAATCGAGCCTTGGGACGTCTCAATTGAACCGTTCAAATTCCGGCCTGACCCCCCATTCAAGTAAACCGAACCAACGCCGTTCTGAATTTGGCCGCTTAGCAAATTGTATCCCGCTTCCAATTTCACGGACCAATTGTTCGCATCAAAAATCCGTGCATTGTTTTCAAAAATAATATTGTTTCCTGCCTGGAGTAATAGATGGTTTTCGCCGCTGCTCACTCCTGTGCTGGCGCTTATATCCCAGGTCGTCCCCTGAGCAAGTGTGATATTGCGCGTGGCCTGGAGAATGATTTGCGAAAAATTCTTGTTCGCAAATGCTGTATTCACATTCAGTTGCAGCGTTCCTGCTCCGTTTCCCGCTGTCACCGTTCCATCACCAGCGCTCCCCGAGCCGCTGCTGTTCAAAACGATGTCCACTGGATCGAGCAGAAGCTTGCCCGATTTCCAGCCGGGGTGCGCACGGCCATCCATTCGTGAATCAAAGGATCGAAAGTCATGCGCGCTTATTTCAACATTGCCACCCTCTCCGCCCTGCGCTCCACCTGTGGTGAGAATCGTGCTCGTGGACACATCCTCAAATTTTCCTTCGCTCTTGATCACCACGTCCCCACCCTTGCTCACCGTTGCCCCGTCCCCCCGCGCGAGAATTTGCGACTGCTGGCCCAGCCTCACTTCTTCCGACCCCACAAGTTCAATGACTCCATGGTTCTCCCGAACTGAATCCGCTTGCAGTATGCCGTTCTGATTCACCACTTGCGCTTGTAAAGCAATGAAGCCGCCGTCACTCACAATCTTTCCAAAATTATGCACCGCCCCACTCGGCAGTTTGACACTGGCGCTCAGTCCCCTTCCATCAGGCCTCTCGCTCAAAAGCACTTCCTTCCCAGCCACCAGCCCCACATTCCCGGAAGGCGCCTCCAGGGTGCCATGGTTCTCTACGTTTTCGGCGATGAGGTAGAGCGATTTTCCCTCTTTCACCTGGACCTGGCCGTAATTGACAATGCTGGCCAGCGGCGGCATGCCAGTGAACTGGTAACCTTCGCTGGCGCCGAAATCCGCCGGGATCGCTGCTGTCGTGGCAACAAAATTGCCGCCTATTGAAATCATTGAACCTGGCCCGAAATAGAATCCGTGCGAGTTGGCCAGGATCACCGTTCCATTCGCATTCAAGTTGCCCCAGATTTGCGAAGGATTGGAGTCGTTGATTCGATTCAGCACCACCGAATTTGCGCCAGGCTGCACGAATGTGGTGGTCTCACCCTGCGCGATGTTGAAGCTTCGCCAGTCCAGAAATGTGTGTTGTCCTGTTTGAATGGTCAGTTGCGACCCGCTGCTCTGAGCGGTTGCGCTCCCGCTCACAATGCTCATCCCTTGCGGGTTCGCGAGGATGGACTGCGCTTGCAGCATCGCCGCGGTTGCCGGGGCAAGGAGCAAGTGGCGAATAGAGTTCGAGACGTGTGGTTTCCTTTTCTTCATGGCTCTAAAATTTGTAGCTGATGCTGAAATAGCCCCTGGCTTGTCCGGCCCGAGTTCTGGTTGTGTTGAACAGCGCCCCCCAACCCAAAGTCAGCCTTGCATCGAAGTGTTCTCCTGCCGTTGCGTAGGCGCTTAATCCCGTTCCTGCCATAGACTCGGTCCCCCTTTGTCCTGGAGAGGCATCCAGGAGAAAGCGTTGCCCAAAATCCAAAAACCAGGAGGGCCGCAGGTGCACCGGAACCGGATTATTTCCGTTGGGCAATTCCCCGAGCCCGATCGGTGCGGTTCGCAAATCCACCAGCACTCGCCAGCCCGTGTCCCCATATTCCTCACCTTCTTCATATCCTCGCACTCCGGTCGTCCCACCCAGTCCGAATTGTTCCAGGGTCACCAGCGGAGCGCTCGACCATTGCCCGTTGGCTTTCAACCCGAGGGACCAATCCCCGGGCAATTGCTGCTCGCGCACGAGGCTGAAGTTCAAACGGGTAAAGTTCCCTCCCGCTTTCCGGGATCTGGCCGCTTCTTGAATCCCCGAATCGCCCGAGGACAACGCCGAAAGATAAACCGTCTGCCCCACCGTAAGCGCGGTGCTCCCAAGTCTGTCCACCTGGCTGCCCGACCAG
>JADMIO011827113.1_pt1 | contig 26101 bp, 23 predicted proteins | sample 8958161 | NCBI WGS metagenome assembly JADMIO01 (sample SAMN16585339, study PRJNA669376) | soil metagenome | isolation source: Crop rotation soil | place: USA: Cullars Rotation, Alabama | collected 2011 | reverse complement strand
CTTTCCGGTGGCTTTGGCGGGGATGGTGACGCTGGCGCGAATGTTGACGGCAAGGGACGGAAACGCGCTGTTGTCCACGTGGCCGGTGAGCACCTTGGTCACGGTCGCAACCCCATTGGTGTTGCCCTCCGTGGTGGAGACGACTTCCCACGTAACCTTCGGGACCCCGGCGGGGATCCGGCCGTAGACCTCGCGCTCAAAATCCTCGACGATCTCGGCACGGCGGGCGGGCCATTGATCGGCCCGGGTCACCATGGTGCCGTTCTTCATCTTGAGCAATTCCGGCATCGTGTCCTTCCACGGATTGGCGGTGGCGAGTTCGAAACCGGGACCAACCTGATTGTTGCCGCTCTTGCCCGGGCGAAGCTTCGTGATACCGAGCTGCTTCATCATGTCGTCATGATCCGCGTTCGCATTGGCGCCACCGCGGCCGGCGGGCGCTGGTGCCGCGGTGGCGGGAGCGTTAGGCGCCGGGGCGGGAGCGGGAGCTTGGGCAAACAAGCTGCCGGCGCTCCAGGCGGCGGTAAGGCCCGCCAACAGATAGCGGGACGAAGACTTCAAACGCATGGTCGTTGTCATGGGTGGGGAGGGGTGAAGGACTAACCGAGGTAATGGAAATAGGTATCACACCGGCGGAGAATCAAAAGGAGGTTTCCTCTAATTGTAGAACATCCCGGCTTATCCCGCGTGCTTTGGCGCCTGACTCTTCGGCAGCGAAGTGCCGTCAAACCAGGTGCCTTCAACGAGCGTGGTCGTGGGAAACGCGGGCACCCCGTGCGTGTGCTGGTGGAGCTGGCCGACCAGAATCTCGACCGCCAGTTCGCCGACGCGGTGGCAATTATGCCGAATGCCCGCGGTCCGCCCGGTGCAGTCTTCGAGGAAGATTTCGACGAACGCGACATTTCGCGGGATCGACAGTCCGGCTTCCTTGAGCCGCGGCTGGAGGAATGGCGCGTGGCCGATCAGCACCTCCGGGCGGTATTTGCGATACCACCCCTCGAAGTCTGCGCGCGGCACCACGCGGCTGCCGACAGGGGTGGAGTCCGGATACGAAAGAATGGGAATGCGGTCTTTCGCGGGCAGCGATTGCTGTTGCGCGAGGAAACCCGCCGACCAGGCGAGATCGACGAACTTGTCCCACGCATGCGGAATCAGAAAACCGATGCGCCGGTATCCGGCAGCCATCGTGCGCTGCATCGCGAGCTGGATGAGCGCACGCTGGTCATTGGTGACCGTGTGGATGGCCGGCTGGTGGGGAAAGAAATCGATTTTGACGCTGCTGAACCGATCCCAGTCGAAGCGCAGTTCGTCTCCCGCCTGCTGGCGATGCGAAGCAACCACGATGCCGGTGATTCCACGGGCATAGAGCATATCGCTCAGGCGTTCGTGGCGCAGTCCGTCTTCGCCCAGCCAGAAATGCTCGAGCTTGAAACCGAGCGTCGGTGCCTTAGCGGCGGCTCCGGCGAAAAACTGGGCGTGCGCGGTCATTTTTTTCCAGCCCCAGCGCGTGTTCCAGTTGGTCACATAGGCGATCGTGGGATGGTCTTTTCGCGGCCGCATGCCGGTGCGATACGCCACGAGAGCCGCGAGCGCGGGGTCCGGGCGATAGCCCATCTGCTTCGCGAGCGTCTGCAATCGCTCGCGGGTCGCGACCGGAAGGCTGGGATGATTACGCAGCGCCAGCGATACCGTCGTCGTGTGGACGCCGGCCCGCTGGGCAATCACTGCCATGGTGACGCGGCCTTTCATGCAAGCAGAGGCTTGATGCGAGAATGACGCATGGGCCGGGGAAATGGGCCGATGATCGAAGAGTGGGACGTTGATTTGATGACTCAGGCCGCTGGTGGACGCAAGCGGGGTTGCCGCCACCACGCTTCCCTTTTTATCCCGACCCCGCCTCGCCCGAAGTGGGACGTGAGCCCGGCGAACCACTTTACGCCATAGTGAGAGTGAAAAATCCGTTTCGGCCGGGAAAGCGCTGTGGCGTCCTTGGAGCGTGCTGGGGCTTTACGTTCTTCGTTTGGCCGCCACCGCCGTCATCCGGCCCCTCGGATGACGGCAACTCTCCCCATGAAAAGCCGTCCCAGTTTCGCGATAGCCTGCCGATGCATTCCGGATCGGCCTTTTCCATCACGAATCCGGGGCAGCTAAATTAACTTTCCGGAGGTTGGGTAACCCCCGGTCATCAGGGTATGATGGCCCCACGGTTCGTAGGGAGCCGTGGGGCCTAGCCCGCGGCGAAGGCGGGTGATGGAATACCACGTGACGCCGCAGCGCAGCAGCGGGAGAAACCATGGGTTTCCCGTCGACACAAAGTTGACTCGTCGGGCGACCGCGTGAGGCTGGGGGCGACGAATGAGCGTGGAGCAGCAACAGGATTTGTTCGGTTTGTTTTCGCCCGCGGCGGGCGTGCATCGTGCGCCGCCGGCGGTGCCCGCGACGGTCCCAGTCCACACTCCCGTAGCAGGAGACGTCGTCTTCGAACGCAGCCACCGCGCGCGCCGCTACCGGCTGACCCTGCGGCGGGACGGCACGGCGGTGGCGACGATTCCGGCGCGGGGTTCGGAGCGGGAGGCGCTGCGCTTCGTTGCGCAACATCGCGACTGGCTGGAGCGAGCCCGCGAGCGCCAGCGCCGCCGGCCGCGCGGAGCGGAAGTCTGGACCCCCGGCACGCATGTGCTGTGGCGAGGCGAGATGACGGAAATCAGAGTGGCCGCAGTGGGCGAGCGACCGCAGGTCTGCCTGGCCGCGGATGTATTTCGCGTGGCGCGTTTCGATGGCGACCTGCGGCCGACCCTCGAGGCGCATTTCGCGCGGCGCGCAAAGATCGAGCTGCCGGCGCGCACGTGGGAACTCGCGGCGGTGACCGGCGTGGAGGTGAAGCACGTCAGCGTGCGCAATCAGCGTTCGCGCTGGGGTTCATGTTCGGCCAACGGCACGATCTCGCTCAACTGGCGGCTCGTGCAGACGCCGGAATTCGTGCGCGATTATATTATTTATCACGAGCTGATGCATCTGCGGGAAATGAACCACTCGGCGCGGTTTTGGGCGCGGGTCGAGGAAGTCTGCCCGGGCTGGCGCGACGCGGAGCACTGGATCAAGCGCAACGGAAGTTTACTGGGATTGTAACACCGGGTTTCCGTTCGGTCATTGCCTGGATTTGGTGGAGTGAACGCGAGTCGGGCGCCCTAAGTCGTCGCGGTGGCGGTGACATTTAAGTCGGGAGCAAAACCCAACGGGTTGGGTCGAACCGAACCGCCATGTTCGAATCGGTTAAACCCGGAAAGAAAAAATCCGCGCAGAAACTTGGGACCAAAAAGCGGGGTGGGCTGGTGCGGCGGGCAGCGACCGGTGCGTTGTTGGCGGCCAGCTTGGCCGCGGCACCGCCCGAGGCGGATGACGCCATCACGGATCCGCCGGGCAAAGGCCGGTTGTTCAGCGTGCGGGTGCTCGACCGATTGGAAGCTCCGCTCACCCGTTACCATGAATGACCTGCGCGGTCAGCGCCAGTCGATCAACTCGACTTCGAAGATCAGGGTGGCCTTGCCGGGGATTGAGCCGCGGCCTTTTTCACCGTAGGCCAGCCAGTGCGGGACGATCAGCGTGCGCTTCTCGCCTTTCTTCATCGTCAGAAAAGCCTCGTCCCAGCCCTTGATCACGCTGCCGGTGCCGAGGCGAAACACGAAGGGCGTGCCGCGCTTGTAGGAACTGTCGAAAGGCGTGCCGTCGAGCAGACGGCCATCGTAGTTGCAGATGACTTCGTCTCCGACATTCGGGGTGGCGGCGCCGCTGCCGGGAGCGCGCTCGACCCACTGGAGGCCGGAGGCCGATTTGCGGGCGTTGGCGTAGGTCTTCGCGATCAGCATCGCGTCGTCGGTGGCGAGCTGCGGCTTTTCCGCGTTCATCGCCTCCCGCATGGCGCTGTTGATTGGGCGGCCGGGATCTTTGCGGGCGAGCATCCCGGAGCGGACGACGATGGCGATCGTGGCCAGAATGACACCGAGCAGAAGGACGTAGAAGAAGCTGCGCATGGGGAGAGCGGCGAATCACACGGATGTGCGCCGGCTTTGCAAACTTCTAGATTGCGCGGCGGCGAGACTACAGACCGCCGTAGGTGATCGTGCGCAACCCGGCGACGCCGCTGACCGTGATCGTGACACCTTGTGTATAGGCATCCGGGTAACTTTCGCTCGCGACCGTGTTGAGAGCCTTGATGTAATTAGTGGGGCCGACGATGCTGCTCAACGGCGCGTAAGGAGAACCCGATTCCATCATGTATTGATCGGCCCCGGCGGCGAGCTGGCGGACGTTATTGAGCACGGCCTTGTCCTGCGACGCGACGCGGATCTTGAGAAACGCCGGGACCGCCATGGAGGCCAGCAGCCCGATGATCACGACGACGATCATGATTTCCACGAGCGTGAAACCCCGTTGTGATGTCGCTTTCATGGGTGGTGTGGGGGGAAGACAATCGGATTTATCGGGCGATGGCGCGAGAAATTTGCGGCAGCGATTACGTATGGCCAGCTCCGGGTTAGCCGCAGTGCTTTTTACAGAAATTTCGAGGCAGCGGTTCACCAGCGGTGCGACGGGATTGCATCGCACCAAAAGCTCGTTCTCCTTGGCGGCTCGTGAATCCCGTTGAAGCCAGTGCCGCTCCGGCCGTCGCCGTCCGTGGTCTCGTCAAGCGTTACGATAAGGTCGAAGCACTGCGCAGCATCGACCTCGAGGTGCAACGGGGCGAAATGTTCGCGCTCCTTGGGCCGAACGGCGCCGGCAAAACGACGCTGTTTTCGATCCTGGCTACGCTGCGTGCGCCGACGGAAGGCACCGCGCACGTGCTCGGGTTTGATGTCACGGTGGCGCGCGATGCGGTGCGGCGGGCCATGGGCATCGTTTTCCAGGAGCCGGCGATCGAACAGCGATTGAGCGGCCGCGACAATCTGTTGCTCATGGGTTTGTTTTACGGACTGAGCCACACGGCGGCGCGGCAGCGAGCGAAGGATATTCTTGGACAGCTCGGGCTGACCGATGCGGCGGACCGGCCGGCGAAAACGTTATCGGGTGGTCAGCGGAGAAAACTGGAACTGGCCCGGGCGTTGGTGACCGATCCGAAAATCCTGTTCCTCGACGAAGCGACCCTCGGCCTCGACGTCGACGCGCGCCGCATGTTCTGGATGCAGGTGCGGGCGCTGGCCGCCGCGGGACGCACGGTGTTTTTCACGACTCATTACATGGAGGAGGCGGAAGTGGCGGATCGCATCGCGCTCATCGATGCGGGAAAAATCGTGGCGCTTGATACCCCGCGGGCCTTGAAGGGGCGGGTCGGCGGTGGGGTGATCCGCCTCAAGACCGATGACGATGACCAGGCGCGCGCGTGGCTGACTGCGCGCGGGCATCAGCCGGAACCGGGCGGGCCGGAGTTGACCGTGGTGGTCGCTGACCCGGCGGCGTTGCTGCCGGAATTGTTGCGCGAGTTGCCAACGAAGGTGCGGCGCGTCGAAGTGCATGAGCCCAGCCTGGAAGATGTTTTTCTGAAGCTCACCGGCCGCGGCTTCGCGGCGGAAATGGCGGCCGGCGGTCCGCCGGGGCGGGGGCCTGGGCCCGGTGGGAGGGGTGCGCCATGATGCGGGGAATCTTCGCGGTGGTGGTGCTCGACCTGAAACGTTTCTGGCTCGATCGTGCGCGACTGGTCGTCGGCATCCTGCAACCGCTGCTTTACCTGTTCGTGCTCGGTTCGGGCCTCGGGGCCAGCATGCAACTTGGGGCGAGCGATTACCGGCGGTTTATCTTTGCGGGCTCGATGGGGCTGACGTTGCTGATGACGGCGACGTTCGCTGCCATCTCGATCGTGTTCGACCGGCAGATCGGTTTTTTCAAGGCGGTGTTGGTGTCGCCGGTGCCGCGAGCCGCGATCGCCTTTGGCAAAATTGCTTCCGGTGCGATCCAGGCATTGGTGCAGGGACTGATCCTGCTGCCCTTCGCGCCGCTGGCCGGACTGCACTTCGGCGCCGTGGCCTCACTGGAAATGGTCGGCGCCATGATGGTGGCGTCGCTGACCTTCTCCGCGCTGGGGGTGGCGGTGGCGGCGCGGTTCAAATCAGTGACGGTGTTTCCGATCGTGAGCAACGCGCTGGTGCTCCCGATGTTTTTCATGTCGGGCGCGATGTTCCCGCTGACGCGCGCGCCGCACTGGATGCAGATCGCCGCGCATCTCGATCCGGTGGCCTACGCAGTCGATTTGATGCGCGGGTCCCTGCTCGGAACTTTCTTTTTCGCCCCGGCGCTTTCCCTCGGTGTGCTCGGGGGATTCGTGGCGTTGGTGTCGTGGGCGGCCGTCCGCGTCTTTCACCAAGGCGAGGATGACTCGGCGCTCGGGGCCACCAATTTTAGCTGGCGGAAATAAACCGGGGCGGCGCGGACGCTTCCCACCGATTATTTCGGCTCTAACTTCGCAATCAGGCTGTCGAGCATGGCGTCGACTTGCAGTTTCATCCGCTGGGCCTGCGAGGGCTGGCGGTCGGGGGCAGCGGCTTTTTGCTGCGCCCCGAAATCGGCTTCGCCCTGCGCTTTCACCGCGGAGACGAACGCTTGCTTCGCCGCGTTTAATGCTCCGTCCGGCTGAACAGTCTTTGCGGTGGCGATGGTGTCGCCCAGGAACGCGGTCGCAGACCCGTCGCCGAGCCAGAGCTTCCATTCGTCCCGGTCCGCCAGGTAGAGCGCGAGCGCGCCGACCTGGTCGACGCCGAGTTTCACCGCGAGCTCGTGAGCGTAGCTGTCCAGGGCGGCTCCGGCTGGATCGCCCGGGAACTTCGCGAGCACCCGGGCAGCGATCTTGATGCCGGTGGCGCGCTCGAAGTTGGCGAGTTTGAAGTTGAAGTTCTTCGCACGCGGCGGATCGGACGGCAGCAGTTTGTCGGCGTCGTCGAAGTGCGCGTTGGGGCCAGGCTCGGCGGCGCCCGGATATTTTTTGGCGCGGGCAACGAGCTGGGTGAAAGTCGCTTCGTCGGCCTTGAATTTCTGCGCCTCCTCGCCGAGGCGGAGAATCTTGATGGACAGAGGATCGTCCGGCTGGACCTTCGGCAATACCTCGAGGCCAACGACCACGCGGCCGAAGACGCTGTGCAGGTAATTCAGGCGGTTGGTGTCGCGCAGCGTGACGAAGAATTCGCAGCCGTTGGTGTCGGGCCCGGCATTGGCCATTGAGAGCACGCCGGCGGCATCGTGGCGAAGACCGCGCGAGAATTCGTCGGGAAAATTATAGGGGCGCGGTTCGTCGCCGGTGTCCTTATTGCCGGGATTGCCGCTTTGCATGACGAAATTCGGGACGACCCGATACCAGGTGAGATTCTTGAAAAACGGCCGGTCGTTTTTTGGGCCCAGCTTGCCCTCGGCCAGACCGACGAACGACGCGCAGGTCATCGGCGTGAGATTGTAGAAAAGCCGCGCGGTGAAAACACCGCGCGGGGTGGTGAATTCGGCGTAGAGCCCATCGGGGAGACGGCCGGGGGCGGTCGGACTGACCGAGGGCGAATCGGTGGCGGCGTGCAACCAGGATGCCAGACCTGTCAACAGCAGCGAAACCAGCAGGGAGATGGGCGGGCGTTTCATGAGCCGATGATGGAGCGATCGAGCCGGCGTCACAACGAATCTTTGGTGACGGTGATGCGCGTGGGGCGTGACGGTTGGTTTCCGGAATCAGACTGACGACGAGCCCGGGGATGCCGCTTCTCACGAAGCGGACGACGAAGGGTGGGTAACCCGGCGGTGAGAGCCGGGAACGGCCACGCTTACGCTGGCAGGAACGAGCAGATGTATTCGCAGAGCCCGGCGCTAACAGCGATCGTGAAGCCGCTGTTGCCTGGGACGTCGAAATAAGTTCCCGCCGCATAGTCGCGAGCGGCTGTAGCGCCATCGAGACGGACATTGCAGGAGCCCGCGATGATTTCCATCCGCTCGGGTGCGCCCGTATTGAAATGGTAGGAGCCGGGACGAATCAGGCCGAGCGTTTTCTTGGAATCGTCGGCGAACAAGACCGTGTGGCTCACGACATTGCCGTCGAAATAGATGTTGGCCTTGGTCACGACAGTGACGGCGGTGAATTGCGCGGGGAGCGTGGGCATGGGTGACAGCGTGAAACGGCGGGCGCGACCGGTGCAAGCCCGGCTTGCGTGGCGGATAAATCCGCGCTTCCCGCTGCGTGCAAACGTGGCCACGCTCGTGGGCATGAATTTTCCAACCCCTCGGGGCTTCGCCACCCTGCTGGCCGCCATCGGGTGTTTTACCGCCGCGCCGGTCCGCGCCGCGGAGAACTCGATGAACGCTACGACCACCGCTCCGGCGGCCGTGCATTTCGTGAAACCGACGGCGGTTGATCTCGCCCGGGTTGTGCCCGCCCCGCCCGTGGCGGGCTCGTTGGCGGCGCTGGCCGATCTCGAGGCGGTGTTGCAGGCGCAGGCGTGGCGCACCCCGGAGCAGGTGGCTTGGGCCAAACGCATCGAGAAGATGACCGTGTTCGACAACGCGGACGTGTTGGGCGCGTGGTTTACCAAGGAAAAACTTCCGCTCACGGCCGCGTTCTTCAAGGACATCGGCGAGGATCTGCACGAGGTCTCGGAAGTGGCCAAAAAACTTTATACGCGCCCGCGGCCCTTTGTCGCCGATGCGAGCATCCAGCCGTGTGTCGAACGGCCGACGACGGATTCCTATCCGAGCGGCCACGGATTCGCCGCGTTTGTGTGGGCGGCGGTGCTCACGGATATCTTTCCGAGCCAGCGCACCGAACTTTTCGCGTTTGCGCACCGCCTCGTGTGGGGACGGGTGCTGGGTGGCGTGCATTATCCCAGCGATCTAGTGGCGGGTCGGTTCATCGCCGAGGCCTTCCTGATCGAATTGAAAAAAAGCCCGGCCTTTCGGGCCGCTGTCGAGCAGGTCAGGACCGAGGTGGCAGCTGCCGCCGTGAAGAAGGCTGCTTGATCGAACGGCGGACGGGCCGGCCATTACCTGCGATTCCTCAATCGCGGCAGTGGCCAGTGCGTGGATTTCGCTTGGACGGGCGTGGACGCGGAAGCGATGCTGCCCGGCGTGCTTGTTCTCAACACCCTCGCGCCCGTCTTCCTGCTGATCGCCCTCGGGGCGTGGTTGCAGCGGACGAAATTCGTCTCGCCGAATTTCCTGAAGGAAGCGAACCGCGTGACCTACTGGCTCGGTCTGCCGGCATTGTTGTTCACGCAACTGGCGGGGTCGTTTCACGCCGCGAGTGGTGGGAAGCTCATGCTCGGGACGATGCTGGCGGCGACTGGATTCGTGGTGCTCGCCGGTTATCTCACCGGGTGGGGTTTGCGCGTGCCGGGGACGGCGATGGGCACGTTTGTGCAGGGTGCGTTTCGCGGCAATCTGGCGTTCGTGGGGCTGCCGATCATTTTGTCCCTGCCCGATACGCCGCTCGCGGGCGGGATGTCGGCACGGGTCGCGGCGGTTGTGACAGTGGGACCAATGATGGTGGTCTATAACACGATGGGCGTGGTCGTGCTGTTGTTGAGCCAGCACAAGCTGGGTTTTGGCATGGTGAAACCGTTTGTGAAGCAGCTCGTGACGAATCCGCCCCTGCTCGCCACGCTCGTCGGCATCGCGGTCGCGGTGTCGGGCTGGTCGCTCCCGTCAGTCGTGGACAAGACCTTGACTGCGCTTGGCGAGATGGCGCTGCCGCTCGGATTGCTCGGTGTCGGCGGTGCGTTGGTGACGACACGCCTCGGCTCTGCATGGCGGACGCCCTTGGGCGCGGCGCTGGTGAAGACGGCGGTTTCGCCCGCGCTCGGGTGGGCGGCGAGCCGCTGGTTCCGACTCGGCGCGACAGAAACGAAAATGGTGATGATCCTGATGGCCTGCCCATCGGCCACGATTTCCTACACCGTGGCGCTGGAGATGAAGGGTGACGAGGCGATGGCTTCCGGGACGATCGTGTTGAGCGTGATCGCTTCGCTCATCGCGCTGGCGGTTGTGGTGGGCGCGTTTTAAGGATGCCGTCGCGTTCCATGAAAATCAGGGCTGCACAAAAACCGGATTGTGCGGAGTGGGGCCGGCTGCGACGCGCTCTGTGGCCGGATTGCAAAGGGCCGCGGGCCGCCCTCGAAATGCGCGAGCTGCTGGGCGACCCGCGCCGGTTCGGCATTATCGTCCTCGAGCGAGGAAAAGGAAGGCTCGGGGGCTTTGTGGAGCTGGCCTTGCGCGATGGCGTGGACGGTGCGGCGCGCGAGGTGACGGCGTTTGTCGAGGGATGGTTCGTCGAGGAGGATTTACGGGGCCGCGGCTGGGGCGGGAAACTCCTCGCGGCCGCCGAAGACTGGGCACGGGCCCGCGGTATGGTGGAGCTGGCGAGCGATGCCGAATGTGACAACGCAGGCGGGATTGCGGCACATCGCGCAGCGGGATTTCGCGAAACGTTTCGCGTGGTGCAGTTTTTGAAACCGCTGCGGAAGAAACGGGCGCGAGCGAAGGATTGAAGTCAGCGTTCCCGCAAGAACGGACATTCAATTTGGCTGCCATCCCGTTTGACCGCGCGGCCGGGACGCTTCACTTTTCCCCCGTGCTCTTCGACGCGTTTGCGAGTCTGCAAAAGCTGATGCTGCCGGACCGCTGGCAGGCCCAGGCGCTTGCGGGTTTACGAGCCGGACGGGACGTGGTGGTCGACGCACCGACGGGCGCGGGGAAGACCTACATTTTCGAGCGATGGGCGGAGCAAAACAATTTCGCCAAACGGGCGCTGTTCACCGTTCCAACCCGCGCGCTCGCCAACGATAAATTCGCGGAGTGGCGCCGTCGGGGGTGGCGCGTGGGCATCATGACGGGAGATTTATGCATTGATCCGGATGCACCCGTGGTCGTCGCGACGCTCGAAGCGGTGCAAGGATTGATCGTCGAGACCGGTGGAACGGGCACGCGCCCGATGCGGCGAACGCGCCAGGCGAACGATCCGTTTCGACTGCTGGTGGTGGATGAATACCACTGGCTCGCTGAGGTGCAGCGCGGCAATCACTACGAGGGCGCGTTAATGTCTGCGCCGCGCGCATTGCAGCTCCTGTTGTTGTCTGGCGCGGTGGCGAACCCGGCCGAGGTGGCCGCCTGGCTTGGCCGGCTGGGCCGCGATGCTGAAGTGGTGCAGCACCGCGAGCGGCCGGTGCAGCTCGAGGAAGTGGAGGTCGACGACTTGATTCATGGCCTGCCGCGGGTGATCGACAGTTTTTGGGCGAAACGTGTCGCCGGTGCTTTGCGCGAAGGACTCGGGCCGGTGCTAGTGTTCGCGCCGCACCGCCGGGATGGCGAGCGGCTCGCCCGGCAGTTCGCACGCGAGCTGCCGCTGGGCGATCCGCTCACACTCACCCCCGAGCAGGAGCAATGGTGCGGGCCGGCCCTGGCGAAAATGCTGAAAGCGCGCGTGGCGTTTCATCACAGCGGGTTGAGCTACGCCCAGCGTGCCGGCGTGATCGAGCCGCTCGCGAAAGCCGGGCAGTTGCGCGCGGTGGTGGCGACCCTGGGGCTGAGCGCGGGAATTAATTTTTCCCTTCGCTCGGTGCTGATCACGGCGGGCAGTTACCGCCACCATCAACTCGACCACGAAATCGCGCCGCACGAACTCCTGCAGATGATCGGGCGCGCGGGCCGTCGCGGACTCGACGACGTCGGTTACGTCCTCGTGAGCCGCGACACGCCCCGGCTGCGCCGCGCCGAGGCACTCCGGCTGAAGCGGGCACCGGCGCTGCCGTGGGCGTTTTTTCTCCGGCAATTGCGGGCCGGCCGCGACGCGGGCGAACTGGCCGCGACCGAGGCGACGCGGTTTTTCCACGACGGCCGGATTCCGCTCGGGATCGACGCGACCGTCGCGTTGCCTCCGGGGAGTTTGCCCTGCGGCGAGCGCACCGACACGGGGCGGGCGCGACTGGTGCGGCGCGAGCGCAATCCGTTCCGCGGCTGCGTGACCTGTCCGCATCGCGGCGCCTGTCTCGCGCTCCCGCCGCAGCCGACGCTGCTCTGGCAATGGCAGCGCCTCGGTGTGCTCGACCGGCAGCTGCGCTTGACCGCGCGGGGCGAAATCGTGTCGGGCTTCCTCGGGGCGGAAGGCCTGGCGCTCGCTGCGGCGCTGGAGAACCGGCGCTATCCGCTCGACGATTTGATTTTCGATGCGGCGAACTTGTTCGCGGGCGAACGGTTTTCCGGCACCAATCCCACGCGCCTCGGCCGGCTCTCGGCCGAATGCGAGCGGGCTTACCGGCGAATGACGGTCGAGGGCTGGTTGCAGGAAGGTGTGCCGGTGAATTACGGCTCGGGTGCGAGCGAGGCGGTGCGCGCGTTGATGGCCGATCACGCGCCGCGCCGGGAGGTCCTGGACGAAATCGAAACCGCGGGCCGCGGCGATCTCGACCGGTTGCTCACCGAATGGCGCAGCCTGTTGCGTCAGACGATCGCCGCCGGCCCGCTCGTCGGCGACGGCGCACCGATGACGGCGCACGATCATTTCGTTTCCGAACGCTGGGATAATTTCCGGGCCCTTGCCCGAACCTGGCTGCAGGAAACGCCCGAGACCCGGCTGCCCGATCTGCCACCGTTGGTGCCGGATCAACGCCGCGCAGTGAACCATTGCGTGCCGCGTCCGCGCCCGCCGGCCGCGCCGGGCCGAATGAAACCCGAAACGCGGATCGCCAGCGCAGCGGCGCGATAGCCTTCCGGAAAAATTTACCCCGTCGCTTTTCGCCGCGGGCCGCCGGAGCGAAAGACCTCAGGGCACGGCGGCGGCCTTGATCAACGCCAGACCGAAACACCACTGGCCCTCCGCGGTGGCTGGGCTCAGCGACCCAGCCCGCATCCGCTGATAGAACTCGCCGAGCGACAGGGTCGACGCGAGCGTCACGCCGCTAGTCGCGCCGGCGTGTCCGCTTTGGCGGGCGAGGTTCAGAATCGTTGCGCCGCATAGAACCGCGACGAAGCGCTGATCGTAGACGAATCGCGCCGGCAACCTGGAGACCGGATGGTTATCGTAGGCCGCCAGCAGCTGTAAGCACGTCGCGTCGTCCATGCGGAGAAAAACCGCGATCGCCGCGAGATCGTAAAACGGATCGTTAGGCCCGGCGACCTCCCAGTCGAGCAACAGCAAATCGGTGCCGTCGTAGACCAGGTTCGACGGATTCACGTCGTTGTGGCTCATCACGCAAAGGCGATCGTTCATCGGCGGCTCTTCGGCCAGCGTCTCGCGGATCATGTTCCCCACGAAATCGGGCAGGGCAAAGCCCGCCTCGAGTTTGCTCCAGATTGTAGCGAGGGCCTGTCGGGGATCGCTGGCACTCGATCCAGGGGGCAGGGGAAGTTGGTGCACACGGCGAAGGGTCTGGCCCAACTTGACCAGCGCGGCCTCCCGCGTCGCCGGGTTGAAGAAGAGAGCGGGAAACGAGCGGTCGGCCACGAACGCACTGAGCACCGCCCGTTGCGTCGCTTCGATGTGCACGATCCGTGGAGCGAGCGCGGCATTCGCGGCGAGTTGTTGGATTTCCACTTTTCGGCGCCAGTCGGTGAGCGGTTCGCCCTCATCCGCAATCTTCAACACAAAGATTCCTCCCGTCGTTTCGATCCGGTAGACGCCGGCACCCGAAAGGCCTGCGCTGATGCGGGTGATCGTGGTGGCCGGTCCACGAAGCTCCGCTGGCAGACAGGCGTCAAAGTTCATGCGATTGAGGTTCTGGAGGTCGGCGGGGAGACGTTCAACCCTGAGTCCAGGCGTTTCTCCCCAATGGCTGTCATAGGCTCGCAAAACGGGATGAATTTGAAATGGTGAAAAACGAATAGCGTGCTGGTTTGCTTCCAACCGCGCCCGCGCCCCAACCCATGAAATCTACCGCCTTCGTTCAAACTTACCTCTTTTTCAACGGCCGCTGCGAAGAGGCGTTGGAATTCTACCGGACCGCGATCGGTGCGGAGGTCGTAATGATGATGCGCTACAGCGACAGCCCGCAGCCGATGCCGCCCGGAGCGATCCCACCGGGTTTCGAAAAGAAGATCATGCACGTGAGCTTTCGCGTCGGGAAAAGCACGCTCATGGCTTCCGACGGCAACGAGGATAAACCGAACTTTGATGGGTTCTCGCTTTCGCTGTCGTTGCCGACCGCCGCGGAGACGGAGCGGGCGTTTGCCGCATTGTCCGACGGCGGTGAGGTGAAAATGCCGCTCGGAAAAACCTTTTGGTCGCCGTGCTTCGGCATGGTGCGCGATCGCTTCGGTGTGAGTTGGATGGTCGCGGTTGCCCCGGCCGATTGAGACGTCCGGGCTGGAAACATCCTGCGGGGAGCGATCGCTTTGTGCGCGCCCACGTTGGTGACGCGTGCAGCGATATTTTCCAAGCGACCCGGTGAAAAAATCCCACGCATGGGAATCACGGGTCGCAATTTTGAAGCCGTAAATGGATGGGTCATTCGGCTAGGTCTGCCGTTTCCTCTGGCCATAAAGGGTTAATGTAAGCGCGGAAATCCTGGCACGCGCGCTGCGAAAGGGGGCGCACAGTCTGCGATAACTCTGGGATCACTTCAGAAATCAGGACTGGGAAATCCAACTCAACGCTCCGTTTTCGGAGTCTCCCTCATGAACAAAAAATCCCTCCTCCTCGCCGCCCTCGCGGGTGTTGCCCTTACCGTTAATGCATTTGCTTTCGATTCCAAGGCGGCCGCCAGCCCGGCTGCGGCGTCCGCGTTGCGGCCGATTCCTTCGTCGGTCGTCCCGCCGAGCGGTCTGCCGCTGAGCTCCGTCGGCACGATCGTCAATGTCGAGTTCACGCTCGATCAAGCCGGCCAGCCACGCGACATCAAGGTCCTGCGCGTCGAGGACGCCGTGTTGAAACGGCAACTCGTCGCCGCCTTCAGTCAGTGGCGGTTCGACACCAGTGCCAGCCCGGCCCCGACGCAAAAACGTTTCATCCTCCCGATCGAGCTCCGCCCCGAAGTTTAATCGCAACGATCGCCAGCCGGGGGCCGATCAATTCGTCCCTGGCTCCGCCCGGTTCACGGCAGATGCGCCGCGACCGGGCCATTGCGTTTGGAGCGATAAGCGCGAAGGCGAATCGCGACGGCCCTTTTATTTTGTCGCGGCGAGCAACAGGAAACCCTTCGGCTTCGTGCTCTGTTGCATCACCTCGGAATTTAACCCGAGGTGTTCCAGCAGCGGGGCGGCGCGCTGCGTGGCGGTATTGAACCAATCCGTCACGCTGGCCGCGCCGTTCGAATCGCGGGGGGTGGCGGACGTCGTGCCAGCGCTCCCGGCCTCGAGCAACAGTCCGGCGAGCAGGCCGCGCGGCGCCGCGTTGGCTGGGGTGGCAGGCAACGGCGCGCAGGCGGCGATGGCGTAAACACCCTGCGTCCGCGACCAGCGTTCCACCGCCGCGCGCAAGGCGAACCCCCTGGGTTTTCCCCCCGCGGCCGAGGGCGCTGCTTCGGTGGCGTCCAAAATTAATCCCCGGTTCAGCGCCCCGGCCGTGCCCAGCAGCGCGGCGAGTTCGTCGCCATCCAAGGCCTGGTCGCGGAGGTCGTGCTCCACGCCCGCGGCGCCCGGCCGCAGCTCGGGCGGCGCCATAAAAAGATGATCGCCCACCAGGCTTCCGCGGCCGCTCACGATGACGACAATGCTGTCCTGCGGCTGACTGAGGCCGCCGACATCGAGCAGCGTGTCCCTGAGCCGGGCACGCGTGGCATTCTTGCCGAGAAGCGGGATCACATCCACGCGGTCGAAGAGGCCTGCGCTGCGGCGCTGCAACAATTCCGCCAGCGCCCGGGCATCGCTTTCGGCGTGCTTCAGATTCAACTTCGCATCGGCGTAATCACCGATGCCCGCGGCCACCACGAACAACCGGCCTTTGCGATCAGGCAGTCGCAACGAGTCGAGCTCCGCTTCCGCCGGGATCGCCTCCCATGTGCCGTCGCTGGAAGTCGCGGTGACGCGGATCTTGTTGGAACCGGGCGCGAGGTTCAGCTTGAACGCAAAGCGCGCCGTGTCGCCGTTGCGGCGGACTTCCGGCTCGAGCGCGATGCGTGCGCCATTGTTATAGAGCGTCGGTGCGGCGACCCCACCCCCCTTGTCCGTGGCTTCGACTTCCACGAGGATTTGCCCCTCGGGCGTCGAACGCATCCGCGGCGCGACGATCTTTAACACGGGCGGCAAATTCTTGCCCAATCGCCCCGACGGCATCGGGCGTTCGCCGCCGACAATCTGGGCGAGCAGGCCCGAGCGGTAGAACGCGCCAAAGAATTGATCGATCGACGCACCGGGCCGGTCGCTCGAAAAACGGAAACCGATGATGCGCCGCCCGCCGTCCGAGGCGTCAAAGAGTCCGTCCGGCGCGACGGCCGCCCAGTTTTTGCCGCCGTTGCTGGTCGTAAGCGCGATGAGTTCCAAGCCCGTCGCCAAGTCGAACAACCGCGCCGTGCCGTCGCGCGACGCCGTCAGCAGCAAGCGGCCGTCGGGACTCGGCTTCACGGTCTGCACATCGTTGCCGTGGGCATTGTATTCGCGCAGCAGCACGCGCGTGCGGGTGTCCCAGACCTTGGCGGTGGCGTCCCGGCCCGCGGAGAAAAAGCGGCGGCCGTCGATCGAAAACGCGGTGCCATTCATGTCGAGGCTAACCCGGCGCGTGGTGCTCTGGAGTTTGCCTGCGGCCACATCCCAGAGATCCACGAAGTTTCCGAAATTGGCCGCGGCGACCAGCTTGCCGTCAGGGCTGAATTCAACCCCGGAAACGGTGTCGTTGGTGCGGATCGTCGAAGTTTTTTCGCCCGTCTCGGTGTTCCAGAAAATCCCGAGCTTGTCGGTCGAACCCGTGACCGCCGTCTTGCCGTCCGGGCTCAGGGCCACGGTGACCACTTCATCGGTATGCCCGGAGAAAGTGCGGATCAGCGCGCCGGTTTCCGCGTCCCACAGGATCGCGGTTTTGTCGGAGGAGCCGGTGAGGACTTTTTTCCCATCGGCGCTCACGACCGCCGCGTTAACGCCCTTGGCGTGGCCGCGGAACTTGCGGATCGGTCGGCCGGTGCGGACATTCCACAAAGTCGCCGTCGAATCGAGCGACGCCGTCAGCAGCTTCTCCCCGTCCGAGCTAAAAACCACCGATTGCACGGCTTCGCTGTTGCCGTCGAAGTTTCGCACCGGCCGCCCGGCCATCAGATCCCAGAGCACGATCGCGCCGTTCTCGGCGACCGTGACGATGCTGCGGCTGTCGGGACTGAAAGCCGCGCCGAGGAGCGCGACGGTCGTATCGACCAAGACCGTCGCCGGCGAATCGAGCGCGGGCTGATTCGCCGGCAGCGTGATGCGCTGGCCCGGTTCGAGATCGACGGTGCGCTTCACTTCGGTGGCGTCGGCGTATTTCACGGCGACCTCAAGGCGTCGCACTCGGGAATTTTGATCGAACTCGATAAATTTGAACGACCGTTCGCTGCCGGCTGGTTTGCCATCCACGGTGAGGGTCGAGTCCGCGGGGGCCAGCACTTCCAAGGTGGCGGGAGATTCCGGGATGGGCACGAGAACGATCGGCGGCGGAGGCGCTTCGGGAGGCGGACCCCCACGCCCGCCACCACGACCGACCTGCCCACCACGAACCTGACCGCCAGGCGGAGGCGTCGCGGCATTCGCCGCGCCGCGATTAGCAGGTGCCGCGGCGGGTGGAGCGGCCGGAACGACCGCCGACGGTGCCGTGGCAGGAGCGGGCGGGGGAGGCACGCCGGTCGGTTGCGCGCAAACTGCTACGGCGGCAAACGCTGCCGCGACGAAGCTCGACAGATTAAGAAGGCGTTTCATGAGTTCGACCGGATAAATGGACTTTGACCTGCGGCGGGGCCGCTTCTCCGCAGTGGCTTGAGTTGGCGGTGACCAATCACCTTGCAACCGAGACCGGATCGAAGAGCCGGCCCCACCTCGAAGCAGAAGGGATCAGGTGAGTTGGCCCAACAAGCCGGTGCTATCGCCGATTCGTTCGGCCGGAGTGCCGAAGCGCTCGAGCATGGACATCCAGAGATTGTTGAGCGGCGTGTTTTCGGGATAGCGGATAAATCGTCCCGGGTTGATCGAGCCACCGCCGCGCCCCGCCATGATCATGGGCAATTCCTCGTGAGCGTGCCGGTTCGGATCCGCGATCGCGCTGCCGAAGACGAGCATGGTGTTGTCGAGCAAGGTTCCTTCACCTTCCTTCACTGACTTCATTTTCTTCAGGAGATAGGCGAACTGCTGCATCTGATAAATGCTGATCAGTTTCAACCGGGCGAGATTCTCCGGTTTGTTCTGGTGATGGGAAATGGTGTGATGGCCCTCGGTGACACCCATCATGCGATACTTCTGTTCGCTGCCCTCGCGACCGAGCATGAGGGTCGAGATGCGCGTGACGTCGGTCTGAAACGCCAGCACCATGAGGTCGGACATCAGGCGAATGTGTTCCGTGAGATCCGCCGGCACGCCGGCGGGACGGGAAACGTCATCCGGCAGCGTCAGCGGGGAAAGCGTCTCCGCCCGCGTGATCTGTTGCTCCAGTTCACGAACGCTGGTCAGGTATTGATCGAGCTTTTGCCGGTCATTGCCGCCAAGCCTCCGGTTGAGGCCGCGGGCATCTTCCATGACGGCGTCGAGCACGCTCGCGCGCAGCTTGTTCTTGGCCTGCGTGGCGGGATCATTGGCCTTCTCGGCGAACAAGCGGTCGAAAATCAGCTTGGGATTTACTTCCGTCGGGAGCGGCGTGGTGGCGTCCCGCCACGAGAGCGTGTGTTCGTAGACGCAGGCATAACCGTTGTCGCAATTTCCGCTGCCGCGGTAGCCTTCGATCGCCATCTCGAGCGAGGGGAAACGGGTTTTTTGCGCGACGTGGGCTGCGGCGTATTGATCCGCTGAAATGCCGGCCTGAATATTCACCCCGGCGGTTTTCTTCGGCTGGGCCCCGGTCAGATAGGCTCCACCGGCGCGGGCATGATCGCCGCCGCCATCGCCGTTGGCGCGGGCCTTGTCGCAGGCGAGGCCGCCGAACACGATGATGTCCTTTTTGTGCTCGGCCATGGGCTGGAGACACTCGCTCAACTCATAGTCGGCGGTCGTGCCTTCGGCTTTGGGCATCCAATACGGCATGTAGGCGCCCTGCGGGATGTAGACCCACGCCATGCGCACGGGCGGAGTCCCGGCGCTGGTGGCGGCGCGGAGCGAACGCGGCGCGAGCGACTCCAGAAAAGGCAGGGCCATCACGGTGCCGACGCCGCGCAAAAACGTGCGTCTCGGGATTTGAATGTGGTTCATTGGGCTTCTCCAGTTGCGGCTGCGGTTGCGGTTCTCTTTTGGAAAGTATCGCTCTTCACGATCTCGAGGACGAGCGTGGAAAATTTGTAGTCGTTTTTGGACAGCGCGCCGACGATCTGTTCGACCGCCGGGCGGTCGTAGTATTCGAGGCCGCGGCCGAGCGCATAGGTGAGCATCTTGTCCGTCACGTTGCGAAGAAATATATCTTTCTTGGTTTCGAGCACCGCTTTCAGCCCGCTCGCGCCACTGAAGGAGCCGCCGTCGGGGAGCACGCCGGACGCGTCGATCGGGAAGCCGGCGGTGTCCTTGTCCCGCCAGGCGCCGATGGCATCGAAATTTTCGAATGCAAAACCGAGCGGGTCCATTTTGGAGTGGCAGGACGAGCACAAGGGATTCGCGCGATGCTGCTCCATCACCTGCCGCAACGTGCCGGTGAGCTGCTTGCCTTCCTCGAGCGGCGGCACATCGGGTGGCGGCGGCGGGGGCGGCTGGTTGAGAATTTCCTCCAGGATGAACTTGCCCCGCTTCACCGGCGAGGTGCGCGTGGCGTTCGAGTTGAGCGCCAGCAAGCCGGCCATGGTCAGCACGCCGCCACGGTTCGCCGGCGTTTTCACGCGGACGAAATCGTCGCCCTTGACGCCGTCGATGCCGTAAAGCTTGGCGAGCGGTTCATTGACGAAGGTAAAGTTCGCGTCGAGCAATTGCAGGACGCTGCGGTCCTCGCGGGCGATGGCGGTGAAGAATAACACGCTCTCGCGGATCATCGCTTCCTTGAGTGCCGGGTCGTAGGCCGGAAACATTCCCGGATCGGGCGAGATCAGGTCCAGCTTGCGGAGCGTCAGCCACTGCTCGGTGAAATTTTGCAGGAACGAACTCGATTTGGGATCCTTGACCATGCGCTCGACCTGCTTGACGAGGTTTTTCCGCAACTGGCCTTTCGCTGCGAGGGCGAACAGTTCGTCGTCGGGCATGCTGTTCCAAAGGAAATAGGAAAGCCGGCTCGCCAGCTCGTAGTCGTTGATCGCGTAGGTGGCCTCGTCCGGCACGCCTGCCGGATCGGTCTCGATCCGGAACAGGAAGTCCGGCGACATCAACACGCGGAAGAGCGCGGCGCGGATGCCGAGTTCGAATTGTTCTCCCTGTTTCTGCGATGCATCGAAGAACACGAGCGCCTTGTCGACTTCGCCGGCGTGCAAGGGCCGTCGAAACGCCTTGGTCGCGAACCGCGTGACGATTTCCTTCGCCGCGTCGCGCGGCGCCAGGCCGGGCTTGTGGGCCAGCAGGCGGGTATGAACCTCCGGAAGTTTGGGGGCGGGAGGATTGAACGGGCCTTCGACTTCGAGACTTTGGATTTGAAGCTTGGCCGCGCCGTCTGCTGGTTGCACGGCTTTCGCTGGACTGACGAGGGCGATGGTCAGGCGTTGGGTTCCCGGCTTCGTCCGCACCGTCGTTTCGAAAGCCGTCGCATCGCCGCTGGCGGAGGGTTTAACCGCGAATTCCTTCACGTCCTTCCCGTCGAGCCGCAGCATGGCGCGAAGCGTTCCGCGTGCGGCGGGGCTGCTTCCGAGCCGTGCCCGGATGACGTAGTCGCCTTCCTCAAAGGAGGCCAGGCCTCCCGTTTCGCCTTCGGAAATCGAAGCCGGCAACCGCCGCGCACCGACGGCCGCCTTGGCCGGCTTTGGCGGCTGAACGATCACGACGGCCTGTTCGAGGATCGATTCCGTCGCCGAGAGATACTTCTCGAGCAGGAGAGGGGAGACCGAGAGCACGTCACCGATATTGTCGAAGCCGTAGCCGACATCATCTGCGGGAAAATCCTCCGCCGGTTTAAAATCAACTCCCAGCAAATCCCTGATGGTATTATTATACTCGGTCTTGTTGAGGCGGCGCGTGGTGACGCGGCCGACATTGGGCGGGGTGTTGACCTCCAGTGTGGTGCGCACGCTCTGGATCGACGCGATGGCTTTGTCGACGGCGGCCTGGGTCGGCTGTTCTTCGTCCTCCGGAGGCATCTCGCGCTTGCGGAGCATTTCCAGCACCTTGTCCCAGCGCTCCGGCGCCTTGTGCATGGATTTCGCGTCCTTGAACGAGTCGAGCGACAAATCGCCCTTGGCCTTGCCGTTGCCGTGGCACGCAAAACAGTTCGCCGAGAGGAAAGGGACGATGTCGTTTTTGAAGGCGGTTTCCGCCCCGGCGAGAGCCTCGTTCGCGCCGGCCGGCGCCGCCGCCGCGATGGCGTGCAACGCGAGGCTTCCTCCCAGCCATGCGGCGGCGTAAAGGCGCGCTGGACGCGATCTTAAGACTGACGCAAAGCGGGGGATTCTTCGCACGAGGGAAAAGGTGACAGCTAACATCTTGGGTTCAAGCCCGCTTGACGCTTCCCGCCGTGAAACGGTCTGCCTGAGATGGCCTTTCGCTCATGATGGCACCGGAATACCCCTTTTTTAAGGAGATTCTATGGTAGCGGCCACTGGCAGTGGGTGGAGGCAGAGCGAAAACACGCCGGTCACTGGTAACCTAGACTGGTGGCGATCCGCGTGGCATTTGCGCCGCGCATCCGCGCGATCTACTGAGGCGAAAATGTCCGCTTCAAATTCACTTCACCGCTTCGCGGGGCATGCCGATGGGAGGGTATGAGATACCACCGCGGCCTAGAAAACTATTGATGCCGAAGTTGGCTGGTTGCTTCAGCCATTGGTTGAAATAACGGTCGAGCGTTGGGGCATCCAGCGGCACCTCGAGGTAGGGGCCGAGTTCGGCAGGCTCCGCGGGTTTGCGCCCGGGATTGGCGTCGGCGTGCGCCACCAAGGCGCGGGAGATCACATAGATGGCCGGGTTGGTTGTGATCTGGCCCGAGAATCGGCCACCCAGCACGTTTCGGGTGTCGTAGAGTTCGTCCACCGGGGTTCGCTCATAAAGGAGCCAGTTATCGGCGCGGTCGGCCGAAACGGTGGCTTTTCCGGTCAATGCATAGCGATTCAACACCGCCTCTGGCAGGGGAGATTCAAGGTAACTCGTGAGCTCGTGGATCTCGGCCGGCAGTCGGCCGCCGCTGGCCATGGCATACTTGTCCAATGCGTCGCGGAACTGCGGGGCAAGTTTCCGTTTGGCGAGGGCCCGGAGATCGCGCAGAGCCTTGCGTTGTGCCTCTTCGCCGTCGAGCTGCGCGTCGCGGGCGAAGAAGATAAACTCATCGGGCGAGAGCAGCCCGATCTCCGGGATCGACCACTGCGGATGCAGCACGAGCAGCGAACGCAGCGTTGCGACTTTTTGCTCCCAGCCGGTAACGGCGGAATTGGACGGCGTCTCCGTCCGGACGACGGTCGCGCGCGCTTCGGCGTCTTTCGCTGTGCGCCTCAAGATCACGAGTTCGCGTTCGGCCGTCGCGCGTTCGCGCTGGGTGCGTTCAAGGGTGGCGCGCGCCGCCGCGATTTTTTCTACGAGTGTCCGTCGTTGCACGGCCTGCCTTGTGCGCTCGCGCCTTGCATAAAAGCCGAGGCCTGCGGCAGCGAGCAGGAGCGTGACGAAGAGGGCACGGGGCGCGGGTTTCATGGAAATTTTTTGCGCGGCGCCTAGTGAAGATACGGGGGAGGCGTTGCAGCCATTGGCCCCGGTAACCAAACGACTATGCTGTTGATTTTGAATGGGTCGGTGTCGGACGCCGACACCGAGCGCGAGATACGGAGCTGCGAATCGTAGTCCCGATCGATCAAAGCCTGCTCACTTTCGAGGATGAGGATCGTCTGGTCGGGCACGTCTAAGATCGATCCCTGCGGTTTGATCGCGTAGCGCGCCAGCATTGCGTCGAGAGTCGCTTTGGCCGGCACTTTGGAAAACTGGTCCTCCGGCTTGACCGCCAGTTTGGTTCCGTAGCGTGCGGATATTGTGCTGGCAGGCACGGGCTCGATCGGTTCGGTCATATAAGGCTGCAGATCGCCGGCGGTGAAGGGCAGCCGGCCCTCATTCGCCTTCACATAAGCCGAGAGGGCCTGGACCAGTTGACTGGCGAGTTTGCTTTTGGCTAGGCTGCGAATCCGGGCCAGCGAAGCGCGCAGCTCAGCGTCAAAACCGATCGACCGTTCACGCGCGACGTCCAGCCAGTCGCTATCCTTCAACAAGGCCATCTCTGGGATCTTCAGGGCGGGATTGGTCTCAAAGCTGTTTTTCAACCGCTCAGCGCGCGCTACCAGTTCCGCGATCGCGGGGTCGCCGGGGGTGGGCGCTAGCGCCACGCCCGCAGTCTGCACGACGCCGGCCTGGGTTTTGAAGGCGGCGAGGCGTCCCTGCGCGACATCGCGCTCCTGGCGTGCCGCGGCTTCCCGGGCTGAGAGCGAGGCGAGGTCGCGCTCCATCGCCACGAGGCTGTCGCGCTGACCGGCGAGGACGCGGACTTCATAGACCCCGGCGCCGGTGACGACGAGGACGGCGGCGAAGAGGGATTTTTGCAGCGTGGTCATGGCGAGGGTGCGGGTGGCTTCTAAAGCGAGGGCGGGCGAGGTGGCGGCGAGCGAGCTCGCCGCGGTGGAAATCAGACTGCCGAGCGTCGCCGGGGCGGCCTCGACGGCGTGGGCGGAAAGATGCGTGGCGAGTCCGGCGGCGCTGACGGCGATGCCCTGCCGGGCGAAAAAACGCCGCAGGTTTTCCAGTGCGCGGCTCACGCGTTTTTGCGCGGCGTCCTCGGAAGCGCCGAGCGCCGCGCCGACTTCGCGGAGCGGCTTGTTCTCAAAAAACCGGAGCAGGAGCGCGGAGCGGTCGTCGGGATTGAGTGTCTCCAGCGCTTCGTCGAGCGATGGCGCCAGTTTTTCCCAGACGGAGGGTGCGGGATTCATCGTGGAAAGTTCATAGGCTGCGTGTTCCCGCGCCTGCCGGCGGAGTTCGGTGCGCAGGGTGTTGAGTGCGGCGCGCCGCGTGACGAGATAGAGCCACGACGTGAGCGGCGTGCCGGGCTTCAAGCGTCCGGCCTGGCGTGCGAGCTCGAGAAACACGTTCTGCGCCACGTCCTGCGCGAGCTCCGGCGAGCGGACCTGTCGACGTGCGGAGGAGTAGACGAAATTCAGGTGCCTGGAGACGAGTTCCGCGAAGGCCTCCTGCGAGCCGTGTTGCGCGAAACGCTGGAGTAATTCCCATTCGTCCATGATGCGGTTGTGAATGACTCACCGCCGGAGGGCAAAAGCCGACAGAAAATTTGTCGGCGTCCATTCATTTGACGATGGCCCAATCCGGGCCTTTTTAATCCTCTCTCCAAATGGAAATCAAACGCGCCGGTTCACAGCCCTCCAACCAAGGTCCCGCCGACTGGTTTACTGGCACGGTGCGGATCGATCCGCTGCATACCGCGCCCGCACCCGCCCGGGTGGTGGCGGCGCAGGTCACATTCGAGCCGGGCGCGCGCACGGCCTGGCACACGCATCCGTTTGGTCAGACGTTGATCGTGACCTCCGGCTGCGGCCGCGCCCAGCGCGAGGGCGGGCCGGTTGAGGAAATCCGTCCGGGTGATGTGGTCTGGTTTTCGCCGGGCGAAAAACACTGGCACGGCGCCGCGCCCACCACGGCGATGACGCACATCGCCATTCAGGAAGCGCTCAACGGCAAAGCGGTCGACTGGTTGGAAAAAGTCGGCGACGAGCATTATAAAGCGTAGCGCTTGGCTTGGCCCGCTACCCGGCCAGGCAGCAACATTAGGCAGCAGGTTGTGTGAACAACAGGCTCGAGCAAGTCAGGCCCGACTCGGCTTTTTGCAGTTCTGAAACGTCGAGCAGGCGCACGTCCAGGCCGCGGGCGGAAAGCCGCGCGGCGGTGCGCGGAGCCGACGCGACGACGAGCACGCGGCCGTTGAGCGCGAGTGCGTTTGCTCCGGAAAGTTCCGCGGGATCCACCGGCAGGATCTCGAAGTCGCGAAACGCTGCAGGGTCGATCCACGGCGGATGCGCCAGCAACAGATTCGGGGCCACGGCCGTGACCGCGGATTTGAGATGCAGACAACCCTGCACGGCCACCGGGTTCACGGCGTAGCCGAAGGGTGCGACGATATCCGTGAGTTGGCGGATGCCGTCTGCGTTGGTGCGGCTGGAGCGACCGACGAAGAGCGCACGGCCCAGCCGCAGCACATCGCCGCCTTCGAGTGTGCCTGGTTCGCGGATTTCAAATGTGCGGCGAACGGCCCCGATTGCCGGTGCGATGAGCGCGACCTCGGGGCGACGGCTCGGTGCGCCCGGGCGGGTGAGGATCGCGAGCTCGTCGAGCACGAGCGCGGGATCTTCCACGAACATGGCGTCCGGCAGGTCGGGCGCTTCCGGCAACACGGTCACCGCGATGCCGGCCGCGCGCAAGGCGGCGGCATAGGCTTCGTGTTGTTGACGCGCCCGCGCCAGGTCGAACGGTTGCCGCGGGGCGTGCGTCAGCTCGCAGCGCGCGAGCGAACGGCTGACCGTGCGGACGAATCCGTGGGTGAAGGTGGCGAACACTTTTCGAGTCCATCCGGCCAGCGGCGCGGCGACAATCTTGCAATGGACGAATCGAGGATCCCGCTTCTCACGAAGCGGGCTGCGACTGGCAGCCCGGCTCGTGCGAGCCGGGACGGGCGTCTAAAAAGCCTCGGCGAGCGCCGGGTTACTTCGCGGCCGGCTGCGCTCCACCCAACATCTGGCGCACCATTTCTGAGGCGCCTTTCGAGGCCTCGAGCCGGGCCGCTTGGTCGCGGCGAAAAATTGCCAGTTGGTCCGGGCTCAGCACCGACGCGGCCCGGTCTTTCCAGCACAGTGGGATCCGAAGCTTGGAATTCACGTGACTTGAAGTCGCGGCC
>JADMIO011113561.1_pt1 | contig 26103 bp, 17 predicted proteins | sample 8958161 | NCBI WGS metagenome assembly JADMIO01 (sample SAMN16585339, study PRJNA669376) | soil metagenome | isolation source: Crop rotation soil | place: USA: Cullars Rotation, Alabama | collected 2011 | reverse complement strand
GCCGCGACTTCAAGTCACGTGAATTCCAAGCTTCGGATCCCACTGTGCTGGAAAGAGATGCCGGTATTAGCGGGTCAGAAGTCGAAATTCGCCGTGCTAAAGATCGACGATGAGAGCAGCAGCGAAGACGACGAAGGTTTCATCGCGGTTTCGTCTGGAGGTCGTCGGCCGGGGAACGCCAAGGCGGGTGGCGCGAACACCAAAAAAGTCGGCGGTCTTATTGTCCACGCCCAACCGCAAAAGCCCAAGGCTAAAGGGAAGAAGGCGAAGAAAAAGGTGCGTGTCGTGGGGGTTATTTGTAAATTTTTGGGATCGATTGTTAGCGTGATGTGCTTGGTTGGAATAAAAATGGAGGCATTGATAGGATGTCTACGTATGTTAACCAAAGAAGCAGTGGTTTCATCTGTTATCTCTTTCAGCCGAACGTAGTCGTGGATGAGGAAGGGATCGCGGTGCAGGAGGAAGAAGGCGATCATGCGGACTACATTTTCCAACAGGTACATACGTTTAGCGCGAAAATTTCTTTTGCATCACGTGATTGCGATATTTACAAGTCGATATTTATAAGCGAATCGCTTTAGGAACTGCGCCTTGCGCTGGAAAAGAGCCGCCTTGAGCAGGAACAAACGGGCGACGGCGCCAAGGAGCCTGGACAGGCGGGTAGCTCGCAGGTGGGCAATTCTTTCAACCTTCTAACGGTGCATTTATAGTGATGAACAAATTGACGCCGTTCATTTTGGTACTGTGACGATTTGACACTGATTATCGATCGTGTCAGTACAACCCCCACGGATTCTAACATCTTTTAACATGTTAATCTTGGCAAATCGTCATGGCATCAAAAAATGAACGGCGTCACTTCGTTCATCATTATAGATGCACCCTGATCTCAACTGTCAACTAGTGACGAGTGTCTGTTTTATTATCGCTCCTTCCTTTTGCGTTCCCAATCATCGTGCGCTGCTGCAATATGCAAATTTTTAGCCTCGCAAGAAGCCAAATGCGTTCAAGCCGATCCAGGCGAAGGAGGAGGTGAAAGTGGAGAAGAAGGAGAGCCCCATTGATTCGCTGCTCGGCCAGATTGACCAAGAAGCGACCGCGATCGTTCAAAAGGAGTCCTCCTCGTCTCGCTCCCCCGACCGCGATCTCGTGCGTATTTGTACTTTCTAATTTGCCCTCCAGGGACCTTATTTCCATGGCCGCCGCAGCTCCGGCGCGGATAATATATATACCTTACAATTTGCGAGATCGTCCCACTGGCGCTAGAGCGAATGACTGACTAATTTGCTCACTGGGCACCTCCAGTTCTCAATGTGATACCTCGGGGTTGCGCGGGAGCGAGATAGGCAACCGACCGCTTTACGAGGGAACATGAAGAATAGATGAAGGGCAACTAGCTTAGTAGTTCTATCTCAATGTTACACATGGTATGAAGCGGATATGCAAAGTGATGCTGGCTATAGTGTAAATACTGATATATCAGACTCACCATCGGAAGTTTAAGAGCGCCGTCCCGTTGCTACTGTAATAAATGCCCTAAATGAGCGGCGTTATAATTTCAGATAAAAACGGCGCTAGTGAGTTTGTACCGGAACAAGTTGCTGGAGGCACTCATGCAGCTGAACGAGTCGACCACCCAGGCCGTTCACTTTCAGTCCGAGTCGAAGAAGTACAAAGAACGATACAAAAAGCTCTGCGAACTGCTCAAGGACGTCGAAGGTATTGATGGATTTCTTTTCATTCTATTTCATTCAATCTTCTTTTTTATTCATCACTCGAACCGTTCACTAACTGCAGTTTTTGCTGTTAGCTGGTATTTTATATTCTATCCAAATATGTGCGTGAACTCCCGACGAATCGACTTTTTTAAATTGCTGGCATACTTGAATATATGCTGAAACACATTGTCGACGGGTTAGTTGCTCGCCACGCGCGCCGTCCTACAAATCTATTGAGAATTTGTTTCGATATGCGACAGCTATTAGGAAAGGAGCTCTTACCTATCATTTGAAAGTGGATTTTTGCATCAGACCTCTCTTGTGTCGATGAATCTTTTGTTTTAAAATTCATTCAATTTCGCATCCAACTGACGTGAGAACGAAACTGTTAGTAAATAAAAACTGGATATCAGCAGGAACGAACATTTTCAAACCGATCCATTCCAACTTCGTGGTAATTCTATCGATCAATTGCATTAATTTTTAACAACGTTCCGTTGCAGTGAAAGAAAAAGCGCAGCTGATGGTGGAACTGGAGCGGGCGTCGAAGATAGAAACGGAGTTATCTTCGCAAATCTTCGATCTACAGGGCAAGCTCGAACAGGCCAAGTCGCGAATCCATGAGCTCGAACAGCGTGTAAGTCTATTTCAATTATTAAGAATTTATAATTAATTCTGATACCGCACCGCCATCTAATCTATGCACCCACCTTCATTCACCATCGTGCTTTTTTTCAGAAACCCAAAGACTGATTCCACTCTGCCATTCCTATTTCTTCAATACGGTTCATTTTGGCACGGACATCTCGGCCTCTCGCTTTCTTCCCACAAGTCGTGTGACGATCGCATTGCCTTTGTAATTATGAAATGGTTTTCTGCGTCTTTTCTGTGGTTAGTCGTGGCCTTATCCCGCCCGTCGTGATGAACGCGTGTTTTGCATTATGTGAGTCGAATCTGCCGCTGAATAAAGGATGCTATTTTCTTGGAATGGTTATTGAGTTGTTACCTAGAAACCTACGAACCGCCTATAGCATCCATACTGGACCGACGCATTTATAGTAATGATGTACGATGGTTTCGAGCGTATTGCAGTACAGTAGTGTTCACTTATACAGTCGAACCCGCATCATTGCAGTTTTTCGCTGGCTCGCAAGCAATTGCAATGATGCGGGTTCGACTGTAGCGATAATTGGGGGACCGGCCGGTTTTGATCGCTATAAGCAATATTCGCTATATCCGAAATTTACTATATGGGAAGACACGCTCTGGGACCGATAATATTGATTGCTATAAGTGGAATAACGTTATAAGCAATATCGCTATAAGTGAATTCTACTGTAATTTTTCGTTGAAGCATTATACTTAAAAGAGGATTGCAGACGTTAAGTTTGCATCACGACTGAATATGCGCGGCCCCCTTTCTGTCTCTATCGCAGCCGATCACGAACTCAACGATGTAGGCCGATACTGCGTTGGTTCGAAACTAATTTGCATCTAAATTCTTGGCGGTGATCAACAGAGCATGTGACATCTCGAAGCTGCCGAGGCCGAATTCTTAATAGGGTAAATGGTCGAGGCGGACTGACGTAGCTAGGCATCAGAATTAAATCAAGGCGAAGACGTCAAAACGTCGCCATAAAAGTAGCGGTGTAGAGAGCAAGAGGAACACGTATTAACGCCCTTCCGATCAGCTCTTGATCGAGAGGCAAATCTTCCTATAGGGGAGACGCAACAACAGCCTCCACCCACCTGACAACACATTCCTTTAACGTACATGAATGCACGAAGGTCGCCCCATTAGTTCGATCATTTGGAAGTTATCGTTCACCAGTCACGCATACCAAATCATCTTTCCATCAAGATAGAAGGATAAAATCAGAACACGAGACGCAGATTTCAGTTTACAGTTTGTGATCTAGCAAATCAAGTTCCGGGTCAGGCAGTTCTCATACCGTTTCTCAAGCAATTTTCTATCTATGATTAACTCAGGCAATCCGAATCCTACGTTGAATGTATTGTTCAATTAACTACAATCACTTGGTTCTAACACGCGCGGTTATTAAAAGCCGAGCACCACTGCTGTCATCCTCTCTCCTCCATCACCGTGTTTTTTAAATACTGCATCCTTTCGTCATGAATGCAGAGCAACGCAGAGAACCTTTGAGAGAAGACAGAAAGATAGAAGAGAATAAACTGAAGGTTCTGAAAGTTACAAACACGTGTGAAGCGCCACAAGAAAGTGAGCATAAATGGCTCACAAAAGCTAAATCATTTTTAATCTTCTTTAATGTGGATGCATCTCAATGGAACAGATGGAAAATAATGAAGTGGATTTTATCAAAGATACTTTTATCAATCATTGTGCTTGCGTTTGCAGTCTACACGGCAAAGACAAGTTTGGTCCTCCTACTGGACTATGCCCAATCGCCAACATCATACACACCGAAAGCAATGTTTAATGAATCAATCGCGTTACTACCATCGAAAATCTGCTTACCTCTATCACCCTATGAATTAGACAAATATTGGGTGTGGCGGGGACAGTCTGTTTTACCATCAGATAATAATGCAGCAACACATTATCAAAAATTGCTACTCGAATTTTTTAAGGATGAAACAACCGCAAAAGAGACTCTTTTGAGCACCGATAGAGCGTGGCCCCCTTCTTTGCTGTTTATTGTACATCGCTATCTCAATTTTATCATGCAATTCGAAGCATTATTTGATAAAGAGGCAATCGAGCAAATGAACGCTCTGGACAATTCCTACAACGATCTTGCAACAGCTATCATTATTTTGGACGATCGGATGAAATACTTGAACATTTCACCATACGATTTGAAAATAAAATTCGGCATAGAAGTCAGAGCCCTGTTTGATTTAACCATCATTCATCATAAGAAATCTTCATCAAAGTTCGTCGACGTTGAAATCGACAGCTCTATTTCTTCTTTTGAAGATGGCTGCATCTGTTATAATGCACGCTTGGATAAACATCCCTTGATAAAAGAGGATTCCATTTTCGTTCAAGCACGTCGATCAGGTTTACCAAACCCACATCCCGATTACAAATTGCAATATTCCATGATAATTGGTATCGATAGAGGATCATCATCTGATCACTACCATTACTATAGAAGACCTTTTGATTCCACGATCTTTGTTGTTCCGTTTCAAGTCACTTCAACTGTTCGATCAATGCCATATCTTGATGGAAAGGAGCGCTGCAGTGAAAACAAGTCAAGCGATTTCTGCATGACAGAATGTCGGAGAGATTATATTGGACAAAGATGTGGTTGTATTCCAACTCTTGGATACATGTTAGGGCAGGTAGGCGACAGTACCGATGAGGGTTTAGTAATTTTAAGACATCCGGATCTTACTGGCAAACGTCGGTTCTCTCTTCCAGCTTTTGTTCGCATGATGCATATGAGAAGAAATTAAATATTTTATAGGTATAGAAGTATTTAAGTATATCATTACACCTGCACTGTTTGATATTATAGTTCAGAGCATCGATGAAGCCGAAGATGTTGTTCAGTATGAATGGATAGAAACAGATTGGACGATCCTTTTTAAAGGAATTAAAATCGAGCTTGTCCCATCCTTTTATTTAAAATCAGCTTTTACGCGATTCATAAAAATCCAGGACGGGCAAAATCCTTAAAATTCGATCATTGGCTTGAAGAGAAACAGCTAACTTCACAAGTATTCCTGACCTTCAATGTATGTACCATTTAGATAGATGCGTTGGGCCGGTAACACAATGGTTTCGTAAAGTTACAATATCGTAAGTGTAAGTGGAAACTTCGTATGATTGGTCAACTTTCGGGGCATACTTAGTGGTTACACGGCCGCTTGACAGAAACTAATTGACGTAATTGACCGAGCAAGGTTACACCTTTGATGGCGCATTTTTAACGCGACGCACGATGTCGTCACTTTTGCACTTACGATATCGTAACTTTACGAAACCATTGTGTTACCGGCTCGTTATCTGGTTATTACTTCAGGAATCCACATACGACGAAACGGTATGCAATTTAAAATATTATACAACTTGCTTTAACAAAAAATATATATTGAGTGAGAAAGAAGCACAGAGCGACCTTGTTCAATGCGAAGAAAAATGCCTCGACGTTTGTGAACGAACAACATATCTTACTCCAAAAGGTTCAGAATACAGTTATACGGCAGAAGGTTCGATTTACAAGCAAGAAAATTATGCAATAATTCAGCTAGTCGTTGCAAATTTTGATTATCCAATCTTTGAAGAAACCTTCAAATGGACGTTTTCATCATTTTTCGGCACAATTGGTGGCGCGCTTGGATTATGGCTAGGCATTAGTGCCTTGGGTAGCACTATTTATGCAACCACTGGAGTTAAATTCTTGATTCAATTATGGAAAGGAAAGCCTAGCGGAAAAAGATTAGGAAAACCAGTATTGAAACTCGGCGGAAAAAGCGACGCCCAAAGAGACGCTTTTAAACGCAGCAGGTTATCAAATTGGAAAAGGTATGTGAGCATATCGATATATTTCGGCGACGTTTATCGAAAAAAATTAATTGAGGCGTGCGATAATGGTGAATAAACTCTAGCTGTTGCCATTGATTAATGGAATTGGGTATATGCGTTCATTTTGGAATTTATTTGCAGCCCATCGATATAAAATAAATGAGGAATGATGTGCAGGCGACTGTATTAGTATTAGCATTAAAATGTAGTAGAAATCACGAGGAACAACGTTGAGCCTAAAAAAGTCAGCAGTATATAGACACTAGTGACCTAATTTCGGTCACTACTTTATAAACTAGACAATTTTTTCTAGTCGCTTAATATCTATATCTGAATCTGTTAAAATTTCAACTGCAATCCCATCGCCTATTCCAATTTGTTCATTCTCTAAGGCTGTGCAAATGGCGGCGTGACTACTGTTATTTTAGCAAGGCATTAGCTACCAAGAATTTGTTCGCATTTTGCGTAAAGATTTCGAAACTGACTACGTCTGTTCATCCTGCCGAAATTTTTATTCGAATTTTATTGGGATTGCTCTCTTTAATGATAATTGGACTAGCACTAAAGGAATATTGGAGTCAAGAAATGGTAACAAAGGTGAATGTGGTGCGCAATGAGTCATTGGAATTACCAACTTCCACCATATGTTTGCCCCTTGAGTTTGGAGAATTAGACTATAATTACTCTCCAAACAAACAGAACATGTATTATCAATCCTTGATTAAATTTTTAAATGAACAAAAGATAACGAAAGATTATCTTATGCCTGCTGATGGAGATTGGGACAACAGTGTGCAGAACGTCGTGCACGCTTACCTTATTGAAGTTTCTGGTTGTGAATACGGTAATCATTGTAATTGCTCATTCGTAAATGACAACGGCTTATCTCGTGCAATGGATATTTTGGAAACAATCATGTTAAGACTAAACATATCAATTGATGAGTTGCGTCAAAGATTTGGTGTACAAGTGGCTGCGCTCTATTCTTTACAAATTGGTAGATATGATTTAAAAGTATTGGACAAAATTATCAATGTTAGTCGAACGACCCTCATCGACGGATCTCAGATATGTTATGGGATACAATTCAATCTCTACCCTCTGAAAGCTTCGAGCTTTTTTGGGATTATTTTTTCGGAGCACTCTCTTCCAAGTCCTCACAAATATGGAGAAAATCGCAATTATTCGATTTACTTTGGAAAGCGCTTTTTGACATACGACCGCATTAGTGAATCACGTATTAATTCGCTCTTTCGCAGAATTGAATATTATACAGTAGAATTAACTAAATATCGTACTCCACGTGGATTGACCGGCGGCAAAGAGTGCTGTAACGAGTTATCTTTAGAAGAATGTCATACAATTTGCCGCATCAAGCATATTCAGAATCATTGCAAATGCCTTCCAACTTTATGGCCAGAACTTATAAAGCACGTCAATTACGTATGATTTTATTTCTTTATAGACTTTGCTGTCGATTATTTAAGTATCGGGACCTAAATACTTTAGTTATCATTATGAAAAGAGGCCAGCTTTGAAGCTTTTCTAAGTTTAGGGGCAGTATTTAGCTAACATGATTACGTGTGGCTGTATCGATATCCTGTAAAAAGATGCGCCAAAGCAGATAGCCATTTTGTAGCCAAGGTGGCAATCAGAGGTCTATAGTAAGCGGAAGTGGACTTCAGTATGTCTGAAAATCTACATAAAGCTAACTTGCGTGATTTTCCTAAGCATTTAATACTAACTTAAAACTGTATAAATGCGTAAATATGAAGGTAAGATCCACTTTCGATCTGAAACGTTTGTCTTGAGTTGAAAGGAAGTCGGGATTTCTCCGACACGGTCGTCGATCCTGGTCAACCCTGGCCCGACTCTCCAATCCTAATCCCATTCCCGACTCTTACTTTTGGCTAACCCCGACCTCGACCTCGATCGATATTTTCATAACATTGAACGCGAACTATGTGCTTTGCGGATGATACAGTAATTTAGTAAAAGATATCAATTTTACTTACCCGAATTATTGGCCGAACCCCGGTCTACACCGAACCACTCCGATCGTGACCTGTTTGAAAATTCCTATCCCCGTCACATTCCTACGTAAGTCAATTAGCAAGCACTAATTGCTAAATTCTTCGCATCTTACACAATGAGAAATTAACACTTTTAAATATCAATATGACAGCCTTTCAGTACGGTGAGCAATACTATTTGCAGACAGACACTGGCACTTGCGGCAACTTAACGAGATACTATTCATGCCCTAACATAAGTGATATATGGGAAGGTAACATTTGTGCTCATCAGTGTCTCCTTAGACAATGCGAAAGGCAGATCGTTGCAATCAAGGAAAGAACGTTTGTTAATTCCCCTTGGAGTGGATTTCAAATAATATTCGACAACATGAACTTGGTCATGTTTGACGAACAATTAAAATGGAGTTTTGAAAAGTTTCTTGGAATAATTGGTGGAACTGTTAGTTTCCTACTCGGATATTGCTTCTTCGATATGCTTTGCTTAGTATTCTTGCTATCGACAAAACTTATTATCATTTTTCCGAAAAGAATAAAGATGATTATTTTTAAAAAATCGCAGGTGGCTATTATTGAAGTCAAATCTGCCACTGGCGTTTCGGTGAACAATATTGAACGAAATATCGAGCATCCAGCTGATTATGGCAGAATCGCAAACTTTGTTCGTAAATTTAAGAAAAATGGCTCGATCGTTGGTAAACCGCGATGGATAATGGAATGCATTTTTAAATCGCTCTTGATCGCGTATTTTGGCTATCTGACAGTGAAAATGTGTATTCCTATAATCTTGAATTACAAAGAAAGCTCAACACACTTTGTCATCAGCTTGGCATTGAACGAACCATTGTACCTGAAATCTGTTACACTTTGTATTGCTTTAGATCCGCATGAATTAGATGATACATTGCAATCTCATTCACGTTATTCCTTAACTAAAAAATATGAAACTGAGATGCAAAATTTTTTTAATCGATCAAATATTACGAAGGAAAAGTTTCTTGGCGACGTGAACTGGACAAATACTCTGCGCTATATAATTTATACATACGTTTCTTTGCTATCGGACTTTGAAACAGAACCTTCGAAATATCAAAGAGATCTAACAGTTCATTCATTAACAGATTCAACGCCGCGTTATTTTTATGAGAAGAATTTGGGCAAGGATATGTATCTGGCGCAAATACTTCTAGAATCGAAAATGAATTTGCTCAATATCACAGTGAATGAACTTCGAAGGAGGTTGGGCCGAGAGGTAATCTCATTACACTATTTTCGGCGTCTATTTGATAGTAAAGCTCCCTCAGCTGCATTTTCCAATAGTAGCTTATCTTCATATAAAAAATTCTTTGCATACGGTTGGTTCGCAGCCATTTTACGATTGAATGAGTGGCGAATTAGAAACGCTCGCTCTCTTCTCCTCCTTTGCAATATTTGAGCAATACGGACATTAGGAGTATTTGTTCCATAAGATTATCGTAATAATGTACCTACTACTGTACTTTATGCGCAAAAATTGCTATCTGATATCATAGGAACCTTATATTGCGTAATTGTTTAATGATTTGCTATGCGTTTTATATAACGAAATCGAATCCGTTCAAAATGGTCAAAGTTTCTTTACAGTTGTAAATCTTCACCTTTTTCTGCAATTCTCTCTTTGATTGCAGGTGGCTGCATTATTGTCACTCGATGCTAAACAAACCACAAACTGTCAAGGATATTCAGACTGTCAAAATGAAACTAAAATATCGATTGGAGAAATGACAACAATTAACCTAGCCGCTATTTGCTATAAAATTAAGTTGAACCACTACCCATTTCAACATCCGAAGCAAATTTTGGAGGTGACGGCACATAGTAATTTACTAGCTAACAAGCAGTTGAATGAAGAAGAAAGGCTTATGAGTATTTATTTATCAGGTAGCAATATATCAGCTCTTAATGCAAAAATACTTACACAAGAGTATCAGATGCCTTCTTCTTTTGCCACTGAAAGTCATTATAGTATTTCTGTCAGCAAATTTTATCAATCAATGATCTCTATGGGTAGGTGTAATGAATACAAGACATATGAAAATTGCTTGGCCGAATGCCGAGTTGATCTTTTTCGGCAAATGTGCAATTGCACGCCCATATCATGGTCCGATTGGGCGTCGTCGGAAATCTATGAAGAATGCAAATTAAGCAAATATACTTCCTGTGCTAACTATAGCGGTGATGACGATAATATTTGCGCTAAGAAACACTGTGTCATACAGGCCGATTTATGTGAACGGTGGATTTACAACGTTGAATATCTTCAAAGAGATTTTAGACCTACCGGTTCTCGCATAGTTCTTCAGATAGGAAGCTTTGATTATCCGATCTATAAAGAACAATATGAATCATCATTTGAAGAATTTCTCGGAAAACTTGGTGGTGCGTTTAATTTTTATTTGGGACTAAATTTTCTGAGACTTTTGCTGATTCTCTGCAAAAGTATTGCTTTTCTTGGATTCGTGATCGCTAGCTGCAAAAATTGAATGTTGAACCGCCTAAAATGAATGTACTTTGTGCATATGGTCAATCTGATGTGCGTATAATCTGCAATTAATGTTCGGAGGATATTAATTGTGTTCAAATTGCTGTCATTTTCATGTTGTTATTGGTGTTAGTATCGTGATTCATTGTTCATACTGTTAAGAATTTTTTACTGAATAATGAAGCAAAAACGTGCAGCACTCAAAGTAACTGCATACTGCCAAAGATAGAATCAAAAGCGATCGTTTTCCGATAGTTAAGCCTAAGCAAGCAAAAACGGTGGTTCCCATTTCTCCGGTTTCATATTTCACTGTTCGTGCAGTAAGTAATTCATATTCAGTTTGAAAATGAAGCAGGCCCGCAATACAGCAGGTATGAATTGCAGGGAAAAGAGCGTAATGGAGGCTAATAATTATTATTAATAGAAAATACGATAAAGAAATGAAAATACAGCAGAATTCACTTATTGCCATAATTGGGGGACCGGCCGATTTTAATCGCTATAAACGATATTTATTGTATGGGAAAACATGCTCCGGAATCGATCAGTCTTGATCGCTATAAGCGAAATATAGTTATAAGCGATATCGCTATAAGTGACCTCTGCTGCATTTCGTGAGAGAGAGAGAATCGCAAGCGATGGACGCGATAGTTTGAAGGTTTATTGAATTAACACGTGTGACAATTCGATAAGAACAATGGAAAGTGACTAATAGTGTACAAATTTTGGTTCAATAGTCGTCTGTCTGTCTCGAATATCGAAGACGTATCTTGCAATATGTCACATTAAAGCAACAGCTACAATTATTACGATCAAGCATATCGTTCACTACTAAACAAGAATAATTAAGAACCATTAAAGTTCATCTTAACATGCAATTTAAAACGGGTGAAAGTGAAAAAGTACTTCAGAGATGGAAGAGTTAAATCAACCATTGATGGTTCCATTGATGTTTCCACAGGTTTCAAAGGATACGCAGATGCCGTCGCGATTGCGATAGAAATTTTCTTGGCAGGCGCAAGCGTTAAGAGGACCCAGGAGAAAACTGAGTCCGCTTGTGGGCCCGATACCGCCTAGTGGACCATTCGCTCCACCCATCATTCCTCCCAAAAATCCCTTAACTTCGTTTAGCGTACCGCTCAGCAAGCTGGTGCACACATTCGCGCATACTTGCGTGTTGTTGCAGTTCTTCTCGCATCTCTGATTCACATCCAACACGCTGCAACTTACTTGTCTTTCGTTCGCGCCCGTGCAAACTGAAAATTATGCGAATTAAGGATACTTATGAACGATAGATGAAAATGTGACTGTTGTGAGACGGGTCGCTGCTGACGGGCAAATATGAAAAAGTTTACTGCTAGATATAATGTAGCACGGTTGCGGACGAAGAGCCACGAAATAGGGTTCTCAAAATGTACTCTTTACCATTTAGCGAATTTTTCCATTGATTAAACTATGCTTAACCTGTAGGAAAAGGGAATGTTTTTAATTCTGCCGATAGAAGTATGCCGGCCCTTGAACTGATAAAAGTAAGTATAGGCTGCTGTTTCTTACCAGGATTGATTTGTTCTCTCAAGCAGACATCGAAGGAGACGCAAACGCCTTGTTTATTGCGATAGAAGCCTTCTTTGCACGTGCATTGTCGCGCTATGTTACCCACGGGGCCGCCGTTTGGGCCACCGATTGGGCCGCCTATCGGACCGCCGATCGGGCCGCCGATAGGGCCACCGATGGGACCGCCGACACAGACGTTGACGCAAAGTTGCGTGTCGTTACATCTCTTTTCGCATGGCGGATTTGGACTCCCTGGCCAGCACGGATTTTCGCTCGTTACATTGCACATTGAGGGCATGACGGTCGATGATGGTGGAAATGGAACTGAAAATATGACCCATTTGATTTCAGCTATCCTAAATTTGATCACTTTTTTCTAAAATTGCTATAAACGTATATTTAAAGGTAAATTGAACATTTTTCTCTTTTTTACAACGTAACTCTGTCTATCACAGTAGAAAACGATATGAACCAAATTTTCATAATCTCAAATGAAATATTGTCCTTTTCACAAACCTTGGGCTACGGCGGTAGCAGCAATGAAACAGAACGCAAGTACTCGACTTTCCTTGTACATGGCGGAGCCTTTTGCACAAAATAACGATAGGCAATGAGCAGTTTAGGCGAACGGTAGGTATAACCAGATGAGCGGACAACAAAATCAACGGATGAATGCCTTTTATAGGCAACAAGCCGATTAGAGATCGCAGAAACGGCATGTTTATTTACTCGAATGCGGCGAGCAGGAAACTAGTTCTCACAATTGAAATGACGATATTTGTCGTCGCAGTTGGTCATCGGGACTGGATTAGCCGTCCCGTGGATGTTGTCAAGTAAATAAACATGGATTGGCTCTCGAAAACGTCAACTAATCTGAGCTAAATTTGGTCCGAATGTTGACCAGTATCCAAATTTGGAAAATATGTCAACGATTGAAGTAATGCAGAGAGAGCCCTCTACTTGCCCCATGATCCGGCCCTGAATATGTCCCTTCCCTCAAGATGTACAATTTCTTTCAATCTCACACGCTTTCTTCTTCGACAATCTACCGCCTCATTCGGTATCTTTTCGCTTTTGGTACGCATCGTATTTGATAGTATTTGATAGGTATCGGCCCACTTTGGTACGGTTCGAGTGTTAAAAATGTTAAAGCGCCGCGTACGCGAATGCATGTCAAATGTCATTCTAACATTAGCATAAGTATCAAAATACGTTCCATTCGATGAGGCAGCCAAGGGAAGGGGGAACTGACACGGCGCTTCGATCCAGGTGGGCGGCCGTAAGCCGGAAAGAGAAGCCTTATGAGCTGTGAGACATCACCCATGTATGATCGATCATTGTTGTGCCGAGTTACACGCCGTTGCCAACACAATCGTTACGCGGCCATGCATTTAGTGCACACTACCTAAGCATAAACACTTTATAAATAAAACTCCTAATGTCAACCATAAAAAACGTACAAAGGAACCATTGGTTCCATCAATTTATAGTAAACAGATCGCTTTCATTTGAACAAAGTTCGTATTTTGTAGAGCTCGAAGGAAATTATAGCACACTGAACACGTCGGAAAAACAAGATCACAGTAGTGGCAGCGAGAGAAATCGACTGTTTCGTCGACTTTTTTCAGACCTTGTCGGTCTTGTCGGTCTGCGGTACAGCCGAGTAGCTGGTCGAAAACGGGGGTGCATTCCGTATTACCGACCAACAGACCGAGCTGACCATCAGCTCACGAAATTCAGGATTTAGGAACGCGTATAGGACCGGGTTGGCGATACTGTTCACCATCGCGATGCTGAAAAATATCCCTTAATTTGACCGTTATTTTGCTTCCCATGTCCATTTTTGATATCGTTTTTAAGGCAATGATCGTCCACGAAAGCTATCCTATTCTCATCATCAAACTATAATTGTAACTATGTGAAGATCAAAGGCAGTTTCCAATAAGCTTTGGTTGTGAGAAATTATCGTATCTCGTTATTGGTTACTTATAACAAGGGGCCTGTGAAGGAGGCGATCGTTTCGGATCGCAATTATCTCTCCCTTACATATCCTTACACTAAAATAGCAGCAGCAATTATCGCTACATGCTCTATACAGTTCAAAGAGATCAATCTCACGAATGTTTGACTAAATCTCACTCACCTGTGCGTGAACAAGTTGACGAGGTACGAGATGTCAGTTTTGTCTTCGAGCTCGAAGAGGGACAGCCCGTCGTTGAACTCCATGATGAGGGAGACGATGTTGTGGGGTAACTGGGTGACGAAGAAGATGAGGACCATGCTGACGAGGATGAGCGTGACGCGCCGCTTCTGCTGCTGCACCCGCCTTCTCTGCAGCATCAAATGCTTCCGCTGGTCGTTCGCGGCCCCGTTGGCGGTCGCCAGCAGAAAGTCGAGCATGTGCGACCTCTCCGCTATCGATTGCAACCTACTCTGCGCCCTCTCCTTCAGCGACGCGAACACCGCCCAGTAGCAGATCCCCATGACGGTGAACGGAATCACGAACTGCACCATCAACACGGCGATCGTGTAGATCCGGCGGCTCTTCGCGGTCGGCCACCACTCGGAGCAGTACATGCCGCAGGTATTCGCGTAGGTGCCATAGCGCATGTGATAGGCGTAAGGAACAGTCATGGCAATGGAGACGAACCACATGATGGCGGTGACGAGAAAAGCGCGTCGTCGTCCGAGCGACTGGGCGGGCGCGACGACGAGCTTGAAGTAGCGCTCGACGGCGATAGCGGCGAGGCTGAAGGTGCCGATGAAGACGCCGACGGCTTGGATCAGGGGTAAGATGTGGCACATGTAGCTGCCGAAGTACCACTGCTTGTAGATGTAGGTAGGTGATGGGGGTTACGGGGAGCGATGTGAGACAGAGAATGACGTCGCTTACGCCCAAGTTGAGGATGAAGATGTTCTGCACGGTCTGGAGCGACCGGTGCTTCATCGTCGCGTAGACGATCGCGGCGTTCCCTCCGCCGCCCAAAACGAATATCAGCGCGTACACCATCGCGAAAAATCCCACCACCCATGGGCTCTCCGTCGGGTCTTTGTGCTTGTCGGCGTATTCCGTGCAATTTTCGAAGCCGAACTCGGTCTCATTCATACTTAGTCCTCGGAGTCGACGCAGAAGTGAACCAACAAATTCAGCCAAAGCCCAACCCATTTTATATTTGATGTAGATCAGTTGACCGTCACAGATCGTTAACTAGCCATGCCCTTAACTACAAATAGAACGTCCCGGATCAGTGGGATCGATGATGAGTTGATGGCCAATTATTCACCGTTAAATGTGACGGGGCGTGGTGGAGGAGTGTCCCGGAGGGGCCGTTTGACTCGACCATCGCGACCGCCCAGCCGTAACGATCATTGTCAGTCGTATTCGTCTTGTTCGAGGCAACGAACTCTTGTCAGCGACGCTCCTGCGGGGGTTCGTGCAAATTTGCTGATAAGTCGACCGCACGCTTTACTTCCCGAACGAGGCCAATCGTTTCCGGCCACAAACAGACACTGATCGCTGCTGGGGGTGTTGCAAGTCGCGTATCGAGCAGCTGCGTATCCTTTCCCCTCTTTACAAAGCTTCCATTTATTTATTCTATGCTTGCGTGAAAAATGCTCGCCATTTTGCCCCGAATTATGCGTTATCTCCCACCCCCGCGAGCATCGGTGGCCACAGTTGCTAGTCTGTATGGGGTTATGTACCCTCCACCCCCCCTCCTCATCTTTTCTATTTGCATCTTTTTCTCTCACAAATATTACTATTCGTTTTTATTTTCTAAAAAAATATCAAGTGAAATTGCAAATACATATACAGAACAAGGCAAGTATTCTATACACACAATTATTAATAAAGCAAGAATCAGAGTAGTATCAGTTATGATTTTTCGACAGAGGGTTGCTGCTCTACTACTTCTTGCTTTTGACGCCAGCAGCCATATCGCATGTCTCTCGCGCCGGGGACATATTCAGCGTTCTCTTTGCGCACAACGGTGAAGTGCTTCGCAAAATAGTAGCCACCGAACGCTCCAACAACGAACAACAACCTGAAACGAATCACTTGAACCAACGCACAAACATTCACTTCTTCTCACATTGTTCTACACTTGGCTCAGGGATGTTCTCCGTGCCGGATATTTTGCTAAGGAATAGCAGATGAGAACAATAGTAGTCGATTGGTCGCAAGTTGAAGTGTCGCATAGATTGCAAGCGAGTTCGCTCTGATACAAAGCATTGCGATCGGTCGTATTTATGCGCCCGAGGAGTACACTGATGTCACTCACACCCTACGAGCTACGCCGTGACGCCGTGATACTAGAGACTACGCGATGATATTGCGTTCCCTTCCGACCAGTATTGTCTCGGTAACTTTGCTTTGACTTATCGCCTTACTGAGTAGATCTTATCATATTAGGTTGGTGCATAAGTTTGCGGACAAGCTTTGAAATTTTTTGACACTTTTTGCGTTGTTTTTTACTTTTTATTGAGAGTTTTGTATTACCCTATCTGATCCATCCTCTTTTAAGCTCGGGATGCCTATTGAACAGTATGATTTGCGCGTTTTGATTCGTCATTACTGGAAGTTGAATTTTCGAACCTTGTCCGCGAACTTATGCACCAACCTAATAATATGCCTCTTGCTTTATTGACATTTACTGAGTAACATTTACTTGATTTTACCTTACCTAGTTTTGCGCAGTTTTTACTTTTCCCTGGAGCCGGCAAGCAGAGGTGCACAGGGGTCCGAGCGTGGGGGGGATTACAAATTTGACTTTTTCGAGGTCTGGGGGGGTACGTAACCCCCCCCCCCCCAACTCATACCCCATTCTCTCTAGTGCTTACCCAAAAAAAGGTCGCTCGCATATCTACTCTAGATAAGGGCGTCGCTGTTCTCCTTTTATAGTTAGTGGTGGGCAGGTGTGCGCAAGTAATCAATTGCTGCTCGACACGGAATAATTAATCGTTTATTACAGTGCAATGATGTATTATACAACTTTCGACAGTGACACAATCGGACGCAAAAAACATAAAGGGGGACCCTTATGTTTGAAAAAATTTTGTAACCGCCCCAGATCTAAAATCTGAAAGATATAACCCCCCCCCGCCTTTACCTCTGCCGGCAAGTCAGCAAAAACGGTAAGATCAGGATCATTTTTAAGAACAATATTATCATTTAACTTCATGCAGTATCGGCCGTGGTAGAGTAGTGATGGTATTACCATTTTCCAAGTAATTAGTGTCGGTTCGGCTTCGAACTGGCGCCCTTTATTGTAATATGCTTTATTTTTTATATTTCACTTTTATTTTCGTTAGGTCTGTTAAAAATAGCTTATAAAAATAAAAGTTAAATCTAAAAAACAAAAATATAGAGTTAAAACATTGATAGATACAAATATAGAACAAGGCAAGTACTCTATACACACAATTATTAATATAACAAGAATCAAAGTAGTATCAGTTATGATTTTTCGACAGGGGGCTGCTGCTCTACTACTTCTTGCTTTCGACGCCAGAAGCCATGTCGCATGTCTCTCGCGCCGGGAACGTATTCAGCGTTCTCTTTGTGCACAACGGTGTAGTGCTTCGCAAAATAGTAGCCACCGAACGCTCCAATAGCCAGACCGGCAAAAAGACGGCCGGGTCGACCGCAGTGATGGCCGTAGCGTCCGTACCGCCAATTGTACTTATTCGCTTCCTTCAGCCAATCCTTGCCGTGAGCTGCAAGATATACTGGTCAATAGCATAGATTCAGTGCTAATAGTGAATTTCATCCACTTACTCTGCGCCATTTTTGTCGCTTCCGCAGCTCCTTCGGTGAAATGGTGCCCGATCTTACGAACGGCTGAAACGAATCACTTGAAACAATGCACTAGCATTCGCTTCTCCTCACCTTCTTCCACACTTGGCTTAGGGATGTTCTCCGTGCCGGACATTTTGCTAAGGAATAGCAGATGAGAACAATAGTAGTCGATTGGTCGCAAGTTGAAGTGTCGCGTAGATTGCAAGTGAGTTCGCTCTGATACAAAGCATCGCGATCGGTCGTATTTATGCACCCGAGAAACACTGATATCACACCCTACAAGCTACGCCGTGACGCCGTGATACTAGAGACTACGCGGTGATATTGCGTTCCCCTGCGATACGCGCGCACGCTGACGTCATCCCCAGACGCAAACACAGGCACCAAACGATCAATCGTACTTAAGAGTTTCTTCGCGGACCAGCTCTCGGCCCATTTAGTATAGTGGCAGTACTTCACGTTGTGGCCGTGACGGCGCTGGTTCGATTCCAGCAGTGGGCAGTTGTCTTTTGCGCTCTGACGATCCTTTACTTTTAAAAGGAAACCTCTTCTTTATCGTGCTTGAGCAAAAGTTAGCCTACATAACGGTAAAAAGGAATGCCCACTGCTGGAATCGAACCAGCGCCGTCACGGCCACAACGTGAAGTACTGCCACTATACTAAATGGGCCGAAAGCTGAATGCTGGAGAAACTCTTAAGTAGCAATAGATGGTTCGTACATTTAAGGCGTAATTGGCGTCTTGTGTATGAATCAGTGGCAATTTCTTTGGTTATCGGCAGAATTATACACGAATCGCAAGCGTCGATCCTCGAAAAGGTGAATGAATCATCATGGTAAATCGTCGCTTGCTGCGTACGGCAACGTTGCGATGTCATAAACGAATTATAATCGCCAGTAATTGGATCGCAACGAGCAAGTAAAACGCAGCAGGCATGTTATGTATGTGAATTCCTTTCAGCTTCTTTCGACCGACGACTATAGAGCACATGCAATAATACGAAGCCCGTCGACTGTGCAACGACGCCAATTATCCACAAAACCCTTTACTTCATTAATTTCTTTCTTAACTGTAACTTAAGCAACAAAACACGTAAAACTAAACCACAGACGGCAATGGTCCGGTAGCACGCACTTATAAAACGGTTCGCATGCTCTCTGATATGACGATGACTTGCAAAGAGGCGGCGGTTTCGACAGCCAACTGCGCCAAACAACATATCATCATCGAATGTTGCAAGAACAACCCCAGAGAATCAAAAGCCTCGAAGAGAGAGAGAGAGAAACCAGCCGATCTAAACAGCTTAAGTATGCGCACCAAGCAACGTGGAATTAATAATAACTGGGCGTAGTGTCTGACCAAGAAGGTGGAAGGCGTTTGAGCCGTTCTGTAACACCGACAATACACAACATTCGACACGTGTCTATATCCATCCAGCCATCGAATGGTACGGACACATATGGTCCGGGCAAGCCAGTGTGATATTGTGAGAAAAGGCTATATAATAGAAAAAGACCACCGATGCAATCGACAGACCAACGATCGACAACACTCAGCGATGACGATACATGATAGTAATCGGAAATACATAAGCACCGTTACGCATTATAATATTTACCAAAGGGTACATCTGAGCAGAAGCGCTTGAATATTTTCTTCAGATATCGTACCGTCAAAGAAAAAAAGGCTCGACCGTGTGTGTATGTATATAGACAATGCATATAGACAAGAGCAGCCTTGAATATAATTGTTACAGGCACTACATCTAGGAAGTGAAATCCGTAGGCTGAAGAAGACGATAAGGTGATAAGTGATACAGAAGTGATAAGGGTCGCGCGAAGGCGATAGAAGTTCATTAAGAGCTCTTTAATCAGGATCATTGGCACGCACCCCCGCATGCTTGCATAACAGTTGGCTAACGAGTGCAATCGCAGAGCACAGCGAACATTCTAAATCTCTCTAATCATCGCCGCCAGCCGTCATACAATTTGCAATGCGATACAACATAACCGAACTGCACGTGTAGTCGCAATTTCTTCGTCGGGGAGAGTGGGAGATTTGCAGGAATGATTCGCGGTGAAGAGGCTGGGGGGGGGGGATAAAATTGAATTTAGGATTCTGTGAGCTTTTTTTCAATTTTGATACCGTATCGACGTTGGTCACGCAAAGAAATGCACGAAATTTAAAATTCATCTTTTATCTACGCTATTTCTCCCCACTCTTCAGTCCGCGTGTAGACCTTTTCAAAATACGACCTCCTATTCAGCGTGTTCAGCAAATCATCTTTCTACTTTCAACACTTTAAAAACGTCCTAAAAGCCGCCCAGATTGCAGCCCCCAATCATAAAACAAAGCTATCACACGCCGTAATAAGGCACTAGTTCGTCGAACACGCCGAATACCGTCGTACTTTTAGAGCCCAAAAAATATCCCATTTGACGAAGAAATACCGACTACACATCGGCGCGTCGAAGCAAAAAAAACGCGAAGTATACTCAATATTTTCCGACGAGGCGGCGCGAAATTTCCGCTCGAATGCGGCAAAATGCTTTAAAAGTATGTAGCACATGATTATCGACTAAATCCGCCCGTCAACACGACGAACCTATTCATCTTTCGGTGCGAAAAAAGCGAATTTTGGTGCTTTGACAGCGTAAAACTCAGCTAATCTCAGCCGACTGAGATATTTAGCAGTGTACAGCGATCCTCGGTGGAAAAGTTGTGAGTATAAATGACGCGCATAAAGAGGGTCAAGACGAAGTATGTAGCCATGGGCGAAGGAGTGAGCGCGAAGGGGGGGACACGATCTACTTCGCGTCCAGCCCCAGTCGCTTGATGTCCTCCAACACGTCATCCGGGATCGTGTGCGTCTTCGTCGGCACTTGCAGCGATTCTCGCTGGTGCTTGAACAAGTTCAACTGCTCCTGAAATGATATAACGTCATTTTGGTCAGGAGGATATGAGGTCAACCCCATGCGGCTCCCATCGGATAGCGTCAGTAATAACTGTCAGAGGAAAGAAAATAATCGCCCGCACGCGTGCGATTATTTTCCGCGAAGCAAAACGTGCTCACTTTTTATTTTACTATTAGTTGCAAGATATCTATTGTTGCAGCGCGCGAGCGAACTATACAAGGGCCCTTTGACAAGTACCGACCTGAGCGCGTGTATCAACCGTAAAAGAGACGCTAGACAGAATAAAAGCAGAAACCAAAAGAAACGCTTGTTCGCAAGGTACTTTGACGATTTGCCAAAATAAACGTGTTACAAGAACATGTTAAGGATAGCCGTGATACAATACTCAGTAGCAAATCGTACCTTATAATGATGAATAATGTCCTGGTCGGCGGGACAAGATTCGATGAAGGCGGCGGTACGATAGGCGGTGAGCATGTAGTTCCACAGGTAGGTCAAGTTGTGGGGGATCTCGAAGCCGAGCAGGCCGGTGCCCGCGATGCGGATGTGGTGCAGTCGAGGCATCAGCTCGCAGTCGTACTCAGTCATCGCGTTGCCCAATAGGTAGCGCGTCGCTCGCTGGCTCAACAGCTATAAGCCAACCAGTCAATGAATATCATCTCACATCGTACCATTTCATATCTTTTTTACGCATCCTGACTTTACAGCTTATCGAAGCAGTCAAGATTCGCTCGTTTCACATTTACCGGTACAAATGATTTTCAATCTATATGATAGCTTATCATTCACAATCTCGTCTTATCTTATCTTTGTTAGGAAACACTTGCATTGCGATATTATGACGTATAGTATTAAAAATTGAGCAATCATTTCTCTCATAAATTAAATATCATGGCCAATAAATGAACAGCTGTAATTAAAGATAAAACAAAATGCGGATATGATATATATTTTATCTATTCCCGTGCCCTGCGCTATGCTACATGACAGAGTTAATAACGAGGACGGGGGAATTTCCCGTACCCCTAATATCCGTCACGCGCGGGCGACAGTGTGCGAAAAAAGCGATTCAACCGACCCAAATCAGTAATCCAAACCCAGTAACCTCAGGTAAAAACACGAAAGAGAGGGAGAAAAAGTGCGGCCACCTCAGCGGTGACGCAACCAAGTTTCGAGAATGAGGACTTTCAAGGCCGGTAAGTAAAAAGTTTACAGATTTAATTGATTTTTGATCTCTCACGGTCGGCCACATCTTACTCGAAGCGATTCGATAAATTAGTATATTCAACTTGGAATTGGACCTTCCCTGGAAGCGGTAAGTGGTCGTCTTTAGAGTATGAAGTAGCTATCGCGGCGTAATTGAATTAAGTAACTAGTACACTCTGTCTCACCAAAGTGCGACAGGTTAGTGGCGTAAAATGAGATAATTACATTACAGAAATAAATGTAGGCGATTAGCGTGTGCCTGATACGCGATGCTCGGAGAAAAATAACGCACGCATCTCGATCTAAAGGGTAAGTTTCGAACTAGTATCATTTAGATGAGCAAAAATATACAAGATATAAAAATGTGGGGGAGGGAAGTCTTAGTCTTGAGCGACGAGCTTCACAAAAAAACTCTCCCAGTAAGCGCGGGTCGCCTTTAATCATCCATTTTCCGTCATATCTCCAACAAAAGCGACAGAAGGAAGTATTTGAATCGCTTGACACAGAAAAAATCTTCGTAACGTAGCGCAAAAAAGTCGAAAGGGTGAAAAGTAAAAAAAGGGGTGCGGACCTGATCGATGGTGGCCAACTGCTCGACGATCTTGTTGTAGGTGGACTTAATCGGCGCGGGCAGATCGTCCATCGACGTCGAGATCTTCTTGTCCTTGTCATGGTCGGCCTTGGCGCGCACGAACAGCTTGAAGTTCTGCAACAAAAAGCATGGCGCTCTTTCCGCCTGTCAATCGACGTCCGCCCACCCCACCTCTACCCTCCCCCCACCGCTATACTGTTCTCGGTCGGAGGAGTGATGTATGCTTAAGCTACGTGCGCACAGTTACTTACTGTCCTTATTCTCGGATCAGCAACACGAATGCGAAGTTCGCGTTTAGCATTGATGAGATCGAATGCGCATTCTGCACGATACCGCTGATCAATTTATCTCCCCATTCTTGCTGATCTATGCTCTACCCTCACATATTTCCTTCGTCGAAAAGAAAGTTTTATTATACTACGCGCGCATCGCTCGCTTCTGCATTTCTCGCAACAGTGAAATAAACCCATTGCGCACTGCTTTGTAGGATACCATATAATATCCTTCAAACCCGTCGAAAACGTGTGCTTCAATGCGCTTGAGGTGGAATAAAACCAATTAAGTGCGTGTTGCTTAAGCCAACCTTCAAACTTTCTTAATCTTTCTTCATAACAAGTGCGGTTAGGGCCGACGACAGTGTAGGAGGCAAAAAAGTCACCTTATCCGTAGGATGGGAGCGTCAAGGGGGAAAGTACGCCTTCGGGCGAGTATATTTCTTATTGCGAAAATAAAAATTTTGACTGCACCGCTCTGTGTGGAAACGATGGGGTCGAGGGTACTCATCCCGACCGGCAGTGACAGACGACTGCGCGCTATAGAGAATCGCATCGCTATGCAGAGTATTCGGAATGCCTACTGCCACGCTGAAACAGGTCGACGAAAAGGCATTCAAATCAATCCGCCCCGCGGCCGCCACCGCCGCGCTCTCCAACGCCAATGTCCCATGCCTTCGTGCTACGAAACCCACGCGCATTGGCACACTCTGCGAGACCGTCCCTACCGATCCACCCTGCCCGCTCCTCCCGGCGTCATTCCGCCATCAACCAACTGTCGCGGTCGCATCAAAGCGGCGCGGATTGTTTGCGTGATGAATGAGAGATAGATGTAGAAGGGTGCAGCGGTTAGTGGGGAAAGTGCAAGGAAGTGTAAGAGAGTTCGGGTGCACTGACGAACGCGAACGACTGGTCAAATGAACGGACGATAGGCCGTTGAGGTCAACCGGGCGACGTCCGAAGAAGAACCGCCCCTCCCGAAGGTGCGAACTGCGCGCGAACGCGTCAGCCGCGCGCGACCGTTGGCCGTCGCCACCTTACCGCCTTACACAACGGTGACAATCCGGTCGCTGTCTGGCGGCGAACCGCCATAAACGCGCCGCCGATCGCCCTCTTCGTCGCGCACGACCTGCGCACCCACCATGCTGTTCATGTCCGATCTGCTGGCATCGGGTCCGATGTAAATATTGACCAAAATAGCGTCGAGACGGCGTTACGCCTGTCGACGTGACCACGGCCGGTCATGCAACGACTCACACACTGACGTCCGTCCGTCTGCCGCCCGCAAACAAACGCACTTGTCTTGCATGACATAGGGATCGAGTGGATATATCATGGAGTCATATGGTGCGGTTTGCAAATTAGCGGAGTTAATCTCGCCAAGCACCTCTCAGCTTTTCGCAATAGTGCACAGCGCTTCATTTGCAACGCATTCCAGAAAGGTCACTGCGGTCACTTTCATAATCGCATTGCTTCCTATCGCGCTCATTAATGAAAAAACGCAATGCAAACCTACTGTTCATTTTGGGAGCGTGCGGTAAAGGGTACGGTTCTCAGGGAAATGGAGTAAAAACTGCTCCTAGCCGCGCAAGTACGACTCGCTCGCCTTGGATCGCATCAAACGGCATCAACTACCCGCAAAGCAAGCTAATCGAGAGTAGGAAACAGTAAAAAACGAACGATACGCTCGGGAGGCAAAAGTTTTCCTTTCCAAACAACCGAACGAACCTACCCTGTAGAGGCTCTCTATCTTCTTCTCCACAACTTGGTCCTTCTCGAAGAGTGGCACTTGGAACTCCTTCGCCAAGTGGAAAATTCGCCCCTCGATCTCGCGGTTGTCGGTGTACGTCGCGTTTCTGCAACACACATCAGTCACTGTCGCAAACGGATTAGGAATTGGCAAACGGAACGTTTGTTTGACCTGGACGCAAGGGTTCTTTTTGCCCCCTAAAAAGTGGTACTACAGAGCATAAGCATTAAGGTGTAATAACACAACAACGCTCAGCTAGCGCAAATAGGTCGAAAAAAGGGCGCGCGTATTGCTGTATCGCCGACGCCGCCGGTCTAGTTCCAGCGCCGACCGCGTCGGTGTTCACCTCTTCAGGTCGCGAAAAGAACAGTCAATAAAGCAAATAAAACAGCGCTGGTACGAGGGGAAATGGCGAGTAATAGAGGCGCGCGCGCAAAGTGGGGGTGTGAAGGAGAAGCAAGGTGGAGCAGGCGGGGGATTGCAGAGAAAATGTGAGAAAGCACAGCACGAAGAATAGAATAGAATAGCGCGGACAAAGACGGTCCCGCCCCGGCCGCTTTGCGCAGCGACGGTACGCGCTGCTATACGCGCTGAGCTGTCAGGGCGAGAGCGCGAGAGAGAGACACAGACAGACAGAAAGCAAAGCACACCCCGGATGCTTTGCAACGCAATCGACGATCGAACCAACGATCAGCCACCCGGGCTTATCTCGCCATCGACACGGCCACCCCGCCCGCCAGCACCCAACTTTATTCTACCGGCGCCATGCAGTCACTACCGCCATTGATATGCGAATTTACGCATGAAAGACCGTAAAATCAGCTTAGCCGCGATATCGAATTACACCCCCTTGTATCTTAGTATCTTACGGAGTATTAAGGGTGCGGGCATTCCGATGATGCAAAGTGAAGCACGCCTTCTTTTTTCCCTTTTAGCACGGGAAATGATGGCAGACTTTGTTTTCCTTTACTTTGCAGCACATTTATACGCGCACATTAAGGCTACTCCCCTATGAAACCCCTTCCCTTCCACTAGTTTCACCCTTGCACGCCGTAAACACACGCCGGGGGCAAAGAGTCGGGTAGTTTCCACTTTCGGACTTATCTGCTGTACACGCACGGTCGCTCGCATCAGTCGACTGATTAGAAACCAACTTATAAGCAATATTCGGCGCAGTAGGTCACCACAAAACGCCTATCGGCTCGAATGAAGAATAAACAGATGATGCCG
>JADMIO011403888.1_pt1 | contig 26108 bp, 21 predicted proteins | sample 8958161 | NCBI WGS metagenome assembly JADMIO01 (sample SAMN16585339, study PRJNA669376) | soil metagenome | isolation source: Crop rotation soil | place: USA: Cullars Rotation, Alabama | collected 2011 | reverse complement strand
CGCGACTTCAAGTCACGTGAATTCCAAGCTTCGGATCCCACTGTGCTGGAAAGTGCCGGACGCGATGGAAGGTCCGACGCCGGTCTCCGCGCTGATCCATGCCGCGACCATGGTGACGGCGGGCGTCTTCATGGTGGCGCGCCTGTCGCCCCTGTTCGAGCTGTCAGACACTGCGCTCACAGTGGTCACCATCGTCGGCGCGACGACGGCGATGTTCGCTGCCACGATCGGTTGCGTGCAGAACGACATCAAGCGCGTGATTGCTTACTCGACCTGCTCGCAGCTCGGCTACATGTTCTTCGCGCTTGGCGTTTCCGCCTACTCGGCCGGCGTCTTCCACCTGATCACCCACGCTTTCTTCAAGGCGCTGTTGTTCTTGAGCGCCGGTTCGGTGATCCACGCCATGTCGGACGAGCAGGACATGCGCAAGATGGGCGGGCTCTACAAGCTCATCCCCTATACCTACGTCGTCATGTGGGTGGGCTCGCTGGCATTGGCGGGCATCTGGCCGTTCGCAGGTTACTATTCGAAGGACACCATTCTCGAGGTCGCCTGGGCGGCGCATAGCGGCGTTGGGCAGTATGCCTTTTGGCTTGGCCTCGCAGCGGCTTTCCTGACTGCCTTCTACTCCTGGCGGCTCCTGATCATGACCTTCCATGGCACCAGCCGCGCCGACGAGCAGACGCTCGCGCACGTGCATGAATCGCCCAAGGTGATGCTCATCCCGCTGTTCGTGCTGGCGATCGGCGCGGTCTTCGCCGGCTTCAGCTTCGTCGATTATTTCGTCGGCGAGCAGTCCGAGCATTTCTGGAAGGGCGCGATCACCATCCTCGAAAGCCATCCGGCCTTGGAAGGCGCGCACCATGTGCCGAGCTGGGTCAAATTCGCGCCGCTGGTCGTCGGCATCGCCGGCATCGTGCTCGCCTATTACTTCTACATGTTCCGGCCCGACCTTCCGCCGAAGATCGCGGCCGCGTTCCCACGTCTTTACCGCTTCCTGCTCAACAAGTGGTACTTCGACGAGCTCTACGACAAGCTGTTCGTGAAGCCGGCTTTCGCCCTCGGCTGGGGGTTCTGGAAGACCGGCGACGGCGAGATCATCGATGGCCTCGGCCCGGACGGAATCTCGTCTGCCGTGCGCGGTCTCGCCAGGCGGGCAGGTGTGCTGCAGAGCGGCTATCTCTACCACTACGCCTTCGCAATGCTCCTGGGTGTTGCGGCGATGATTACCTGGTACCTGGTGGCGGGGAAATAGCGATATGACCGATTTCCCCTGGCTGTCCGTCACCATCTTCCTGCCGCTGTTCGGCGCGGCCTTCATCATGTTCTTCAGCCGCGGCACGCCGGAGCAGGTGGCCCGCGATGCGCGCGCCGTCGCGCTCTGGGTCTCGGTGATCGACTTCCTGGTGTCGCTGGGCCTGTGGATCAACTTCGATTCCTCGACCGCGCAGTTTCAGTTCGTCGAGAAGTCGACATGGGTGCCGGGGCTGAACCTCGCCTATCATGTCGGCATCGACGGCATCTCGCTGTTCTTCATTCTGCTGACGACCTTGCTCACCGTGCTCTGCGTGCTGGCGAGCTGGATCGCGATCCATGAGCGGGTGAAGGAATATATGATCGCCTTCCTCGTGCTCTCGACCTTGATGTCGGGCATGTTCGCGGCGCTCGATGTGATTCTGTTCTACGTCTTCTTCGAAGGCGTGCTGATCCCGATGTACCTGATCATCGGCGTGTGGGGCGGTCCCCGGCGCAACTACGCGGCCTTCAAGTTCTTCCTCTATACGCTGCTCGGCTCCGTGCTGATGCTGCTCGCCATCCTGACGATGATCTATACCGCGGGCACCTCCGACATCACGGCGCTGCTCACCTACGACTTCCCGGCCAAGCTGCAACCTTGGCTGTGGCTCGCCTTCTTCGCCTCCTTCGCGGTCAAGATGCCGATGTGGCCGGTCCATACCTGGCTGCCGGATGCGCACGTGGAGGCACCCACGGCGGGCTCGGTGATCCTGGCGGGCGTGCTGCTGAAATTCGGCGGCTACGGCTTCCTGCGCTTCTCGCTGCCGATGTTCCCGCTGGCCTCGCACGATTTCGCGCCGCTGATCTACGTGCTCAGCATCGTGGCCATCATCTACACCTCGCTTGTGGCTCTGGCCCAGGAGGACATGAAGAAGCTGATCGCCTATTCCTCGGTCGCGCACATGGGCTTCGTGACCTTGGGCGCGTTCGTGTTCAATACCCAGGGCGTCGAGGGCTCGGTGGTGCAGATGCTCTCGCACGGCGTCGTGTCGGCCGCGCTCTTCCTCTGCGTCGGCGTGGTCTATGACCGGATGCACAGCCGCGAGATCGCGACCTATGGCGGCTTGGTGCATCGCATGCCGGCCTATGCATTGGTGTTCATGATTTTCATGCTGGCCTCGGTAGGGCTGCCTGGCACCAGCGGCTTCGTCGGCGAATTCCTGGTCTTGCTGGGCGCCTTCAAGGAGAACTCCTGGGTGGCCGCCTTCGCCGCGACTGGCGTTATCCTGGGCGCGGCCTATATGCTCTATCTCTACGCTCGCGTGATATTCGGCCAGCTCACCAAGGAGACGCTCAAGAGCATTCTCGATCTCAGTGCGCGCGAGATTGCCGTCTTCGCGCCGCTGGTGGTGATCGTGTTCGTGATGGGTGTTTATCCGCAGCCGTTCCTGGCGCCCATGCATGCCTCGGTCGACAACCTGCTGGAGCGCTATCATGGCGCGGTCAAGGCGGCCGAGCTCGCCTCCCAGCATCTGGCGGTTCGGTAGGGGACACGGGATGCCAATAGCCGCCATGCCCCACATAGCTATCGCCGCACCGGAAATTTTCCTGGCCGTCGCCGCCATGGCGCTCTTGATGATCGGCGTCTTTATCCGTGAGCGCGACGCCGCCTGGACCACAAGCTATGGCTCGGTGATCGTGCTGATCGTGGCCGCGGCACTGGTCGCGATCATGGGCGGGAAGAGCGAGGCGACCTTCGGCGGCGCCTTCATCGTCGACGGGTTCGGCGGCTTCTTGAAAATCCTGATCTTCCTGTCGGCCGCCGCCTGCATTCTGATGTCGCGCGAGTACTTGGCGCGCCATGGCATCGATCGGTTCGAATTCCCGATCCTGATCGTCATCGCTTCGCTCGGCATGTCGATGATGGTCTCGGCCAATGACTTTATCGCGCTTTACTTGGGCCTCGAACTCCAGAGCCTCTCGCTTTACGTCATCGCGGCCTTCCAGAGGGACGGCACCCGCTCGCCGGAAGCCGGTCTCAAATACTTCGTGCTGGGCGCGCTCGCCTCCGGCTTGCTGCTCTACGGCGCGTCGCTGATCTACGGTTTCGGCGGCACCACCGGCTTCGTCCCGCTGGCGGCGGCCTTCAAGAGCGGCATAGTGCCGGTTGGTGTCGTTGTCGGCATCGTTTTCGTGGTGGCGGGTCTTGCCTTCAAGGTCTCGGCCGTGCCCTTCCACATGTGGACGCCAGACGTCTACGAAGGCGCGCCGACGCCGGTGACGGCGCTTTTCGCGGTGGCGCCGAAGCTCGCCGCGATGGGACTTTTCATTCGCGTCATGACCGGGCCGTTCGGCGACGTCGGATCGCAATGGCAGCAGATCATCGTCTTCATCTCGGTCGCCTCGATGATCCTGGGCGCGGTTGCCGCGATCAATCAGAAGAACATCAAGCGTCTGATGGCCTATTCCTCGATCGGCAACATGGGCTATGCGCTGATCGGCTTGGCGGTCGCCGCCGACATCGCCGACGCCGGGGTGCGCGACAGCGCCGTGCGCGACACGCTGATCTTCCTCACCATCTATATCTTCATGAGCCTCGGCACCTTCGCCGTGATCCTCTCCATGCGGCGGGGCGGGCGTATGGTCGAAGAGATCGATGGCCTGGCCGGCCTCTCCAAGACCAATCCGGTGCTGGCGCTCGTCATGGCCGCCTTCATGTTCTCGATGGCGGGCATCCCGCCGATGGCGGGCTTTATCGGCAAGCTCTACATCTTCCAGGCCGCCGTGGCCGGTAAGCTGTTCGGCCTGGCCATCCTGGGCGTGTTGGCGAGTGTGGTGGCCGCCTTCTATTACATCCGCATCGTGAAGGTGATGTATTTCGACCCGCCCGAAGAGGCGTTCGATGGCCCGATGGGCATCGAGATGAAGTCGGTGCTGTTCGTCACCTTCGTCTTCACCGCCTTTTTCATCGTCTTCCCGGGACCGCTGCTGGCGGGGGCCGCCAAGGCGACGGCTTCGCTGTTCGGCGGATGAGCGGCGCGTTGCGCCTGCCGCCCGGCTGGCGCTTGGCGGCATTCGACGAAATCGGCTCGACCAACGACGAGGCCAAGGGCCTCGCCAAATCCGGCACGCCGGAGGGGATGGTCGTCTGGGCCAAACGCCAGACCGCCGGCCGCGGCCGCGAGGACCGCAGGTGGGAGTCCCAGGACGGCAATCTCTTTTGCTCGCTCTTGCTGCGGCCGGGTGGCCCGGTGCCGGAGCTGGGCTTCGCCGCCGCGCTCGCCACCGCTGAGGCGTTGTTCGATGGCGGTGTCAGCCTCAAATGGCCTAACGACGTCCTGCTCAACGGCCGCAAGGTCGCCGGCATCCTGCTCGAGGCAGCCGCCGATTGGATGGTGGTCGGCATCGGCGTCAACTTGGTGAGCTATCCGGAAGGCACGCCATTTCCCGCGACGTCGCTTCAGGCCGAGACTGGCCGTGTCGAGACCCCGGCGGCGATCTTGGAAAATCTCTGCATGCGTCTTTTCCAGTGGTATCGCCTGTGGAAGGGCGAGGGGTTCACGCCGATCCGCGAGGCTTGGCTCGAGTACGCGCATCCTGTCGGTACCGAGCTTGTTGCCCGCACCCCTATCAGCACGACCAAAGGCCGCTTCAAGGACCTGGATAAAGACGGCACGCTGATCCTGGAGCTCGCCGATGGCGGTTTGCATCGTGTCGCCGCCGGTGATGTATATTTCGCCTCATGATCCTGACGATCGATTCCGGCAATACCAACATCGTCTTCGCCGTCTTCGACGAAACCGGCAGGATCATGGGCCAGTGGCGCGCCGCGACCGGGGCCAATCGAACGGCCGACGAATACGGCATCTGGCTCCGTCAGCTCATGGAGGTCGACGGCATCGACCGCACCCAGATCACGCAGGCGATCATCGCCACCGTGGTGCCGTCGAACCTGCTGAGCCTGCGCAACCTCTGCCGCCGTTATTTCAACAGCGAGGCGCTTGTGGTCGGCGATCCCGCTGTCGATCTCGGCATCAGGATCGCCACCGACAACCCGCGCGAGGTCGGCGCCGACCGCCTCTGCAACGCGGTGGCGGCGCACCAGAGCTACAAAGGGCCGCTGATCGTGCTCGATTTCGGCACGGCCACCACCTTCGACGTAGTCGATGCCGAGGGCGCCTATCGCGGCGGCGCGATCTACCCCGGCCTCAACCTGTCGCTCGAAGCCCTGCACATGGGCGCGGCACAGCTTCCAAAGGTGGCCGTCGAGAAGCCGGACAAGGTCATCGGCACCAACACCGTCGGCATGATGAAGTCCGGCATCTACTGGGGGCACATTGCCATCATCGAAGGCATCACCGCCCGCTCTGAGAAAGAGTTCGGCGCAAAGTTCACGGTCATCGCCACCGGCGGCCTCGCGCCCTTGTTCATGGGCTCGACCGATGTCATCCAGCACTGCGACCTCGATCTCACGCTCCGCGGCCTCTACCTGATCCACCAGCGTAATTCGAAGTAATGGGCGAGGTGCGTAGTCCGGAGCTGCTCTTCGTGCCGCTGGGCGGCACCGAAGAGATCGGCATGAACGTCAACTGCTACGGGTACGGCACGCTCGACGATGCCGACTGGATCGTGATCGACCTGGGCATCACCTTCGGCGACTCCACCACGCCGTCGATCGACGTGATTGTCCCGGACCCGCAGTTCATCGAGGAACGACGCGACCGGCTGCTGGGGATCGTGCTCACCCACGGGCATGAGGATCACCTGGGCGCGATCCCGTACCTGTGGAGCCGGTTGCATTGCCCGGTGTACGCCTCGCCGTTCACGGCGGCCCTGCTCCGCGCCAAGCTGCGCGGCGATCCGTCGCCGCCCAACGTCGAGATCATCGAGATCCCGATGAACGCCAAGTTCGAGATCGGGCCGTTCGCGCTGGAGTATGTGACGCTCACGCACTCTATGCCGGAACCCAACGCGATCATTCTGCGCACGCCGCTCGGCACGGTGTTCCATACCGGCGATTGGAAGTTCGACCCCGATCCGGTGGTCGGTCCGGTATCCGACGTCGATGCGCTCCGCCGCGTGGGCGAGGAGGGCGTGCTGGCGTTGGTGGGGGACTCGACCAACGTCTTCGTGCCGGGCTCGTCCGGCTCCGAGGCCTCGCTGCTCGCCAACCTCACCGAGCTGATCGGCACTTGCAAAAATCGGGTCGCGGTGACCTGTTTCGCGTCCAATGTCGCGCGGCTGAAGACGATTTTCCTGGCGGCTTCGGCCAACGGCCGCGCGGTCTCGATGGTGGGCCGGGCGCTGTGGCGCATCGATGCAGCGGCGCGGGAGACAGGCTATCTCACCGATCTGCCGAAATTCCTGGAACCCGAGGCCGCGCGCGATATTCCGAAGGACCAGATCCTATATATCGTCACTGGCAGCCAGGGCGAGCCGCGCGCCGCCTTGTCGCGCATCGCTGCCGGCGATCATCGCCTGGTCGAGTTCGAAGCCGGCGACAGTGTGATCTTTTCCTCGCGCATTATCCCGGGCAATGAGCTCTCCATCGGCCGCATCCACAATCGCCTGGTGAAGCGCGGCATCCAGGTGGTCTCCACCGAATCCGACGAGGTCCACGTCTCCGGCCATCCTGCTCAGGACGAGCTGGTGCGTATGTACCAGCTCGTGCGGCCGAAGGTGGCCGTGCCGGTCCACGGTGAGCCGCGGCATCTGGAGAAGCACGCCGAGATCGCCAAGGAGTGCCAGGTGCCCCATGCGGTGCTGACGCACAACGGCTCCGTGGTGCGGCTGGCGCCGGGTGAGGCGAAGGTGATCGACGAGGTGCACGCCGGCCGCTATGCGCTCGATGGCAAGCGGCTGGTGCCGCTCGATGGAACGGTCATACGGGAACGCAACCGCCTGCAGTTCAATGGCTCGGCGATTGCGACCCTGGTGGTGGACGGCGACGGCAAGCTCGTGAATGATCCCAAGATCACCTTTCTGGGGGTTATCGACGAGGAGGAGGCGCCGTATGTGCGCGAGCAGCTCGTCGAAGACATCGAGGACGCCATCGCCGAATTGAACAAAAAGGAACGGCGCGACGACGCCAAGCTTGCCGAAACGGCAAGAGTGGCCATCCGCCGTTCCTTGCGCGAGTCCCATGGGCGCCAGCCGGTAACCACTGTCCACGTCGTAAGGATCTGAAAGCATGAGCTGGGTCACCCATCTCGCGGTCTATTTCGTCATCTGGTGGTTGACCTTCTTCATGGTCCTACCGTTCGGTGTGCATAGCGAGGACAAGGTCGAGCAGGGGAACGACCCGGGCGCGCCGAAGCAGTCGCGCATCTTTCTCAAGATCGTTATCAATACCGGCGTCGCCTTCCTGGTTTGGCTCGTCGTTTTCATCGCCGACCGCTATGATCTGGTGACCATCCGCGATTTCGGAGGGTGACGTGTCGGGCTATTGCGACAGTGCGCCGGGCCATCCGCTTCATGGCCCCTACCATGACAGCGAATACGGCTTCCCGGTCGACGACGAATCCGTCCTGTTCGAACGGCTGGTGCTGGAGATCTTCCAGGCGGGGCTGTCGTGGCTGATCGTGCTCAAGAAGCGGCCGGGCTTCGCCAAGGCCTTCTATGGCTACGACGTCGACCGTATCGCCAAGATGAAGGAAAAGGATATCGCGCGGCTGCTGGCCGACGAGGGCATTATCCGCAACCGCCTGAAGATCGTGGCCACCATCCACAACGCCAAGGTGGTCCAGGATTTGCGTAAGTCGCATGGCGGCTTCGCCCAATGGATCCAGGATCATCATCCGATGAACCTGGAGGATTGGTGCAAGCTGTTCCGCAAGACCTTCAAGTTCACGGGGAAGGAAGTGGTCAACGAGTTCCTCATGAGCATCGGCTATCTGCCGGGTGCGCACCGCGAAAGCTGCCCGGTGTTCAAGAAGATCGCCAAGCAGAAGCCGGCCTGGAAGACCAGAGCGCTCCGGTCTGCCGGGTTTCTGTTGGCGGCATTGCTGTTTGCGAATGCGGCAGAAGCTGCCGACGTGAGCTCAAAGGTCCGTATTTCCAGCGCCGACTGCCGCCGTGTGGCGACCTACCGCCCCTCTGCCGACGTCGACTACAAGGCCGGCGTCGATGCGCACGGCAGGAAGGTCGCGGGCGCCGACCTGCCCGGCGGCAACAATCAGATCAAGCTGCCCGAGGTCCTGTCGTTCGACGTGAAGATCGACTTCGCCAAGTATCTGCCGAGCAGCAATACATCCTCGTCCCAGGCGGCGGCCGCGAGCACGGCCGCGATCGCTGCAGACAAGGCCAAGTCGGCTGTCAATGCGGCGCAGACGGCCGCAACCTCGGCTCGGGCCGCCGCCACCGCTGCCGCTAATGCGGTCACCACTGCGCAGGCGACCAAGACTGCGGCCGACACTGCGCTCGCCACGGCGATTTCGGCGCACGATAAGGATCCGACCAACAAGACCAAGCGGGACGCGGTGACGACGGCGCAGACCGCCGCCGACAATGCGGCCACCGCGCTTTCGACCGCGCAGTCCCAGAGCAGCACGATCTCGACTGCCGCAACGGCGGCGCAGACTGCGGCCACCAATGCCGCGTCCGCGGGCTCGACTTCCGACATCATTTCTTTCGCCACCACCGCCCAAACCAATGCGGCGACTGCCGGCACGACGGCGCAGCAGTCCTCCACCGCCGGGGTGCGCACGGCGGGCCAGACCGCATCGAGCGACGCCACCTCGCTCAATAGCGCGATCACCACGGCGACCAGCGCGCAGACGGCCAATACCAACGCCTTCAACATCACCAGCCCCACCGGTGCGCTGCCCGAGGGTTCGGCCGGCACGGTCAAATACGATCTCCGCACCGGCCGCATGACCTTCAATGACCAGCCGCTCGACGACGATGCGACGCGCGAAATGCAGGTGGCCTGTCAGCGGGTCTTGAGCGGCCGTTAGCCTGCCCGTACTCTCCCGCACCCCAATCTGGAGCAGTAGCGTGGCCATCAAGCGCGCCCTCAAGGTCGCCCGATCCGACAATTTCAGCGCCTGGTATCAAGAGGTGGTCCGCGAGGCCGACTTGGCCGAAACCTCGGCCGTGCGCGGCTGCATGGTGATCCGCCCCTGGGGCTACGGCATCTGGGAGCTGATTCAGCAGGGTCTCGACCGCCGTTTCAAGGAAACCGGGCACGAGAACTGCTACTTCCCGCTGTTCATTCCGCTGTCCTTCATCGCCAAGGAAGCCGAGCACGTCGAAGGCTTCGCCAAGGAAATGGCGGTCGTCACCCATCATCGCTTGAAGATGATCGAGGGCGAGCTGGTGCCCGATCCCGAGGCCAAGCTGGCCGAACCGCTGATCGTGCGGCCGACCTCGGAGACCATCATCGCCGATTCCTTCCGCAACTGGATCAAATCGTACCGCGACCTGCCGGTGCTCACGAACCAATGGGCCAATGTCGTGCGGTGGGAGATGCGCACGCGGCTGTTCCTGCGCACGGCCGAGTTCCTGTGGCAGGAGGGCCATACCGCCCATGCCGACCGCGAGGATGCGATGGCCGAGACCATGCGCATGCTCGAGGTCTATCGCGACTTCGTCGAGACCGACATGGGAATGCCGGTCGTGCCGGGCGAAAAGACCGCGAACGAGCGTTTCCCGGGCGCCGACAACACCTTCTCCATCGAAGCGATGATGCAGGACGGCAAGGCGCTGCAGGCCGGAACCTCGCACTACCTCGGCACGCATTTCGCGGAAGCGCAGGGCATCAAGTTCCAGGCGGCGGATGGGACCGAGAAGTTCGCCCACACCACGAGTTGGGGATCCTCCACCCGGCTGATCGGCGGGCTCATCATGACGCACAGCGACGACGACGGGCTGCGCCTGCCGCCGGTCCTGGCACCGAAGCAAATCGTGGTGGTGCCCCGGTTGCGCGGCGACGGCAGCGATGGCGAGCTGCTCGCCTACTGCAATGGCCTGCAACAGCAGCTCCGGAGCAAGACGGCGCTCGGCGCCGCGGTCCGTCCCTCGGTCGATACCAAGGACAAGAACGCGAGCCAGAAGCGGTGGGACTGGGTGCGCCGCGGCGCACCGCTGCTGCTCGAGATCGGCGGCCGCGAGATGGCGGACAAACAGGTGAGCTTCCTGCGTCGCGACAAGCTCTATAATGGCGAGAAGATCGCGACCAGCACTCAGAGTGCGGACGACTTCGTCGGCAACGCCTCGAAGCTGCTGGAAGAGATTCAGGCCAATCTCTTCGCCGAGGCCAAGGGCAAGATGCAGAGGCGGATCACGGATTCAGTGACCAGCATGGACGATCTCAAGGCATTTTTCGGCGCCGCGGCCAAGGAGGACGAGGAAACTGCATCGGACGCCGGCCCCGGCTGGGTGCGGGTCGCCTGGAGCAAGCCGGAGCGGGGCGACATGGGCGCGATCGAGGAACAGCTGGGCGCTTTGAAGATTTCCATCCGCAATGCGCCTCTCGACCAGCCCCAAACCCACCGCAAGTGCGTCTTCACCGGCAAGCCGGGCGTCGAGGACATCTTGATCGCCAGAGCTTATTGATGAGGGCCTACTAAAATGTTCGGCGCCTTCGAGCGGATGGTGGCGATGCGGTACCTCCGCGCGCGCCGGCAGGAAGGCTTCATCTCGGTCATCGCCTGGTTTTCGCTGCTGGGCATCGGCCTGGGCGTCGCCACCTTGATCATCGTCATGTCGGTGATGAACGGTTTCCGCCAGGAGCTGCTGACTCGCATCCTGGGCGTCAATGGTCATATCTCGGTCTACGACAACGCCAACGCCTTTACCGACTATGCCTCGCTGGCCGATCAAATCCGCAAAATCCCCGGTGTGGTCGATGTAACCCCGACCATCGAGGGACAGGTGATGACCACCGCCAACAATCAAGCGACCGGCGCGCTGGTGCGCGGCCTGGCGCCGGAGGAGCTGAAGCGTCATCCGCTGCTCGCCAACAATATCACCTTCGGCAATATCGCCGATTTCACCGGGACCGACGCGATCCTGATCGGCGACAAGCTGGCGCGGACCCTGGGCGTACGGGTGGGCGATTCCGTGAATCTCATCTCGCCCAAGGGAACCGTGACTGCCTTCGGCACGGTGCCGCGCATGAAGGCCTATAAGGTCGTGGCGATGTTTGACGTCGGCATGTTCGAATACGATTCGCGCTTCGTGTTCATGCCGCTGGAGGCCGCGCAGATCTATTTCCAGTATCCGGAGAGCGTCACTTACCTGGACGTGCGGCTCGACGATGCCGACAGCGCGAGGTCCAAGGCGGCGGAGCTGCGGCGCACGCTGGGCGCAAAACGCACGATCTATGACTGGCAGCAGTCGAACTCGAGCTTCTTCACCGCGATCCAGGTGGAGCGCAATGTCATGTTCCTGATCCTGACGCTGATCATCGTGGTCGCCGCCTTCAACATCATCTCCAGCCTGATCATGCTGGTGAAGGACAAGGGCAGGGACATTGCCATCCTGCGCACCATGGGGGCGACGCGCGGCATGATCATGCGCATCTTCCTGCTGTCGGGCGCTTCGGTGGGCGTGATCGGCACCATCTTCGGATTCCTGCTGGGCGTGGTGTTCGCCAACAACATCGAAACCATCCGCCAATGGATTCAGCATCTGTCGGGCACCGACGTTTTCCAGGCGGAGATATACTTCCTGTCGCAGCTTCCCGCGGTCGTCGAGCCGGGTGAGGTCGCGCTGGTGGTCGGCATGGGCTTGGCGCTGTCGTTCCTCGCCACGCTCTATCCCTCGTGGCGCGCCGCGCGTCTCGATCCGGTCGAAGCGCTGCGCTACGAATGACCGACTCGCGCCTCAAGCTTGCCGGCGTACGGCAGACCTTCCGTCAGGGCGAGGCGGCGTTGGAAGTGCTGCGCGGCATCGACTTCGAGATCAGCGCCGGCGAAATCGTGGCGCTGGTCGGCCCCTCGGGCTCCGGCAAATCGACCCTGTTGCAGATCGCGGGTCTCCTGGAGCGCGCGGAGGCCGGTGACGTGGTTGTCGGCGGAAGATCGGCGGGCACGCTCGACGACGACGCACGCACCAAGATTCGCCGCGAGGAGCTCGGCTTCGTCTATCAGTATCACCATCTGCTGCCCGAGTTCTCGGCGCTGGAAAATGTGATCGTGCCGCAGATGATCGCCGGCAAGAGCCGCAAGCAGGCGGCGGTGCGCGCGCGCGAATTGATCGCGTCCATGGGCCTCACCGCGCGTGAGGATCATCGTCCGGCGCGCCTATCCGGCGGCGAGCAGCAGCGCGTCGCCATTTGCCGGGCGCTGGCCAATTCACCCTCGGTGCTGCTGGCCGACGAGCCCACCGGCAATCTCGACCCGCAGACCGCGGCGGAGGTTTTTGCACTGCTCTTGAAGCTGGTGCGGGAGCAGGGCGTCGGTGCCTTGATCGCCACCCATAATCCCGAGCTTGCGCGCCGCATGGACCGCACGCTCCGTTTGGACGCCGGCAAGATCGCGCTATGATGCTGCCCTAACAGGGAGCCCTACATGCATCCGAAATCGCTTTTGGCTGGGGCCGCTTTGGGTCTTGTGCCGTCGCTCGCATGGGCCGCGGGAACGCCGTGTGCCGACTTCGCCAAGTCGGGCGCTTTGTCCAACACGGTGGTGTGGGAAGCGGTCATGGTCGCGGCCAAAGACGGGCTGCCCGAGCACTGCAAGATCAGCGCGACCATCAAGCCGACGCCGGCCTCCAACATCGGCGTGGAATACATTCTGCCGCTTCCGGCCAATTGGAATGGCAAATTCCTGGGGCTCGGTGGCGGCGGCTTCGGCGGCGTGATCCGCGAGCCGGTCTTCGCCGAAGGGCTGAAGCGCGGCTACGCCGAGGCGCAGACCGACATCGGCCATAAGGAAACCAAGGGTCCGCTTGACGGAAGCTGGGCCTTCACCGCCGACGGCAAGCCGAACCCGGACGCGGTGACCGACTACGACTGGCGCTCGGTCAAGCTGATGACCGACGTCGGCAAAGAGCTGGTGCAGAAGTTCTATGGCGAGAAGCCGCGGCTCTCGTACTGGCAAGGCTGCTCGACCGGCGGCCGCGAAGGCCTCTTGGAAGCGCAGCGCTATCCCGAGGATTACGACGGCGTCATCGCCGGCGCGCCGGTCTATACCTCGCGGCTGCAGCTCGGCGGCATCGTGCGCGGCATTGCCATGAGCAAGATGCCCGGCAGCCCGATTCCGAACGAGCTCTATCCGGTGATCAACAAAGGGGTGTTGGGTGCCTGCGATGCCCAGGACGGTCTCGCCGACGGCTATCTGACCGATCCCACCAAATGCAAATTCGATCCCGCGAAGCTCGCCTGCAAGCCGGGCGAGGCGGCCAATAGCTGCCTGACGCCGGCGCAGGTCGAGACGGTGAAGTTGGTCACCCAGGGCTCCAGCGTCTATCCCGGCACGCAGATGGGCGGCGAGCTCGACTGGGTCGACAAGTACAACAAGATCGACATCGACCGCTCGATCGGCGGCCAGATGGCCAAGTATATGGTGTTCATGGATCCGAACTACGATCCGCTGAGCTTCGACGTAAAGCGCGACCTCAAGAGATGGGACTCCGCGCAGGTCTCCAAGGAAGGCAACGCCGAAAATCCTGATCTGCGTGCCTTCGTGAAGCGCGGCGGCAAGATGATCGTTTATCACGGATTCAACGACCCGGGCCCGAGCCCGCTGTCGACGCTCAAGTACGTGAAAGAGGCAGAGGCCAAGCTGGGCAAGGATGCCGACAAGAGCCTCCGCCTCTTCATGGTGCCGGGCATGTATCACTGCCGCGGAGGCCCCGGGCCGGACTCGTTCGACGCGCTGACGGCGCTGGAGAGTTGGGTGGAGAAGGGCGTACCCCCGGCCTCAATCAAGGCGGAGAACAAGGCGAAGGGCTTTACCCGCCCGCTTTGCCCCTATCCGCAGGTCGCGAAGTACAAGGGCACCGGCGACCAGAACGACGCGGCCAACTTCGCCTGCGTCAAATCTTGACCTGCCGCTTATAGGAACTAAGTAAGAACATTGGCTTGACCAAAGAGGTTAACGTCCAGCCAGCAAAAGCCAGCATTAGCCAGCATTTTTGAGCGGGCTGTTGGGAGCCTTGTGGATAGTATGTGGATAACCCACTACATCTAGTGACTCACTCCGGACTCTATGTAACTGTTCCTCATGCCCCACGCCGATTTCGTCCATCTCCGCGTCCATACCGCCTATTCGCTGCTGGAAGGCGCGATCAAGGTCAAAGAGTTGACCAAGCTCTGCACCGAAATGCAGATGCCGGCGGTCGCCATCACCGACACCGGCAATATGTTTGGCGCGCTGGAATTCTCCGACTACTGCGCCAAGGCGGGCATCCAGCCGATCATCGGCTGTCAGCTCGCGGTCGAACCCTTCCGCTGGAAGGGCGAGCAGAGCCATAGCGCCGCCCTGGTCCAGGCCAAGCCCGACCAGCTTGTGGTGCTGGCACAGAACGCAACCGGCCACGCGAACCTGCTCAAGCTGGCGAGCGCCATGCATGTGGAAGGGGCTCCCGGTGCCGCGCTGCCGATGGTGACGCTCGAACATATCGAGCAATACGGCGAGGGGATTATCGCGCTCACTGGCGGACCGGGCGGCGGCCTGGCGCGACTCCTGGCCGACGGGCAGTCGGCGCACGCCGAGGAGTTGCTGGCGCGTCTCCTGGCCGCCTTTCCGGGGCGCCTTTATATCGAGCTGCAGCGCCACGGCCTTCCCCACGAGCGCGCGGTGGAGCCCAAGCTCGTCGATCTCGCCTATGCGCACCATGTGCCGCTGGTCGCGACCAACGAGTGTTTCTTCTCCTATTCCGACATGTACGACGCCCACGATGCGCTGATCTGCATCGCCGAGGGCGCCTATGTCGGGCAGAGCGGGCGCCGCCGCTTGACCCCCGAGCATCGCTTCAAATCGCCGCAGGAGATGCGGGCGCTGTTCGCCGATCTGCCCGAAGCGATCGACAATACTCTCGTGATCGCCTCGCGCTGTGCGGTGATGGCTGAGAACCGCAAGCCGCTGCTGCCGCCCGCGCCCAAATCCGGAGACAACGACACCCGGAGCGATGCGGAAGTCGTTCGGGCGCTGGCGCGCGAAGGTCTTGCCAAGCGCATTGCGCATCTGAGCGACGAGGAGGCGAAGCCTTACCGCGACCGTCTCGAATTCGAGCTCGGCGTTATCGATACCATGGGCTTCTCCGGCTACTTCTTGATCGTGTCGGACTTCATCCGCTGGGCGAAGTCGCACGGCATTCCGGTCGGGCCGGGACGCGGTTCGGGCGCCGGCTCGGTTGCGGCCTGGGCTCTGTCCATCACCGATCTCGATCCCTTGCGGTGGGGATTGCTGTTCGAGCGCTTCCTCAACCCCGAACGCATCTCGATGCCCGACTTCGACGTCGACTTCTGCCAGGACCGGCGCGACGAGGTGATCGACTACGTGCAGCAGAAGTACGGCAGCGACCGCGTCGCTCAGATCATCACCTTCGGAACGCTCCAGCCGCGCGCCGCGCTCCGTGACGTCGGCCGCGTGCTGCAGATGCCTTATCCGCAGGTCGACCGCATCTGCAAGCTGGTGCCGAACAATCCAGCGAAGCCGGTGACGCTCGAGCAGGCGATCAACTCCGAGCCGCTGCTGCGTCAGGAGATCGACAACGACGAGACTGTCGCACGCCTGGTCGAGATCGCGAAGAAGCTGGAAGGGCTCTATCGCCACGCATCGACCCATGCGGCCGGTGTCGTTATCGGCGATCGGCCCCTCAACGAGCTGGTGCCGCTCTACCGTGATCCGCGCTCCGGCACGCCGGTCACCCAATATTCGATGAAATGGGTCGAGGCGGCGGGGCTGGTGAAGTTCGACTTCCTCGGTCTCACCACGCTGACCATCTTAAAGCGCGCCGTCGATCTGCTCCGCGCGCGCGGCATCGAGATTGATCTCGACCGGCTGCCGCTCGACGACAGAAAAGCCTACGAGCAGATGGCGAGCGGCGATACGACCGGCATCTTCCAGCTTGAAAGCTCGGGCATGCGCGACATGCTGCGCGGCCTCAAGCCCGACAAGTTCGAAGACATCATCGCCATCGTGTCGCTCTACCGCCCGGGCCCGATGGACAACATTCCATCCTACATCCGCCGAAAGCACGGGCTGGAGCAGCCCGACTACCTCTACCCGACGCTCGAGCCGATCCTGAAGGAAACCTACGGGATCATGATCTACCAGGAGCAGGTGATGCAGATCGCCCAGGTGCTCGCCGGCTATACGCTGGGCGGCGCCGACGTGCTGCGCCGCGCCATGGGCAAGAAGATCAAGGCCGAGATGGACGCGCAGCGGAAAACCTTCATAGAGGGCGCGACCAAGAACGGCGTGCCCGAGGCGAAGGCCTCCGACATTTTCGACCAGATGGAGAAGTTCGCGGGCTACGGCTTCAACAAGTCGCACGCCGCGGCCTACGCTCTGGTCGCCTATCACACGGCCTATCTCAAAGCGAACTATCCGGTGGAATTCATGGCGGCGACCATGACGCTCGCCATGAATTCCACCGACAAGCTGGCCGAGATCCGCAATGAATTGAAGCGTCTGTCGATCCCGGTGCTGCCGCCGGACATCAACAAGTCGGGCGTCGTGTTCAGTGTCGAAGACGGCCAGATCCGTTATGCGCTCGCCGCCATCAAGAATGTCGGCGCCGGCGCGATGGAAGATCTCATCAAGGAGCGCAACGCCAACGGCCCGTTCAAGTCGATAGCCGATTTCGCTCGCCGCATCGACAGCAAGAGCCTCAACAAGCGGCAGTTGGAGAACTTGGCGCGCGCCGGCGCGTTCGACGCGTTGAACCACAACCGGAAACAGGTCTTCGAGGGCGCGGATGCGATCATGCGCCATGCGAGCCTCGCGCGCGAAGAGCGATCGAGCGCGCAGATCGGCCTGTTCGGCGAGGTGGCGAAAGAGGTTCCGATCGCGCTGCCGAATGTCGAGGATTGGCTGCCGATGGACCGCGACCAGGAGCAGGCCACAGCGCTCGGCGTGCGACTCAACGACCCGCTCGAAGCCTATGCTCATGAATTGGAGCGGCTGCGGGTGAAGACCTCGGCCGAAGTGGCGGAGATGCGCGCCGACGGCGCGGTGCGGCTTGCCGGTATCGTCGGCGCCAAGCGCGAACGCACGTCGCAGAAGGGCTCGAAGTACGCCTTCGTGCAGTTCGCGGATTCGACCGGCGGCTTCGAAGTCACGTTCTTTTCGGAAACGCTCGCGACCGCGCGCGAGCTTCTCGTGCCGGGCAAACCGGTGCTGGTAAAGGCTTCTTTGTCGATCCAGGGAGAGCAGCGGCGCCTCACCGCCGTCGGTATCGAATCCCTCGACAAGGCGAGCGCAAACACAGCGGCGCTCCTCAAGGTCTTCATCGACGACCCGGCGCCCTTGAACGCGATCCGCCAGGTTCTGTCGCGCGAGAAGAACGGGCGCGGCGACGTGATCCTGGTCAGCCGCCTGGACGGCGAGACCGAGATCGAGGTGAAGCTGAAAGAGAAGTACGCCGTCTCTCCGGCGATGGCGCAGGCAGTGAAGGCGATCCCCGGCGTGGTCGACGTGCGACGGGTATGACGGGGTTACGCTGCACCCTCGTCTATACTGGCGAGGACAAGCGATCGCATTTCGCCGATTTGAAAATTCCCGTCGAAAAGATTCCGACCGGCAACCGCACGCCGGAGATCGGCGCCTACGGCACCTTGTTCCGGTCCGGCGACGGTACCGCCAACCTGGAGCATCTGCATCCGGCGCCGCGCCGGCAGTTCATCCTTTGCCTCCAAGGCAGCTACGAGCTGGAATGCGGCGATGGCGCAAAGCGCCAGTTCCATGCGGGCGACGTCTTCCTGGTCGACGACACCACGGGCGAAGGACACCGCTTCCGCGAGCTGTCCGGCCCCACCTTGATGGCCTGGGTGTTCCTGCCGAAGGAGCTGGACCTCAGCGTCTGGCGCGTCTGAAATCTTTGACGATCTCGCGCGCGGCGTTATGGCCGGGCGCGCCGGTGACGCCGCCGCCGGGGTGCGTGCCCGAGCCGCACATGTAGAGACCTTTGATCGGTGCGCGGTAGTCGGCGTGGCCGAGCATTGGACGGGCAGAAAAGATCTGCCCGAGATCGAGCTTGCCGTGGAAGATATCGCCGTCAACCAGGCCGAAGGTGCGCTCGAGGTCGAGCGGACTCATGATCTGACGGCCGAGCACCGCGCGTTTGAAGTTGGGCGCGTAAGTGTCGACCGTCGCGATCATTAGGTCGGCCACCTCGTCACGGTGTTTGTCCCAGTCCAGATGCGGCTCGGCGTGCTGACAGAAGAGGCTGGCGACGTGCTGCCCCTTCGGTGCCAGCGTCTCATCGAGCGTCGAGGAGATCACCATTTCCACCACCGGGTTCTTCGACCAGCCGAATTGGCGTGCGTCGATATAGGCCTGCTCCATGTACCGAAGGCTGGGCGCGAGGATGATGCCGGATGCATGGTGCTCGGCGGGTGTGGTACCGGGCAGAGCGGTGAAGTCGGGCAACTCGCTCAGCGCCACGTTCATGCGGAAGGTGCCCGAGCCGCTATGCCAGCCTTCGATGCGCGCCCGGAACTCCGGCGTCAGCGTGGCCGGGTCGAGCAGCTTCCCGAACAGCAGTTTGGGATGGAGATTGGAGACCACAATCTTGGCGCGGATGCGCTCGCCGCTCTCCGTCACCACGCCCGCCACGCGGCCGTGTTCCACCAGCACCTCGCGTGCGGGACTGGACAATTTGATCTCCGCGCCGCGGGACGCGGCCGCCTTGGCCATCGCTTGGGTGATCGCCCCCATGCCGCCGATCGGATGCGCCCAGACCGCTCTCTTGCCGTTCACCTCGCCGAACACATGATGCAGGAGCACGTAGGCGGTTCCGGCCGCATAGGGGCTCGCATAGTTGCCGACGATGCCGTCGAAGCCGAGCACCGCCTTGATCGGATCGCTCTCGAACCACTGGTCGAGATAATCGCCGGCCGAGCCGGTGAAGAGCTGAAGCAGGTCGCGCTCGCCTTCCAGCCCCAGGGCGCGCAGCCGGTTGCCGATCCTGCCGGCCTTAAGCAGTTCGACGAGTCCGGCCATCCCGGAGGTCACGTTGGGCGGCGTCTCAAGCACGAGGCCGCGCAGCACCTCCGCGATCGCCTGGAGCCGGGCGTCGTAGGCGTCGAGGCGCTCAGCGTCGCGAGCCGAGAACTTGGCGACTTCCTCGTGTGTCCGCCCGGCGCCGATCTTGAGGTGGCGGCCGTCGGGCAGGGGGAGGAAATTCTGGACCTTGCGCTCGACGATCCTGAGCCCGTGGCCCACCAGGTCCAGATCTCGCATCACCTTGGGGTTCAGGAGAGACACGGTGTAGGCGGCGACCGAGTTGCGGAAGCCCGGGTGGAACTCCTCGGTGACGGCCGCCCCGCCCACAACGTCCCGGCGTTCAAGGACGCAGACTTTGAGCCCGGCGGCGGCCAAATAGGCTGCGCAAACCAGGCCATTGTGGCCCGCTCCGATGATAATGGCGTCGTACTCGCCCACGTCCTTAAGCCTTGCTATTCCTTCGATTTCTGCCTATATCACCGGCCTTCGTAAATCCACACGCGGGCTCGCGGTGGCGGTCTCAATCGGCCCTCATCGCTCCGGTGTTTCCCTTACGGGAGACCAACGTCCGCGGAGGCTCAACCGGAAAAGGAACAGAACATGGCTTTGCCAACCTTTACCATGCGCCAGCTCCTGGAAGCTGGTGTCCATTTCGGACACGTCACCCGTCGCTGGAATCCCAAGATGCAGCCGTACATCTTCGGCGTGCGCCAGGGTGTCCACATCATCGACCTGCAGCAGACCGTGCCGATGCTCTATCGCGCCATGCAGGCGGTCCATGACATCGTCGCCGGCGGCGGCCGCGTCCTGTGGGTCGGCACGAAGCGCCAGGCGAGCCAGCCGATCGCCGATGCGGCGAAGCGCTGCGGCCAGTATTACGTCAACCATCGTTGGCTGGGCGGCATGCTCACCAACTGGAAGACGATCTCGAATTCCATCAAGCGCCTCCACACCCTCGAAGAGCAGCTCTCGCAGACCGTTACCGGCCTCACCAAGAAAGAGCTGCTGAGCCTGACTCGCGAGCGCGACAAGCTCGAGCGCGCGCTGGGCGGCATCAAGGAAATGGGCGGCCTGCCCGACGTCATCTTCGTGATCGACACCCTCAAGGAGTCGATCGCGATCGAAGAGGCGAACCGCCTCGGTATCCCAGTGGTCGCCATTCTCGATTCCAATTCGGACCCGAAGGGAATCACTTATCCAATCCCTGGCAACGATGACTCGATCCGCGCGATCAATCTCTATTGCGACATGATCGCGGGCGCCGTGCTGCAGGGCATCTCGGCCGAAATCACGACCACCGGCGGCGACGTCGGAGCATCGGAAGATGCCGGTGAGATGCTGCCGGAGCTAGCGGGTGAGGGCGAGGGGGCGGCCGCGGGCGCCGAAGCTGGCGCCACCGCCTGATCCGGCCCATCTAGGGCAGCCTAACGACCGTTCGATTTAGCGGAGAACAACTATGGCCGATGTCAGCGCTTCGCTGGTGAAGGAACTGCGCGAGAAAACCGGCGCAGGCATGATGGATTGCAAGAAGGCGCTCAACGCCAATAACGGAGACCTCGAGGCTTCGGTCGATTGGCTGCGTAAGAACGGACTGGCGGCCGCCGCAAAGAAGGCCGGCCGCGTCGCGTCGGAGGGCCTGGTCGGCGTAGCCGGCAAGGGCACAAGCGCCGCCATGGTCGAAGTGAACGCCGAAACGGACTTCGTGGCGCGCAACGAGAATTTCCAGGCGTTCGTCGAGAAGGCCGCGCAGACCGCGCTAGCCGGCGCGAAGGACGTCGATGCACTCCAGGCCAAAGTCGGCGCGGAGCTCACCAACCTCATCGCCACCATCGGCGAGAATATGTCGCTCCGCCGTGTCGCCGTGCAGTCGGTCGGCAAGGGCGTGGTCGCGGCCTATATGCACAACGCGCTGAAGCCCGGCCTCGGCAAGATTGGCGTGCTGGTTGCGCTCGAATCGGCTGGCGACAGGGCCAAGCTCGAAGCCTTCGGCAGGCAGCTCGCCATGCACATCGCCGCCGCCAACCCGCAGGCGCTGAACCGAGAGCAGGTCGATCCGTCCGCGCTCGACCGCGAGCGCGCGATCCTGATCGAGCAGGCGAAAGCCTCGGGCCGTCCGGACAACATCATCGAGAAGATGGTCGAAGGGCGCTTGCGCAAATACTACGAGGAAGTGTGCCTGCTGGAGCAGACCTACGTGATCGACGGGGAGACCAAGGTCGCCGATGCGGTTACGAAGGCGGGCAAGGATGTGGGCGCCGACATCACGGTCAAGGGCTTCAGCCGATTCGCGCTCGGCGAGGGCATCGAGAAGAAGACGGAAGACTTCGCCGAGGAAGTCGGGAAGATGACCAAACACTGAAAATTGCGGTCTTTTTTCCCGACTCTTGTATAGAATGGCGGCCGACGGACTGAAGGACTGAATGGCCGATCGACCGATCTTCAAGCGCGTGCTGCTCAAATTGTCGGGCGAGGGCCTGATGGGGAAGCAGCAGTTCGGCCTCGAGACCGAGGCGATCGAGCGCATCGCCCAGGAGATCAAGACCGTCCGCGCGATGGGGGTGCAGATTTGCGTCGTCATCGGCGGCGGCAACATCTTCCGCGGCGTCGCCGGCGTCGCAGCCGGGTTGGAGCGGGCGAGCGCCGATCATATGGGAATGCTGGCGACCGTCATCAACGCGCTGGCGGTGCAGTCGGTCTTGGAGGATGCCGGGGTCGAAACCCGGGTGCAGTCCGCGATTCCCATGTCGACGGTGTGCGAGCCCTACATCCGCCGCCGCGCCAGCCGCCACATGGAGAAGGGGCGGGTGGTGATCTTCGCCGCCGGCACCGGGAATCCGTTCTTCACCACGGATACGGCTGCGGCGCTGCGTGCGGCCGAGATGGGCTGCGATGCGCTGTTCAAGGGGACGCAAGTCGACGGGGTCTATACGGCGGATCCGAAAAAAGTGAAGGATGCCAAACGTTTCGAACAACTCTCGTACAAAGATGTGTTGACCAACGATCTCCAAGTTATGGATGCTTCGGCGATATCGCTCGCGCGTGAGAATGGAATCCCGATCCTGGTATTCTCCATCCATACGCCGGGGGCTTTTGCCGACGTCGTCGTCGGGCGCGGAAAGTCCACCATCATTCGCGAGATGGCGGAGGCTTAGAGATGGCGACGTTTGAAGATACCAAGAAAGACCTGAAGCACCGCATGGACGGCGCGGTCGACGTGCTGAAGCGCGAGTTCGCGGGCCTGCGCACCGGCCGCGCATCGGCCAACCTGCTGGAGCCGATCCAGGTCGAAGCTTACGGCTCGAAGATGCCCATCACCCAGGTCGGCAGCATCAACGTGCCCGACCCCAAGATGATCACCGTTCAGGTGTGGGACCGCGCGCTCGTCAGCTACGTCGAGAAAGCCATCCGCGAGGCGAATCTGGGCGTCAATCCGCAGAGCGATGGCCAGCTTGTGCGGGTGCCGATTCCGCCCTTGAACGAGGAGCGGCGCAAGGAAATCACCAAGATCGCATCGCGCTATACCGAGGAGGCGAAAGTCGCCATCCGCAACGTCCGCCGTCAGGGTCTCGACGAGCTGAAGAAGCTCGAGAAAGACGGTCACGTGTCGCAGGACGACATCAAAAAGCATACCAAGGAAATCCAGGACCTCACCGACCACTACATCAAGGAACTGGACAGCGCCTACGCCCACAAGGAGCAAGAGATCCTGCAGGTCTGATGCGGCATGTCCACGGTCCCCTCACACGCTGACGATGCGGCGCCGCCGACGCACCTTGCCATCATCATGGATGGCAATGGGCGATGGGCGAAGTCGCGCGGGCTGCCGCGGATCGAGGGACATCGGCGGGGCGCCGATGCGGTGCGCACCGCGGTGAGTTGTGCCGTCAAGTACGGCGTCCGCTATCTCACCCTCTATAGCTTTTCGTCCGAAAACTGGAAGCGGCCGGTGCAGGAGGTCGACGACCTCATGGGGCTGCTCAAGCGCTATCTGCAGAGCGAGATCGCCGAACTGCACAAGAACGGCGTGCGCCTGCGCGTGATCGGCGAGCGTGCCGACCTCAAGCCCGACATCATCAAGCTGATCGAGGAAGCCGAGGTTTTTACCGCGGGCAACACGCAGCTCGATCTGATCGTGGCGCTCTCCTACGGCGGGCGGGCGGAGATCACGAAGGCGGTGCGCCGCCTTGCCGCCGACGCCGCGGCCGGACGCATCGCGCCGGAGGCGATCGACGAAGCGGCAGTCACCGCCCGGCTCGACACGGCCGGCATTCCCGACCCCGACCTTCTGGTGCGCACCAGCGGCGAGCAGCGCATTAGCAATTTCCTGCTATGGCAGATGGCTTACACGGAATTCGTGTTCGTCGATACGCTCTGGCCCGATTTTTCCGAGCGGGATTTCGTTAACGTGATCTCCGAATTCCGGCGCCGCGAGCGACGGTTCGGCGCGACCTGAGACCGGCAGGCGCGCTCCAAAGCATGCTTTTACGCCTGGCATCGACTATAGTGCTGGTGCCTCCGGCGGGAGCCGCGATCTGGTACGGCTCCCCTTACTTCGAAGGGATGGTCATGATCGTCGCGCTCATCGCCATCGTCGAATGGTGCCGCGTGAGCCTGGGCTCCAGCGCGGGCGCACACGGCGCGGCCAGGATCGGCTGGCTGGCGTTCGGCGTCCTCTATATCGCGATCTCTTGCCTGTGCCTGGCGTGGCTGCGGGCGGTTCCAGATCAGGGTAGGGGGCTCGCCATTGTGCTATTTGCAGCGGTTTGGACCACCGATATCGGCGCTTACCTGGTCGGCCGCTCGGCAGGTGGGCCGAAGCTGGCTCCGCGCATCAGCCCGAATAAGACCTGGTCGGGCGCCATTGGCGGCCTGATCGGGGCGTCGATCGCCGCGTACCTCGCCGCTATGTGGACCGGGCTCGGCTATGCCGGCCTTGTCGCGCTGACGATCGGCGCCGTGCTCTCGGTCTTCTCGCAGATCGGCGACCTTGGGGAATCGTGGTGGAAGCGCCGCTTCCAAGTGAAGGATTCGGGCCATCTCATTCCGGGGCATGGCGGTATCCTCGATCGCATCGACGGCGTGCTGCTGGCTTCGCCGGTGGCCGCGGCCGGCCATTGGGTCGGCCAGATGGCGGGGCTGCCATGGAAATGAAGGTCCATCCCGGGCGGCGAGACGCGGAGGCGGGCAAGGTCCGCAGCGTGACCGTGCTCGGCTCCACAGGATCGATCGGCTGCAACACGCTCGATCTGATCGGCCGCGCGCCCGAGCGCTTCCGAGTCGAAGCGCTGACCGGCAATGCCAACGTGGAATTGCTGATCACGCAGGCCAAGCAGTTCCGCCCGCGGCTTGCGGTGATCGCCGACCCCACCAAATATGCCCGCCTCAAGGAAGGGCTCGCCGGGACCGGCATCGAGACGGCGGCCGGCGCCGAAGCCTTGGTAGAGGCCGCGGCGCGCCCGGCAGAATTCGTCATGGCTGGCATCGTCGGGATTGCCGGTCTCGCGCCGACCCTGACGGCGGCGCGGCGCGGTGCCATCGTCGGCCTCGCCAATAAAGAATGTCTGGTCTGCGCCGGCAATTTCCTCACGCAGGAGGTTGAGCGCGCGGGTGCGGAGCTGCTGCCGGTCGACTCCGAGCACAACGCGATTTTCCAGTGCTTCGACTTTCACGCCGACAAGACGGTCGAGCGACTGATCTTGACCGCATCGGGCGGACCGTTCCGGGAGCGCAGCCTGGCCGAGATGGAGAGCATGACTCCGGCGCAGGCGGTGGCGCACCCCAACTGGGACATGGGAGCCAAGATCTCGGTGGATTCCGCCACCATGATGAACAAGGGACTGGAGCTGATCGAGGCCTATTACCTATTCCCGATCGACGAGCCGCAGATCGAGATCATCGTGCACCCGCAGTCGGTCGTGCATAGCCTGGTGGGTTATGTCGATGGCTCGGTCCTGGCGCAGATGGGCCCGCCCGACATGCGCACGCCCATTTCCTTTGCGCTCGCCTGGCCCAACCGCATGGCGACACCCTCAGAGCGCCTCGATCTTGCCCAAATCCGTAATTTGACCTTTGAAGCTCCCGACCTTACAAGATTCCCGGCCTTGAGGATCGCTCGGTCCGCGCTGCGTGCAGGGGGCGCCGCGCCGATCGTTCTCAATGCCGCGAATGAGGTGGCGGTTCGCCACTTCCTCAATGGCGCTATCGGGTTCCTCGACATCGCACGCATCGTCGAAAGCGTGCTCGACCGGTCCAACCAACCGGTCCCGTCGCGGATCGAAGACGTAAGCGAGATCGACCTCACGGCGCGGCGCCTGGCCGGCCAGGTGGTCGGCGAAATCGCGCAGCGGCGCCTATGACGTTCCAACGTAACAGCGTGTGAGTATATCCAAGCCATGGATTCCCTGCCATTCCTCGCGAATCTGAGTTTCATCTGGAAAATCGGCGTGCCCTTCCTGGTCGCGCTGACCGTCCTGATCTTCGTGCACGAGCTTGGCCATTATCTGGTCGCGCGTTGGTGCAAGGTGCGGGTCGAGGTCTTCTCGCTCGGCTTCGGGACGGAGCTCAAGGGCTGGACCGACCGCACGGGCACGCGCTGGAAAATCTGCGCCGTTCCGCTCGGCGGCTACGTGAAGATGTTCGGCGAGAGCTCGACCGTCGAGGACGAGACGACCAAGGAGCCGCGGCCGATGACGGCCGAGGACTTTCCAGCACATTGGGATCCTAAGCTTAGAATTCCACGTGGACAAGTTGTCG
>JADMIO010787616.1_pt1 | contig 26110 bp, 16 predicted proteins | sample 8958161 | NCBI WGS metagenome assembly JADMIO01 (sample SAMN16585339, study PRJNA669376) | soil metagenome | isolation source: Crop rotation soil | place: USA: Cullars Rotation, Alabama | collected 2011 | reverse complement strand
GCCGCGACTTCAAGTCACGTGAATTCCAAGCTTCGGATCCCACTGTGCTGGAAAGGCGCCGTCAAGGTCGGATAGGCGGTCTTGAACCAGGCCAACACGCGATTTTCCTCGTCGATGACCGGCGGGGGCGCCGGTGACCCGCAACCGTCGGCTGGTCCATTGGGAATGGTAAACGGCTCAGTCAGGTCAGAACTGCGCAAGGCGAACAGATGTTTCCAGGCCGGCGAGGCGTCGCGCCATTGGCCCCCATGAGTATCGCCCGCAAGCCAGCGCAGAATATTGGTCTGCTCCATCGCCAGGTCCGGGCTGTCGCGCATGACACTCTCCATCACATATTCGCTGCCCACACAAATCGGCTGCACCGTCTGCACAAAGAGCAATTGTTGATGCAGGACTGGGTGGAGGAGGCGAAAGGACTGGCCGTTCAATCGTATTTTAGCCAGCACCTGGCCGCTTCCACGATCCAGTTTGTGAAAAAACATATTTTCCGCCCCGACATAAATGGCCCGGCTATCCCCGCAAAGATCTGCAACAATCGAGGCACCCAGGTTGGTGCTGAGCCAAAGGCGCTCGCCGTTCGACGCGTCGAAGGCATAGACGCGCCCATCGTGACACCCCACCATCACGCTTCGCTCCAGGATGAGCGGCGCGCTGGTCACGGCCTTCGGCATTTCCGCCCGCCAACGGACCTGGCCATTCGTCGCTGCAAATGCGGTGACTCCACCCGCCATGGAAGTGGCGATCACCAGGTTTCCTGCCACGCCGAGGGCCGCGCAGGTGCCACCGGGATTTTTCGCCGTCCAGAGCGTCTGGCCGTCCGCCAGGTCGAGGCCATAAACGTTTCCGTCGAGGTCGCCGATGAAAACGCGGCCGGCCGCCACGACCGGTTGGGCGCGACCAGCCAGAGTGAACGAAACTTTCTGCGGCATTGGATAATTCACTCCGGCTTTGGTGCCCACGGCCAAATCGTCCGGCCAGGCGGGATTGGCCGCGTGATTGCGCAGGGTTCGTTCCGGTCCGCACCAGATCCAACGGGCCCGGTACGGCGGCGGCACACCTTTGGGTGCACGGGCCGTGCGACCCGCATCGTGCGCCAGTTGTGGCCAATCGCTCCCGTCCGGATCGGATGCACCAAAAGCCAAGGCAATCGAGAACAAAAGCAGCATCACCGCTGGCATACGTTTCATCCACGCCGGGTCTCCGCTCATCTTCTGGTTCGGCGGTTCGTTGGTCTTGTTTTATTTTTCTTAACGGACGTGTTGATAATCGTGGTCGCCGCCAGCGCATCACGTAAGACCGGAATCGTCAGCCTATCCTTGGCACGATTCGCCGCCAGTTTGCTTACGAGAATTCGTTCGAGCGACAGAACCTTAAGGTTATGACGGCCCAATGGAACGTCCACGCAATGCTGGAGCTCACTCATAAAACTTCCCAAGCCGTCCATGCGGATAACAATATCAAAAAGTTCTGCTCCTTCGCCCGCCAGCATTGGAGGATTCAAGTGACTCGGCGGAACATAGGCTGCGCCCACGCTTTGTAAGGCTTGCGAAATCTCGGGCTCACCCAACTTCTCAAACCAAAGATCTACATCCTGGGTGACCACGGGGGCGCCCTGCATTGTGGCGGCCGAAAGGCCGACCACCATAAAGCGTATCCTGGCTCGCAGCAGCGCCGTCAGGAGGCGAACTTCACTTTCGGCGAAGGGCAGCAGCGCGGCCACGGATAAGGCTCCTTTGCAAACGATCGAGCGGCGTTTGTTCCAGCAAAATCAAGGTATGCTTAACATTGTCCGGATCCGCGTCCGGATGGGCCGCTAACACCTGTTTGACACGAGCCATCAGTCGAACCGCCCAGCGTCGGGCGCGCGCAGGGCTGGTTGGGGGATGGCGTGATCTCATGTTCTCAGCGGCAGCTTACCTTCGCCCACTCGCATTGTCACTGCCGTTCACACTGCGGGATTCTGACGACCCTTTTGCGCTTTTCGATGCACGCGAACAGGCTCTCCGCGCCCCGTCTGGATGCGGGCGTTCATGGCCTGGACAAAAGTTGGCGTCGGCAAGCGTTGAGCATCGCCCGCCAGTGATTCCGGAGAAATTTGGGTTGTTGCAAGGCTTCCCGGGCATAGAGACGCCTGGCTTGGGCAAGGTCGAGCCGCGCCTGGATGAGCATCTCGTCGCGATTATTGGCCAGGCCCAGCACTCGCGAATCCGGCGCCACCATTTTGGAATCGCCCGCCGACCAGTAACCATCTCCCTGCGGCCCGACCGAATTGGCAAAAATATAAAATACCTGATTCTCGAAAGCCCTCACCACCAGGCCATCGCGACCGCCCCGCTTCGCCTTGGAAACTTCGAGCGTGTCCAAACCGGCATTGGAATGAAAGACGATCCGCGCTCCCATCATTACGGGGAGCCGGACCAATTCCGGAAAGCGCCGTTCATGACAAAGAATGGCCGTGCAGAGCACTCCATCGATGCGAAAAAGGGCAACGGCATTTCCCGGCGTAAACCAGCGGGCGTCCCTCGCGGTCAGATGAATCTTGTTATAACAAAAGATCCGGCGTCCGCGCCGATCGAAGATCACCAGCGAATTATGACGTTGGCTCCCAGAGAAAGTCGGCGTACCCAGCAGCACATAACAGGCATGCGCTCGAGCGGCCAGGGCGACGGCCTTCAATCCTTCCTCGATTTCGGCGCGCGCAATGGATCGGAAATCCTGATTGTAACCGGTCAACGCACATTCCGGAAAGAGAATGGCGTCACAGCCGGATCGGGCAGCCGCTCGAATCAATCCGCAAATCAAAGCGACGTTCTCGGGCACGGTCCGGCGAAGTTTCAATTGCGCCGCGGCAACCTCGAGGAAGGAGTTGGGCATGGGCAGCGGATTACGTCGCTTATTTCGCGGCACGTTGCGCCGGCATCGGCACCTGGCTCGGGTGCATCAGATAGGCCACCAGGTTGCGGACCTGTTCGATGCTTAATCCATCCAAAATTCCTTCGGGCATCAGGGAAAGAGAGGATTCGCGCGAGGTGACGATCTCGCTCCGCTCGAGGGTGAGAGATTCAGTGCTGGTCTTGAGGGTCAGGGTGCGTTCGGTTTTGTCGCCCACCAGGCCATTCAGAACGCGTCCATCCTTGAGTTCGACAATCGACATCCGAAAATCGGCCGTCACCACCGCGCTCGGGTCCACCAAATTTTCCAGCAGATAATCCAGATTCGCCCGGCCGCTCCCCGTCAGGTCGGGACCGACTTTCCCCCCCTCCCCATAAAGGGTGTGGCACGAGGCGCAGGTGGCATTAAAAACGGAGCGGCCCTGGCTTTTGTCGGCCCTGGCCAGAAGAGCCGGGCCGAGTTGATTCTTCCACCTGCTGATCTGTTGTTGTTTGTCGGCCGAGGGCGGTCGGAATTCGCCCCAGGTCTCGGTCAGCTTCCGATCCAGCGAAGGTTCGTTCAGGCTGCGAATCTGCCGCACCTGAAAGGCCGAAATATCCGCGCGCGGAATCTTTCCCTCGGCGACCGCGTTCAGCAACGCCTCGGCGAAACGAACCCGCGAGACCAGGGTGGAGAGCAATTGGCCCCGTTCGGACGGATGGAAACGGCGATAGGCCCGCACCAGCTTGGCGCCCGCGGCGGCGTCATCGAAACCGGCCAATCCGCGAGCGGCCACCACGTTGACGAACTGCTCGTCCAGCAAACGTTCGCAGATCGGGCGGAGATCCTCCGCGTGACTATCGATGAGGGTTTGCAACGCCGTTTTGCGCGCGCTCAGGTCGGCCTCGGGATCCAAGGCCACTTTTTTGACCGCGTCGAGAGCGCGTCCCTCCCCGAACAGGAGATCCAATTCATTGATTCGATCGCGCAGCGCGAGGTCCATCCGCTCGCGCAAGGGCAGGGAAAAGTCATCCCAAGCAGCCGGTTTGGTGGCTTTGCGCCAGCCGGTCAATCCGTCTTTCATTCCATTCAGCACATCCGCTCGCACCAACCCGGGTTTGTTCATTGTCAGTTGGAGCAAGGCGTTCAGCGGTCCTGGATTTCGGTCAATTTCCTCGACGAGCCGCCGCGCGATGGCCTGGCGGGTAAAGGGCAATTGACTGCGCGCGGCCAATGGGGCCAGCGCGGCTGGATCAGTTTCCCCCACGGGAATCAATCCATACCAGATGAGCAAGGGCAGATTATGATCGGTGGCGTCCTCGGCGTGAGCCATCAGCGGGCCGGCCAGTTTGGCCCGAAGCGGTACCGGGAGCCGTTGCAGCGTGGAGGCCAGCGCCAATCGGACCAAGCCGGATGGATCCGTTTTGGCCAGCGGAAGCAATGCTTGGACGGTGGCGGGCGCGGGGAATCGATTGGCGTTGCCCGCCCTTGATGAAGGGCTCCGTCCTTCACTGATCCCGGGCCTTTGACTGAGCACCGTGTCGAGAGGCCAATGGTCGGTCAAAAGTCGAACGGCCCAGGTCCGCACATGCTCGTCCGCGTGATGGAGTTGGGCGCGCAGGAAAACTTCGTCGGCGGCGCCGATGCAATAAAGCGACCAGAGCGCGCGCAATTTGATCACCGGATCGCGATGATGTTCGAACAACTCGCGCAATCCTTTCCGGGCGAAACCGGTCCCTTGCGCCGACTGGGCCCGGGCGGTTAGTTCGAGGCGGGCCTGGCGGGAAAACCATTCATTGGTGTGCGTATGCAGTTGGACTAATTGGGCCGAGGTCAATTTCCTGATGTCGCCAAATTCCGGGCGGTTGGGTTGGCCATAAGTAATCTTGTAGATCCTTCCACTCGTTCGATGCACGCCGCTATATTCGTGACATTCTCCGGTGTCGCTCCAATCGAGAACATAGACCCCGCCATCGGGTCCATAGGAAAGGTCCATACCGCGAAACCAGGGATCTTTCGCCACGAAAAAATCGCGGCCATGTTTGCCCACGTAACCGCTCCCCTGCCGTTCCAAAATCTCCTGATTGGCCCGGCGTCCGTGCAGATTAAGGGTAAAAAGATGGCCCCGATATTCGGCCGGCCAGTTATCGCCTTGATAAATCATCATGCCGATGTGCGCATGGCCGCCGCCCAGGTCATCGGCCGCGCCGTTCCGGGATTGTTGCCAGGTCCTGGCCGTATCGAAATGCCAGTGATCCGCATGCTGATCGATGAGCGTATAGACGCGCGGATTCGGATCGAAGGTGTGCGGACGGACAAAGTGCGCGCCCGGAATGCCGTGCCAGAGATGGCCATTGACGGTATTGATGAAAAAGAGTTCACCCCACTCATTCCAATCGTGGCCCCACGGATTGGTGGTGCCGGAACTCAGCACTTCCACCACCTGGCTGCGCGGATCGAATCGCCACATGGTACCCCGCAGCGGGACGCGTTGGGCGGCCGGCGCGCCGGGTCGTCCTGGTTCACCCATGCTCGAGGCGCCGCAACGCCCATAGAGCCAGCCATCCGGCCCGAAGCGAAGGCCATTGGCGAAGGTATGATGCATGTCGGGCGAGCCGGTAAAGCCATCGAGCAAGACCTCGCCCGGCCCATCCGGAATATCGTCTCCGTCGCGGTCCGGAATAAAACGCAATTGGGGCGGACACATCACCCAAACCCCACCCTGCCCCACCTCGAGGCTTGTGAGCATCTGCAAATCGTCGGTAAAGACCTTGCGCGTGTCGAACCGCCCATCGCCATCCTGGTCCTCAAAAATAAGGATGCGATCGCGCAGGTTCAGATCGAATTTCTTGCCGCTCTCGGCGTAGGTATAATTCTCGGCGACCCATAATCGCCCGCGCGCATCCCAGGCCATGGCAATTGGATTTTGCACCGCCGGCTCGGCCGCGAAGACGGTGGCTTTGAAACCGGGTGGCAATGCCATGTTGGCCGCTGCTTCGCTCGGATCCATCGGTTGTGATGGATCCTGCTCGGAATTGTAGGGGGTTGGAAATTCCGAGGCGGCCAGCGGCCAGGAAATGAGAAGCAACAGCAGCGTTGTTTTCATCGAGGGAAGCGTTGGTTCGGGATCTGCCGGCACTATCGCGCTGGCGCCCCGACTTCGCGAGTCAAAGTTTTGTCCTGTTTTTTTGTTTGCCCGCGCAATACGCGAAAGCACGCGAAAAGAAAAAAGAGAGTCCTGTTAAAGTAATTCCACACCCTTGAACAGCGCGGCGATCAAGCCGGGAAACTTCCAAGCTGTTCCCTTTTGCGGTCTGCCCTTTTCGCGTGTTTCGCGGGCAGCCTTTGGTCCTTGCTGACGTAGCGGATGGCGTGGACGTTTCTTGCTTCCGCTTGAAGGCTCGTTAAGCTCCGAGCGTCTTCCCTGCGGGCCGCGCCAGCGGGCCGATGGCCCGGGAAGAAATCGAGCATTCGAAAAGCGCCCAACGGCGCGCATGAAAGAGTTCCATTTATGAAATCAATCCAAGGCGCCAGCATAAACCGCTCGCCGCAAGCGCGCACGGCCTGGCTTGTCCTCCCTCTCCTCATAGCTTTCCTCGCCGCCATTACCCAAGCGTCCGCCGCCACCAATGTCGTCATTTGGGATACCGGCAAACCCTTGGGCGACTCCGGCGAGATGGACTCACGAACGGATTGGAAAGCGGTCCCTTCCGAACTTTTCGCCTTTGAAGCCGAGCCTTTGAAGGCCGCTTCCGACCCCGGCTATTATGGCCGGGAATATTCGTTCAAAGGAGATGTCGTAGTGGAAAACCAGAGACTGGCTGCGGTCTTTTGGTCAGCCCGGGGACTGATGGCACTTTACGCGAAATCTTCGGGCCCGTCTCCCATGACCAACCAGGCCCTTCCAGAAGGCCTGAATTTGGGCGCCAAAATTTTGGAAGTCAGCTTGCAATCGCCGGCTGGCCAACCCGGAACCCTCAGCCGTTTTGAAATTGTGCGCAACGTCGCTGACGAAGTGCTGCTGGAAGTGGCCTTTGCCGGGGCCGGTTCACCGGGTCGGTCGGCTCTTTTTTCGTTCGGCAAAAACGAAATCATCGGGATCAAGCCGGACAACAAGGTGGAATCGATCCATTTGCGCAGCACCCTGGATTATGGCGTGGTGCCGGGGTTCGTCGGAGATGACCTGATCGTTTCTCCGGAGACCGCCGCCAGCGGAAACGCTTTGTCGCTTCCCGCGGAAAATGTCTTTGTCGGTTTGCTGGCGGGAGAAGGGCACGAATTGGTGATGACCTGGCCGACGGGAAAGCAGCAATTGAAACTGAATCTGGCCGGCGAAGCATCCGGATCGCGCCGGCTTGATTCGATCGATTTTACGCCGGACGGCCAAAGCCTTTATCTCGCTGCCTTGAGCGCGCCCGGCTTGTGGCATCGCGAAGAGTTGAAACCGACTTACCTCGAGAAGGACATCGCCTTAAACTGGAAAAGGCCATTCCCCGCCCGTTGGAAAACCCAATTAACCGAAGCGGACGTAAGAACCACTTTCGCCTTTCGAGAAGTCAAGGGGACGGTCTGGCGCGGCGTGCCCGGCTCCTACAACTATCCCGCCTGGTTCGAAGGAGAGCGGGCCTTATTTCACTTGAGCAAAAAAGTTCCGCCCAAGGGCGAATCGTTGATCTATTTTCTCGAGGGCCAGGACACTCCTTTGACCGTTGCGACACCGGTGGATATTTTGAAAGCGACGTTGGGCCGATCCCAGAGCGAATCGATCGTGGACGAGGCGGGACGCAAACTGCGCACGCATCATCGCCGGGGCGGCGATGGCGTGCATCGCGCTTGCACTTGCGGATGCACCGAAGCCATTCAGGCAGTGTTCGAGGCTGGGGAGGAGGTCAATCGCAAGGAAACGGTCAAGGAAGCCTTGAGCGACATGTGCTATTTCGTCGATCGTCATGTGGAGCGCATCGAGGAATATCAGCAATTTGCCGGAGAGATGATCTCGTGGTTGCGGGCAAAAGCAACGGCCTCTCCCGAGTTGAAAGCGTATCTGGAAAACCTGGAACAGATCGTCCAGCAGATCCCGCAGGAATACAATGTGCAAAAGGAAAACATGAAATCCCCCCAGCACGCGGGGGAATTGGTGCGGCAAACCATGGCCCTCACCGAGAGCAAAAGAACCAACAACCTCGCCTCCTACATGCAATTGTTGAAAGCCTGGCGGGCCATGGGCGGCGCCCAGGATTATGTGGTGGCCCAATGTCATATGATTACCCGGAAACTTTTCCAGGAAGCAGGCTACACCTCTGTCCAGGATGCCAAAGCGGTTCCGCTCGCCCAGGAAATCAGAGCCCGCTGCCGGCAGGTGCTCCGCAACCCGGATGGTTATGAGATTTGGACGAACTACTAATCCAACGGGTGGCACAGGCGACTCGCCTGTCCCGTCCGGCGACTCGCCGGATGGAATCGAGAAGAGTGTTGCCACTTGGAACACTTTCTACTGGAGGCAGCGTCGTTCGGGTAGCACAGGCGACTCGCCTGTCCCGTCCGGCGACTCGCCGGACGGAATCGAGAAGAGCGTTGCCACTTGGAACACTTCCTACTGGAGGCAGCGGCGTTCGGGTGGCACAGGCGACTCGCCTGTCCCGTCCGGCGACTCACCGGATGGAATCGAGAAGAGCGTTGCCACTTGGAACACTTTCTACTGGAGGCAGCGTCGTCGTCATTCCGTTCGGCGGGTCGCCGACCGGGACAGGCGGGTCGCCTGTGCTACCCGTGGCGAAAATTTCGGCGTAGCAAGATTTTGTGCGATGGTGGCCCTCCTGACCGCAGGGCTGGGGTCCGGCTGCGGCTCGGGGACGTCGGCCGAGACTTCCCCATCCGCTGCCGCCGCCGCCGTTCCCGGGGTGCAGGCCAGCCAAGGAGCGACCCGCGCCATTCAACCACCGACCAACGTCGCCGCGATGGTATTGATCACGGGCGGAAAGTTCATGATGGGCGACAAGAATGAAGTGGATGCGCCTCCGCACGAAATAACGGTCGGTTCCTTCGCCATGGACAAGTACTTGGTGACCCAGGAACAATTTCAAAAGGTGATGGGCACCAATCCATCGCGTTGGAAGGGAGAACAGAATCCAGTGGAACAGTTGCGTGGGCGGATGCGGCCCGCTATTGCAACAAACGTTCGGAGTTGGAAGGACGCCAGCCCTGTTACGACCCGACCACGTTCGCCTGCAATTTCGAGGCGAACGGTTATCGCCTGCCCACCGAGGCCGAATGGGAATATGCCTGCCGTGCCGGCACCACCACGCCCTATTTCTTCGGAGATAACCCGGCCAAACTGGGAGACTACGCCTGGTTTGACAAAAATGCCGGCGGCCATCCCCGCCCGGTCGGCCAGAAGCAACCCAATCCCTGGGGATTATACGACATGATCGGGAATGTCTGGGAGTGGTGCAATGATTTCTACAAAGTCGATTACTACACGGAAGCGCCGCGGGAAAATCCGCGCGGCCCCAATGAAGGGCCGAACAAAGTCCTGCGCGGCGGAGCGTGGCGTTTCAGCGCGGACAACTGCCGCTCGGGCTATCGTTACAATGAAAGCCCCGGCTCGGCTGATGTCTGTTTCGGATACGACATCTACGGCTTTCGCTGCGTACGAAAACCATCCAGCGCAACCGCTCCTTGACCACGAATGAACACGAATAGGAAAAACAGCGCGTGGTTTTAAGCCTCATTTATTCTCCTTCCCCCATTCGTGTCCATTCGTGGTTAGAAAATATGCATGGCGCGAGCGCGATGGGCTATTGGATGTAACTCATTTTGCGTTCAGCCACCTTTGAAAAACCGCGTCGCCATACAGGCGTTCGGCCAGCAGGCGATACCCTTCGGTGAGCGGATGGCTGGCATCGGCGTAGAGGGCGCTCGGTAATGTTTCCGGCGCGACGCGGGCGATCCGGTTTCGGGCCAGGCGGGCGATGGCGTCGTCGCGCAGGCGTTGGAAGACGACGCGATTTTCGGCGGCCATGATGTGCTCGTTGAACGGTCCGAGCACCACCAGCACATCATTGTGGCGCCTTTGCAAAAGCGCCACCAATCGTTCAAAAGCCGCCCATTGCAGCGAGTGATCGAGGTCGACCCATTCGAAGCGCGTCGACCCTTCCCCGGTTTTGGACCACGGCTTGTGACGCGCGCTGGCCGGGCCTCGGTCCGGATCGAGCGCCGGTTCTCCCGGAACCGTCAGCGTGATCTGGGTCAGCGGATTTTTGTAGGCATTGGGATAACGAGGTGGTGTGTTCCCATCCTCTTCGAGCGTCCAAGCCAGAATGTTCTGCTGGCCAAAATAGGCGACCTGCAGATGATTGGCCCACTGCGAAAAAGGAAAATGGCGTTGGACCACGGCGGCCAGGCGATGGTTGAGATCGGCCTTGTAACAAGGGATGCGCGGCGAAAATTGCGGCACCAGCTCGGCATGATTAAAACGTTCCTCTTTTTCCGTGCGCAAATCCGCCTTGGGACTGCTCATCCAAAGGAGGTTGCAATGGAGCAACACCTTGCCTCCGTGCAAGGCCGTTCCGTAATCGCGAATCAATCCTTCAAAGGCCAATGGAAAAAGACCGTTGACTCCTCCATTCACGAATTGCCCGGGGCGGCCCGACTGTTCATTGAGAAAGTGCGACCAGGTGCCGTCAGGCCGCACATATTCCCCCCAAATAACCGAGTCGCCCACCAACACGACATTGCTTGGCGTGACCTGCTCCAATCGCCGTTCGTAAAGCCAGTAGTCCTTGCTCAACGCATAAGGGATGCGGTAATCGGGCCCGGTCGAAAACCGCTCGATTTTTTTCCATACTGGCGGCACGAAGGCCAGCACCACAAAGACAACGCCCGCCACGGCCGTCCACTGCCCGGTCCGCAACCGCACGGCGTTGACGAAGCGGGTGTCGGACGGGACCGCTGGAAGCGGTGCGGCTTTCTGGCCCGGGCTCGGCGTGGGGATGTCGGTTTTGTTCCCCATTTCAGAATTGGAAATAGATAAAGGCCCCGCCTTCTGTGGCAAAAAGGCAAAGGTAAAGAATCATGATAACGGCCACGCCAATGCGCACCGGGCTTCGATCCAGAAAGGTCTTGAAACGCGATTCGAAGGCGAATTGATACAGCCAGATCAAGCCCACCAATAGAAGCATGAGCGCTGGAATCTGCGGCGAATGCCAGGCGCCCGTGGCGAGGCGCGAAAGGATGAGCAACGCATCGGAGAGGGAACCGGCCCGGAAGAAAACCCAGGCCAGGCAAACAAAGGCAAAGGTGGCCAGTTGTTTGATGAGCTTGGGCACGCGCTCGCGATAAAAGGCCGAGCGCTCGAGCTCGCGCGTGATGAGAATGCCGAGCGCATGCAGGAGTCCCCAAATGACGAAGGTCCAGGCCGCTCCATGCCAGATGCCCGAGATGAGGAACGTCACGAACAGATTGCGATACGTGATGAGCGCGCCCCGCCGGTTTCCGCCAAGCGGAATATAGACATAATCCCGAAACCAGGTGGAAAGGCTGATGTGCCAGCGCGACCAAAAATCGCCCAAGCCGGTGGCCAGGTAGGGATTGTTGAAATTCAGCATCAGATCGAACCCCATGACCTTGGCCACGCCGCGGGCCATGTCGGTGTAGCCGCTGAAGTCGAAGAAAATCTGCCAGGCAAAAGCGAAGGTGGCCGCGAGCAATTCGGGCGCGTCGAATTGCTTCGGGTTGTCGTAAATCCGTTCGACATAAAGCGAAAGATAATTGGCCAGGGCGAGCTTTTTGAACAAACCGACCAGAAAGAGCGACAAGCCATCGGTAAAATTTTGCAGGCGAATTTTTGGGAAATGAAAGAATTGCGGCAGCATGTGGGCCGCCCGCTCAATGGGTCCCGCCATCAATTGCGGAAAAAAAGCCACGAAAGTGGCGAAGCGCAGAAAATGGCGCTCCCGCCGGATGAGCCCGCGATAAAAATCGATGGTGTAGCTGAGCGATTGGAAGGTGAAAAAGGAGATGCCGACCGGCAGCACGTAGGCGGCCCCAAACGGCATCAAGACCGAGGGATCCGGCAGCGGCATCGACACGTGCATCGACGAGAGCAGGGCATTGATGTTCTCGATGAAGAAGCGGGCGTACTTGAAAAAAATCAGGATGGCAAAGTTATTGACGATGCTGACCACCAGCCAGGTCCGCCGGCTGCCCAGGAAAGCGCCCACCATCATCAGGAAAAAAATCAAAAAGGCCATGGCCATGGTCGGACGCAACGTCCGCGGTCCGGCCAGGGCCAAACCAAGGGAGGCCAGGGTGCCGGCCGCCGTGATGAGAAAGGCGACTTTCATGACCCGATCCTCGAAATGAAGCCGGAGCAGGCGATCCCCCCAAGCGAACGACTTTCGTTTCATGGGACAATGGTCCATCAGCGCCACCAGGATGAAGTCGAGCAGGGTCGAATAAAAAACCAGGATGAGATAATAAGGATTCCACCAGCCGTAAAAGGTGTAGGACGCAATCAGGAGCCACGGAATCCAGAAACGGGTATGGCGCAGCGCGAAGAGGACCGGGACCACCACCGCCATGAAGAGCAGAAATGTCCAGGTATGAAATAGCATCGGGATATGGAGAGACGACTAGGACGCTGGACCGGTGAAACAGCCTTCCAGGCCGCGCTCCAGAAGCGCGGACAGCTTGTCCGCGCGAATCATAAAGAGAAGCAATGGGTTGGAGGTTTCGCGATCAAAACAGGGATGATTTCGCGCGGACCGGGCCGTCCGCGCTCCGCTGGCCGGCAAATCGCGAAACTTAACCACAATCCCTATTTGCCTTTCCCATTCTGGAATTCCTCCGGGCTGGCCCGGCGCACGCAGCGGAAACCGCAATAGTCGGTGAAGAAACAGGCATCGCTATCCCCGGTCCGTTCACCCTGACGGACCGTGGCGCGGCACATGTCGGCGCTGGCTTTCCACGAACCGCCGCGCATGACCCGCTTCACATCCTTGCCCGGGTTGGGCGGCCCCACTGGATCGGACCCCGGACTTTCCTTGTAATAAGTCGGGCTGTAAACATCCTCACACCACTCGGAAACGTTTCCATACAAGTCGAAAATCCCCCAGCGATTCGGTTTTTTTTCTCCCGCGGCATGGCTCTTTTCGGTGGCGTTGTCCGCGAACCAGGCGAACTGCCGCAATTTGTCGGCCGCGCCAAAATCGTAAGGCTCGGACGTTCCCGCGCGGCAGGCATATTCCCACTCCGCTTCGGTGGGGAGGCGATAACCATTGGCGTTGAAATCGCAATCGAAGTCGGCCGTTTTCTCGTTGTAACAGGGTTTCAACTTTTCCAGCAGCGAGCGTTCGTTGCAATATTGCTTGGCATCGCGCCAACGAACACGCTCGACCGGCTTGCGCGGATTGTCCTGCCAATGGGATGGATTAGGCATCTGCGCCTTGGCGAACATTTCGTGGGTGACCTCGAATTTATCGATCAGGAACGGACTGATCTTCACGCGATGAGCCGGGGCCTCGTCTGGATTGCCCGTGTCGCTTCCCATCAAAAATTTGCCGCCGGGCAGGGCAATCATTTCGATTCCGGACGCGGAAGTGACCTCCCTGACCCCCGTCGAGGCGCCCGATGACTCGAGCGAACGCGTGGTCGCTTTCACCGCGCTCGAGGAATCCGATCCGGACCGGCCGCACCCGGACCCCAGCGCGAGCGCGAACCCGGCCAGGGCCAGCAGCCCCAAGAAATAAAGCCGACTCACTGGCCGGTCCCCTTTCGGCGATTGGGCAGGAACCAGTCCGATTCCTTGTTGCTGAATCCGTTCGTGGTCAGCATGGTGAAATCCGCTTCGGTCGCGTGATTCAGATCCACAATGCCATTCCGCTCGGCCGAAACCGCGCAAAGATTCCAGCCGGCCGCATACACACCCACAATTTCGCAGGCGGACTGGAAGGTGCCGGCCTTGCTCGGATCACCCTTGCTGGCCAACCCGCGGCTGAGCGTCACCATCTGGCTGTCCGGTGACCAATCGACATGATAGGTCTCGTTGGTTTTGTCCCGGATGCGCAGGCGCCAGGTGCCGACGGCCGGCGCTTCGGAGTCGAGGTCGATGGGAGCCAGCACAATTTCATGATCGCCCGAACCCCAGGCCAACTGGCGGCCATCGGGACTGACACAGGGACGGCAGCCGGGGATTTTCAGGTTAATGATGCGGCTCCCCTTCGCTTCGATGGCCAGGATGGCATGGTCATAACCCATCCCCGCGTGAACGGTGGCGACGATCCATTTTCCGTTGGGAGCGAAGGATGGATTGTAAAGATGATGGAGATTGGTGCTGTTGGGATGCGCATGAACCCGGCCGGAAGCCAGCTCATAAAAGCTCATTCCCTTGGTGTAATAATCGATGACATTGAACTTTCCATATTCCTGCGGCAGGAAACCGATCATTTTGCTGTCCGGACTCCAAAACGGCTCGCGCGCGTTCTCCGCCAATTTGCGCCGGTTCCGTCCGTCGCTATCCATGACATAAAGACTTCGCACCGCCTCCCGGCTTTCGCCCACGTCCACCGAGAAACAGATCATCGTCCCATCCGGCGATACTTGCGGGTAATGTTCATGCTCCGTCGGGGTGGCCGTCAGATTCACCGGGTTGGACCCATCGGCGTTCATGACAAAAATATCCCAATTGCCATTCTGGTAGGACTCGTAGGCGATTTTGTACGGCGAATCTTTCAATCGTTCCTTGACCGGCGTTTGGGCGGACGTGGCGATGATGGTCACGAGAAGCATCAGCACAACCAGGCCCAGCGGGAACAGCAGGCCTCGGACAGTTTTAAGAAAAGGCAAACGAGCCCGGGGAGAAGAGATCTTTTGGTTCGGCATGAGGGGAGGTTAAAGTGGATTCTGCCGTGATTAAAGCGCAAAGAGAGCCTACGCTGGACCAGTTGAAATTGAAGGCCTGTTTGAAAATCCTCGTCCTTTTGCTGCTTCAGGCCGGCGTCCCGGCCGGCGTCGAAATCCGGGCTGCCGATGCCCCTCTCGCTCCCGCTCCAGCAGCGCGCGATTTTTTTGTTTCTCCCCAAGGGCGCGATTCCTGGTCCGGAACTAAGGCTAATCCGTCCGGAAACGACGGCCCCTTCGCCACCATCGCCCGAGCCCGCCAGGCGGTGCGGGAATTCCGCCGAAGCCAGGCCGAACCGCGCCCTGTTCGCGTCCTGCTGCGCGAAGGCATCTACTTCCTCGAGGCTCCTCTGGAATTCACGCCGGAGGATTCCGGCAGCCCGCAATTTCCGATTAAATATCTCGCCGCGCCTGGAGAATTGGTGACGTTGAGTGGCGGACGCCGCCTCGATCATGGGCACTGGGGAGAAGTCCATGGCCGCAGAGCCTGGTTGGTTCCCGTCCCGGAGGCGCGAAACCGCGGTTGGCGTTTTCGCCAGCTCTTCGTCAATGACCAACGCCGTCCTCGTCCTCGTTTGCCCAAAGAGGGCGAATACCGCATCGAATCATTGCCTGGCTACGGCGGCGATTTTCTCCGGCAGCGCACCAAACAATTTGTCTATGCCCCAGGCGATATCCAGGCTGACTGGCATAACCTGGTCGATGTGGAGGTGGTCGGCATCACGCGCTGGCTCGATAACCGGCTGCCCATCGCCAGCGTGGATGCTTCGACGCGCACGGTGACCTTCGATCGGCCAAGTCTCTTTGCCCTCGTTTCGGGCAACGAACCGGGCCCTTACTGGATCGAAAATGTTTTCGAGGCCCTGGAAAAACCGGGCCAATGGTATCTCGATCAGGTCAGCGGTCTGCTCAGCTACCTGCCGCGAGCGGGCGAAGAAGAGCTTGAACTCATCGCGCCCAAGCTGAGCCAACTGTTGCGCGTGGTGGGCCGCGCCGGGGCGCCGGTTCACGATCTCTATTTTGAAGGGATCACTTTTGCTCACACCGAATGGGAACCGCCGCCAGATTATGCCTCGTCATTGCAGGCCGGGATCGAAGTGCCTGGCGCGCTCTTCTTCGATTACGCGGAGCGTTGTGGGATCTCGGATTGTCGGCTGCAACGCCTCGGCAATTACGGGATCGAAGTGGGCGTCGGTTGCGCTGACCTCGAGTTTCGACGTAATCAAATCCGCGACATCGGCGCCGGCGGCATTCGTATCGGCCACTTTTTTTCCTGGGAAACCGACGGGAAAGGCCTGACCGACCGCGGGGCCCAGCGCAAGGCCGCCATGCCGTCCGGCCCGCATAGCCACCGCATCACCGTGGCGGATAACGAAATCAGCCAGGGCGGACGGGTCACTCCGGAAGCGGTCGGCATTTTTGTGGGAGACAACGCCGACATTCAGGTGCTTCACAATCATATATATGATCTGTTCTATTCCGGCATTTCCGTTGGGTCGGTCCAGGATTTTGGCCCCAGCCAGGCCCGGAGCAATCTGGTGGCCTTCAATCATGTCCATGACATCGGCCAGGGATTGTTGAGTGATCTGGCCGGCATTTATACCTGCAGCACGCCGGAAAGCCGCATCGTGAGCAACCTGGTCCATCACGTGAAACGCCGGGAATATGGCGGGTGGGGCGTTTATACCGATGAAGGCAGCCACGATATTTTGATTCAAAAAAATATCATTCACCATTGCCAGGATGGCGCGCTTTTCGTTCATCACAGCCGCCACATCACGGCTGAGAACAATATTTTCGCCCTCAACCGCGTCACGCAATTGGACCGGGGTGGCCTTGGCGGACTCGAACTGATTTGTGCGCGAAACATTTTTTATTATCAGGAAGGCAGCGCCGTGGGGACCTACGGAAGCGCCCAAATCGGACGGGATCGCTGCACCTTTGACCGGAATCTTTATTGGAACATTTCGGGCCAGCCAGTCCGCTTGGCCGGCAAAACCTTTGCCGAATGGCAATCGCTGAATCAGGATACCAAGAGCAAGGTCGCCGATCCGCGCTTTGTCGATCCAGCCGCGGACAACTTCATCCTGCGACCGGACTCGCCGGCTCTGGCCTTCGGATTTGAACCATGGGACTTGAGCGAAGTCGGCCCGCACCGGAAATCACGGGCCGGACACGAATCATCAACCACGAATGAACACGAATGAACACGAATGGGACGCCAAGCAACGGCCGTGAGAGTTACCGAAGGGTGTCGCCATTGAGTGAGAGCCCTCGTTCGATTCCCGCTCGATATTCGTGCTCTTTTCCCATTCGTGTTCATTTCGTGTTTATTTGTGGTTTTCAAAACCTTTCTGTTTCTATCCACGCACCAATGAGAACCATTGTTCTATGTTTAATCCTGGCAGCAGGAGGTCGAGCAATGGCCACTGACCGGGTCGAAAAAGATCTCGACCGCGGATTTCAGGAAACCGTCCATCCCTTTCTCGAAACCTACTGTTTCGGTTGTCACGGCGCGGAAAAGCAGAAAGGAAAACTGGACCTGCGAATCTATTCCTCACGACAAGTTATCGCCAAGGATTATCGCGCCTGGGAAACTGTGCTGGAGAAGCTGGCCAAATCGGAAATGCCGCCCGAGGAGGCAAAGCGGCAGCCTCCGTCCGAACTTCGACAAAAAGTCATTGGCTGGATTCGGTCCATGCGCCAACAGGAGGCTCGACGCCAAGCGGGAGATCCCGGACCGGTGCTGGCGCATCGGTTGAGCAATGCCGAGTACGACTTCACCATCCGTGATTTGACCGGAGTCGATTTGCGGCCCGCGCGGGAATTCCCGGTCGATCCGGCCAACGAAGCCGGCTTCGATAATTCCGGGGAATCGCTCGCCATGTCCCCTGCCCTTTTCAACAAGTTTTTCGAGGCGGCCCGCCAGGTCTCGGAACATCTCGTCCTGAAACCGGATGGGTTCACCTTCGCGCCGCATTCGGTGGTCACGGAAAGTGATCGGGACAAATATTGCGTCAAACGAATCGTCGACTTCTATCAGCGGCAATCGACCAATTACACCGACTATTTCCTGGCCGCCTGGCGTTTTCGTCACCGCACCGCCCTGGGCCTCCCCCGGCAGAACCTCCATGATTGCGCGATGACCAACCAAGTCAGCCCAAAATACCTGGCCACTCTTTGGTCCGTTCTTACGGGCCCCCGCGAACCGGATGGAGCCCTTGCCGCACTGCAATCCGCCTGGGAACAACTGCCGACGCCGCATCGCCACCAATTCGATCTGGCCCGGCCCGAATGCGCAAAGATGTGCGACCTGGTGATGGCTCTTCGCCAAAAATATATCCCGGAGGTGACCAACCTCGAAGTGCGCGGGATCGCTCCCGGCTCGCAGTCGCTCGTCCTTTGGAAGGATCGGCAGTTGGCTTTGAACCGGCGACGAGCGGCCGATTCAGCTTCGGCCCCGTCGAAAGAAACTTCTCATGATCAAAAGAACGAAAAAGCGGTCGAACGGTTCTGCCAAATTTTTCCCGATGCCTTTTACGTGTCGGAACGGGTCCTGATTTTTCTCAAGGAGGACAAGGATAGCCACGGGCGCCTGCTCAGTGCGGGCTTTCATTTGATGACCGGCTATTATCGCGATGATGCGCCGCTGTCGGATTTGATCCTGGATGGCCCGGGCCGCGCCGAACTCGACACGCTTTGGGAGGAATTCCACTTCGTCACCCTCGATTGGATTCGGCAGTATAAGGACTTCATCTTTTTTGAACGGGCCGAACCTCCGCGTTTCATGCAGGGCGCTGAATTCGATTTTGCCCGTTCGGAAGACAAGGATGCCGCGTCCGCAGCCAGAATTCATCAACTGGCCCAGGCTTACCTGGCCAAGGCCCGTCGCAACGGCGGCTCCGAGATCGCGCTGCAAGCCATCGACGATTATTTCAAAACCATCTCCGCCGACATTCGCCGGCTCGAACAGTCGAGGCAGAAGGCGGAACCGAGTCATCTTCGCGCGCTGACCGCATTTGCCGAGCGAGCCTATCGCCGGCCATTGCAGCCCGGCGAGCGGGACGAGCTGCTCGCCTTTTATGCGGCGCTTCGGACCAAGGACGGATTGGATCACGAAGAGGCTATGCGCGACACCCTCGTCAGCATATTGATGTCGCCCTATTTTTGTTATCGCGGCCTGCCGGACGAACAGGAGGATCAGTCGAGAACCGCCTCTTCCGATTCGACCGGACGAGGAGAACAAACATTGCCGCCGCCCACTCGCAACTCCGCCGCGATGGCAGGGCCATGGAAAACAAAACCGCTCTCGGAATATTCATTGGCCAGCCGGTTGAGTTACTTTCTTTGGTCAAGCCTGCCCGACATGGAATTGCTGGATTGCGCGCGGGCCGGCACCTTGCATCGCCCGGCCGTCTTGCGCGCACAAGCGAAACGAATGCTGCAGGAGGATCGCGTCCGCGGCCTGGTCACCGAATTTGGCGCGCACTGGCTCGATTTTCGGCGTTTCGAAGAGCACAACGCGGTGGACCGCGCGCGTTTCCCGAGTTTCAACAATGAATTGCGCGCGGCCATGTTCGAGGAACCGGTGCAATTTTTTCTGGATGTCATCTGGAGAAACCGATCGATTCTCGATTTTCTTTACGCCAATGACACGTTCGTCAACGCCACCTTGGCCCGGCACTACGGGATGCCTGTGGCGGGATCGAGCGGACAGGAAAACAGGGACCAGGCAATCGACACCGCAAGTCGGAATGATCGGGCCGGCAGGATGCCAGGCAGGATGCCGGCGCTCCCAGGCGATGATTGGGTGCGGATCGAGCAAGCGGACCGTTATGGACGCGGCGGTTTGTTGCCGATGTCGGTGTTCCTGACCATGAACGCGCCTGGTCTGAGAACCAGTCCGGTCAAACGCGGTTATTGGGTGGTGCGCCGCCTGTTGGGGGAACAAATTCCGCCGCCGCCACCCAATGTTCCCGAGTTGCCGGCGGACGAACAGAAACTGGGCGATCTTACTTTGCGCGATCTGCTGGCCCGGCATCGGCAGGATCCAAGCTGCGCCGGATGCCACGCCCGTTTCGACGCCGTCGGGCTCGCCTTCGAAGGCTATGGTCCCATTGGCGAACGGCGCGCGGTCGATCTGGGCGGGCGTCCGGTCGATACGCAAGCGGCCTTTCCCGGCGGTCGCGCGGGGATCGGCCTCGAGGGCTTGCGCCGTTATTTGCACGAAACCCGCGAGCAGGAGTTCCTCGACAATTTTTGCCGGAAACTGTTAGCCTATGCGCTTGGTCGAAGTTTGGTGCTGGCGGATGACGTTTTGCTCGGGAAAATGCGCGCCCGGCTGGCTGCCCAGAGCAATCGCTTCGAAAGCCTGGTGGAAACCATCGTGACCAGTCCGCAGTTTCTAATGCGACGCGACTTTGCCATGCCGCTCAATCCATGAATGCCCGTCCTGATTCGATTTCGCTGCGCGCCGCCCGCGCGCGCATTTCGCGCCGCACCTTCCTGCGCGGCGTCGGCGTGGCCATGTCACTGCCCTGGCTCGAGTCGATGCCGGTCTGGGGCCAGGTGCCGGCGGGCGATGGACGGCCGGGACCATTTCCCAAACGGTTCGCCGCCTTGTTCATGGGGAACGGCATCAATTCCCAACATTGGTGGGCCAAAGGGTCGGGCCAGGAGATGGAATTGGGGAAAAGTTTGGAGCCAATGGCGCCCCTGAAAACCAAGTTGAATTTTATCACGGGCCTCTTCAACAAACACGCCACCGGCGTGGGCATTCATCCGGGGCAAACCGGCAATATTCTCTCGGGCGCTTCCCTGCAACGAGGCGCCGTCCTCAAGGGCGACATCAGCATGGACCAGGTCCTGGCCAATCATCTCGGCCAGGAGACGGTGCAACCTTCCATGGTCCTCGGCTGCGAGCAACCGATCACCGGCTATCACGAAACCAATTTCTCGATGGCCTACAGCTCTCATATCTCCTGGCAGAACGCGACCTCGCCGGTTCCCATGGAGGTCTATCCTTCGCTCGCTTTCGATTGCTTGTTCGACAATCGCGGACGGCGCCGGACCGAGAGCATCCTCGATCGCGTTCAGGAGGAAGCGTCCCGCCTGAGCCGGCGAATCAATCCAGGCGACCGGGCCAAGCTGGATGAGTATTTGACCAGCGTGCGTGAAGTGGAGACCCGCATCGAACGACTCCGCAACACCCGGGACAAGGCGGAGACCCACGCCCGCGACCGGGGCCAGCCCCTCTTCACCATGCCGCGCCCGGACAACGGATTGCCGGAGGATATTCGCCAGCATATGCGCCTGATGTGCGACATCGTCGCGCTCGGTTTTCAAACCGACAAAACCCGCGTGGCCACCCTGCTCCTCTGCCGCGATCTGTCGGGACTGTTTTATCCCTTCCTCGATGTGCGCACCGCGCATCACCCGGCGTCGCACGACGATCAATCCGATGCCTACGAACGGGTTTCCCGCTACTATTGCAGTCAACTCGCCTACCTGGCCGGACGTCTTGAAGCGATGCCGGAAGGCGAAGGGACGGTCTTGGACAATTCCTGTTTGTTGTTCATTTCGAACATGTGGTCCGGCAGCAAACATGATTCGAGCAAAGTGCCGGTCCTGCTGGCCGGCGGGCTTGGAGGCACCCTGAAAACCGGCCGCGTCCTCGACTACACGGGCCAGGGCGACGATCGTCGTAAACTCTGCAGCTTATACCTTTCGTTGATGGATCGAATGGAGGTCAAGCTCGACCATTTTGGCGACGCCGACACGCGCCTCGAACAGCTTTAGTCAGCGTTGCCTCAGGGTCCCACCAGAATCCCAACTGGATTGAATCATTCAGCCCGGGGTTGCCGCGTCTGCGCAGCCACCCTGGGAATGTGTGATGGATTTGGCCAACCTTAACCTCCATGACCTGCGCATGGTCAGGTGGATCCCGTTCGTGGTAGCCTTCACGCCATGAACCATGAACGTTGGCATCTTTGGGAGCGTCCTCGCCAGGTCATGAGCGAGTCGGTCCTTTTGCGTTACGGCGTCGCCGCCATTCTTCCCCTGGCCGCCACCGCCATCTTCTTTCTGCGACCAGTCTTTGCCGAAACTCCCTTCTTTGTTTTTCTGGGGGCGATTGCGCTCACCGCCGTGAACGGCGGGCTGGCGCCGGCGTTTTTGTCCATTGCCATATCCGTCTTGTTGCTGCGCCTGCTCTTTGTCAACCCCATCGGATCGCCGCACTTCGTGGCCGACTTCGCGGGCTTCGAGCGCATGGCCGGTTTTGTTCTTCTCTCCCTGTTGCTCAGTTCCTTTGTGGCCGCCCTGCGGCGCGACCGAAATCAACTGCGGGATAGCGAGGAACGTTATCGCCTGCTGGCAGAAACCGCTTCCGACGCCATCATCGTCATCGATGACCAGGGCGAAATCCTTTATGCCAATCCCGAGGCGGAGAAACTCTTTGGCCGCCCGACCCACCAAATGGTGGGCCAGAATCTGGCCAGCCTTCTGCCGGGCGACGGTTATCATGCGCAACTGGCCGAAATGAAAAAGTACTTCGATTCGCGCAAGAAAGCGGTGGCGGTCAAGCTCCCGGGCCTGCACAAAAGCGGTGAACCGTTGCTCGTCGAGATGACCATGGGCACCTCCAGCCATCGCGGAAAGAATCTGTTCACCACCGTCATCCGTGAAATCACCGGTCGGCAGCGATAAGCCGAGTCGACCACCTGACCAACGCAATTGAAAATATTCACAATTGCCCGTCGGCCAGATTCTTGTTCCGTACGGAACAAGAATTTGGCATCGGCGCTGAAGGTCGGCCGCCTGTTCGTTTAGGGGTGGATCAGTTGGGCTTGTCAGTGACCGATGGGGCGCCTATCAATTTAGTCCCACTGCCAACGGAATCATGATGCATGACCCATGACACTTCCGCGCCCAGAGCCGCATGCCACTGCCTCGGCAGCCAGGGATTTTCGCACCACGCACTGGAGTGTCGTGCGGTTGGCCGGCCAGAGCGAATCTCCCCAGAGCGCCGCGGCGCTGGAGCGTCTCTGCCGTTCTTATTGGTATCCACTCTACGCTTTCGTGCGGCGACGGGGTTATGACGCGGACACCGCCCAGGACTTGACCCAGGGCTTTTTCGAAAAGCTCCTGGAAAAAAATTATCTGGGCGCTGCCGACGCGGCGCGCGGACGCTTTCGCACCTTTCTTCTGACCTCGTTGAACCGTTTCCTGGCCAACGAATGGGACAAGAGCCAGCGCCACAAACGCGGCGGCGGTTGCACGTTTCTTTCGCTCGATGATGAGGCCACCGCCGAAGCCCGGTATCGGGCCGAGCCCGTTTCTCCAGCGACGCCGGAAAGTGTCTTTGATCAGCGCTGGGCCCAGGCGGTGTTGGAAGTGGTCTTCGCCCGCCTTCGCCAGGAATGGGCTGGAGCCGAAGCGGCCGCGCGCTTCGAACATCTGAAAGGGTTTCTTCTGCCCGGTGAAGGGACCTGTTCGTACCCGGAAAGCGCCGCCCGTCTTGGCCTGACCGAAGTCGCGGTGCGTTCGGCGGTCAGCCGTTTGCGTCAACGATTCCGGGCCCTCATGCGCGAGGAGATCGCCCACACGGTCAGCAGCGTTTCAGAAATTGATGAGGAGATTCGTTATCTGTTCGAGGCGCTGCGATGAAAAATCCTGCCACAACTCCGCGCCGACGCTTCAGCATATTTTAGTAATCTGACCCTGATAACCATGGCGGCAACCGCGGCATGCCCCCGATGCCAACAATCGCTTCCGGCACAGGCCGCGGAGGGGTTGTGCGCCAAATGTCTTTTCGAATCCCTGATGAACGGGGACGGGACGACAGCCTTGTCTCCCGCTTCTTCCGTCTCCTTGCCTCGCCGTTTTGGAGACTATGAACTTCTCGAGGCGATTGCCCGCGGTGGCATGGCCATCGTCTATCGGGCCCGGCAGATCAGTCTCAATCGTGAAGTGGCCTTGAAATTGATCCCGATGGGAGAAGCCGCCGCTCCCGATTTTCTCGAACGCTTTCGCACCGAAGCCAAGGCTTCGGCCAATCTTGATCATCCCAACATTGTTCCCATTTATGAGTTCGGCGAACAGGAGGGCCAACATTATCTCTCCCTGAAATTGATGGTGGGAGGAGCTTTGTCCGAACATCTTTCCGATTATCAAAACGGCGCGCCCACGACCGCGCGGGAGCGCGGGACGCGCATCGCGCGGTTGCTGGCCAAAACCGCCCGGGCCGTTCACTACGCCCATCAACGAGGCGTCCTTCATCGCGACATCAAGCCCGGCAATATCCTTCTGGACCACCAGGGCGAACCGTTCCTGACCGACTTCGGCCTGGCCAAGCTCGCCGAAAATAGCGCCACCATCACCCAGACCAAAGCAGTCCTCGGCACGCCCGCGTTCATGTCGCCGGAACAGGCCGGCGGCCAGGTGCGCGCAATCACCACCGCCGCCGATGTCTATGGATTGGGCGCGGTGCTCTACGAACTGCTGGCGGGCCGGCCGCCGTTTGTGGGAGCGACCACCATGGAGACGGTCCGGCGTGTTCTCGAAGAGGAACCGCGGCCGCCTTCGCTCCATCATCCTCAGGTCGATCCGGACCTGGAAACCATTTGCTTGAAATGTTTGCAAAAGGATCCGGACCGCCGCTACGGCTCCGCCGCGGCCCTGGCCGATGATCTGGATCGATGGTTGCATCACGAACCGATCCTGGCCCGTCCGGCCAGCGCCTGGGAACGCACCGGGAAATGGGTTCGCCGACATCGGCTTGCTGCCATGGCGGTGACGATGGCGGCATTCGCCCTCATTGCCATCACCCTCATCTCGACCTTGATGGGGATGCGCATCGCCGCCAGCCGGCGCCAAATCGCGCAGCAGGCCGAAGCGCAACGACAACATCTGGTGCGATTGAACGTCGCGGGCGGCGGCAAATCGGTGCGCGAAGGCGATTTGTTCGGCGCCTTGTTGCAATATGTCGAGGCCTTACGACTCGATGAAACTTCCAGCACCTCCAACGCATCGCCGCAAGCCCTCGCTGCACATCGCCATCGTATTGCCGCCGTCTTGCGCCAGGCGCCAAAATTAGTTCACGCCTGGTTTCAGGAAGGCGCCGTGCTTGCCGCTCAATTCAGCCAGGATGGCCAACGCCTTTTCCTGGCCAGTGCGGATGGCACGGCGGTCATTCGTGACGTGCAAAGCGGCGCGTTAATCAACCCGGCGATGCGATTCAATGGGCCGGTGGAAATGGCCGCTTTCAGTCCGAATGGCCAGCGCATTGCCATCGTTACACGCGATCATCACGCCGAATTATGGGACACGGACTCGGGGACGCGGATGGCTTCTTTGGGGCCCGGGCGCGCGCCATCTCGATTGGTTCAATTCAGCGCGGATGGCCGTTACGGTCTCACCTTGAGCGAGGCCACCGTGTATCGCTGGGATGCCGCCACCGGCGCGCCGATGGGCGAGCCGCTGATGGGGAACGCCAAATTGCGGACCGCGGCGTGGAGTCCGGACGGACATCTTATCGCGACAGGGAGTGAGGAAGAGGCTCAGTTGTTCGATGCCTTTTCCGGCCAAAGGATTTTCGAGCCCTTCAAAGTGGAGCTGGGGGTGCGCGGGCTAAGTTTTGGCGATGGGGGAAATCGTCTGGCCGTGGCCAGCATGAATCGCCGCGCGCAAATCTGGGATGTAAACAACGGAACTCCGGTCACCCCGCTGCTCAAACTTCGCGGAGAAGTGGACGATTGCACCTTCAGTCCGGATGGACGCTGGTTCGCCACGGCGAGTTGGGATAACTCCGCCCGCGTCTGGGACGCTCGCACCGGTGCAACTGTTTCCCCGCCGCTCAAGCACACCGGCAAAGTGCGGCGCGCCCGCTTCAGCCCCGATGGAAAAATGGTGGTCACGGCCAGTTTGGACGGGACGGCTTGTCTTTGGGACGCGTTGAGCGGGTCATTGACGGCGCCGATCCTTCATCATACCAAGGCCGTGTTGCTGGCCAACTTCAGCCCGGATGGAGAAAAACTGCTCACGGCCAGTTGGGATGGAACGATTTTTCTCTGGAGCCTCGTTAAGGATAATTCGGCCCGCCTCGTTTTGCGCCACGGCGGGCCGGTCAATCGTGCCTACTTCAGCACGAACGGCCAGCGCATTGTCACGGCGTCGCTGGACAACACGGCGCGTTTTTGGGATGCGCGCACCGGGGAACCGGTCGGTCCGATCTTAAAACATGGCAACCAGGTCTTGCGTGTCGTTTTTGATCCGAAACGGGATCGCCTTTCCAGCACATTGGGATCCTAAGCTTAGAATTCCACGTGGACAAGTTGTCGCG
>JADMIO010703324.1_pt1 | contig 26112 bp, 16 predicted proteins | sample 8958161 | NCBI WGS metagenome assembly JADMIO01 (sample SAMN16585339, study PRJNA669376) | soil metagenome | isolation source: Crop rotation soil | place: USA: Cullars Rotation, Alabama | collected 2011 | reverse complement strand
TAGCGGGGGGCGGGATCGAACCGCCGACCTTGGGGTTATGAATCCCACGCTCTAACCATCTGAGCTACCCCGCCATGCCTTGATTATCAACTATTTACAGCTACCATCAAAGTGCCGGAATCCTCACTTGTGACGGTATTGTGACGGCGTTGATTTTTTGCATGACTGCCTCGCCTGCGCCAACTGGCAAATTGCGCACGTAACGCTGACTCGTTGAGATATTCGCGTGACCCATCAGCTTGGCTATGTCGTATGCGTTGAATCCGGCCTCGCCTAACCTCGTGCCATAAGTTGCCCGCAGGTCGTGCCAGACTAAGCCCTCGATCCCTGCATCCGCGCAAGCACTAATAAACGCCTTCTTGATGTCATCGAATGGCTTGCCCGTCTTTGGAAAAAGCCAAACATAATCATCAGGTCGTTTGCCTTTGCAGAGCGGCAGTAGGATTTCTCTCACTTCGCTGTTCATTTCGACAATGCGCGGTCTATTACTTTTGGTTCTGTCGAAAGTGATCAGGTTGCGGAAGAAGTCACACTGCCGAACCTTGAGCGTCAGTTGCTCGCTCTTACGTGCGCCGGTACCGATAGCAAACGGAATCATCGTTGCCAAGTGCTGTCGTTTGCCGGTGCATTGAGCTAGCAGCCGCGGTTCCTCATCGGGTAGCAAATACCTGTAGCGTTGATTCTGCAACTTGATTCTGCTAACCCGACTGCAAGGGTTTGAATCAGCCAAGCCCCAAGTCACCGCGAGTGAAAATATCCGGGACAATACATCGATTTCATGTTTGACGGATGCGGGACTTCGTTTCGTTTTGCGCTTCGTCACGGTGTGCAATCTCGCGCTCTTGAATTTCTCGATTGCACTTGGCGTGATCTCGCCTAAGGTCTTGCCGGCGAAAGCTCGAAGCAACGGACGCACCCGAAAGCAATCATGTTTCCACGAGCGCTTGTTATTCTTGGCCCAATCAAGAAACGTGTCCTCACCAAACTGATCGTTTGCCGCATGAGGGTCGCCGACAAACTTAGCAAATGACATCGTTCCGAATTGTTTGCCATACTTCCCATCAAACACGTCGCGCTTTAGCTTGATCTCAGCTTGTTCCGCTTCGTACTTGGTACGCGCTTCGGGGATTCGTCCACGATACTTGTGGTTCCCAAAGTCGTACCACCACGTTTTGCCTCTTTTTTTAACTGTCAATGAACATCACCTCCGTTCGGCGGTTGCAGCCACAGAGGTTTGACGAATAGTACCTAAACTTGCCGCCCGCTCCAAACTTCATTTCTCATTGTCCTTTGTCCACTCGACGATCTCATCAAAGTCGAAGCGCAGTAGGTGGCCCACTTTGCGGTAAGGGATACGCCCCTGAGATTTCATCACGTAGAGCGTGTTTATCTTGATGCCTAGAAATTCGGCGCACTGTTCAGGCGTCATCAGTAATGCTCTAGGAGCTTTGCTTAAAGGTTGTTCCTGTTTATGTAGCATTGGTACTGTCATTGTTAGTTCCGACGTTTTGACGCTATGACCTACGGCTGAACGTTGCGACGCCCTTTCTCACTGCGGAATCGTCCATCACAAAATCTGTAATGCCTCTCCTGTTCCTTACGGCTACACATACCGACCATCAAGACGAGCAAATTTGCTCCCGGATGTCGATCTTTAGAAGGAGAGAAATCGACGGGAGCATTGCTTCGTTCTCCTTCAGTTTGCGGCAATCTCAGTGCGATGACTGGCCTGCGGGTTGTAAAGAGCTTGCGTAGTTCGAAGAGAATTTCGAGTCGCCTGACTTCGATGGCTTCGGAGGCGGCATTGGTCCAAGGTTACATATCTGAGGATTGGGCAAGGGTCGCGCTGGAACTTCCAGCACTGTTTACGCAGCAGCTACTGTGCCATCTCGATTTTAGACCAGCTATTTTATTAAAGTGCCATGTATTTAGTATCAAGACAGACCTTACTAGGTGAAAAAACCCTAGTTGCATTTTCAGATCAGGACAAAATCACCTAGCGTTTGTATCTTGGGGTGTTAGCGATCGCTAACACCTCCTTCGCCACGATCATTGGTCGGAATCTTTGTATTCCCCTCAGTTTATTGAGGAAACCACCTGCCGCTATGTCATCGCGAACACTGTAATATTTTATTAGAGGATGTTAGCGATCTCTAACACCCCCTCAACTTTTTCCACGTCCGAATAGCCTCCTCGCGGTTCGCCTCGCTGCAATTTAGAAAGGAAAACGGATAGCGTGGAACCTTGTAGTCGCAAGGAAGACCACCTCAGTCAGTGATATTCAGGTTCGCAGCTCCTCGAAACTCCAGGCGTTTTGAGGTTCGCGATGGCTAATCAGAACGTGGTAAGTGCAATTTTGAAGACCACCGATTTCGCGCGGCATATCTGTTGCCAAGCGTGAGCGAGCCAAGGAAGCAACACAAAACTTCTATTGGGATAATTGGTATTGGTAATGATGGATAGGCCAACACAATTCCGCGTAACCCAATCCATCCTGCTATTTGAGAGTTCGGGGCGAAAAGATTTCTTTCCCGCGAAAGAATTTATTTCGTTACATCTGACGCGGCTCTAAAGAATGTACTTAGGTACGGACGAGCTACGTTTTTTGGATCAATTTCAAATGATTACCGTAGGGGATATCAATGTCGCATCTACATCATGTTACAGTCGCCACTCCACAGCGATCTCATCAGGAGATGCTGAATGATCATAAGCGAATCCTACAAAACTCCATTGACACCTTAATCGCGAGGGGACTAAGCCCGAAGACAATAGAGAGATACCGTTGGCTTAGTGAACGCTGGTTTGAACGGATCCGGGTTTGCGACGCGATTGGTGAACGTCAGATTTTCATTTGGGAAGTCATGAACCTGGGCCAAGGGCGGCAGCTTATCAAGGACTTCCTGCTGGCGCTGAGCACCGTCGAAGACGATAACCTGGCGTGTGTTCGGCCCGCGACGGCAAGAACTTATGCTGGACAACTAGAGCGCCTGTTCCTGATCACACTCGAGTTTCCCTATATCCAAGGGCTCCAAACGATCTCATCTAAATATGGAGCGATCGAAAACCCATTTACCGGAGTTGAGTATCCCCTCCATAGCCGAGATATTTTGCGCTCCGAAAGATTCTTTCTGACCCCGGAGCAGATTTTGGAACTGCTGGTCTTCCTGCGAGAAATTTATCCTGCTCTAACAAAGAGGATTTCGACGGCCGGCCGCCTGTACGCAATAGTAATGCTGATTACCGAGACTGGCATGAGGTCAAACGAAATCCGAAACCTCGATGCCCTTGGCGCCGATAGGGACATCTTCTATAACAAGAAAATCATACAGACACGTCATGGCAAGGCTTACAACTCGTCAGGCCCTCAGACGCGGTTAATACCCCTTACGAGTGCGGCAATGACGACGCTCAGGCAATATGAACAAGAAGTCCGACCTCAATTCCCCAATTACTTGGTTGAGCCATCTCTGTTCTTGAGTTCGAGGGGCAGACGACTGCCTTACATCACAATGCGGGGAAGCTTTGCACGACTAATAGAGGCCGCACGGGAATTTGGCGTGGATCTGCCCCCTCGGCTAACACTTCACGACCTCCGTGCAAGTTTCGCCACCAATTACATTGAGGCGAACCCCGACCAGTTCTGGGAATTGATGGAGTTATTAGGGCACGTGAGTCCATCATCCACGCGCCTCTATATCAGATCAAGAGGCAAGAACAGGTGGTTGTCGATGAAGGAGGCGCGAGGCCCTCGGCTTGGGAAGTCAGGTTTCAGCGCGATGGTCTACAACACGCAGGGGGGCACATATAGTTGTGTGGGATCTTAAAGGCCTTGCAAAGAGGACTTATCAAATTACTACTGCCATTGAGCTCCAGGCCTTCATAGAGGAAGAAGTGGGCGTGATTCTGACGGTGCAGACCGTAAGAGCGCTGATGCGACGGGCGCCAGCAGCACCACGCACAGAAATGATTCAACTCCTGTGCGACGTCTTCGACTGCCGCTCTGATGCGTTCTATGTTTGCGATCCGAATCCAGCGCGAAGACGGCAGTGGGCGAATGCCAAATTAGAAGGGAAGAAACCGTCGCCCTTATATGGATCCAAATCCGCCGAGCATAAGGACGAATTTGTTACGGCTCTACATGAAACTGTTGACTTTGAAGCTGCAGGAAAGCCTAAGTCCTTGCGTATGACTTTTACCGATCCCAGAACGCTTTTCAAAGACAAACTAAGACCCAAAGAGTAGCTATCGCAGTCAAACAAATATGAGAAACCGACCAATGGCAGTGTGCACGCGTTGTCACCAGATGCGAAGAACGGTGCTGCGCTGCGTAATGATTTGTGGGGAGTGCCTCAGCAAGGAGCCCAAAGCTAACTGTAGTGTCTGTGGCAGAGTCAGGCGGTTCCTGACAGACGGATCTGGCATTTGTCCCGAGTGCGTGAGAAGGGCGACTCTGCCCTCTACCATAGAATGCACAAGGTGTGGGAAGAGCAAACCGCCAGCCAAGGTCAACGGAGAGTACTGCGCGCAATGCCAAAAACGTGTAAATCGTGGCGTGGGCATGTGTTCTTGTTGCGGAAAGGAAAAGCCGTATGTACACAAGGAAGACAAGCTCTGTTGCCTTTGCAACTTGAACCGGCATGCCGGGAAGAGATTGAAGAGGTTCATTGACACCGTCGTAATACCAAACGAGTACAGTCTCAGGTTGTTTCAATGCCTGGTTGCAACAATCAACTGGGAGACGGTCAACCAGAACGTTTACTTCCGCATAAGAAGTTTCGGCAAATTTCTTCAAAGGCATCATGTCGAGAGTCCGCTAACATGGGACGCCATAATCAAATTAAAGAGAACGTTGACGGGCAACAAATATAAACCCCTGCGCTCGTGTCTTGAGCAAGTCGGCGAACTGCTTTTAGGTGTCTGTAAAGAGGAGGATCTGGATCAGGATCTCAGAAGGATCAAACCGCTCGCGCGGATTTCTTCGTTGTCACCGAACATCATTGCACTTTTTGAGAAATACGATCTATGGCTCCGCACCGAGCGAATGAATACGCCCGCTGCAAGGCGCAATCACTTTATTACCTTGGGTGAGTTCTGGAAGTGGTGCGCCCGCCGTGGACTAACTTCCTTTGCGGACGTTGAGGGCGTTCACCTTCAGGAATATCTTCATCTGTTAGGTCTGAAGTGGAAGTGCCGCTACTGCCTGTACACGCAAAACTTGACCACCAGGGGGGAAACTCCACCGACGGTGTGCGAAAACTCGAAGTGTCGCGCCCTTAACTCATTTGAGAAGGTTATTCGTTGTGTCGAGCGTTCGGTGGATGGACATCTCGCCAGGTTTCGGGTCTTTTTTGGTTGGCTCAAGGAAGTTGAAGAGGGCATAGAAGAGAATCCCGCACCGGTAGATCGGCGGAGGAAGCGGAAGAAGAAACGAGGGAGGCGAACTAGAAAATACCCAGAGACCATTCAGTATTACGAGTGGCAGATAATCGCTGTCCTTTTGAAAGCCATTGAAGATCCGACGATGCCTGCCGAAGAGGCGATGATGCTCTATCTGCTTCTTTACCACGCCTGCTACAAGAAAGAATTACAGACTGTACGAATCCCTTCCCAGTGTCGGCCCCCAGCCCTGGGTGTGGAACCACGCGAATCTTTGGAAGATGTTCTGTACCTCGAGTGGGAGCCCCGGCAACTTTCAAGAGGGGTGCAGTCTTTGGGTCGCAGTGGACAACGTCTTCAATTAGAGCCTCGGGATGAGCCTTGGCTGCGAGACCTGATTCGTCGATTTATGAAAGAACGTAATCAGAAACTAAGAACTTCACAAAACCCTTATCTCTTCATAGGCACGAAACGGAGCCCGCGCGGTGGTCCCGTAAGCGATCAGCTTTGCCAACGCTTAGTCGAGAGAGCAACGGCTCGCATTACCGGAAGAATATGTACGATTAGCATATTAGGTAAGTGCTCTCGGCTTCTCTATGCGGAGTTCGGCGGGCATGAAGGCATCACGCATTTGCGGGAGCTTGGCTTGGGGAAGCAACACGCGAGCGTCTACACATGGGCGAAACGAGTGAGGGTCGTGCCAAAGCAAACTGGTCCAATTCAAAATCAGTATGCGAAACGGGGATCACCGCGTCTAACAGTTCCATCAGTGGATATCTTTGGTATTCCAACGGACGCTGGGTTGGGTCAAAATTAAGAAAGGACTGAGCTGCGTCAGCAGCTCTTAGATACCCTGCCAGCCCGTAGCGAGGAATGCAGTTAAGGGCGAAGCGAACTGTTGTTTGGTTGGCAAAGTTCATCGGAGCGCAGCGAAGACCCGTGACGGACGCCGCAGCGAAGGCTATGTAACCGGCGGTCTCTCACTAGAAATTTGGTTCCTTCGACAAGCTGGTGCTTGCGCGTGTCAAGGGAAAATACGAGCAAGTTTGGGTTTGCAACTCCAGCGCAATAACAAGCGCGCCAGCCCCCAGCGGGGGCGTAGCGAAGTGAGCAGTGCGAGGCGCGCCGAGCGGGCGAACGCAGCGGGCGCAAGGGGGAGAATCGATAAAGTAGCGGGCGTTTGATAACAGCGATTCCGTTCGGGAGCGCCGCCAGGCGCTTGTAGTTGGGAGAACGGAATCGCTGTTATCAGATGACCGTCCGATTTGAGGCTCTTTTGCCGAAGTCCTCTCGTTTCGAGGACTGTTGCAGACGTTCCGTCTGCGACGTCCGAGAAACTAAACGATGTGAGACGAGTTAGGAATTGCGGTATAAACCGAAGGGCCAAGTGCTCACTTGGGAGGACTTGGCTTTTCGGTTGGTGAGAGAGTCAGCCTTCGATTTCGATCAACATCCTCATCCCGGCATTCTTTACTATGGGTCAATTGTCGAGTAACTGGAAGGAAGATCAAGGAGAGACACAGCTAACAAACGCGGCGCCCTCGGTATGAGATCGTGGATGTTCAACCAGTGTTTTGAAAAGAACTTGGTCTCACTCTAGCCGGCGAAACTCCTTTGTTAACTGCGCGGTTGTCGTCAGCGTCAACGATGTGCTGGTAACGTTCTATATCCTCTGGTTCATAAAACTTTTCAGTCCCACATTTATCGCACCGATGCTGATATGTTTGGCGAATTCTCGCTTGACCGTGCGACGGATCGGGGAAGATGGCCTGCCTGGTTTTGCAGTCGGGACACGTTACGACAAAGTACCATTGGAAGGGCTTACAAGCAGGTAACAACATAGGGGAAGGCTGGCAAAATTTTGTATAGGGAAAGTAGGGGCCAGCATAACGGCTTGTAGTTTATTCGGAGTACCTTGTCAATGCTCAAACGTACTGAAGGGAAGTGAGCTTCGGGTGGGAGTTCACTAAAGGAGTTGTCAGGTTTGGTCGGATTTCTAACACCCAAAAATTTTCGCCGCACTGCGCCATAGGCGCAGTTGCGGCGGGGGCAAAAAAGCCAGCCGAGTGCTATCGCACTCGCCTGGCTATTCGTCTCAGGGGAAACTTTATTGTGGCGAGATCAATTCCGCCGTCCATCGCGAATCATTTAAATACGGACGCAGAAGGGAGACGTTGAAGGCTACCAGCAACAGACAAGCGCCGCTGGGGGCCACGGTAACGGCTCAACCTAACCTAAACTCAACCGTTAGACTTCCGACCTTCATCGAGATCATTTGAAAGCTGGCAACGTCGCTAAGGACACTAACCACTCTTAGCATCCGCTATAGCAGTGCGCACATGTGGTGAGGTCAATATGCGATGAGCAGGTGGTGATGCCATCAGCACCAACGCCCGACCCTTACGCGCCATCTCGCCGGTACGCGTAGATATCTGAATGTCAGATCTCAGGAATTTTCTCCGCGTAAAGCTGGTCTTCGATTGCTGCTAGCAGAATGCGCTTCAATAAAACGTCACTCGACACGCCAAGCTTTTCGGCCCACTGTTGCAGGAAGACCCGGTCTCTTGGCCGAATTTCGCTAGAAGTTAGTTCTACTGTGACGTAAGGCGTTTCAGCGTGAGTGCTCGTGATAGCATTATTCCGCATGGCTTCTCTTGTTTGTTCGTCCATTTGGAACTGCTCTCCTCTTTGAGGCTTTATTTGACTTTCGAGGCTTGGCCTTCTACTTTTCTTCGTACTGTTCGATCAGACCGACCTCCGTTTGCAGCGCAGTCCGAAATTGTTCTAACTCCTTAATCAGCAGATCAATCTTCCTCAAGCTCTCACGTCGTGCGCGAAGAGTACCGAGAAAAAATTCGAGCTGGATACGACGCCGACAGTCAGCCATCGTTAACATACAATGGCCCCACTTGTACTCTCCGCCTCGGCTTGATTCGACCTCAGTAAGAATGTGGGACGTGTGGCCCGTCGAAATCGAAGCTAAGAACACTCTTTTGCGATAACCAAATGTGGACATAGCGACCTCCTTCAGATCGCTAACTATTGGCCGCCCCATTTTTTATCTGCGGTTTTCGAATTTTTGTCGAACACAGCCGGTAAAAGGTGCTCGATTATCAGCGTGCGCGACTGACCGCAAATCTCGCCTAATTCTTTCATTGAGCCTTGTCTAGGTATCCCACTGCCGCTACATCGCTTCGTTCGAGACTGAGTGGCTTGGCTGCCTGGTTTTGGCCCACGAATTCAAGACATTCCGTGGTATCCATCACTCGACGTTGGTCTCCGTATCGGAAGGATGGATCCGGCTCTGCTGCGAATCGAATTTCGTTTCTCAGTTATTCGCGCCACCTGAGATCTGTCAGTTGCTTTGGTTTAAATCGCATAGTAGTTTCGGAGCGAGGAGGGGCTTTCCGAATATCCACTGGCGATCCGACTCTCGTTTCGCCACTGTTAAAGTAAGGATAGATTGCGAGCGAAGCACGAATGGAGAACCCGAAACACAATCCGCAAACGCTGGATTTCTACGAAATGAACGGGTGGTTTGAGTATTTTCGATCTTCCGCTGCCGCTGCTGGAGGCTGCGACATTCTATGCGCCGGAAGGCTACTCCACTGGAAAGCCGCAATAGGCTTCGTGGCAGCAACGTTTGCTGCAGCTGACGAAACTGGAAATCCGCGTTTCGAAAAGATTCTCGCGATTGTCACGGGCGATCCGTCAGGTTTTGAAAACCAAACTCGCCTCAAGGAGGAATTTCTCACGGAAGTTCTTGACTGCGTAACAAACGGTTATGCTGCACTGGACATACAGATCGACAGAACATCCGTTGAGCAAAGTCTTCGGAGGATTGATATCAGACTCGCTGATCAGCATCAGTTGTCAACGCTTGTCGAGATCATTGAATCCTCCCCACCATCATCAGCGATTTTTATTGGCAACGCCGAGCTTTTTTCTGCGAGCGTATTACGTAGCAATACTAGTACTCCGTTCGAAAATGTAAGGCTCGAAGAGGACTTCTGGGTCCAGGATGTGTATCACGCCGCAAAAGTGCTGGCAGAAGTCGCGGAGCGTCGACAGCTATATATTCTACTCTTTGTTCAAAGATTTGGTCCCGCCCGTAAGAAAAACAATGAGCTACTTAAATCAATCGAAAACGTCGCTTTCGTCACCGTAAATCCGACGGATGAAGAGTCAAAAGATGATGAGATCCTCATCAAGAACGCAACCCGCTGGCGACAGTTAGCCAAAGAGCAAAAACTTGATGAGATCATAAGTGAGATTGACGGTGAACCCCTTACCCCTATCAATCGCGCGCTACTTAAAGCGCAGTATCTCATGACCGCCGATCAACCTTTGCTGGGCTTCACTGTGGTTCAACCTTTCCTCGACACGATTAGAGAGAACAGCACCGTCCATCTCAAATTGACCGTCGCTCAGCTTGCGAATAGGGCAGGACAATACACTACCTCATTGGAGTTGCTCCGGCACGCCATTCAATCCAGCTCAAGTACTGAGCATGAACTAAGTAATGCGTTGAATTTAGCTCGCAGTTTAGCCGCCAATGATGAAATTAAGATAATCGTTGAGCGGCTGATCGGCTCATATCCTGGCTCAACAACTACCGCTTATGAGCGGCTTCGCCTCTGCAAAGATCCTGGCGAATTCGCGCAACTTGCGAAAGATCTCCTGCCACTGACAACGGTAACCGATCGTTCAGAAGATATCTATTTTGTGTATTTGTTGGCGAGCAAGTTCGGTGTCCAGGAAATTCCTGATTATCGGCAGGTGGTTGAAGACATCACGCTGGTTGCTCCGGCATTTAGATCAAACGCCATTCTTGCGTGCGCCACGCGAGCCCTTAAACAGCGTCTGTTTTATACGGTAATCGACCTTACATTGAATGAAGAGCCCATAAACAATCGTGAAGCTGTTGCCAGATACCTGATATCCGTACTCGAAGGTATCTTCGTTTCTAAAAGTGTGGCAGAGGTGGAGAACGTATCACAAAACGAAGAAGCGGTTCAGCGATGCTTAATCTTCATCCTGAAATATCTCGGAGCAAATCCACTCGACGGTGACATACGAGCAGCGCTCTATCGAATTCTGTCGCCTGAGACGTCTGGAATGAACGGAATGGCCCACTTGGCCCATATAATCATCGATGCTCCTGCTCACACGATTCTGTCAGATAATCCGACTCCGGCGATCCCGGATTTGTTGACGCCTGATCAGCTTGAACATTCGTTTGAGACTGTCGCTTCCAAGTTGTCACAGCCAATCATCCTGGGCACTGGGAGGTTTCCTGGTGTTGAACCCGTTATCTCGTTAGATTCTTTCCTTCAGTCGATCGTGGTGTTGCTCCAGTCGGCCTCTATCAACAAGATTGTCGATGAGCATGATGTGCAATTTGTACATCTCTTACTTCATCTCGCCATCCTTGCCAGCCGCTACGCTAAGAAAGAGGAAGAATATGGGCCGAAAGCAATCCGCATTGCCGCAGCAGGATTGGCGGCTTCGGGACACTATCAGTCCGCTAGGAATTTTGCAGAACTCTGTCTTCAACTGGCTTCGGAATCATCGGACTACCATAAACGAGCATCGTGGTTAGCGTACGCAGATATTTATTCGCGGTGTTATAACCTGGTCGATGCACTTATTGGAATGGCCATTGCGGTAAACATTGGCGTCGACTCAGATACTCCGGATAATCGTTATGACTATCTCATTGTCACGTGCCGAATAGTCCGCGACCTCACATTATTTCCACTCGCAATGCGCTTTGTACGCAGTGCACGAGAATTAGTCGCTCAAACTGCTAGTCCTGAATATGCGTTAGCTCGCGTGAATTATTTGGAAGCTAGTATCGAATTTCAGATGATTAATTGGGAGTCCGTAACTGCAGAGGACCTCGCAGCGATCAAAGACTTGACAACAAAGATTGTTGAACTAAACCGCAGGGCACGCTCGAACGGACTTGAAGTCCTACCGACGGTACTCCTATTAGCTCAGATGAACGGTTTGCTGTCGTGGCACAGCTACTCCGTAGAACCTGACGCAGTCCAGGAACTTGCAGACTCCATCAATCTCGTTACTGAGGGTCAGGCAAAGCTGTTGCAAGCGTTTGCTACCGGTGATAAAGCCGCGGAAACAATTCAGGCGCTAAGTCTGAATCTTTCACGAACGCGATACACAGAAGATTATGGAACCGACGTTAATGTTATAGCGTTACTCGCTCGGCGCGTCCTGAAAATAACTGCCAACTCCGGAAACGTGATCGAGACTCTGTTTTTGCTCGAATGGCTCACCAACCTCTCGCTTAATACGCCTGAATCTGACCAATTTACGAGCAGCGCTGAGACGCGTTTAGTAGAACACGTTTTCCGTACGTCCACCGAACGCGCCGTGCAACGAGCCTATACAAACCAACAACAGGAGCTGGAAAAGCTTAGTGAATTAGCTATGCAATCCGATCCGAGTCTCAAGGTCAGCAGTCGTTACCCTGATTCTGCAGAAGCTCTGGGCGAGTATTTGCGACAAATAAGTAACGAAGGAATCGATGTGCATTCGCTTGGGCTCAGCGATGATGGTTCACTCGTGCGAGTGAGAGCTCAAGCCGGCACCATATCATTGTCGATTGAGTCCGAGGATGTGTTCGATGCAGCAGCTTACCACAGTTGGGCCAAGCGGTTCCCTTACCAATACCGCTGTTTTCACACTAGTGCGCGATTCGGCCTGAATGAGGTTGAGCAAAGTATGGCTCGAATCGGCATCACAGGCGAAAGCTCCGGACGACCGATGCTGTTGATACCGGACGTACGCCTGCAGGGTATCCCGCCAAATCTGCTGCTGGTAAATGGAAGAATTGCCGGCTTTGATTTTCCTATTGGAGTCGCTCCATCACTTTCGTGGTTGAAGGGGATACGTTCAACTGAGTACGTTGCGACACGTTATCGCACCGCGTGGATACCGGTGCCCGATGACGAACCGATACTGCAAATGCTCGCGGAAGATCTAGCGCAGCCACTGGCTGATTATAAGTTTGTCGTTTCTCACGATCGATTGATGCCAAGCGAAATGCGCAACTCAGATATCGCAGTGATTGGCGCTCATGGAGGTCTACAGGAGGGGAATGAGTGGTTCAGGGTAGTCACCGATGACAGGTCAACGAGGTTTTCTGCCCGAGATATTGCGACTAGGCTGCGTGGTTGTGGTGTAGTGATTCTGTTCGTGTGCAGTGGCGGAAGAATTGATCAACATCCATTTGCATCCGCTGGTGTAGGACTCTCGCAACTATTGTTGGACCATGGCTGCCGGACAGTTCTTGCTTCGCCATGGCCTGTTCAGGTCACCGTGGCCGCCCACTGGCTGCCCGCCTTTCTCGAGGCGTATGTGCAGGGACAAGCAGTGATTGAGGCCAACTATCTCGCCAACAAAAACGTGACTACCCGACTAAATCCCCACCCGATGCTCTCTCTCGCAATGAATGTCTTTGGAGACCCTTTGACCCGTATTAAAAGTTGATAGCGAGGTGTTTCACATGGCTTTGCCTCAAAAGTCAGGAATCACAGTTGGACATTATCAGTACCGTGGTAGCGTCGGGTCAGCCTGATGCAAGATATTTATTAGAATTCTGAGCCGTCTGCACGACCCGACGCTACCGCGTGACGGTACTGACTTCCTCCAACGAGTGTGCTGGTAAGCGTAGGTCGTGAGTATTCAGCCAATAGAATATTAAGCATTGACTACGCCAGATTGACTTCTTCTTGTAATGGCGCACGATGTCGCAGGCGCCACGGCCCGTCAATAGAGGTCGGCTTGCCTCAATAGTCTGGAGGCTTCTGACGGGTGTTTGCCTAGCTTCCAACCTGCTTGAACACGAACTGTCCTGCATCACTCGTCTCCCGAGAGTTTCTCGTAGGCAGCGGCCACTGCTTCTAGTGTTCCTTCTGCTTTGAAATGAGCCGTCTGCCTCAGTTTGAACAAGGTACGCCTGGCCGCACCCGCAGGACGTCGAAAACGTGGTAGTAGTCCCGGTAAGACTGGCGAATTCAAGCTCTGCTGGGTAGAAGACGAAGTGTTTGCCACAAGGCGTGGGAAGTCGAACGAGAGAACCTGCAAACGTGCTGCGCGGGAGGTCGACGGCAGGTCTCCACGGTGCGAGTGACACATTTGCCAGTGCGAGACGAGTTCCAAGCCCTTACTCAAGCGGACGAACTTAGCATCATCGACCGACATTTGGCTCGGCCACACCGCTGGCGCTGCAGATGGCCATAGCGACACTTGTCACCTTCATTTCGCGCGACAAATGTCGTAGAGGTCGTCGCGAGCGATGGAGATGCGATTAGTCTATAAGCCCTGAGGTTAACTGTCCTTTGATTGATCGGTTCAACCCGAGTCCTGAATGTGGATGTAGGTTAGGCCGACGTGAACCAGTGAAGTAGCAACACCAAACCAAACATGTGTTTCTTCACCCACTGACAAGCGTTATGAACTAACCTAAACATTTTCCGATCCATAGGCACCTCCTCGTTAGTTGAATACCTACAGACACACTCAAGAGTCATCACCAGACGTTCGGTACTTTGGAGAACCTCGGGGATCGGGTTCAACCGACCACGCACGCATCATATCACTAAAGGGTCGGTAGTTAATCGGCGGGCTAATGTGGGAATCATTCCCCGATATTCTAGTTGACAAGTATTTCGCGTTTCGCATACCTTCCCGGGCGTTGCCAGGATTAGACCGGTTGGGGCACACCTCGCCGCACCACATTCACGCGCGAGCCTCTCGACTGGTCGACCGCAGACGACTCACGGTATTCAAGACAACCGACCTTGATCTATGTCGGCGCTGCTTCGGTTTCCCATGCAAGCGGATACACCACCGTTAGCCTCATATTAATGACCCAAGCCATTATGAAAGAAATGGCGTCAGAGAATGCTAGACAATCCTCATCCAGAAGAAAGTCTTTCGACTGACGAAGTGATGGTGACAGGCGGCAACGCCGTCTTTGGATCGGTACGCGTGGCAGGTTTGAAGACTGCTTCGGTACCGATTATTGCAGCTTCACTAATGGTTAAGGGCGACGTAGAAATCGTGAACCTCCCCGACCTCGAGGATATTAGGGTCTTACTAAGTTTGATAAAACACATCGGAGGAGTGGTTGAACAGAGTGGGAACATCACTTCCATCCGCACCGACTTGATGCGGCCCGGGGTTCCGCTTCCGGCGGAGGTCGTCCAGTCTGTGCATGGGACGATCTATCTGATGCCGGCTTTGCTAGGTCGATTCGGGGAAGTGCGTATAGTCAGCACTTTCGGAGGATGCCGTATTGGGGATCGGCCCGTGGACCACATACTCGCCGTCTTGAGGGCGGCTGGAGCGACCGTGGAGGTGACGGATGACTCTATTACAGCCGAGATGGGTGTCGTAAGAGGTGTTCATCTGTCCGCCGACTTTTCGCCAGGGTGGGACAAATATCGCTCAGGGATGACAAAAGCCGCGCTTCTGATAGGTGCCTGTGCAGAAGGGGAGACGGTTATCACTGACGCGTACACCAGGGCATCCATTACCGAACTCAGTGGATTCCTTAGGGCCATCGGCGCTGAGATCGAGGGTGATGGCACTCCGAGGGTTATGGTTAAAGGTGGAAATCTCAGAGGCGGAAAATACAAAATTTCAGGTGATTACTTGGAGGCTCTGACGTATTTCGCACTGGTTGCTACCTGCAATGGCGAAGTGGAAGTGGCCGGCATCGACCCGTCGCACTGTGCCGAAGAAATACTATGGCTTCGGGAAGCTGGTATGAACATAGCGCAAACAGAGACGGGTCTCCGGGCTGTTTGTGACAGGAGATTGCGGGGCGTGTCATTCGACACTTCATATATCGACACTGATATTCAGCCCGTCTTTGCTTCCGTTATGGTGACATCGGAAGGAACGTCGATCATCGAGGAGCGCGTCTGGGAGAGGCGGTTTCAGTATGCCGAGGAGCTGTCCAGGATGGGCGCCAAAGTAAAGGTCAGCGGCAGCCGACTCTTCATAGAAGGCGTGCCGGAACTCTTCCCGGCCAAGGTACACGCGCGCGATTTAAGGGCCGCTGCCGCCCTGCTAATAGCCGCAGCTGCTGCGAGAGGCACGTCTCGGGTGAGCGGCCTTGAACATCTTCGTCGCGGCTACGAAGACATGGTGGCGAGCATGCGGAGGCTTGGGGTTGCGATCTCGGGCCGATAGAGTCTCAGGCCCGAACGACCATGGAGGTTCGGAAAGAAGATGGAGCAACAAATATTCTTCACAGTTGACGAAACAGTCAGGCAGCTACAAGAGACACTCACGATGATCGAGTGGATAGCCGTGCGAGTACCGGAAGATTGGCACCACCGCGCCCCCGAGGGGGCCGTGAGGGGGTTAAAAGGCGATGAACGCACCGTTGCTTTTCACCTTGCACACCTTGCGCTCTACGAAACCAAACTCGCAATCCCAGTGCTGGACGACCTGTCAAAAGGGGGCGACGGGCGGGGTGCGGTGCCATCCGCCCACGTCTCGTGGTTCCGCCCCGACGTGGAACAATTGAGTCTCGCCCCGGTCACTGACATCTTGGTGCAACTAATGTCTGCCAGAGCCCGGCATGTGGAGATCGTACGCCGCTTCGACGACGAGGCGTTCAACCGCCCGGCGACATCATTGTGGGGGACTGGGGACGGGCAGAAGCTGGAGTCCGCCGGGTGGGTTGCTGTGAAAACCGTGCAGCACACTGGCGAGCACGCTAACAGCCTGTTTCGCTTTGCACTCTTCGCGCCCTGAAACGGCCTCCCACGGGCGGATTCAGGTCGGGGAACCTGTGGCGCGTGGCCGGACTAACGTGCTGAATAAGAGCATCAGGATGGAGGTTAGTAATGGAAAGGCCTGGTGGGGGGTGACACAATAGAGTCACTTTCTGATGCAATCGAAAAAATAAGGAGGCTGGAGCACGATGAATTTGCGGTAGACGATTGGGCCTTCCATAAGTTTCCCTTCTGGATCTGGTTCAGGGGCCAAGCGGTAGCGGGCAGGTCATTGGATCCCCACGTCTTTCGCAAGTTAGCAGTAAGCGAATCCGAAGCAATACATAAGGTAGCTCCACTTAGCGGTAGAAGTGATGGTTATAGTTGGGACGAATCGAATCTTTTCGAACATTTACGATTACGTGTTCCAAGTTATAAGAACGATTACGCAGCTATCGACTGGCTTTGCTTGATGCAGCATTACTCTTTGCCCACACGGCTCCTTGATTGGTCCGAAAGTATTCTGCCGGCTCTTTATTTTGCGGTGCATAGTAGCTTCGACCGACCTGGAGAGTTTTTCGTTCTCAACGCCAGAAGGCTAAACTCGCACAGTAAGAGCCGACCCACTCTATCCACGGCGAATGATCCGGTAGTAATAATCAGGGCTGAGATGGCAGGTGCAAGATCTGCGAAGAGGGTTAGACGTCATGCTAATGTCATCGCCGCAGCGAGACTGGCTGATATCGACCTTGAAAATCATAATTGGATGGAATCGTTCCGAAAGCCAATTGCAGTTATACCCTATCGCTTGAATGACAGAATGATCTTCCAAGCAAGTGCGTTTACGCTCCACGGCGGCAAAAAATATCCTGATGAGATGAAGAAATACTATGAAGACAATCTTATCCCCGAGCCAATATCGTTGGAGGCGATAGATGAGAGTTGCCCTGAAGGCAAAGGCATTCTAAAGCGCTATCTAATTCCGCCTATGTGTAAGGAAAAAATTCTTGCAGACCTCCTCCTGCTAGGCATTCACGAAGGCACATTATTCCCTGAAGTCGATCATCAAGCTGCCTACCTCAAATCTTTGTGGCGATTTGCCGCGTCTGACTCTGATATGAGGTGAGGAGGCATTGACTTGTTTCAGTGGTTCTGTTGCAGCAGTCAGGTTGAGCTATATTCACGCCCTGAACGGCTCCCGGAGGGTTGTTCAGGTTAGTGAGTGTAGCGCGACCGGACGTCGGATGAACTGTCGCAGGCGCTGCGTCTTGGTTCAAGTGACATGGGCCATCGCGCAAGCGTGGCACATGCCATTAACTGCGTTCCAATCACGCTGAGCTATGAGCCCGATGACCGTCCAGAGGATCAGAAGGTCAATTTCAATAACCAAACGCTCCGTCTACATGAACACGGGCCAAGCAAGTCCGTCCCCCCAAAGAATTCTTCGCCGCATCAGAGCCGTACTGGAACAGGAGGCCCGAATCGGGCCAGGAAGTCTCTCCGGCCTAGCCCTCCCGGACGAGCTCGATGCGGCGGCGCGCCGAAGCGCCTCGGAGATCATCGGTGCTGATCCTGAAGACTTACAGATCACCCACAGCACGAGGGAGGGGATAAGTGTTGTTTTATACGGCACATCCTGGCGACCAAGAGACGAACTACTCATCTGCGATCTGGAACACTCCTCGCTCACGAACCCCGCCGCGGTTCTGTCCGAGCGATTCGGCGTCAAGGTGGTGCGGGCGCGTGTCGACCCGCTACTCCAACCAGGGCAGATGTTCGACGCGGTAACGTCGGCGTTCACCGGCAGAACGCGTCTGGTAGCACTAAGTCATGTCCAATACGGCTGCGGCCTGCGGATGCCGGTGAAGGAACTGGCCCGTTTTGCACACCGACATGGCGTACCCTTATTTATCGACGGGGCGCAGAGTGTCGGACAAATCGAGGTTAATGTCTCCGATTTGGAGTGTGACTTTTTTGCCTTCTCAGGGCAGAAGTGGCTCATGGGGCCGGTAGGGACGGGAGCGCTTTATGTGCGCCAGAATTCCGGAAACCAGCTGAGACCCCTGTTTTACTTGGAGAGGCCGGGATCGGCTGGCAGTGTTGTCCGACGTGGGCTGGCAAGATTCTCAGTGGTTTCCAATAACCCGGCCCTCGTCGCCGGCTTTATTGAGGCGATCAAGATCGTCGGCGAAATCGGTATTAGAAATATCGAGCGGAGGGCTGCGCACCTCGCGCGGCTCCTGAGAAGTCTCCTTGGTGAGATTGCTGCGGTTGAAGTCTTGAGTCCTACGGCTCCCGAAACAGGAACCGGAATCGTAACCATAGGAGTACAGGGCTGGCACCCGAATGAACTGGTCGTGTCATTACAGGAGCGTTTTTCTATCATCGCCAGGGCCGTGACTGAGCCGATGGGTACACGCTTCTGCACAGCTTACTTCAACACCGAGGAAGAGGTGGCGAAGGTTGCGGAGGTAGTGAGTAGACTTGCGAAGGAGAGGGCGGATGGACGCAACAAGAAGCGTGGACACAGAGGTGAAAAGAACTCGATGCGCATTAAGGTGTGACCGAAGAACAGTTATGAGAGATAAGACTTAGCCTTCTGATGCGGGACGGAAACTGCTTCGAGCCTTAAAGGCCACGGGATTTCTTATCATACTTATTATCAAAGACATCAAGGATTAGGGTCCAAGCTTTATCCGTATCGATTTGTGGTTGATCAAGTCGTGTATAGATCTGTTGTGCCATGAAAGCAGCAGTCTTTACAAAGCATCTCTTAAAGCGAACATAATCCTCATGATCATGCTTGCCAAAAACTACCGGTTGTCCTTCTCTGAAGGTCTCGCGCCATAATTGGACAGACTGACGCAAGTTGCCTAAGAGTGTCTTTAAATACTCAGCATCAATCTCCGGGAGTGAGCCAAACTCACAACCAATTCTAATGATTAGGGCATCGAGTTCGGCTTCCGCGTCGATCGCTTTACCAAGTAATTCTATACGCGTTTTTTCATCGGCCATATCGACCATTCGAGTGGCCGGGGATGAAATACGATACAACTTCATGAAGTTTGCAAAAAGCATGTACAACGAATCTAAGGTTTGATATTGCTTTTCACGAACGGACTGGATCAGTCCAATCTCTTTTTCTCTAATGGATTGAATTAACTCAATTTCTTTTTCTTTACGAAACTTACTTATCGCATAGACGTTAAGAATCCACGCGCCTCCACCCACTAAGAAAATAGTAGGCAAAATAGATTTTAGTAACTCAAGAATGATCTGAGCCGTCGTCATAAGGCTTTCCCGCCGATTAATGAACTCAGTTTCCACCGAGTAAAGCATGTTCCTCGCGATGTTTCGACTACTTGAGAGATCGCATACGGGGGCTGCTGAATTAAAGCGGCAGAATGTATAAATCAAGAGGTATATTTCTAGTTACGGCCGACACTAATCAAACACGGTCAATAAACTGTTCAATCAGTCTGGCCGTCAATCTTACCCTTATCAAACAGGTAAAATAGGAAGCGTGCGGCGTTATTAGCTGCGAGCTTTTGACGTTCCTCTTTATCCTCTCGTTTATTGCCGTCGGCATAGTCGCATATAGCTTTGATTATCATCCAAGGCGTTTCATCCTCACGACTCGACGAGTAAATGCCCGTCGCTTCCATCTCTCCACCGCGGGCTTCTGGGAACAGTTCCGATAGCTGCTCGCGGTAGTCGAAGTTATCGACCAACGTGTCCCCGGACAGCAGCAGCGTCGGCGAGACGGGAACGGATTGCCCTTCTAATCTCCAGAGGTCGGCCGCAGTTTGTATGCGATTCAGAAACGAGGGATTCGGGGATACCTTATCACCGCGCGGAATGATAACGAGACTCCCCGTTCGCTCCTCCGTGGCTGCCTTTATCAAGTTGTAATCCTGTAACTTCTCAGAAAAAAGAATCTGCCCGATGGGCTGTTTGTCAGGGTCTACTCCGAAGGCGATGCCCACACCGATAATGTAACGTGGAGACACTTCGTGCATGGCCTGCAACGTTGTCGTGGCGGTCGCCCCCGGTTGGGTGCTGCCCATCTGCGCGCGCACCATCCCGACTCTCAACCCTCCGTGTATGCCCAAATCAAAGTAGTTTCTTTTTGACTTGGGAATAATTTCCGGTGCTCTACCACTTCTCTCGCGGGCCAGTTTAAAGACGGCATCGAACTCGTGCGGGTTGACGGTAATAAGGAGTACGTCGAAGTGTAAGTTAGCATTGGAAGTAACATTGGTCATAATGTTGCTGAGAGATGGGGCTGAAGTTACTAAGGATTCATTGCGCGCGCCCGCTCTGGTTAAGGCGACGCGTAAACTGTCGCTCAGTATCGTTTCTTTATCAAAACGCGCGCCTTGAGCTCGCAGGTTGAGCCAGTCCATTGATTCATGGCCCATCTGCTCGTCAACGAGGCTGAGCCCTTGAGGCTCAAGAACAACAACCGCCCTCCTTTTACCTCGCTGAATTCCTGCAACGTAACGGTGAGGATTTACCTTGGCGCGGCAACTAACGACTTCTCGTAAGTTCTCGTCGACGAACTCCACTACTTCGGCCCGTAGTAGTGCAAAACCTCTCTTCGGCAGCGCGACGACGCGGGCGACACCCGCCAGTTCATACAGCAAAGCAGGGTGCTTATCGCCAACGGTCCAACTATACCAGCCCCGATTGCTCTTGAAGATAACGCGTGTCTCGTCAACAGCTGCGACCTGATCTAATGATTCTCCGAACGAAATCAAATTGTCCAAGGGATAGGATGCACGGTGGCTAACAGCCGACAGTTTCGGGCCAATAAGGCAAAAGCCATCAATCTCGTGTTCCGCGAATACGCTGGTGTTTGAGACTGCGAGTACACCTCGTACTTTGCCATTAAGTTCAGGTAAAGATGCCAGCGGCTCGTCGTCCATATATATGGTGGCGCCATCTTCTCTGAATTGCCAAATGGCGCCCGGAAACTTTACCGACGCGAGCACCAAGGCGTCTCGTTGTAACTGCCATTGTTCGGAAGGCAGAGACTCGCCGAGCCATTGCGTGGCTGTTATCTGAGTCTTCTGCCCGGCTTCTGAATGTATTAAATACAATGACCGCCCATCGGAACGAAGTGCGTCAGAGCCAGGGTCATACTTGTGACAGGCTGCGACCCTGCCGGCGTTAAATCCGACCTGAATCAAGATCGCCAATCCTCTAGGAGAGTTATTTTCAGGAGGGCCTGCGGACGGATGGATTAGCCACAGGTGGTCCATCCCGTCGGTAGAAGCATGTAACGCGAACGCCTCTCGCGCAGCCCAGACGGTGGCATGTTCAAGATTCGCCCCTCGCAAATCGGCGTTTGTTAGATCCGCTGGTCCCAGTTGGGTGCCCGATAAATTTGTCTCGCTCAACTTCGCGCCGCTTAATCCGATGCCGTGCAGTTCGAGGTTGGACAATTGCGCGCCGCGGAGGTCTAAGTTGGGCACAGTCCGCCCCTGCCGGTAAAACAGTCTGAGGAGGTGCGGCAGGTAGTCGGCATAAATTTCCGTAAGCCGAGTCTGGTTCTGATCCAGCCAGGTGCGGAGGCTTTCATCCTCGGTGAGAAACTCAATTACGTCATCGGTGATACGTGTGGGACTCAGCGGCTCTGCTTGGCCGGTTTGAACAAAGTCCGATAACAGCCGCGCCAGCAAATATTCCTCGATTGACTTATGCGCGAATCCGACTTCGGAGATGATGTCAGCGTCAACCAGCGCTGCCGCGATCGTGTTGCCGTCGGCCCCTTTGAGATCGGTTTTTGCGACGCCACGCAACATACCGCCAAGTCGTGTTACGAGGTTAACGTCGCCGCCAGTAACCCAGTATTCGGAATGAAGTGCCACCCGCTCAAGCAAGGAGAAAAGATCAGCCTCTCTCAAAGGCAATTTGTCTGGGTTTCGCTCCCGTTCGGCAATAAACCAATGAGTTAAGAGGTGTTCGTAAAGCTTGTTGCGCCTTCGGATCTGTTTCCACTCTTCGATTGGAAGTTTTTCTGATAGGTCGCACAACTTCACGAGCAGAAAAAATCTGCGCACCAATTCCTGAAGGTCATAAAGACTCCGCAGATGGGTCACGAAATCGGCGCCAAGGTGGCGCCGCTTCGCATACAGCTCGACATCACGCCGACGTAATTCTTGCAGTTGTAAAATCGCCACACGCAGACCCGTTGTGGTCTCAATTCCTGACCAGGCGTCGTCCCACTCGCGTGTGCCCAATAACCCCGCTGCTGGGGGTACTAACATTAAACGGCCTACTTCAGGGCGCACGGAAAAAACAACGTGCGCCGTACGATTAAGCAGGCGTGGGATGAGCGGTTGTAACAGGTCGTCGAGCGAGCTGAATTTCTCGACGCGAAGCTCGTCAAGGCCGTCAATAATGAAGCATGGCGGCCTATCGGGTGCGCGCTCTTGTGAGAGGAATTCCTGTAACTCCTCACTGGTGCGGGACGAACATCGGAACGGAGCGGCGATCATCCCGAGTTCATCCTGTTCCAGAGTGCGAAGTAGCCACCCCACCGCCGTACTCTTACCTGTCCCGGCGGCCCCGACCAACGCGACTACATGCCCAGTGGGGTTGCGCAATGCCTGTACGATGGCAGCGACAGCGTCGGCATCCGGCACAAGTTCCTTAGGCAAGGGAAGCTGACCATCGAAGCCCGAGTGGCAGCGCACGGGAATGTGCCAATCAATAACTTGCTCGTCAGGCCATAACCCATCATATTTGACTTCCGGATGACGGTTCATTCTGTCCCTCAGTCCCTAGTTTCTAACCATTCAAGCAATCCCTGCAATCTCTCGCGCTCTTCGGGCCTTAAATTACCATTCAATGCTTCACGCACTGTCTTTCTTCCTTCGTTGGCGCGCCTGAGTCTTTCATAGGTGCGAGCCAAGTAACTTACGCACTCTCCGTAGTGTGCTGAGCCCAGCCGAGAATGCATCACGACAGCTTTAATGAGATATTCTTCGGCCTGCAGAAAGTTTCTTGCCTTGAAGCAATTAATGCCTAGCGCCCCGAGAGATTGGGCTTCCGCCCATTCATCCTGTTCTGCCTGGGCTTGACGAAGGGCTTCGGTAATGGCGGTCAGCGCTTGGTCGAACTGCCCTTTGCGCCGAAGAGTTTGTGCATGGCTTAACAAGTCACGGGAGGTTGGGGCACGACCTTTATCAGAAATTCGACCGGAAAACTGCTCTAAACGTCTCTCGCAAATTCGAATCCCACGCTCATCTTGCATTTCGCGGTTCTCCTGTAAAGCTAGGGCCAAGACTTGGTTCGCTTCTTCTTCATGGCCGCTGACGGCGAGAATGTCCGCCATGGTTACCCGGACGCCTGGAATCCCGTTGCTCATACCGAGGCTTGCGTGTAGGTCCAGCGACTGCTGGCAAAGGGCCATTGCCCTATCTAAGTTCTTCCCCTTGAAATACGACTTTGCAGCTTGGTGAAGTACGATGGCACGTGTACGCGATACGCTCGAACCTTCCTTCTCCAAGAGTCTTTCGGCCAACTCGATGGCTTCCTTGTGGCGCCCGCTCTGCTGTAACGCTTTGATGGACGCAACTGTGCTTTTAGTAATGTTCAGAATGCCTCCCGTGTCGTCCTGAGACGACGTTCGCACCTGTCGAACGTTCCCGCCATCAAGCAATATTGCATCTCGAAGCCGCGCAGCCTCGCCCTTCAATTCTGGTCGCCTCTCCGCCTCTACCCGCCTGATCACTTCATCGAGCCGTGCGACAGCTTCGTCGGGTTTCGATTCTATGCGTCCGATCTCCGCGTGAGCGATCTCTAACCGCACCCAGTCAGCTAGGTTCGAAGTTGACCATCCATCGGCAAGTTCTTGCAGGTGTCGACGTGCTTCTTCGAACCTCCGAGTATTTATCATTTGGCGGCACAAAGAGTACTTGGCATCAAATGCAAATTGCTGCCGTCCTTGCTCCTTCATGTAGTCGGCAATTATTTGCAGGATGTCTATAGCCTCTGATTGACGGCCGATCTCGGAAAGAGATTTAGATAGAAGTGATCCTGCCCGCGCTACGGAGTAGAAGTCGCCCATTTCCCTGGATTTTTCATAGGCGAAAAATGCCGTCTCGATCGCGCGTTCATAGTTGCGCCCTTGCATTTCGGCGCGAGCTCGCAGCAACAGTAACTTGGAAGGTATTTCTTTATCGGGACGGCCCGCCAAGAGGTGGGCCAAGGTTGCCTGAAAATCAATCTCGCGCCCCCTTTCATGAAGGTCGAGCTGTATGCCGAGTTTGAGTTCCTGGATCTCCAACCGAATCGATTCGGCCATTGAGGCCTGCTCAAGTGGGGTCAGAGTGCTCAGTGCCTCATCAAATTTCGAGCGAGAACGCAGCCGGCGCGCTCGGCCGAGAGCAGCCCGTGGGGCGTCGTCTTCTTCCCAGTCGAAGTCGTCCATCGACCAATTGTCTTGCCGCCAATCGCCCTGCCTCAGGATGCTCACCGCTTGCTGTAGCATTTTACTGCCGCTACTTAGGGCGCACTGCTCAGCTATATGAAGGGAGGTCTCGTATTCCTCCATGTTACCGTTCGTGCGGTGCAGATATGCGGCCAGATGATAAACCCAGCCACGTTGTTCGAGCGGAGCGTCTTCCTGTTCTGAGATCTCCTGCGCGATACGGATGTGCGTGAGCGCCGCGTTCGCATTGCCTGCGCTGGCCCATGCGCGAGCCGTACGACGCTCAAGCGCTATCATCCGGGAAAGATCAGCGCCCGAACTCACGTTGGTCAACGCGCGCGCTCGCTCGAATTCGTTGGCAGCTTCACGGGACTGCCCGAGGCACAACAAGGCGTCTCCCAACATCATCGCCGCCCTCACCTGACGCAATTTCCATTTGCCCGTCGCCGCCGCCTCTGCCAAATGCCTGGCTAAACCCGCGGCCTTTTGATATTCACCGAGCGCAAAGTAAGCGCGGGCCTCTTTCTCCATCGCCAGACGTGTGGCATAGATAGAACCCTCGCTGTGTTCGCGGGCTTCCTCAAACTGGATGGCGGCCTCCGCGAAACGGTTTTGCTGAAAAAGAATCTGCCCTCGTGTGAAGTGGACGCGAGCTAAAACCTCCGGCTGATTGTCGGGACTTATAGCCGAGATGATTGCCTCGGCCGTTTGATAATTGTCAGTTTGGCATTCAAGACGCGCCTTGAGCAGCGCCAACTCATCCTTTGTTCTGTCGCTTTGAGGCACTATATTCTCAAGTATTTCCCGCACCTCGTCGTGACGCCTCAGATCGAGCAACAAGTTAGCCAGGGCCAACCAGAGGTATTGACGGTGTGCTTCCGGGATCGGACGCTTGAGCGCCTCCGCTAACAGCGATTCGGCTTCCGCGTAGCGACTTTGCTGACGCAGGGTTCTGGACGCTTGGCTTACATGCGTGCAGAAAGTCCGAGGCTCATCGCTGGAGATCCTGTTAAGAATTTCCAGCGGAGTCTCCGACTTACTCTCGTTTTCAAGCCCCAGCATGTCGCGCAACCGGTTGCGCGTATTCAACAATCGCTGGCGCAGGTTGCCGCCGATTCCTGCGGACTGTTGAACCCGTTCACACTGTTCGACGTAATCCAGCGCTTCGGTAAATTCCCCGATTCGTTCATGCAGGATAGCCAGATCATGAAGGATTCTGGATTCGCCCGAAGTGTTCTGGTTACTGCGGTCAAGTTCGAGTGCGTCCTTCAACCAAATGTTCGCCTGCTCGAAATCTCCTTCTTCCATTGAAAGTTTGCCTAGCTCGTTCAGGCACATGGAGACGCCGCTCGGGCGGTTGAGAGTTTTATGTAGCTCCAGGCTCTGCTTCATGTGATAACGCGCCTGTGCGAAACCGCCGGGAAGCTCGGGATGCTCGCGCAGCAGTTGTCCAATCTTATGGTGAAGGCCGGCCAGCGCATCTTTCCAGCACAGTGGGATCCGAAGCTTGGAATTCACGTGACTTGAAGTCGCGGC
>JADMIO010647482.1_pt1 | contig 26120 bp, 23 predicted proteins | sample 8958161 | NCBI WGS metagenome assembly JADMIO01 (sample SAMN16585339, study PRJNA669376) | soil metagenome | isolation source: Crop rotation soil | place: USA: Cullars Rotation, Alabama | collected 2011 | reverse complement strand
CGCGACAACTTGTCCACGTGGAATTCTAAGCTTAGGATCCCAATGTGCTGGAAAGGGCTCATGTCCGGAGCCTGTTGCGGCCGGTCGTACACCGGCGCGTCGTCGGTGAGCATTGGAATCGGAATACGCGCCGCCGTCTCACCGCCGAAGATCACGTGCAGGTTGCCGTCGTCGGTCACCGTGCCGATCACGGCGGCATCCAGCTGCCACTTGGCGAATACCTTCTGCGTCTCCTCTTCGGCGCCGACGCGGACGATGATCAGCATGCGCTCCTGCGACTCGGAAAGCAGGATCTCATACGGCGTCATCCCCTGCTCGCGCACCGGGATGCGGTCGAGATCGAGACGTATCCCGGTGCCGCCGCGACCGGCCATCTCGACGCTCGAGCTGGTGAGGCCGGCCGCTCCCATGTCCTGGATGGCGACGATCGCGTCCATCGCCATCAGCTCGAGACACGCCTCGAGCAAGAGCTTTTCGGTGAACGGGTCGCCGACTTGAACGGTCGGACGCTTCTCGTCTTCCGAGCCGCTGAACTCGTTCGATGCCAGCAGGCTGGCGCCGTGGATGCCGTCGCGTCCGGTCTTCGATCCGACATAGAGGACCGGGTTGCCGACGCCGGCGGCGACGCCGCGGAAGATGCGGTCGCTGCGCAGCAAGCCCACGGTCATGGCGTTCACGAGGTTGTTCTCGTTGTAGCCGGGATCGAAGTAGACCTCACCGCCGACGGTGGGGACGCCGATGCAATTGCCGTAGTCGCCGACGCCGCGTACGACGCCGTCGATGAGGTAGCGGGTGCGCGGATGGTCGAAGCTGCCGAAGCGCAGCGAGTTGAGATTGGCGATCGGTCGCGCGCCCATGGTGAAGACGTCGCGCAGGATGCCGCCGACGCCGGTGGCCGCGCCCTGGTAGGGCTCGACGAACGATGGATGATTATGGCTCTCCATCTTGAAGACGACGGCGAGGCCGTCGCCGATGTCGACGACGCCGGCGTTCTCACCCGGCCCCTGCAACACGCGCGGCCCCTGTGTCGGCAACTGCTTGAGGAAGCGTCGCGAGCTCTTGTAGCTGCAGTGTTCGGACCACATCACCGAGAACACTGCCAGCTCGACGATGTTCGGAGTGCGGCCCATGCCGTCGACGATGCGTTTGAACTCGTCGGCGGTCAGCCCATGGTCGCGGGCATCGCGTTCGGTTGCGGCCGTCGTGATCTGTTCCAAAGCCATCGCTATCCCGCCACCACTTACCGTTCCGAAGCTTGCGACATCGCCGGTTTGTGAACCCCTTCGGTCAGCGCCGCCACGATCGAGCGGAAGATTCTCAGACCGTCGTCGCCGCCGATCGCGGCTTCGACGGCGTGTTCGGGATGGGGCATCAACCCGAAGACGTTGCGTTCGCGATTGCAGACGCCGGCGATGTTGTGCAGCGCGCCGTTGGGATTGGCCTCCTCGGTCGGATTTCCGTTGGCGTCGACGTAGCGCAGGATGACCTGCTGGTTCTGTTCGATCTCCTCGAGCGTGTCGGGGTCGGCGACGTAACAGCCTTCACCGTGCTTTATGGGGATCGTGAGGATTTCGTTGCGCGTGCAGCGGCAGGTGAACGGGATGTCGGTCACTTCGACACGCAAGCGCACCGGCTCGCACACGAAACGCAGATCGCGGTTGCGGATCAGCACGCCGGGGAGCAAGCCGGCTTCGCACAACACCTGAAAGCCGTTGCAGATGCCCATGACCAGGCCGCCGTCGCGAGCGAATGCCGCAACGCTTTCCATGACCGGCGAGAAGCGCGCCATGGCGCCGCAGCGCAGGTAATCGCCGTAGGAAAATCCGCCGGGCAGGAGAATGCAGTCGGCACCCTTGAGGTCGCGATCGCCGTGCCACAGAGAGACGGCCTCGTTGCCGAGGACATCGCCGACCGCGAACAGGGCGTCGTGATCGTCGCAGGAACCTGGAAAGGTAACTACACCCCAGCGCATGACTCAGTCCGCAAACTCGAAGCGAAAATCTTCGATGACGCCGTTCGCCAGCAGCTTGCGGCACATCTCCTCGAGCCGCGTCTCGGCTCGCTTGCGATCGGTTTCGTCGAGCGCCAGCTCGACATACTTGCCGAGGCTGACGTCGCCGACTTCCTGAAAGCCGAGCGAATGCAGCGAATGCTCGATCGCCTTGCCCTGAGGGTTGAGGACACCCTTCTTCGGCGTGATGTAGACGCGCGCGTGAAGCTCACCGGTCTTCATTGCTAGTTCTCCTCACTGCTGCAGCCCAAAGCGACCCAACGGGGAGCGGGCCCGTAGGAATGACGCCGGCCGCAGGCCCATTTATTCGTCTCCTAGAGCGCGTCGCAGCAGTTCGTCCTCATAGCGCAATTGATGCTCGAGGTTGAATAGCTCCGCCAGCTCTTTCGGCTTCAAATGCTTGGCGATGTCCGGGTCGCGCTCGACCTCGGTGCGGAAGTCGGCGCCGGCGGCGGCCTTCATCCCGGCGCGCTGCACCCAGCGGTAGGCTTCGTCGCGCGACACGCCGCTACGCACCAGGGCGAGCAAAATCCCTTCGGAGAAAACGGCGCCGCGCCAGTGCGACAGATTGCGCTCCATGTTTTCCGGCCGAACTTCCAAGCCGCGGACGACCCCAGTCAGGCGCGCCAGCATGAAGTCGAGCGCGATCGTCGCGTCCGGCCCGATAACGCGTTCGACCGACGAATGGCTGATGTCGCGTTCGTGCCAGAGAGCGATGTTCTCGAAGGCGGCGCCGGCATAGGCGCGCACCAGCCGCGCCAGGCCGGTGATGTTCTCGGCGAGAATCGGGTTGCGCTTGTGCGGCATCGCCGAAGAGCCCTTCTGGCCGCGGCCGAAAGGCTCGAAAGCCTCGGAGACTTCGGTGCGCTGGAGATGGCGGAGCTCGACGGCGAAGCGTTCGATCGAGCCGGCGACGATGGCGAGCGCGGCGAAGAACTGGGCGTGACGGTCGCGCGGTACTACCTGGGTCGCCAGCGGTTCCGGCTCGAGACCGAGGCGCTTACAAACGTACGCCTCGACCTCAGGTGAGAGGTGAGCGAACGTACCGACCGCCCCCGACAGCGTGCCGAAGCGCACCGCCTCGCGGGCGTCCTTCAACCTGACGACATTGCGCCGCATCTCGGCATGCCAGCCGGCCAACTTGAGGCCGAAGGTGATGGGCTCGGCGTGAATTCCATGCGTCCGCCCGACCATCACCACGCCGCGGTGTTTCAGCGCCTGCTCGCGGATGGCGAGGCGCAGCTCGTCGGCGGCGGCGATCAGCAAATCGGCGGAGCGCACCAGTTGCACGGCGAAGGCGGTGTCGAGGACATCCGAGGACGTCAGCCCCAGGTGCATGTAGCGGCCTTCGGGACCGCATTGTTCGGTGATTGAGGTGACGAAGGCGATGATGTCGTGGCCGACTTCGCGTTCGATCTCTTGCATTCGCTCGACGTTGACCTTGGCGCGCGAGCGGATATGGGCGGGCGCCTCGGCCGGGACTTCCCCTCTTTCGACCAGTGATTCCAAAGCGAGGAGCTCGACCTCGAGCCAGGTGCGCAGCTTCTCCTCCTCGGACCACAGCGCACCCATTTGCGGCCGCGTGTAACGTTCGATCATCGGCTCCGACTCCGAGAAGAAACATCCGATCCCCACCTTTGAAGAAGGGGGGCCAGGGGGGATTTGCCCGCGGCGACCGAGTCCGCGCAAGCCCGCCTCGATCCCCCTTTTTCAGAGGGGGGAACGGGAAGCGGAAAGAGCGCTGCCCTACGGCTTCTCAATTGACTCCCGGAAACCATCAACCTTTCGTTCGCTTACGTGCGGTTGAATGCCTGCGCGACAGACTTCGGAGCCATTCTTATAGCGGATGACGGGACGCACGTCACCCTATCCGCCGGATGTCTTCCACGGGCGTATTGCCGGAGCCGCTGCCGCCCTCGCGAATCAGAACCCCGTCTTCGAACAACGCGGCGCTGAACTGCCGCGGGTCGTCGATGCGACGCAACGATTGAAAGGCGCTCTCCGCCTCGGCGTAACGCCGGCTCAGGTAGCGCAGCCACTGCTTCATGCGCCCGGCGCAATGTCGCGGCTCGATGCGCTCGGCCACCAGCTTCCAGAATCGCAAGAGCAACGAGCGCAGCTCGTGCCACGCCATTCCAGGATGGCCGGGTCGGACAATTTTCATGGCCAACGCCGGATCGCTCACCATACCGCGGCCGATCATGATGTCCTCGCAACCGGAGACCTCGCGGCAGCGCGCCGCGTCGGCGGCACTCCAGATCTCGCCGTTGGCAAACACCGGGATCGTCAACGCCGCACGGATGACGGCGATGCGCTCCCAGTAGGCAGGCGGTCGATAGCCGTCGGCCTTGGTCCGCGCGTGGACCACGACCTCGCTGGCGCCGTTGCCGGCGATCGCCTGCGCACAATCGAGGGCGCGGAGATCGTCATTGAAGCCAAGACGCATCTTTGCGGAGACCGGCATATGCGCCGGAACGGCGCGACGCACCGCACCCACCAGCGTTCCGATCAGTTCCGGTTCGTCGAGCAACACCGCGCCGCCGCGGTGGCGGTTGACCGTCGCCGCCGGACATCCGAAGTTCAGGTCGATCCCCGCCGGCTCGAGTGCCGCCAGCTTGGCGGCATTTTCAGCCAGACAGACGGGATCGGACCCCATCAGCTGGGGGCGCACCGGAACACCCGCGGGTGTGCGGCTGCCGTGCTTGAGCTCCGGCACGATGCGCAGGAAGTACCGGTCGGGTAACAGCGTGCCGGAGACGCGAATGAACTCGGACACGCAACGGTCGATGCCGCCGCAGCGGGTCAGGACATCGCGCAGCGTCGAGTCGAGCAGGCCTTCCATCGGTGCAAGCAAGATCGTCATCGTGTGCAGCAGCCCAATGTCGTCCGCCGCGCGCCATTCCGCAAGCCTCGTGCCGAGAAGAAGTAGGGTCCGCTGTGCGGACCATGGTGCCTGGACGCTGCGTCCGCGAGAAATGGTCCGCACAGCGGACCCTACAGTGGCATCGCCGACCGAGTTCTAGGTTCAAGGCGGACATTGACGGGCCAAACACTTAGATTGTAGGTGCGTTCCCGTGAAGCGGGCGAAGGATCGAGCGGCGACTGGGCGCGGGGCACCAACACGCGCGCAGCGACGAGAGAGTCCGTCGTCATCGAGTTGGTCGGCCTGGCTGCCCTTGCTTCTCGTCGCCGTCACGCTGATCGCCTATCAACCGGCTTGGAACGCCGGATTCATCTGGGACGACGACGACTACGTCACGCAGAACGCCACGCTGCACGACCTGAACGGCCTGCGCCGCATCTGGTTCGAGGTCGGCGCGGTGCCGCAGTACTACCCGATGGTCCACACCGTGTTCTGGGTAGAGCAACACCTGTGGGGCTATTGGGCGCCCGGCTACCACATGGTGAACCTGCTGCTGCACGCGCTGGCGGCGATCCTGTTGGCGCGGGCGCTGTTGCACCTGATGGTCCCCGGCGCATGGCTGGCGGCGTTCATCTTCGCGCTTCACCCGGTCGGGGTGGAATCGGCGGCCTGGATCACAGAGCTGAAAAACGTCCTGTCGACGGTGTTCTACCTCGCCGCGGCTCTGACGTACTGGCGTTTCGAGGCGGCGCGGGACGACGGCGCAAACGCTTGGCGCGCGTATGCCGGCGCACTCGCGCTGTTCCTCGCCGCCTTGCTCAGCAAGACGGTCGCCACCTCGTTACCGGCGGCGCTGCTGCTGATCCGTTGGTGGCGCAGAGGTGAGTTGCGCGTCAGCGACATCGTGCCGTTGCTACCGTTCTTCCTCGTCGGCGCGGCGCTGAGCGCACAGACGGCATGGATCGAGCAAAACCTCGGCGCTCACGGCGCGCAGTGGTCGCTCACCTTCGCCGAACGCTGCCTGGTCGCCGGTCGCGCGCTTTGGTTCTACGCCGCCAAACTCCTGTGGCCGGCGAACCTCGTCTTCATCTATCCGCGCTGGACCATCGACGCCGCCGTGTGGTGGCAGTGGCTGTACCCGATGGCGGCGTTCGGAACGGTGCTGGGGTTGTGGCTCGCTCGAGCGCGCATTGGCCGCGGTCCCCTCGCGGCGGTCTTGTTCTTCGCCGGCACGCTGACGCCGGCGCTCGGCTTCGTCAATGTCTACCCGATGCGCTACTCGTTCGTGGCGGATCACTTTCAGTACCTCGCCTGCATCGGCTTGATCGCCCTTGCCGCCGCCGTCGCCAGCAATCGACTCGAGAAGTGGGAGAGAGACGCAACGCGGCGGGCGGCGATCTACGCCGTGCCGCTCGTGATCCTGGCCCTGCTGACCTGGCGTCAAACGCACCTCTACCGCGACCTGGAAACGCTCTGGCGCGAAACCGTCGCGCGGAATCCGGAATCCTCGATGGCGCACAACAACCTCGGCAACATCCTCTTGCGTCGAAACGATATCGACGAAGCGATGGTGCACTTGCGCCAGGCGGTGGTTTTGCAGCCCGACAATCCCGAGGCGCGCGACAGCCTCGGCACGGCACTGTTGCAGCGCGGCGAGGTCGACGAGGCGATGCAGCACTTCCGCGCCAGCGTCGAGCTCGACTCCAACCGCGCCGAGGCCCACTACAACCTCGGCACCGCCTTCCTGCAGAAGTCACAGATGGACGAAGCGATGGCGGAGTTCGAGCGAGCCCTCGCGCTAAAGAACGAAGCCATGACCCACAACAACATCGCGTTCATTCTCGTCGGCCGCGGTCAGATCGACGCCGCCGCGGAGCATTATCGGGAAGCGGTCAGGATTCGTCCTGATCTTGCCGAAGCTAGGGTCGGACTCGGCCTCGTGCTCTTCCGCCAGGGCCAGACCGAGGACGCCATCGCGGCGTTCGAGGCGGCGATCCGCCTTCGCCCCGACCTCGTCCAGGCGTACGACAACCTGCGCGTCGTGGCCTGGACGCTGGCAACGCATCCGGACGCGTCGATCCGCAACGGCGCCCGCGCCGTGCAACTGGCGGAAGAGTTGAATCGCGTCACCGGCGGAACCAACTCAGGCGTCACGCGCACGCTGGCGGCAGCCTACGCCGAGGCCGGCAGATATGCAGACGCCGTGGCGGCCACCGAGCGGGCGATCCAGCTGGCGACCGCGGAGGGCAACAACGCTCTGGTAGGCGCATTGCAGATCGAGCTCAGCTCGTACCGCGCCCAACGTCCGTTGCGCGAGGTCGCGGGTTGATCGTGTCCTGGAGTGGGAAAGGAACAGAAAACCGATCCATCGATCCGTTCTAAATTTTCGGTTTTCTGCCTTCTGTTCGGCTGAGTGGGCGGCGCTATCTGTCGGGTCAGGTCGTCGAACCGAATCCGCCCGACCCCCGGCCGGTTTCGCCGAGATCGCTTGTCTCGCAGAGCTCGGCGCGGGTCACGGGGGCGACGACCATCTGAGCGATGCGATCGCCGCGTTGCACGCGGAAGGGTTGCTCGCCGTGGTTGACGAGGATGACCTTGATCTCGCCGCGATAGTCGGAATCGATCGTGCCGGGCGAGTTGAGCAGCGTGACACCGTGCTTCAACGCCAGACCGCTGCGCGGCCGTATCTGCGCTTCGTATCCTTCGGGGAGCTCGATGACGATGCCGGACGAAATCAGCGCGCGTCCTCCGACTGCTACTTCAACCGGCTCGTCGATGTCGGCGAACAAGTCCATGCCGGCGGCACCGGCGGTCATGTAGCGCGGCAGGGGCAACGGGTCGGGGGCGATCCGGACTCGCTTAACGGCGATGACCACTCGCTCCATCGAGATCAGTCGTCGAGGATGTCCTCGCCGACGACGTGGCCCTTGAGATCGCCGAGCAGCGTCATGGCGTAATCTTCGCGGCGCAGCAGTCGCGCGGCGAGCGCGACGATGTCGTCATTGGTGACGGCGTCGATGTTTGCCGCGACCGCGTCCGGGGTCATGTCGGCGTGCAGGTAGATCTCGTTGCGGGCGATGCGATTCATGCGGCTGTCGGTGGTTTCGAGACCGAGAAGCAGGTTGCCTTTGAGCTGATTCTTGACGCGCGTCAGCTCGGCCGAGCGCAGACCCTCGCGACGCAGGCTGACGAGCTCGTCGCGAATCAGGCTGACGACTTCGGCGACCCACTGCGGGCTGGTGCCGGCATAGATGCCGAGATAGCCGCCGTCGGCGTAGGCAGACAGAAACGAATAGACCGAATAGGCGCGGCCGCGTTTTTCGCGCACCTCCTGGAACAGACGCGAGCTCATACCGCCGCCGAGCGCGGTATTCATCAGGTATGCGGCGAAGCGCTGCGGATCGGTCTGGCTGATACCCGGCGCGCCGAAGCACAGATGCACCTGCTCCAGCGGCTTCTCGATGATGTGAAAGCCGCGATGCGCCTTGGGGGCGTGACCGTTGAGCGGCGCGGTGGTTCCCTTCAAGTCGCCGAACGCCTGATGCGCCCAGTCGACAATATGCTGGTGCTCGATCTTGCCGGCGGCGGCGATCAGCAGCCGGTTCGGGCGATAGCGCTGAGCAATGAAGTCGAGGAAGTCGCGCTGCTTGAAGGCTTCGACAGTTTCCAAGCGGCCGCAGACGGGAAAGCTCAGAGGGTGCTCGCGCCAGTACTGCAGGCTGAAGAGGTCGTGAACGTAGTCGTCGGGATCGTCCTCGTTCTGCAGGATTTCCTGGACGACGACCGAGCGCTCGCGTTCGATTTCGTCCGGGTCGAAGCGCGAGTTCAGAAGGATGTCACTGAGGATATCCTGCGCCAGCGGCAGATGTTCGGCGAGGACCTTGGCGTAGTAGCAGGTGCACTCCTTGCCGGTGAAGGCGTTGAAGTGACCGCCGACGCCTTCGAACTCCTCGGCGATCTGCGCCGCGGTACGACGCTCGGTACCTTTGAAGAACAGGTGCTCGAGGTAGTGGGAGATGCCGGCCTGTTCGCGGCTTTCGTAGCGCGAGCCGTTTTCGACCCAGATGCCGAGGCTCACCGAGCCGACGTCGGGCATCGGCTCGGTGACTACGCGGGCGCCGTTGTCGAAGATCGAGCGGTTAACCATTCAGTCCCGCCCGCGCCGATGTAAAAGCGTATCCAACAATCGGTAAACGTCTCGGCGCGCGCAAAGTTCCCATCCGCTGTCGGGTAACATCTACAGCGCGCCTGTGCACGTCGGCGGAATTACGCTTCCTCACCGAGCTCGGCCAAAGCCTCTTTGCGGCTCAAGCGAATCTTACCCTGCTTGTCCACTTCGAGGACTTTCACCTTCACCTGGTCGCCTTCCTTCAACACGTCGGTGACCTTCTGCACGCGGCCGGGGCCGATCTGAGAGATGTGCAGCAGGCCGTCGGTGCCGGGGAGGATTTCGACGAAGGCGCCGAAGTCGACGATCTTGCGGACGGTGCCGTGGTAGATCTTGCCGACGACCGCGTCGGCGGTGATCCCTTCGACCAGGTCGACGGCGCGTTGCATCGCGGCGCCGTCGCTCGAAGCGATCAGCACCGTACCGTCGTCCTCGACGTCGATCTTCACGCCGGTCTCCTCGATGATGCCGCGGATGACCTTGCCGCCGGGGCCGATGACGTCGCGGATCTTATCGACCGGAATCTTGAGGGTCGTGATACGCGGCGCGTGCATGGACATCTCGGCGCGCGGTGTCTCGATCGTGCCGCTCATCTCTTTCAGGATGTGCAGCCGCCCTTCGCGCGCCTGGGCCAGAGCCTTCTCCATGATGGCGCGGTCGACGCGCTTCACCTTGATGTCCATCTGCAGCCCGGTGATGCCCTGGGCCGTACCGGCGACCTTGAAGTCCATGTCGCCGAGATGATCCTCATCGCCGAGGATGTCGGAGAGAATGCGCACTTCCTCGCCCTCTTCGATGAGGCCCATGGCGATACCGGCGACCGGCGCCTTGATCGGCACGCCGGCGTCCATCAACGCCAAGGTGGCGCCGCAGACCGTGGCCATCGACGACGAGCCGTTCGACTCGAGGACTTCGGAGACGATGCGAACGGTATACGGGAAGCCCTCGATGTCGGGCAGGACGGCGCGGATCGAGCGTTCGGCGAGGGCGCCGTGGCCGATCTCGCGACGGCCGGGGTTGCGCAGGAACTTGGTCTCGCCGGTGCTGAACGGCGGGAAATTGTAGTGCAGCATGAACTTCTTGTAGTGCTCGCCGATCAGGGCATCGATCTTCTGCTCGTCCGACGACGTACCCAGCGTGGCGACTACGAGGGCCTGGGTCTCACCGCGGGTGAAGACGGCCGACCCGTGGGTGCGCGGCAGTACGCCGACGTCGGACGTGATCGGTCGGATGTCGGCGAGGCCGCGCCCGTCGACACGGCGGCTCTCCTTCACGATCGCCTCGCGCATGACGCGACCGGTGACGTGCTCGTACATGTCCTTGATCTCTTGCTCTTCGTCGGGCGTCTGCGGCGCGAGCTTTGCGATGACGCGGGTGCGCGCTTCCTTGAGGGCAGCGGAGCGCTCGTGTTTGGCGCGAACTTCGAAGGCCTTGGCGATTTCGCCGCGCGCTTCCTTTTCGACGCGCGCCAGCTTGGCGTCGTCGTGCGCCTCGGGCGTGACGACGCGCTTCGGCTTGCCGAGCGCCTGGCGCAGCTCATCTTGCATGTCGAGCAGCGGCTTCATTGCCTCGTGGGCGCCGAACAGGGCTTCGAGCACGACCTCCTCGGAGACGACGCGGGCGCCGCCTTCGACCATGACCAGACCGTCGCGGCTGCCGGCGACAACGAGCTCGAGATCGCTTTCGTTCAGTTGTTCGTAGGTTGGATTGACGACCAGCTTGCCGCCGACGCGCCCCATGCGGACGGCCGCGATAGGCCCGAGGAAGGGGATGTCGGAGACGTGCAGCGCCGTCGACGCACCCGTGAGGGCGATGACGTCGGGGTCGTTGATCTTGTCGTGCGACAGCACCGTGGCGATCAGTTGGGTTTCGCACAGGAAGCCGTCAGCGAACAGCGGCCGGATGGGGCGATCCATCAATCGGGACGTGAGGACTTCCTTTTCAGGCGGCCGGCCTTCACGCTTGAAGAAGCCACCGGGAATCTTGCCGGCGGCATAGGTGCGTTCCTGGTAGTCGCAGGTGAGGGGGAAAAAATCCTGACCGGCGCGCTGGTCGTGGGCCGACACAGCGGTGACCAGAACAACGCTTTCGCCGTAGGTGATCAGGGCTGCGCCGCTGGCCTGCTTGGCTAATTTGCCGACTTCGACGGACAGCGGGCGTCCGTGGAACTCAAGCTCGATTTTCTTGTACATCTATCTACCTCCCGGACCCGCACGGCATCGAGGCCGCGGGTCCATTCACGGGAGGGAAAGACGCTCACCCCGCGGTGAGCTGGTAGTGTGCCTTTACTTACGAATACCGAGGCGATCGATCAGAGTCTTGTAGCGATCGAAGTCGCTACGCTTCAGGTAGTCGAGCAGGCGACGCCGCTGCGACACGAGCTTGAGCAGCCCGCGGCGCGAGTGGTGGTCCTTCTGATGAACCTTGAAGTGATCGGTCAGGTATCCGATTCGCTCGCTAAGGAGCGCTACTTGCACCTCGGAAGATCCGGTGTCCTTTGCGTGACGCCGATTCTGTCCGATTAGCTCCTGCGTCTTTTGTGGAGCTAAACCCATCTTTCCTCCGTTCTTAGTTAACCGCAGTGGATACCATGCGAGTATCTGGTGTTCAAGGGCGTTGTCGATGATTCGTGGCCGTCGCCCTCCGCCTTGGGACGAAGCACATCTTCTCCTAGGGGCCGGGCTTGTCCCTGCCCAGCCTCGTGGCTGCAAGTCGTTTCGCGAGCAGGGCGACCCACAAGGGTCGCCCCTACGCCCCAAGCCGTTTCTCGACTTTGAGATCAAAATACAGCGTCCCGCCGCGGAAGATGAAGCACAGCTTCTTCTCCCATAAGCGCGGACTGAGGTGGAAAAGCAGCCGGCCCGTCAGCCCGAGGATACCGCCGCTGAACGAAAGGTGGCGGCGCTCGACCACCAGGCGGCAGCCGCCGTAGCGGCCGATCCAGCTCGAGGCGAAGTGATCCATCGAGAAATAAGACAAGTGATGCCGGTGCGTCGGGTCGCGCCACGAGTCCCACGAGGTGAAGTGCGGCGTGACAATGCTGATCCTGGCGCCGTCGCGGCAGACGCGGCTGATCTCGGTCAACAGCGCCAGAACGTCGCCGACGTGTTCGATCACATTATCGAGGTGAGCCGCGTCGACGCAGTTGTCGCGAAACGGCAGGCGGCGATCGAAGTCGCACAACAGCCCGGCTGCCGCGCAGGGAAACCGGTCGACCCCGAGAAACCCTTCCCTGGGCTTGTCACCGCATCCAAGGTTCAGACGCATGAGCGGCACTTCGAGGGCCGGCCGTCGCCGGTGCAAGCATCGAAGCACATGAGCCGGCTCACGGCCGCAACGCCACGCCTGCGGCCTCGACGACGTCGGTGACGTCCTGCTCCGTCAAATGAGCGGAAAGCGGCAGAGAGACGGTTGTTTTGGAGACGTAGGCGGCATCCGGAAAGTCGGCGGCCTCGTAGCCGAGCTTGCGCCGATAGTAGTCGTGAAGATGGATGGCGATGAAGTGTACGCCGGTACCGATGTTCGCTTCGTGCAGGCGGCGCCGAAAGTCGTCGCGCGTGATACCGCTGCGGTCGGGGTCGACGAGGACGGTGTAGAGGTGGCGGGCGTGAGTCGTGTCGTCTTCAGCCGCCGCCGGCAGGGTAATCGGCAGATGCGCAAGCTCGCGGTCGTAGCGCGCCCAGACCGCCTCGCGGCGTCGAAGGTTCGCCTCGACGCGTTCGAGCTGGTGCAGTCCGATCGAGGCTTGGATGTCGGTCATATTGTACTTGTAACCGGGCGACACGACTTCGTAGCTCGGCGCGCCCTCGGCCTCGAAGCGGCTCCAGGCATCGTGGCTGATGCCGTGCAGCTTGTTGACCTTGAGCCCGGCGGCGGCGTCCGCGCCGGTCAAGGTCACCATGCCGCCCTCACCGGTGGTCAGGTTCTTGGTGGCGTAGAAGCTGAAACAAGTGAACGGGCTGATGCTGCCGACCTTGCGGCCGTGATAGCGCGCTTCGATGGCGTGCGCCGCGTCTTCGATCACCACCAGGCGGTGCTCCGCCGCGAGCGCGCCGATCGCATCCATGTCGCAGGGTCGCCCGGCGAAGTGGACGGGCATGATCGCGCGGATGTCGGCGTCGGTGGCGCGATGTCGCGGGCGGCCCGTCTTCGGATCGCGCACGCACTCGCGCTCGAGGAACTGCCGCAAGCGCTCGGGCGAAAGGTTCATCGTGCCGCGATCGATATCGAGCAGAAAGGGTCGGGCGCCGGCGTGCAGGATGACGTTGACGGTCGACGGGAACGTCAGCGTCGACGTGATCACTCCGGTTCCCGGCCCGGCGCCGACCTCGAGCAAGCACAGGTGCATGCCGGCGGTACACGAGCTGACGGCAACGGCGGTGGGAACTTCACAGTACGCCGCGAAGCGGCGCTCGAACTCGGCCGCTTTCGGACCGGTGCCGATCCAACCCGAGCGCAGCGTGTCGACGACTTCATCGATCTCGGCTTGCTCGATCCTAGGCTGCCCGAAGACGAGGTAGTTATCGCGCTTCTTCATGTTGCGATGCCCGAAACCAACCGGGCTTGGGGTGAATCATTTCACCGCCTCCAATAACACGTAAAACTGCGACGCCGGAAACATGAAGGCGAAATGCCGCTCATAGGCGCGCGGGAACCAGTTGGCCACAAAGCCGATGCCGAGCGCATACGACAGATCGTCGAAGAAAAGCTCGCGGCGGACGACGCGGAAGTCGGCATCGTAGATGTCGGGCTGGCCATCGAAGTAGTCGAAAGAGCCGAGGGTAAAGAAGTGACAGTGTTCGAAGTGGCGGTAAGCTTCTACCCACGAAAAGTGCGGACAAACGATGAACGCCTGGCCGCCGGGTTTGAGGACGCGATAGATCTCCTCCATGACGCGCGCCGTCGGCGGCAGGTGCTCGAGGACGTGCGAGCAGTGCACCAGGTCGAAGGAGTTATCGGGGATCGGCCAGGGAAACTCGAGCAGGTCGTGGTCGATGTCGAGCTGCAGGTCGGCGGCGACGGCGCGGCGGCGGCGACGATCGATGCCGACCGCGCCGGGCAGCTTGCGGCGGCCGCAGCCAACGTCGAGAATCCGCTGCCCCTGGCGGTGTTGCAGCCAGGCATCGCGGCGACGATAGATGTTGGGAAACAATCGCATCGAGACTCGATCAGACGGGATGTAACTTGGGCTTGGTGATCCTACACACGGAACGTTCCACCGGTTGGGGTGGACAGGAGATGCGCACGGTGAGCGAGGCGCGCGGCATCGCCGCCGCTGGGCACCGTGTGATCATCCTCGCCTCTCCGGAGGCGGCGATCCTGGCGCGCGCCGCTGAGGCCGGTCTCGAAGCGCGCGCGCTGCGCATGCGCAACGCCTTCGACCCGGTAGCGATCGCCCATCTGCTTGCGACCATCCGCCGCGAGCGCGTCGACATCGTCAACACGCATAGCTCGATCGACAGCTGGCTGGGAGCGTTCGCCGCCAAGCTTGCGGGCGCTAAGCTGGTGCGCACGCGACACCTGGCGACGCCGATCTCGCGCAATCCCTTGAATTTCGTGCATCGGATGCCCGACGCGATCATTACCACGGGCGAAACTACCCGCCAACGATTGAGTGAGCACAACCGCCTGCAACCTTCCATCCTCGAGTCGATTCCGACCGGCGTCGATTGCGATGAATTCCGACCCCGTCCGCGCAGCGCCGACCTGCGCGCCCAACTCGGTCTGCCGATCGAAGCGACGATCCTGACCAAGGTCGCCGTGCTGCGACGATTGAAGCGTCACGACGTACTCGTCGACGCCGCCGCGCTGCTCAAGGATCGTCCGGAGTTGTTTTTCGTGCTCGTCGGCGACGGATCGCAGCGCCAGTCGATTGAAGAGATGATCCGCGCCATCGGCATGGAGTCGCGCTTCAAGCTCTTCGGCCACCTCGACGATATCCGCCCGGTGCTCGCCGCAACCGATATCCTGGTTTCGTCATCCGACACCGAAGGCGTGCCGCAGTCGGCGGCGCAGGCGATGGCGATGGAGGTGCCGGTGGTTCACACGGCGGTCGGCAGCGTCGGTGAGCTCATCGACGACGGCGTTACCGGCCTGCTGGTGCCGCCGGGAGATCCGGCCGCTCTCGCCGGCGCCATCGTGCGGTTCGTCGATGCTCCGGCCTTGGCGCGCGAATGCGCCCGACGCGGCCGTGAGCACGTCAGGCGCAACCACTCGCGCGAGAAGATGATCGAGCGCGTACTGCGCGTCTACCAGCGCCTGGTTCCCGGCGCCGTCTAAATCGTCCGCTCAGCTCTTCGACGCGGAGTATTCGAGCTCCTCGTCGATCACTTCCTTGAACTTCTCGAACGGCTGGGCGCCGTCGAGCATGCGGCCGTTGATGAAGAAGGCCGGCGTTCCCTGCACGCCGGCTTTCTCACCGGCGCTGACGTCCTCGTTGATCTGGGCTTCAAAGCGCTCGCTGGCAATGCACTCGTCGAATTTCTTCTCGTCGAGCCCCGTATCCTTGGCGATCGTCTTGAGGTTGGTGACCGACAGATCCGTCGCGGCCATCACCTTGTCATGGTACTCCCAGAACTTGTTCTGATCGGCGGCGCAGTGCGCCGCTTCGGACGCCGGTCTGGCGTTCTTGTGGAAGGGGAGCGGATAGTCGCGATAGGCGAGGCGCACCTTGTCGCCGTAGGCTTTGAGAACCTCCTTCACCGTCGGCTCGGCACGCTTACAGAACGGGCACTCGTAGTCGGAGAACTCGATGATGGTGATCGGCGCGTTGGCCTTGCCGAGCGGCGGGCGACTGCCGAGGCCGACCTCGACGGTCTTCGGACGCATCAGAATTTTCGTCGGATACTTTTTCTTCAGCTCGGCGATGTAGGCCTGGGCGCGCTCCGCCGACTTCTGCTGCATCAGGTATTGGACGATACGGTCCTTCACCTGGTCGAGCGTTTGCCCGCCCATCTGCGCCTTGTTGTCGTCGTAGACCTTCTGGATCTCGGCGTCGGTCGGCTGGGCGATCTTGCCGACGATCTCGGCCTGCTGGAGCTGCTCGATCGTCTTGCCGGTGGCGGCCGCTTCCTGGTCGATCAGGGTCTGGGCGACGAGCTGATCGATACCGCCGCGGATGATTTCGAAGCGCTTCGCGTCGAGCTCGTCGAGCTCGGGCTTCACTTCCTTCTCCACCTCTTCGCGCGTGATCGTCTTGTTACCGACCGTCGCGACCGGTTCCGCGCTGACCGACAACGGCAGCAGAGCGAGAGGCAGCGCGATACAAAGGGTTCTGAGCATGCGATCTCCTTCCGAAAGGTCCGTAAGCTACGGGGACTCTCGCGAGAGGTCAAACCGGGTGGGTGAAGGCGGGCGGAAAAGTCGGCGAGGGGCAGGTCAGTGCGCGAACTCGCGCACGAGCGAGCGGGCGCGATGCTGACACCAGTCGGTAATCGTTTCGTCGGCCTGCCAGGCCTCGAGGAGACGCAACAGGTTGTCGCGTTCGGCCGGTCGCGACTCGGTGCGCAGCAGGCATTCGACGACGCGCAGCGTATAGGTGACATCGAGCTGCGATGCACTCGACGATCCGCCGCTGTCCGTTCGGAAACGCATACCCGCCACCCTAGCAATGGACGGCGTCGTCTTGGAAGCGCGTTTTTGTGTTCACCGTACTTTTACGCAGCAGGGTGCTGCGGCCGGCCGGCGAGGAAATGCTTGCGGATCAGATCGGCGGCCGAGCCCACCTGCATCTTGCGAAAAACCTCGCGCCGGTAGCCCTCGACAGTGCGCACGCTGAGGTGCAGCGATTCCGCAATCTGCTTGGAGGAACAGCCGGTTAGGAGCTGATCGTGGACGTCGCGCTCGCGCGGTGTAAGCAGCGCCAGGCGCTGCTCGACGGCGGCACCCTTGGCGGCCGCATCGCGGCCGCGCTGGTCGATGTCCATGGCCTCGCGTATCCGTTCGATCAGCTTTCGCGGTGATACCGGTTTCTCGAGAAAATCGATTGCCCCGCCGCGAAACGCGCGCGCCGCCGTGGGTACGTCGCCGTAGGCGGTAATGACGATGATCGGCAATATGAAGCCCTTCTCGCGCAGCTCGCCGATCAGATCGACTCCGCTTGCCTCGCCAAGACGTACGTCCAGCACCAGGCATCCAGGATTATCGGCGGTGCAGGCGCGCATGAAATCGGCGCCGCCGGCGAAGGACTTGACCGGAAGTCCGGCCGATTTGCCCAAAGACTCCAGGGATCTGCGTACTCCCTCATCATCATCGACGACGAAGACCGTCGGTTCGTGTTGCATTCACTGATCTCCCTTGCGGATTGGTAGCTCAAAGATGGCGACAGCGCCTCGAGGGCCGTCGACGCGGTTTTCCAGCCATAATCGACCGTGGTGAGCTTCTACAATGGACCGACTTATCGCAAGCCCCAGGCCCAGGCCGTGAGACTTCGTCGTGAAGAACGGTTCGAAGACGCGGCGCATGTCGTCTTCGCCGACACCTTCGCCGCTGTCGACCACGGCGATCTCGGCGGTATCGCGCGGCGTCGCGCGCACCTCGACGCGAACCTCGCGCAGCCCGTCGCGCGCCGCCATCGAGTCGATGGCGTTGCGCACGAGATTGACGATCACCTGCTCGATCTGGATGCGGTTGCCCGTGATCGGCAACATCTCCGTTTTCGTGTCGACCACCAGTGCGACGTTGTGCTCGCGCGCTTCCGCCTGCAGCAGATCGGCGACGTCGCGCGCCAGGTCGCAGAGGTCGCCCTGCTCGAGCTGCGGCTCGCGCTTCTCCAAGAACGCGCGCAGGTGGTGGACGATCGATCCGGCGCGCAACGCTTCGCTGGTGGCGTGATCGAGCAACCCGCGTAGCGTACGATCGTCGATCTCCCCCGCGTCGATGTAGGTCGAGCACGCTTCGATGTTGTTGGCGATCGCGGTGAGCGGCTGGTTGAGCTCGTGCGCCAGACTGCCCATCATCTGTCCGACGGTCTGCACGCGCAGAGTGTGAGCCAGCTCTTCGCGGTGCTGCTGCATCTGCTCCTCGGCACGCTGGCGCTCGGCGATCTCGCGTCGCAACGCCTCGTTGAGGTCCGACAGCTCGGTCGTACGCTCGGTCACTCGACACTCGAGCTCGCTGCGCGCGTCTTCCAGTTCCTTCTCGATGCGCGCCCGTTCGGCAATTTCGCGCAGCAGCTGATCGTTCGCCGCGACCAGATTCGCGGTGCGCTCGCGTACCTTACTCTCCAATCCCCGTTGAGCCCGCCGCAACTCGGCGCGCTGGTGCAAGTCGCGCAACCGGAACTGCTCCATGCGCTCGATCACCGACCGGCGCCCGAGCCGGACGACCGCCGCTACCGACGGTGTCGCCACCAGAAACGCCGACATGTACGCGTCGGGCCATTGCAGCTGATGAAAGATGGTGATCCCGAACCACACGAACAGACCGCCGACGGTCAGCAGAATGGACCATGGCAACGACAGCGACAGGCTGCCCGCCGTGATCAGCGTCATGCCGACCAGACCGCCTTCCTGGCCGCCGCCGAACACCGTCCAACGCCAGAGGGCGTGGCCGATGAGCATCATCATCATCACGCCTTGGACCGAATGCGCCCAGCGCTGCGGAATTGCGTCGAGGCCCCACGCGATGCGCACCGCCAGCGATATCCAGGCGCTGGCCATGGTGAGCGCGAACACGTCGAACCCGAGCTCCGGACGGCGCAACGCGATCAATCCCAGCACGGTGTAGAAAACCGCGGACCCCGCGGCGATCAGCGGCAGGCCTTCGTGCACGGCGCCGCGCAACGCCGCCGCGAACCGCACCTGCGCCAACGGTTGCGCTTCAGGATCGTCGGCGATCGACGGCGCGCCGCCGGCCAGACGCGCGTAGGCCCACACCAGCCGCGGCAGAAAACTGCGACGGGCGGCGTACCGTCCCCAGCGCACCAGGATCGGCTCGCGCAGAGTCGTATCTGTCGGGGTCGACGTCATCCGAAAACCGAGCACTCCCTACCATAATTGCGAGGATCCCCCCAGAGCAAAGATGAAACCCTCCCCGAGCTCCGTGATGCGTAAAAAGCGGCGCGCCGTGGTCTTCACACTACTTTACGCGCCCGACATAACGCCGAAAGCTGCGCCGACTAACGAAGCCTGACGAAGGAGGATCTTCATGCACAAGCACAGCACTCGCCGTGCGCTTCGTGGCCGCGGCTTCAGTCGGCGCGCGTATCTTCGGATGGGCGTACTCTCGGGCGCCTTCCTCGGTCTTTCCGTCGCCGGCTGCGCCTGGGGCGAAGGCCGCCGGCATCATTGGGGCGGTTGGCATCAAGGCACATGGAGCGACGATCCGGCCGCCGCAAGAGAGCATGCACAGAAGACGGCTCGCTGGCTGCTCCGATCCGTCGATGCAACCGACGACCAGCACGCCCGCGTCGACGACATAGTCGGAAAGCTCGTCGATGATGTTCAGCCGCTGGCCGGCAGGCATCATGCCAACCGCGAGGCCATGATCGCCGCGCTCAGCGCCGAGTCGGTCGATCGCGAAGCAATGGATCGTCTGCGCCAGAACGATCTCGAGCTTGCCGATCAGGCGTACACGCGCTTCACTGCTGCCGTCGCCGATCTCGCCGAGGTGCTGACGCGTGAACAGCGGCTCGAGCTCGTCGAGGCGGCACACCGGTTCCGCCGCTGGCACTGACCCCGCCCGCGCCTCCTTCCAACCGGGGCTTGGGGCTTGCGGCTTGGGGCCTGGCCTCCCTGCTCCTTGCGAGGCAGCTCGGACTTGGACTGAGCTCGGGCGTGGTTGTAGTTTCGTTCCGGCAAACGATGGGTGATCGCGTCTTAATGATCGAGGACGACGGCCAGCTCGCCGAGATGGTCGTCGAGTACCTCGCCACGATGGGCATCGATGTCCACGTACGACCGTCGGCGCGCGACGGCCTCGGCACGTTGTGTCGCGAAACCTTCGACGCTCTGATCCTCGATGTCATGCTGCCGGACATCGACGGCCTCGAAGTATGCCGGCGCGTCCGTGCAGAGTCGGAGATTCCGATTCTGATGCTGACGGCGCGCGGCGACGCATCCGATCGTATCGTCGGTCTCGAGATCGGCGCCGACGACTATCTGCCGAAGCCGTTCGAGCCGCGCGAGTTGCTGGCGCGGCTGCGCGCCATCCTGCGACGCGGCCGCGGCGGCGGACTGCGGCGCGCGGCGGTGATGCGTTTCGGCCGCTTGGAGATCGACCGCGACGCCCGCGCCGTCCGCCTCGACGGCGAGTCGAAGGCGTTGACCGGCTATCAATTCGATCTCTTGTGCGTCCTTGCCGACAATGCCGGCCGCGTCCTGTCGCGCGACGCGCTGATGAACAAGCTGCGCGGCGAAGACCTCGAAGCATTCGACCGCAGCATCGATGTGCACATCTCGCGCATCCGCTCCGCCATCGAGGATGATCCGAAGCATCCGCGACGCGTGCTGACGCTTCGCGGCACCGGCTACGTCTTCGCCAAGAAGCAGGACGACGATTGAGCGGAACGGCCATGCGCCGACTCTACCTGCAGATCTACATCGCCTTCGTCGCCGCCACCGTCCTCTTTGCACTTCTGGTCGCCGGCGTCTGGGTGATCACGGCGCCGTTCACGCACGAGCGGCGCATGTACGAAGGGATCGCCGCCGTGGCGCAAGGGCTGCTGCCGCCGATCGGCGCACCGCCGGCGGAAATGCAGGCGACGGTCGACAAGTTGAGCCGACAGTTGCTGTCGGACATCACCGTGCGCAACCGCGACGGCGGTCTGTTGGCCGCAGCGGGTGAGCCGTTGGCTTTGCCTGAGGGCGCGCGGCAGCGCGGTTGGGCGAAGACGGGCCGCCGCGACTGGATGTTCGTTCTGCCGTTGCCGGACGGCCGTTGGTTGATGGCGCGACACAGTTCGATGCACGGCGGCTGGGAATGGGCCGGCGTGCTCTTTCTTTTCGCCGTCGCTATCGCCGCCGGCGCCTACCCCGTGGCGCGGCGGATCACGCGGCGGCTCGAGCGCCTGCGTTCGCAGGTCGACGAGCTGGGCGCCGGCGATCTGTCGGCCCGGGTCGACGTCGACGGGCGCGACGAGGTCGCCGCCCTGGCGCGCAGCTTCAATCATGCCGCCGAGCGCATCGAGCACCTGCTCAACGCGCAACGCTCGATGCTCGCGAGTGCGTCGCACGAGCTGCGCTCGCCGCTGGCGCGATTGCGGATGGCGTTCGAGCTGCTCGGCGACGGCGACCGCCCCGACCTCAAAGGACGGGTCGAGCGCGACATCCGCGAGCTCGACGATTTGATCGATGAGTTGCTGTTGGCCAGTCGCCTCGACGCAATCGACCGACTCGAGCGCAGCGAGTCGATCGACCTCCTCGGGCTGGTCGCCGAGGAAGCCGCACGCTACGGCATCGAAGTCACCGGCCGACCGGCCCAGGTGAGCGGCGACGCGCGCATGCTGCGGCGGCTCGTGCGCAACTTGTTCGAGAACGCGCGTCGCTACGGCGGCGCCGAGGTCGAGGCTGAGGTCGCCGAGGAAAGCGCCGGCGGCGCCCGCCTGCGTGTTCTCGATCGCGGCCCGGGAGTGCCTGGCGACGAACGCGAACGTATCTTCGAGCCGTTTTATCGGCCCGCGGGCAGTCGCGAAGACGGCGCCGGCGTCGGCCTCGGGTTGGCACTGGTGCGGCAGATCGCCCGCCACCACGGCGGCGACGTGCATTGTCTGCCGCGCGACGGCGGCGGGACCTGCTTCGAGGTTGCGCTCCCGGTGCAGGGTGATCGGTCATCGGTGATCGGTGATCGGTGATCGGTAGCAGAACCCAGGAAGTCTGGACTCGCACAACCGATCACCGTTCACCCAGCACTCACCTGCCATGCGCTCTGCGCGGGCGCGTTATTGCGTTGCAAGTTGAGGGATTCGAATACAAACTTACGAGTGAGGCGTTGAGCACCCCGGACTCGAGCGCGTCGACTTTGACATACGCGAGCATCGCGCACGGAGAGGCTACTCTCACCGAAGCGCGTGCGTGCTGCGGAGGTTGGACGCCGTGAGTCGACAGCTGTCGATCATTGCGTCGCGTTGAAAGTGAGGTTGCGCGATGGCACGAGTTACAGCGAGTTGGGCGAGCGAAGAGAACACGCAGCATCTGGTTCTCGTCGGCGGCGGTCACGCTCACATCCACGTTCTCAAATCGTTCGCGATGAAGCCGGAAAAGGGTGCGCGGCTGACCCTGATCTCGCCGGAAACCTACGCGACCTACTCGGGCATGGTACCCGGAGTGCTGTCGGGGCAGTACAAGGCCGCCGAGGCGCAGATCGACCTGCGCTCGTTGGCGGCGCGCGCCGGGGCGGCGTTCGTGCGTGATCGTGTCGTTCGCATCGCCGCGCAATCGCACCTGCTTCAACTGAAAGAGCGGCCGCCGATCTCATACGACATCTTGTCGTTGGACATCGGTTCGGCGCCCCGCGGACAGGAGCGCATCCAGCCGGGTGCTCGCATCGCCGTCGTCAAACCGATCGAGGAAGCAGTCCGCAGCATCGAGCGCGCGTTTTCCGGAACGCCGCCCGCCGCGGGCCGGCGTGTGGTCGTCGTCGGCGCCGGCGCCGGCGGCGTCGAGATCGCATTCGCCCTGGCGGCGCGGCTGCGAAAAGAGGGCAAGGGCAGCGTCGTCGTCTGCGATGTCGATCCGGCGCCGGTGCGCGATCGCGGACCGCGCACTTCGCAGATCGTCGAAGCGACGCTGAAGCGCAACGGCATCGAGTTCATCGGCGGCGTGGAAGTGGCCGCGGTCGACGCCGGCGGCGTCCGGCTCACCGACGGCCGCGTGCTCGAGGCCGATCTGGTGGTCTGGACGACCGGAGCGCGAGGGCCAGCACTCTTCTCCGCCTCGCATCTGCCGATCGACGATCGCGGCTGTCTGCGCGTCGGCGACGATCTGCGCAACCTGCAATATCCGGAGATCCTCGCCGCCGGCGACTGCGCCAGTTTGGTCTCGCACCCCAATCTCCCCAAAGCCGGCGTCTACGCCGTGCGCCAGGGGCCGGTACTCACCGCCAATCTGCGCGCCACCATCCGCGGCGCGAAGCGCATGCGCGTCTACAAGCCGCAGAAACAGGCCTTGTCGCTGCTCAATACCGGCGACGGGCGCGCCATCCTCAGTTACGGCCAGGTCGCGCTCTACCACGGCCTCGCGTGGCACCTGAAGGATTTCATCGATCGCCGGTTCATGCAGAAGTACGAGCGGCCGGCGCTGGACACGAAGATGAAGGACGAGCCGATGATCTGCGGCGGTTGCGCCGCCAAAGTCGGCTCCGACGTTCTCGAGCGGGTTCTCTCGCAACTCGAAATCGCGCCGAATGAAAGCGTGATCGTCGGCCTCGACGACGGCGACGACGCGGCGGTGTTCGCGCAACCGCCGGGCACGCTGGCGGTGGCGACGATCGACGCGTTCCCGCCGTTCACCGACGACTACTACGTCGTCGGGCAGGTGGCGGCGAACAACGCCGCGAGCGATCTCTACGCCATGGGGGCGGAGGGTTCGGCGGCGATCGCGCTGGTGAGCTTGCCGCACCGCAGCGACCGCGATGACGAGGATCGGCTGATACAGTTTCTGCGCGGCGCCATCGCGCAGCTCGACAAGCTCGGGATCCCGTTGGTCGGCGGGCACACGGTCGCCGGCGAGCAGGTGATTCTCGGCTTCTCGATGCACGGCTGGGTGAAGCCCGACGGCATGTTGCGCAAAGAGGGCGCGCGGCCGGGCGACCGCATCGTTCTCAGCAAGCCGCTTGGAACCGGTGTCATCCTCGCCGCCGCGCGCGCCGGCGTCGCACCGGCGGAATGGGTGGAGGGAACCTACGCCTGGATGTTGCACAGCAACGGCCCGGCGATGCGCCTGCTGCGCGATCATCAGGTGCACGCGTGCACCGACGTCACCGGTTTCGGACTCGGCGGACATCTCACCGAGTTGTTGAGGGCCAGCGAAGTCGGCGCGCGTCTTTACGGTTCGCAGATTCCGGCGTTGCGCGGCGTGCGCGAGCTGCTCGACGCCAACTGGCGCAGCTCCTTCCACGCCGGCAACGAGCGCGCCCTACGCCGCGCCCATCGCGCCAATTCCGAATCGCCGGCGTTTCCCCTGTGCTTCGATCCGCAGACATCGGGCGGGTTGCTGGCCGCCGTGCCGCCCGAAGCGCTCGACGACCTGCGCGCCGCCGCCAACGATGTCGGCGAAACGTTCTACGTCATCGGCGAGTTCATCCAGGGCGCGCCGCAGTGGGAGCTGGAGAAGTAGCGCTTCGGAGACCGGTAATCGGTCGATGATGCCGTAGCAGACTGTGCTCGGTGATCGGTGCTACCGATTACCGAGCACCGGCTTCTCCAGCCCGAGCGCCGCGGCCAACTTCGATCGCAAAACCTTCCCGCGTCCGGTCAGCGGTATCGACTCGACGATGAACACGTCCTTCGGCCGCTTGTACGACGCCAGCTGCACGCGCGCGAAATCCTGCACCGCCTCCGCCTTCACACTGCCGACGACCGCGGCGCAGACCCGCTGCCCCCAGCGCTCGTCGGCGATCGGGAAAACGACGACCTCCTCGATCCCCGCCATCTGACCGAGCACCCGCTCGACCTCGGCGGGATAGACGTTGACGCCGCCGGAGATGATCAGATCGTCACGGCGCCCGGAGAGAAACACGTAGCCGTCGGCGTCGATCTCGCCGAGGTCGCCGACGGTAAACTCGTCGCCGCGCCAAGTCTTCGCGGTCTTCTCCGGAGCACGCCAGTATGCGAAGCGGGCGTATTGCGGCACGTGGCACCACAGCAACCCGTCGGCGTCGGTCGAGAGCCGGCGATAGCGGCGCGCACGCCCGACGGTACCCGGACGGGCGAGCCACTCGTCGCTCGAGCAGACGGTGAACTGGCCCTCGGTCGACCCGTAGAATTCCCACAACGCCGCGGGTGGAAAGACCTCCAGGGCACGCCGCTTCAAGTTTTCCGGACACGGCGCACCGGCGTGCGCCACCACGCGGAAGCAGTCCATCGGCGGCAAGTCCTTCAACGCGAACAGGCGCTGAAAGTGCGCCGGCACCATGAACGTCGTCGTCGGCCGCTCGCCGGCGATCGCAGCGACCGCCGCCTCGGCCTCGAAGTGATCGAGGAGAAGCACCGCACCGCCGGCCAGCAGGGTTCCCATCGAGAAACGTAGCGGTGCCGAGTGCGCCAGCGGCGAGCAGACGAGGTGCACGTCGCCGGCGGCGAATCCCCACTGCTCGCGCTCCTCGGCGATGAGCGCCGCGGCGTCGTCTTCTTCCAGGATGCCCGACCACACCCCTTTGGGCGCGCCGGTAGTCCCCGACGTGTAATGCATCGGGCGCGCCAGCGGCCACGGCGCGAGATCGACGGCAGGCCCATCCGCCAACGACGCCAGCACGGCGTCGTCGATAACGAGGTTCGCTTCCGAGTCGGCGATCAACGCGTCGCGCTCCTGCGGTAACAGTGCGGCGTTGAGCATCACCGGAACGACGCCGCGACGCAGCGCGCCCAGGACCAACGAGAGCACGGCGGCGTTGTTCTGCGCCACCACGGCGACCCGATCGCCGCGGCCCATGCCGAGGCGTTCGAGTCCGCCGGCGATGTGTCGCTGCGCGGCCTCCGAGGCCGCTGCCGTGATTCGTTCCATGCTCACACGACTCAGGAATGGCGACGCATTACCGAGGACGCGCGGTTAGTTCAACTTCAAAATCATGCCCTGACCGCAGCTAATCCCCGGCCTCAACCGATCTAATGACCGGGCTAGTCCAGCGGCAAGCGCGGCGCTACGTTGCTCGCCGCCGAGGTCGACGACGCGCTGCGCAGCCGCCTCTCCTACTATCCCGACGATCCCATCCTCGGCCTGACGGCTTGGGAAAAGAGCATCGCCGACAAGCTCGAGGTCCTGCAGGAGATGTACAACGTCCTGGTCCAGCGCGTGACGACGGCGCGCGCCGAGCTCGTCGAGCTGACGATCATCGTACTGATCGCCGTCGAGATGATCCTCTTTCTGGCGGGGTGGGGGTTCTAGCGTCCTAGGGTAACGGCGGCGGTCGTCGGAACTTCGATT
>JADMIO010823482.1_pt1 | contig 26122 bp, 29 predicted proteins | sample 8958161 | NCBI WGS metagenome assembly JADMIO01 (sample SAMN16585339, study PRJNA669376) | soil metagenome | isolation source: Crop rotation soil | place: USA: Cullars Rotation, Alabama | collected 2011 | reverse complement strand
GCGACTTCAAGTCACGTGAATTCCAAGCTTCGGATCCCACTGTGCTGGAAAGCTCCTAAACCAGCCCAGTCTAAACCAGAGGTCAAAATTGAACCTTCATTTCCTTACCCTGCCACCATACCCGTCGCACAGAAAAAAGCAGAAGAAGAGGCAGAGATCCTATCGGTATTTAGTAAGATTGCGGTTAATATTCCTATGCTCACTCTATTATCTAAAATTCCTTCTTATGCAAAGTTTTTGAGAGAAATTTGCTCTAACAAAAGAAAGTTTGCAGAGAAAGTGAAAATGACCGCTTCAGTTTCATCACTAACCTCTACACATATGCCAGAGAAGATGCCGAATAAAGGAATGTTCACCATTCTGTGCATCATCGGAGAAAAGACGATCCCCCAAGGCATTTTGTGATCCAGGAGCAAGCATCAACATGCTCTCAGTCCATGAGTACAAAAAGATGGAGATGCGACCGCTCAAACCAACCAACATCACCATTCAGGTAGCTGACCGGAACATCCTCATTCCCCAAGGGGTAATAGAGAATGTACTGGTCAATGTTAACGACTTTATTTATCCAGTTGATTTTTATGTCATTGACCTTAACCCTGATTTACCCTCGTGCCAAACTGATGTGTTGCTGGGTAGACCCTTTTTGAGGACTGCTAAGGCCAAAATTGATTTCTTGGAATGGTCTATAACTCTAGAATTTCTTGGGAATGTTGCTAAATTTAATATGACGGAGATTTTTCCAAGCGATCAAAGTTGTGTTAACTTCATTGATGTCTTAGATTCTACAATTAAGGAGGTTAGAAACCTCGATACTAAAGATCCACTTGAAGTTGTGTTGTGCAGCAGCCTGACACAAAATAAGTTGACCGCCTTAGAAGACGTCTCGGGCCGACAGAAAAGATTGACCGGGCAACTGCATGCATTAGAGAAGAGCAAACCTTACTTGTCAGGTAATTTCATTCCTCTTAAAAAGGACTCCATACCTGATAAACTTCCTTCTATCTTGCAGGCCCCTGAGCTGGAGCTCAAACCTTTACCGGTCAACTTGAAATATGCCTATATTGGCAAAGATGAAACATTGCCTGTGATAATCTCATCAAAGTTGACCAACGAGGAAGAAGAACGACTGGTCCAACTTTTGAGGGTTAACAAGAAAGCTATAGGATGGACCCTTGCCGATATTCCTGGAATATCACCCTCTATTTGCACCCACAAAATCCACACTGAAGCGGACAAGAAACCTGTACGTCAACCTCAATGAAGACTCAACCCACCTATGATGGATGTGGTCAAGAAGGAAATCATCAAACTGAAAGATGCAGGGATCATCTATCCCATATCAGACAGTGGATGGATATCACCGGTCCAGGTTGTACCTAAGAAGACAGAGAGCACAATCGTTGAGGGAGAGGATGGAGTCAAACGTGCCAAAAGGGAACAAAATGAATGGAGAGTTTGTATTGACTACAAATGCCTCAATCTTGGTACCAAAAAGGATCACTTCCCTCTCCCTTTTATAGATCAAATGTTAGAAAGATTAGCAGGGAAATCTCACTACTGTTTTCTTGATGGCTTTTCAGGTTTTCACCAAGTTCCTGTAGCACTAGAGGACCAAGAAAAGACAACGTTCACCTGTCCATTTGGAACATTTGCCTACAGGAGGATGCCTTTCGGTCTATGTAATGCACCTGCAACATTCCAACGTTGTATGGTGTTCATTTTCTCTGAATATGTGGAGAAAATCATGGAAGTATTCATGGATGACTTCACGGTCCATGGCTCTGATTTTACCAATTGCCTTTCTAACCTTGAATTAATTTTGCAGCGATGTATTAACTGCAATTTGGTTTTGAACTATGAGAAAGGTCATTTTATGGTTGACCAGGGTATTGTTCTTGGACATATTGTTTCTCAACAGGGCATTGAAGTTGACCCTGCGAAGGTGGCCACCATAAAGAATCTTCCATATCCCTCCTCAGTCAAAGACGTGAGAAGTTTTCTAGGACATGCAGGATTCTATAGAAGATTTATCAAAGACTTTTCAAAAGTAGCTGCGCCCATGTGCAAACTCTTGCAAAAAGGAGAGGACTTCGTATTTGACCAGCCTTGCAAGAATTCATTCAATGTTCTCAAGGAAAAGTTGACCACCGCACCGGTCATCCAGCGACCTGACTGGACCCTACCTTTTGAACTCATGTGCGATGCAAGTGACAAAGTAGTGGGAGCTGTGCTCGGTCAACGTAGAGGGAGAGAACCCCATGTGATCCAATACGCCTCAAAGATGCTGGACGAAGCCCAACAAAACTACACAACAACAGAAAAAGAGTTTTATGCTGTTGTTTTTGCTTTAGAAAAATTTCGTTCTTATATTGTTGGAGCTCAAGTGATAGTTTATACTGACCATGCAGCATTAAGACCCTTGATGAAGAAGACAGAATCTAAACCACGTTTAACACGTTGGATGTTGCTTTTGCAGGACTTTAACCTTGAGCTCAGAGAGAAACCGGGTAAAGAAAACCTAGTAGCTGACCACCTCAGCAGATGCTTCCAACCAGAAATGGACCAAGGGGTCAACAATACGATCAAAGCAGAGTTTCCAGATGAACACCTCTATGCAGTCCACATCAACCGACCTTGGTTCGCTGATATGGTCAATTACTTGGCCACCGGTCGATTTGATGGCACCTTGGAGGCACATGAGAAGGCAAAGATCAGATATGACAGCAAGTATTACTTGTGGGAGGACCCCTATCTATGGAGACGAGGGTCAGACCAGATCCTGAGGAGATGCATCCCGGAACATGAGCAACAATCAGTGCTCAACTTCTGTCACTCATTCGCATGTGGAGGGCAATTTGGACCTAGAAAAACAGCTTTGAAAATTCTAGAGTCCGGTTTCTTTTGGCCTAAACTATTTCATGATAGCTATCAATTTTGCAGGTCATGCGCTCAATGTCAGAAGATGGGGTCAATAAGCAAGCGAAATCAACAACCTATGAACCCAATTATTTCTGTTGATATTTTTGATTTATGGGGTATTGATTTCATGGGTCCATTCCCCAATTCTAACGGAAATATATACATTCTTCTTACAGTTGACTATGTGTCCAAATGGGTTGAAGCCAAAGCAACCAAACTGGATGACGCCAAGACAGTGGTCAAGTTTCTGAAGTCTAATGTACTCAACCGGTTTGGAATACCGAGAGGGATCATTTCTGATAGAGGTACACATTTTTGCAATAAAGTGGTGAAGTCATTATTCACAAAACATGGAATCACCCACCGAGTCAGCACCGCCTACCACCCTCAGACAAATGGACTGGCAGAATTGAGCAACAGGGAGATCAAAAACATTTTGTCAAAAATGGTCAACCTAGACCGTAAGGATTGGAGCCAGAAGTTAGATGATGCTTTATGGGCATATAGAACTGCTTATAAAACCCCAATCGGTATGACCCCTTATAAATTGGTCTATGGAAAGAATTGTAATCTACCGGTAGGGGTCCAACATAGAGCTGATTGGGCAATCAGGAAGTGCAACATGGAGTATGACCAGGCGGGCAAGGAAAGAAAGTTGAACCTTCACGAGTTAGAAGAATTACGAAGCCAAGCTTATGACAACCAGCTGATCCAGAAAATGAAATGAAGGAGTACCATGACAAGAGAATAGTACCCAAAGAGCTCCACCCTGGACAAAGAGTTCTCTTGTTTAACTCACGGTTCAAGTATTTTCATGGAAAGCTTCGCTCCAAGTGGATGGGACCATACACCATAACAGAAGTCTTACCCCATGGTGCGGTCAATCTTAAAGATGAGGATACCGGTTCAGTCTTCAAATTCAATGGACAGAGGATCAAGCCTTTCTTGGGTGAAATTGACAGAAACATTGACCGGGTGGATTTTGACGATCCACCCCCACTTGAAGATTGACGATCCACATTTAGCGGTCAAGCCTAGGACCATAACTAAGGGCGCTAAATGGGAGGCAACCCATTGATTCTAAAAACTTGACTCATTTTTATTTCTATTTTATTTTACTTTTTCTTTGTTCAACCAAAAGTTGACCACCTGGTTACCTTTTGTGCAGAAGTTGATAGGGGGGTCCAGGTTTGGAAGCAGTGATGAAAATTGGAGCGCTCTGACGGCTGACAACGTTCCCAAGACATCAAAAGCTACACCAACAGTAGATGGAACGTTTGCAATGATGATCACGGTTTTTGATGAAGGAGAAGTAGACTTTGAGTCCACCACGTCACACAACTAGCTAGTTTATAGGGACAGATGGCCTTTGAAAACCTATACCTAGCCCATTAAAACCCACTATCCACACACCCATCACTCCCAAAGCTCCGACTGCACAAACAACCACCATGACTTCCTCAGTTTCCGACAACCAGAACAAGTCCGAATCGGACGATTTCACCATGACTGACTCCGCGGAATCCAACTCCAGCCTCCAATCACAACCTTTCGTCTCACCCCAGCCTCTCACCGTCGTCTGCCCAGAAGACGTCGCTGATTCCACCGCCGCCGTCCGCACCACCGCTCAGGCAGCAAACCCACCATCATCCGCGGCTGAGCAGCAGACGAGCCGCCCCAAATGCGCTCGTGAATAAGCAACAGGGACATCAAGAGGGAGCAAAAAGGCTAAGAAAGCCAAGACTGGATCCACCTCCGGAGCGGTCCAGGATAGCTCGGCCATAACTTTTGCCGAGCCAGGTGTTAGGCTTCCCAAACTTGATCGGCGCTGCCACAGGATATCCCGATGGATGGGACCAGGACCAGAGTTATGGAAAGTTGACCGGAATTACCGATCCAGAGCTACTCGAGAGCGACAATAAGAAAGGGATTGAAATTCTCAACTCTGAACTCCGGATCATTCACCGCATCCTTGCGATCAATTATTCTGGGAAGAAGAAGAAGGCCATTAGCAGCATCAGCAAAGCTGAAATTTTCCTCTTGGAGTCCATGCAACTAAAGCGACCAGTCCATCTTGCTTACTGGATCACCGGTCACCTAATCCGCCACAAAACTTCAAAAAAGATGCTCTTTGGAGCCCTCATAACGAAGCTTGCTAAGCAACTTCAAGGATTTGACCTCAAATCTCTGACCCCCTTTTATACCCCACGATTACTTACTTTTCAATCTCTGGATGATATGGGTTTCTTCAATGTTTATGACACATTTGTCTTTTGTGAACCAGGTTTCACCCCAAATACAGACCATGAGCTGAACAGGAAGCGCAAAGATGGTTATAAATTTACTGACCTGCACTCGGACAAAGCGAAGGCCATTCTCCGCAGGGCCAAGGCACAGATGGCAAAGCAAAAGGGTCCAAAAAAGGAGCCAAAAGGTCCAGCAAAGAAGAAGAAGAGCAGCAGGGTCCAGACTCAGGCAGTGGTCCAGACCACTCCACTTTTACTCACAAACACTCCGGAAGTCCAAGAAGTAGTCCATGCTGACCACCAGACGCCAACCGAGCCAATGCCGCCCCACTCTCCAGCACACACTGTTTTGATAGAGGACGACGCTGTCACTTCAGCGGTCAACACCGACACGGTCCATCCCACTGAAGAAACTGGACCCGAGGGCCAGTCCAATCCAGCACCAACTATTACCCCCACGGACCAACAACCAGAACAAGCAGTTCAGAGTGAAGTGGACGCTATCACTTCCACGGTCCAAAATGCCCGGGAAGTAGTCAACTTGATTCAGGAAGAGGAACCCCAGCACCAGTCCACCCCGGAATTACAAGTTCAGGAAGTGGACCGACATGTCTCCACAGAGATACCCACTGATACCACTCCCGGTCCACTTCCACAACCTGACCACCAAACCATATTGACCGCCCACTCCGTACCCAGTCAACATGAAACCGGTCAATCTTCACAACCTCCTACCACTCCACTCAACCAAATTACATTGACCGCGCCCACTTTGCCCACCATCCCTACTCCTGCAAGTGAAGATGTGCCTTATGAGTGGCAGGAGACTTTCAACCACAATTTTGCTGAACTCCATAACTGGTTCACCCTCATCAACAAAAGACTCCAGAATCAGAACCGGTCCACCAAGGAGAAACTTGATGAACTGCTCGAAACTCAGACTGCTCACAACAGGGAACACTCAGACAAACGAGACGCAGCAGAAGCAAGCAATCTCTATGCGATCAAGAAGCAGCTGGCAGAACTGAAGGCTCAGTCCACAACCATTATCAACGCCCAAGCACAACTGGAGCAGACGATGAAGGAGAACAAAGAATCCACCGAAATACAACTTCAAGCGATTCGGGAGGAACAGAAAGAAATCATCGCTGCGGTCCAGCAAATGAAGGAGGCCCCATGTCCAAAGTGCGTTGAAAAAGAGAAAACGCCAAGCAAACCGCCTAGACCGTTCTTTCTCTCATGCCCAGATGAAAACCCTGATGAGGAATTTGACTGACCAGTCAACTTCTGCACCGGTCCACTTCCATACACCTCCAGGTCGTCTTCTTTCCCTCTTTCCCTCTTTTCAATTATTTTTTTTAAGACAATTTTTATTTATTGTGCCCTTCTGGACCGCATGAGGACATTGCGGTGTCTAAGTGTGGGGAGGGGTACTCTTTATTTCATTCTTTCAGTGTTTCAAATTCTTAGTTTAATTTTTCATATTTTTTAGGTATAATTTGTTTTTTTTAGGATCACTTTGTTTTGTTGACTGCATGAAGTAGAGTCTGTCTTTCTTTTTATTTTTTCGGTTAAGAAGTCTAGGATAGACCCCCATAGTTACTCAACCGCACAACTTGACCCTATGAAGACAACACCCGACTATCAAGCTTAGCATTATTATGGTCTGGCAGGATAACGTGGTCAGTCAAACCAAACCAGAGGTTGTTAGAAGTGTGAGTCTGACCAGTTCAACTTAAACATAATTCTTTAGACTAGGACTAGAGCTAAGTTGGCCGCATATGCTTCCCATAGTGTAGATTGGACCTTGAGTAGTACAAGGAGCAAGCAAAGGAGCCAGAGAACCACATTACATGACCGCTCCACATTCCAGACGATCAACAATCAAAGAAGATCGATCAACTGAGCAAAATCAACAAAGCTCAAGAGCCAAGTCCAAATCAAGCTCAAGGGTGGAGCAGAAGCAAAAGCATTTTCAAAAAAGAAAAAAAAAATCAGTCAAGGAAGCTCCACCCGATCAAGTCTCAAAGAAGAAGCACTCCAACATCAGCACTGCTCAAGGACCGGTCGCAACCAGTGGGAGTTTCAGACCACATGACCCAAATGTAGGGTCTAGTGCTCCTCTCGCAAAATTTCTAGACACTTGGGATCCATTCTCTCACGTGGTCAACTTAGTTGTAGGTCTAATCTCTAGAAGTCTATTTAGGTTGAACTAGCCAGATGATCACTTGTTTCAGGCTCTCTTTTGGGGAGACCGATCAGGCCACAGTATAATTTTGTTTTTAGTGAGGGAAAGGTGTCTATGAGTAGGTCATCAACTTATGTGGAAGTGTATCTCGGGTGGTCAACTTCAAAAACTTTCTTAACCAAATTTTTGCATGGAGTAAGAGTCAAGTTTAGTGCGAGCCCTTAAGCAAGTCAGTCACTTTGAGTCTTTTATTCTTTATTTTCTATTTTTAGTTTTAGTTTGCTTGAGGGCAAGCAAAGTCTAAGTGTGGGGATGTTTGATTCACGTTAATATTCTATATTTTTATGTCTATTTATCTCACCATTTTCAGATAAAAGATAGAGTATTTCACCTATTTTCCCTACTTTTGACAGGTTCATGAAAGTGGAGCACTCGGAGTCAACCTTAACCAGACAGTAAAGGAGAAGCACGAAGTGGACCACTGGAAGGAATCTGGACCGATCGAATAATGGAGTCATGATCTGGACTGGGCAAAGCACTCAATGTCCATAATGAGAAGCACTCCAGCTGCGGCCCAAGATCAAGACTTAGAAGTCTTGTTGAACAAGACAATTCAGAAACCTAGTTTAAGTAAAATAGCACTACTTTTTCTTGTATTTAAGGAGTTGCACTCCGCAGCTTCAAGACATCTTTTATTATCTTTCATCTTGGAATTCAATTGACAACTGAGTTCTTTCAATAAAATTCTTTTCGTTTTTATTCTTTATGAATTCTTCCTTTTTATTTGTGATTTTAGCTATGTCTATGCGTAGCTAAATTCTCTGTTCTTGGTGAGGGTGTAAGGTGGACCGTGTGTATTTGTGAAGCACTGCGCGATCCAACTTCTTAAGGCTGTATTCGAAGGAAACTTGGAGATAGATCAAGCTAGAAAGTTGACCGACGGTTTACAAAGAAGATTGACACCTTGTTTGGGACCGTCCAAGAGTTTGTACGTTTGAGTAAAGCGGTTAACATCAACTTGTGAAGATTGATCACCTTTGCAACCTTGATCGCAACCTACCGTCAACAATCTTGACCGGGTGACATGCTCAAGATTGAATCCAGTAGACATCGAGATAGTAACTCGGGTAAGTTTTCCTTTGATTTTATTCCTAACCAATCTTTGACAGGATTAGGGTCTCAATCGCGAGATAACTTGAGTATAAAGTGTGTCTCCTCTGCAACAATACGGTCTCTTTGACAAAGTGGTCCAGAGTTCGGCATTGACACTGATCGAACCATTATTAAAGGAGAAAGATAGTTGGACCATCATCTTTCTGTCTTGAGCACACTGCAGCCATAGGGGTTCATTATTCCGCTAGTGATCAAGTACACATTGGGGTCTACCAAGCACACCTTCACCAGGAATATTTCCAGTCAATAGTTTTACAACCATTTCAATCAACCTATTCTTGACCACCGATCAACTTGCACTGTAAGTTGATCGGACCCCCTTTAATTTAGTTTTATTACTTTTACTTGTCTTTTTATTTTTTTGCCAGGTGGCGTGTAACCAAACAAACTTCATTCACCACTCAACATTCATACACTACTCCATATTCAAGAAGAAACAACTCTCCTCTCTGTGGACCGACCCTCTTACCGCTACTACAGTATTAACTGCATAGTGATAAGTTGTACCCCATTTTACCTTCAATTCCATTATCATTATCTATATTTGAGTACTAACGACAGGTACGATCAGGGGGGGTGGTGTGGTCAGTCTGGGGTGAGCTCTAAGCATCATCATCCTCGTCCTCGTTCTCCTCTTCAGTTTCCTCGTCCTCCTCTTCAGCATCAGCATTGGCCTGGGCGAAGGCAGCAGCTTCATTCTCTTCGTTGATCATGGTCTGGGACTTTGCATTATCTTCCCGCAGTGCAGCCATGTCTGTAGAGAGTCGTTGCACCTCTCCTTCCAGGGTCTCCATCTTCTCCAGGGCCTTCCTCATCATACTGGCCGCCTCGGCGAAACCCATCTGATCGTCCCTAAGCTTGGTCACATCACCCCGAGTTTCTAGTATTGAGTCGGATAGAGGCTGCACACCGCCTGTAGGTTAGTCAGTACGAGTGGCACCCAGCTAGGTTTAGACTCGGGAATAAAGGGTTCTTCGGAGGTTCTCTGTTTGGAATTGCCTTTTGGGCTGCTGACTTGGCGTAGGGGCTTTCTATTTTTCTTAGCAGAGTATGGGTTAGGTGGTCGAGAAGGACCTGGAGTGGATTCTTGAATAGGATATGCAATGGCTGCCTCATCAGGTCCAGGTGCAGTGATGCTCCGGATTTTGAAAACTCCATTGATTTTTGGTCCATAGAGCTGATCCGCATGATTCATATAATCAGAGCTGCATTCTACATAACCGTTAGGAGCAAAAAAGAAACCCATCTGTCAAAGGCCTTCAAATCGAGGATCTTAATCGATGAGTAAAGAGTGAAATTCTCTGCATTGAACTGAGACCCTGTCAATTTCTTGGCCAGACGAGTTAAAATAGACCCAAAACTCATATGTTGCGTGGGCATCACTTTTCTCAACAAAGAAGCAACCCAGTATCCCATATGCATCTTACGCTTCTCGGCCATGCACTGCAGGATGAAGAGTTCGGTTTTAGAGCATTGACCGATGTCCTTCCCTTTTCCCGAGATGTTGATCGATAGCAAACGGTGGATAAAGCGCAAAGCAGGGTCATTGAGTTGGTGAGCTTTTGGGTGGTGAGGGGCTTTATCCCCTATGCACAGCTTCTTGTAGGCTAGACCAATCGTCCACCCCTCAGGGTATTCACTCACTAGTTCCTCAGAATCAGAGGAGACAGATCCCAGGGCTGTTTAGAACTCGTTTATAGATAGCTTGAACAGAGTATTGCACAGACGAAATTGGACAGTTTCCTTGGCATCCATATCTGGCTCCTTCTATAGAGCTACTTTAGCAACATTGAAAGTAGGGAAGAACTCCAAACACAATTCCAGGTAAGTATCATGTTCACATTCAAAAAGGGACTCCCAACCTATGGCCTGAATGTATTCTCGGACGCGGGACTCTAACCCTAGTTGGTTTAGAAAGGAATAGTCCAATATAACAGACGGACACAGCACACTCTCACGCTTCAATTCAAGCCTTTCCCGGAATAATTTGTGTGAAAAGTTCAGGAAGCCTTTTGGTTTAGAGAGGGACTTAAGTGGCTTAGTCTTCTTGATCACGCTAGGGTTGGTAGGAGGCTCTAGAGATTGTGCAGGTGGCTCCCCTGAAGGTGCTCCAGTGGAATGAGTAGATCGGCTTGCAGGTGTCTCCGGGGTTGCCAACGCCGGTTCTGCAGTAGCGACGACAGACGTTGCTTCATTCACTGGGGAGAGAATTTCTTGTTCTGGCTGCCCGGAAGAATTTCCTTCTTTACTCCTCTTTGAAGGAGGTCCCGGCGTCGAATCGAGTCCCCTCTTCCCTCTCTGTCTCGTTAGTGTCCTGGCTTTTCGTTTAGGGGGAGCCGGGTGTCAGTGACGACACTTGAAGTAGCGGCGGTAGATAGAGAGAGAGCGGGTAAGGGTTCGGACATGGCGGCCGCAGAGAAGTCCTTATCGACCATTGGGTCATTTCTTTTGCTGAAGAGTGATGAGAGGATTTGGCTAGAGTTTAAAGTTTGGGAGAAGTAGAGGTGGTTGTAAGGAAAGGTGGGGTAGTTGATTTATAGTACGGATAGGTGGCAGAGGTGCTTTCCACCGAGTGGGATAACCGAGGTAAGTTGGAGGTCGGGTTTATTGACCTCGGAAAAAGTGGTCTGATAATTGCCGAAGAGACGACTTAACGTGTAATCTGTATTTCCACTTTCAGCACGCGCACGATCATATTGCCACGCAGCAACCGCAGCCCTTTATTCTGCATCCCCACACTTAAGGTCTGATCCCAAATCTCTTTTGTCCTTCGTCTGCTCCCCAGCTGGACATTGAAAAGTCCCACCCATTAAGAAGAGAGTAACGCAAAACCAATAACTCAGAATAAAATAAAACTAATAACTTGAAAGAAGATAATTTATTAATAAAAACAAAAAGGGAATCTAAAACTAATTATCGTGGGCAGGCCCCCATGCAACACCCTTAATTAACAAGTCCAGGGCCGGACTTTCTGAAGGGATTACACGCCAACCCCTGGCGTCTCTTCCGCCAAGGTCTGGGTAAAAGTATGTCCAATTGCGGCGAGGGGCCATGTGAGTGCGATCTTCTCCTGGTCTTCTAGGTCTGGTGGAACTTTATGAAATCCTGAGCATTTATCTGGGAAACCGTACTGAAGTTTGCCAGTGAACCCTTCGATCCTCTGATCGGTGAAGGGAGGAGGGAAGTGATCTTCCCTTTGTGTCAGATTCCGATGGCGATAGTCGATGCACAATTTCCACCCATTCTGAGCACTGGTTGACTTGTGGATGTCATCATCATCTTCTTCTGCCATAGTGATCCTAGTTTCGTTAAGTGCCACCTGGATGAGAGAGACCCCAGTGTTCAGAGTCTTGAAGACTTCCTTCTGGAATACTTCCATCATATGAGGATGGGGACGATGCTGGGGATGGCGAATAGGCTCGGGGTCCGGATCAACATGTATAGTGAGAGTACAGAAGGTGTCTGGGGTTCCTTTTTCGTCTGCCAAGGTCCACCCCATGGATTCCTGGTTGGTCTTCAGAACCACCATTGGTTTCTCTCCTTCGGGCTCTGTAAACTTGGCTGAGATGACCATAGGGAGTTTCTCTGGACCGCCAAGGTAGGTGCACTTCAAAAGGTCTGGCAAGGTGATGCATATCTCGGAGCGGAGCCCGGGTAGATCCTTCGAGCTTCCTCAACCTCCATTTCGATCCATTCGAGGAATGCAATACAAGGGCTGCAACTCTAGGTCTGGCAGTTGTATCTCAGAGGAAAAATTGGCAGGGTTGGCATGATGGAGTGGTTTGGCCTGCGTCCCGCCAGTGAGGGTATGTGCTCTTTCCACGCCTGCTACCTTTTCCAGAATCTGTGAATTTTCCCAGATCTGTCCTGCGATCTCTTGAGGGTCTGGATAGGTTGAACTCTTTGTCAGAACGGTTTCCAGAGGGTCCTGGCTGGCCCTTGCAATGGCCTTAACTGAATGATTCACTGTACCAATGAAGTTCATCGAATGACCCTCTTCCGGGTATTTGGCGGTATCTGAGATCTTGAACTTCACCTTCTCACCATAGAATCCCAGTTCGATGCTGCCATCATGATAGCCTATCATGGCTCTCGTTGTTCTCAGAAATGGTCGACCAAGAAGAACATCTGTCTGGCTGGAAGGAAGGTCGGGATTCATTTCAATGAAAAATGAAGTCATTGACTTTGAACAAGACATCCTCCACTACACCCAACGGGTATTTGAAAGTTCTGTCGACCATTTACAATACCATTCTGGTGTCCTTCATAGCTCTGATTCCTAGCCTGTTTTATTCCTTCAGGCACATCATGTTGATTCCTCCCCCCAAATCACAAAGGGCCCTCGAGAAATTTTTGTCTCCAATCACATAGGGTATGGAGAAAGTTCCTTCATCTTTGCATTTCTCGGGGAGCGAGGTCTGGCATACCGAGGCTACACCGGGATTCAGATTGATTTGCTCGACCTGGCGATTCTTCCTTATGTTGGTGCAGAATTCCTTAAGGAAGTGAGCGTATGCTGGGACCTTCGTCACCAATTCCAACATGGGGATGTTAACAGAAACTTTCCCAAAGACATCTAGAAATTCGTTCTCCCCTTCCTTCTTTTTGGTGGCGGAAGGCTTTGGTGGAAAAGGAGGAGGAATTTCTTTGACAGGGTCTGGATTATTCTCCCGTTTAGTCGGCCTGAGGAGGGCTTCAAGAATAGCTTCATCTGTCATCTCCTTGCCAGACCTCCTCTGCGGAATCCTTTTAGGTTCTGTTGCCTCGGGTGTGGCTACTGGAGTTTTCATTTCTGGGGTTTCTGGAGCTTTCTTTTCTGGAATGATTGTTCCACTCCTCAGACTGATAGCGTTAACATGCTTAGGGTTTTCTTGGGTGGCAGCAGGTAGTTGTCCCTTGTTTGCTCTTTCTTCTTGAGCCAACTTGACAAGCTTGTCAATAGTGTTCAGCATATTTTCAGACACTGCCTTGCTTTCAATGAACATTCCCATGAGGCGTTCTTCCATAGCTTGCAATGGGTTTCGCGAATACTGGTTTCCATAAGTGTTCCTGGACGCAGGGGGCTGTGAATTGTGGGATGCCTGAGTCTGCGTCTAGATGGCAAGCTCTGGCTGATTGGCCTGGTTGGTTGCACCTTGAGGTTGCTGCTAAGGTTGCATACCAGACCGTTCTCCTCTCCAAGTCTGCCCAGGTGCGTTGTCCTTCCAAGAGAAGTTCGAATGATTCCGATAAGAGAGTTGTTTTCCTCCATAAGGAAACCTGGGCGAGGCATCAATGTTCGTGGAGTAGACCGCGTTGGTAGGAACCATTTCCTCTTGGCAGGTGACATAGTAATCAGAATTCATGAGTTGGGCACAATCATGCGATAGGTGATCCGTCTGGTGGCAGTGATTACAGGTCTCTGGCGCAATGACAACCTCTTGAGTACCGACTGCAGCTACCTTCTTGATGGCCTCCTTAGTGAGTTTCTGGAATGCGAGGGTTAGGCTATCCAACCTTTTCACGACATCCTCGTAGTCAGCCTCGACTATATCGCATCCAGGCTTGTCGATCAAGCTGTCAAGCACCCCAAAAGCCTCATCAGTCGTCAGGTCCTGAATGTTTCCTCCAGCGGCATTATCAAACATTTGTTTGGCCTGTGGTTTCAGTCCTGTGTAGAACCGACGCAGAAGATGTTTATCAGTTATCTCTAGAACATACCAGATAGGTTGATTTTCCTTCCACCTTAGATAGTACTGTCAGAAAGACTCGCCAGGTTCTTGCTTCATGGATATTATCTGGTACTCCATCTGAGTAGCTTTTTCTGCATTCCAGAACTTCTTGAGGAAGAGTCCGAAGAATTCGAGCCATGTGAAGATGGAATTAGCCGGCAGACCTGCGAACCAACATTTCGCATACCCTGCCATAGCTTCCCTGATAGCCTTCAGCTTAGCCCTTTCTAGATCCACGGAAGTTGGCTTGATTATCTCAATATGGTTATGATAATTCCTGAAGAACTCGAACGGGTCTTCCTTAGCATTGCCATAGAATTTCGGTAGGTGAGCCAGAACATCAGAATTCATAGCCCAATCATTGTTGCACGGACGGAGACTGATGCAAGAGTAAGCAATGGTCTCTACTGGTTGGTCGAGGTCTCGCATGGGAGCCCTGCGAATCCTCTCTCGTTCTGCCTCCTCTTGCTCAAGAAGTCTCTGTCTCACACTAGCCTCTGCTTCAGCCAGCAGGGCTGCATAATCCGGAATGTCTGCCATAGCTATTTCTGGCGAATTGACAAACTCGGAAGGGTCTGGGAAAAGATCCTCCTCTCTGACGTATGACGACTCGGAAGGGTCTGTACTGAATCGTTGACTCCTTCTAGAACTAGCACTAGCTCTGTTAGACCGAATGAACTTTTCTATCTCAGGAACGAAAGGTGCTAATGGTCTGTCAGAGGATCAGGTCATACACTGCAAAGACAAAGAAAATGAAAACGAAAACTACAAACAAGATCGCAAGCACAAACGCAACAACATAAACAGACAAAACAATATGAACATAATCGAAATTCAAACAAACTAAACTACAAAAACCGTTTACAATCCCCGGCAACTGCGCCAAAATTTAATCGCGCGTCGAATGCGTCAAAATTAATGAAAGAAATGGAAAGGGAAAGAGTGAGGTTTGAGTACAACTTATCACGATTTTCGCAAATAGTGGTAAGAGGATCGTCCACAGAGATTGCGGCAGGCGTCTGTAGTTTATGAGAGGGTTGTGGTGTCCACCACTGGGAAGGTCTGTCCGAAAGCGCAAGCGTTGAAAGCAGTAAAACTGGCCACCGTCTAATGTCGATGCCCAGGCAAGGGTTGAGGTTGGTCTGGATCGGATGAGTGAGATTTCTGACAGAGGCATGCGAGTGGTCGTCTCCGTTCACTTGATCATCGGTTCAAGGATGTTGTCCACTTACTATAGCATCGCTATAGAGAGCAAGAACTCCTTACTCTCATATCTTCTCGCCTCTTCAAACCCCTGGCAGGGATTGCCAACTAACCAGGATCCTAGACAAGCCCTGTTTCCGCAGACAGGTCTAGATAAGCTGCCATGTCACTCGACAGGTTAGAGTCTGTCCGCTCGACAAGTATTTGTGAAGACAAACTCACTCTAAGGCACCTCTATCAGAAATTGGGGTTTAGCTACACATGTATTTGTGTAGCTAAACCAGAAAATATGATGATCGTAAAATGGGTGAAAGAACAGCGAAAGAAAAGAAGGGGAACGGGAAAGAAAAAGAACTAAATTTTTCAATAGTCTAGGTCTAACCCTAAAGGATCCGACTGCGTTCAAGGAACGCTTACAAGGATATTTATATACAAAAGTTTTGCTACGAGACAAAATTAGGAAATTTCCTCGTAGCTCCTCCTTCTGCCAGCTGGCGATCTTAGCGGAAGGAGGTAGAAGCTTCCTTGAGCACCAAGCAGCGTCGTCCATCCCCCGCGAAAGCCTTTCTGCGCTGCTATGGTCTGGGAAGTGCAAAAACCTGCAAATACATGAAAAGGCATCATTCTTCGGACAAATTAAGCCTAAGAACATAGTAATTAACTAATAAAATCATGAAGAATGCGTATTCATCAAGGCCAGATCAACGATCCAACCTTCAGGGTATCCACAAATTAGTCGATCAGGGTCGCCACATGCGCCTCCCAAGAGTATAGCAAATTGGTTCAACGACACCTTGACCCTTTGATTACAGAGGCGAAACTGCACAGTGTTCTTGGCGTCCAGATCTGGGTCATCCTGCAGACCAATTTGGGAAACACCGAAAGTAGAGAAAAACTCCCAGCATAACTCAACATAAACCCTATGCCTTCTTTCAAGCAAGTCCTTCCAACCAGAAATAGATAGATACCTAATGACTCGAGGACCATACCCTGACTTAGCTAAGAAAGTCTCATCAAGAACAACCGAAGGGGAAATCACGCTTTTACGTGCTGACTCGTACTTCCGACGAAAAATATCATGTGGAAAGTGTAGAAAACCCATAGGTTTAGGTATTGACTTACGTGGCTTGGTCGGTTTGACCAAGCTAGGGTTTACTGCAGACTTCAAGGGTTGCACAGATGTTTCCAAGATTGTCGCCGCAGGGCCTGCAACAGCGACGCCGGAAGTAGCCTCAGTCGTCGGAGGGAGAGTTTGCTGCTCCGATTGATCGTCAGAACTATACTCTTTGCTTCTCTTTGAAGGAGGCTCTGGCATTACATCTAGCGTTCTCTTTCCCTTTTGGGTCGCCGAGAGCTTCGCCTTCCGTTGAGAGGCAGCCGGAGCGTCATGAACAGCTCCCGGAGTGGCGGCGGTTGATAAGGACGGGGTCGGTAGGGCCTCAGGCATGGCGGCCGTGGGAAGATTGGAGTTAGTATCTGCCAATGAAGTTTCTTTATTGTTGAGGGAAGAGGATTCGGCTAGGGTTTTGAAGATGAAGAGTAGTGATGAAGTTTGTAAAGAGGTGGAGGTATCGATTTATAGGACTGAGGGGAAGTGGAAGAGTCTAGAGTGTATCTGAATCCAAATGGGGGTAACCTATGAAAGTGGGATAGTGGGTTTTCGTGGCCTGGGAGAAAGGTTCATGATGATGGACGAAGAGACGGCTGCACACGAAAACCGGACTCTACTCTCCGCACTCGCGCAGGCGTGCCTCCACGTGGCATCAGAAGTCTTTCACTCCGCTTCCCCACACTTGAGGTCTGATCTCAGATCTCTTTTGTCCCTCGTCTGCAACCGACTGGAAATTGAAAAGTCACCTCATTAGAAGAAGGTAAAACAAAAACAATTACTTAGAATAAAATAAACTAATAACTTAAAGGAAGATAATTATTGACTAAAAACAAAAAGGGAATTTAAATTAATTATCGTGGGTAGGCCCCCACGCAGCGCCCTTAATTAACAAGTCCAGGGCTGGACTTTCTGGAGGGATTACTCGCCAATCCCTGGCGGGTCTTCTGCCAGGGTCTGGTTAAGTGTCTTCCCAATTGAGCCAAAGGGCCGAGTGAGTGCGGTCTCCTTCTGGTCTTCTAGGTTTGGTGGAATTTTATGGAATTCGGGGCATACATCTAGGAAGCCGCACTGAGGTTTGCCATTGAACCTTTCAATCTTCTGATCGGTGAAGGGGGGAGGGAAGTGATATTTCCTTTGCGCCAGATTCAGGTGGCGGTAGTTGATGCACAGTTTCCATCCATTCCGAATACCGGTTGACACTTGGATGCCATTATGATCTTCTTCTGCCATAGTAACCCCGGTCTTTTTAGGCACCGCCTGGACGAGTGAGATCCAAGGACCATCAGGAATGGAATAGATGACCCTATCATGAAGAGGCTTGATTACTTCTGTCTTGAATATTTCCATCACAGGAGGATTGAGACGACGTTGGGGCTGGCGAATAGGCTTAGGGTCCGGATCAATGTGTATACTGTGAGTACAGAGGGTGTCTGGAGTCCTTTTTTCATCCGACATGGTCCATCCCATAGCTTCCTTATTGGGCTTCAGAATCACCATTAGTTTCCCTCCCTCCTGATCAGTAAGATCAGCTGAGATGATCACAGGGGCTTCTTTGCATTGCCAAGGTTGGCGCGCTTCAGAGGGTCTGATAAAGGCTCCAAGTCCAGGTCTGGCAGTGGTCTCACAGAGGGAAAATAGGCAGTGTTGGCATGTATCCCACCAGTGGGAGTCTGTACTCTTCCCATACCTTCTACTTTTTCCAGGATCCGTGAATGGCCCCAGGTCTGTCCTGCAATTCCCTGACTGTGCGGACGAGTCGAGCTCTTTTTCAGAACCGTTCCCAGAAGATTCCGGCTGTCCTTCATGATGGCCTTGACCAAAGGGTTCACTATATCAATGAAGTTTATCGAATGACCCTCTTCTGGGTATTTGGCAGTGTTTGAGATCTTGAACTTCACCTTCTCACAGTAAAATCCCAGTTCAATGCTGCCATCATGACAGTCTATCATGGCCCTAGCTGTTCTTAGAAACGGTCATCCAAGAAGAACATCTGTCTGGCTGGAAGGAAGGTCTGGATTCATTTCAATGATATAGAAATCAACAGGAAAAATGAACTCATTGACTTTGACCAAGACATCCTCCACTATCCCCAACGGGTAGTTGAAAGTTCTGTCGGCCATTTGCAATACCATTCAAGTGTCGTTCATGGCTCCAATTCCTAGCCTGTTGTATTCCTTCAGGCACATCATGTTAATCCCGGCCCCCAAATCACAAAGGGCCCTGGAGACAGTTTTGTCTCCAATCACACAAGGTATGGAGAAGGTCCCTTCATCTTTGTATTTCTCAAGGAGCCGGGTTTGGCATACTGAGGCTACTACAGGATTCAGATTGATTTGCTCGATCAGGTGATTCTTCCTTCTGTTGGTGCAGAATTCCTTAAGGAAGAAAGCGTATGCAGGAACCTTGGTCACCAATTCCAACATGGGAATGTTAACAGAGACTTTGCCAAAGACATCCAGAATTTCTTTCTCCCCTTCCTTCTTCTTGGTGGCAGAAGGTTTTGGTGGAAAAGGAGGAGGAATTTCTTTGGCAGGGTCTGGGTTCTTCTCCCGTTTGGTCGGCCTGAGGAAGGCTTCGAGAATAGCTTCATCTGTCATCTCATTGCCAGGCTTCCTCTTCAGGATCATTTTAGGCTCCGTCGCCTCAGGTGTGACATCTGGAGCTTTCCTTTCTGGAGTTTCTGGAGTGTCCTTTCTGGGATGATGGTTCCGCTCCTCAAATTGATAGCGCTGACTTGCTTTAATTTATCTTGGGTGGTGATCGCGCGTCGAACGCGTCAAAGTTAATGAAAGAAATGAAAAGGGAAAGAGTGAGGGTTGAGTACAACTTATCACGATTTTTGCAAATAGTGGTAAGAGGATCGTCCACAGAGACTGCGCCAGGCGTCTGTAGTTTATGAGAGGGTTGTGGTGTCCACCACTGGGAAGGTCTGTCCGAAAGCGTAAGCGTTGAAAGCAGTAAAACTGGCCACCGTCTATTGTCGATGCCCAGGCAGAGGTTGAGGTTGCTCTGGATCAGATGAGGAAGATGTCTGACAGAGGCTGGCGAGTGGTCGTCTCCGTTCACTTGATCATCGGTTCAAGGATGCTGTCCACTTACTATAGCATCGCTATAGAGAGCAAGAACTCCTTACTCTCCTATCTTCTCGCCTCTTCAAACCCCTGGCAGGGATTACCAACTAACCAGGGTCCTAGACAATCCCTGTTTCCACAGACAGGTCTGGATAAGCTGCCATGTCACTTGACAGGCCAGATTCTGTCCGCTCGACAGGGTCTGCCTGCTGGCTCGAGCCGGTTACAGTCTCGATAGCACAGGAGAAGACGACGCCAAGCACCGGTTATCGCGCACTGCTACGCAACCCTAAGTTTGTCAGACCTGCTGGTTCAAGACTCCTTACGCCATCTGCGCTCCTTCCATGGCTGGTCAACTTCCATTTCTTGTAGCCGTTGGAGGTAAAACTCCGACCCCATATCTTTGACGGTTGTCAACCCGCGGATCTGGTCCAAGTTTGTTTCCAGAGATGGCGATCGATGTAAGAATTATACAGAACCCGTGAACAGATTAAATCGATTAGACCTCACAAGTATTTGTGAAGACGGACTCACTCTAAGACACCTCTATCAGAAATTGGGGTTTAGCTATACATGATTTGTGTAGCTAAACTAGAAAACATGATGATCGGAAAAGAGCGGCGGAAGAAAAGAAAGGGGAACGGGAAAGAAAAAGAACTAGATTTCTCAATAGTCTAGGTCTAACCCTAGAGGATCCGACTGCGTTCAAGGAACGATTACAAGGATATTTATATACAAAAGGTTCTGCTACGAGAGAAAATTAGGAAATTTCCTCGCAGCTCCTGCTTCTGCCAACTGGCGATCTTAGCGGAAGGAGGTAGAAGCTTCCTTGAGCACCAAGCAGCGTCTTCCAGCCCATGCGAAAGCCTTTCCACGCTGCTATGGTCTGGGAAGTGCAAAAACCTGCAAAGACATGAAAATGCATCATTTTCAAATAAATCAAGCCTAAGAACATAGTAATTCGCTAATAAAATCATGAAGAATGCGTATTCGTCATATACCCACAATTAAGGTTTGCTCGCCCTCGAGAAAAAAGAAAAGAAAGTGAAAAGAAGAAAGTGTAAAAGACTCATTAGCAGGGGTAAAATACCCGAGGGTAGGCTACGTACTACGACAGACTCTGGCTAAAACTTAAGACAGACTCTAAAAATTGACCGGGTCTGACCAAACTCCTACCATCGTGTAATACATGCATGTCCCTTTCTGATAGACCCTGTTCACATACCAACTCTTTAAAGTTATATCAAGGCCCTGTCAATTCCTTTAGACAGACTCTGTAGAAAACAGAAAATCCTTGCAAGTGACCAGGAAGCGACACCACTTGACCACCTTCCTATCCTACTCATGCAAACCCTTTCTACAGACCTGGCGGGGAAAAAGAAGATGTAGAGAATGGACAATACATAAAGATTTTTGTACAACTTAGACTACTGATGTCTTCCTCTCATTCAGGTAGTTTTTTTTTTTTGGAGAGGGAAGCATTTACAAATATATGTACATGTATTGAAAGAGAATTCCAACCTAAAAGCGAGGTTAGAAAAGTAAAAGAAATGGCCAGGTCTGCAGGCGAAGGTTCTATATTTTTACGACCTGGAAATAGTTCTAGGGTATTGCCAACTCTTTAGCTAGGAGAAGACACCCTGGCCAGTGTTCCTCTGGTCGGTTCCATATAGAAACTTCTAAACATTTACACAAGAAAAATGAAAGGGTGGTGCTATGTGTCCCATGGTGGCCGCATGCAAAGGATGTTCTGTTTCTAAAGGTCTGTCTAAGGGGGCGTCAGGGGACACGCCCTAAAGGCATTGACAGTGTTAGGCCATTCACTTGCCTTAGCACAACCCTAAGAGTTGGTCCGTCAATAAGCTCTGGAATATCAGTATCTACAAGTATGACAGGCCTGGCAAGAATTCAATCTAAACAGGTCTAAAAAAACACGAATGGCTGGACGGCCGGCTCAATCTTAATTATAAGGTCGATAAGTAAGAAAAATTAAAACAGCGATCTAAACATATCAAAAGCACACACAAAACATAAATAGCGAAAGTAATTTAAAGGGAAATAGCGGGAACCTTCCCCATTCCCACACTTAAAGGACACGAAGTCCTCTGAGTGCAGTTCGAAAGCCGCAAAATAGTTCAAGAATAAAGGTAGGGAAAAGGGGTTGAAAAAGTACAACCTGGGGTGGACGGGGTACGTTGGTCAGTCTCGATGGGGCTTCATGCATCATCATCTTCCTCATCCACGTTCTCTTGTGCGAAGGCAGCGGCATCCCGTTTTTCTTTGAGCATTACCTGGGTTTCAGTGTGATCTTTCTGCAGTGCAGCCACGTCTGCCGAGAGTAGTCGTAACACTTCCTCCAGGGTCTGCATCTTTTCCATGGCTTTCCTCATCATACAAGTGGCTGCCAAAAGAGCACCCTTCTGGTTATTAAACAGATGTGTCTGATTATCCAAGCGGTCCACAATCTTTTTCTGATCGCTGATGAGCTGTTGCCGCCAAAGTGGTTCCGGCTTGGACGCGGATGGCCCTTCACCAACTGCCTTCGTGGGTTCAACCGCAGAGTCTGGCTTTTGAGTGCGGGCCGGCTCTGTGATGGGTCGATGAGTGGGGCTCGCTGGCTTTGCAGGCTCTGGCGAGGCAAAAGCAGTACTGCACTCAGCGGGCTCGTCAAAGAAGCTGATGTCCCGCAGGGCCTGAAAGTCAAGGACCTTGACTTCAGAGTGAAAGGTGATTTTTTCTTCTGAAAAGTGAGGCTCCACAAGCTTCCTAGCCAGGCCGGTGATACAAGATCCAAAGCCTAAGCGCTTGGAGGCGGTCAACTTGCTCAACAACGTCGCGGCCCAAAATCCCACATGAAGTTTTCGCCTTTCAGTCATGCACTGTAAGATAAATAGCTCGGGCTTGGTCATCAGACCGGCATCGCTATGGCTCCTGCCTGAGAGATTGATCGCGATCAAAAGGTGAGCGTATCGCAAGGAGATGTCACGCAGTTTGAAGGCGTTCAGGTGTGGTGGCATTTTGACATCTTCACATAATTTTCTGTAAGCCACATCCATAGTCCAGCCCTTGGGGTATCCGAAAACCAGGTGCTCAAAGTCAGTCTGAACTCCTCCCAGGACCATCCCGAACTGGCTAAGAGACATTTTGAACTGTTTATTACATAGGCGGAACTGGACAGTCCCCTCAGCATCCAGATCTGGGTCATCCTGCAGGCCTGTTTTGGCAACACAGAAGGTGGAGAGAAATTCCAAGAAAAGCTCCAAATAAGTCTCATGTCTACTGTCGAGAAGCTCCCTCATCCCAGAAATAGATAGAAATCTATCAATGTGGATCACAAACCCTGCCTTCTCTAAGTAGGAATACTCAAAAACAACCGAAAGGGATGGAACACTCGAACACTTAGATTCAAACCTCTTAACAAATACTTTATGCTTAAAGTGCAGGAAACCCTTTAGATTTGAGATGGACTTACTTGGCTTGGTCGGCTCGACCAAGCTAGGGTTCACTGTGGGTTTCTGAGGTTGGATAGGTCGGTTGCCAGAAGGTGTCCCGGCCGGAAGGACAGGCCAACTGCTGGTTATCCCTGAGGTCGCCACCAGGGGATCCGAAGTATCGACGGCGGAGGGGGTTTCGTTTGTCGGAGAGATGCCTTCATCTTTGTTCCTCTTAGGTGGGCATTCTAACATCACATCAAGCGACCGCTTCCCCTTTTGAGTTTCTGTGAGCCTGGATGTCCGGTGAAGGACTACCGGAGTGTTGGTGATAGCGTCTGGAGCGGCAGCGATCAGCGAGGAAAGACCCAGTAGGGTTTCGGATATGGCGGCCGTAGGGGATTCAGGGTTGTTGTCAGCCATCGGGAGTTTTTGTGATGAAGGGAGATTAGAGGGTTTGGCTAGAGATTTGAAGATTGGGAAGAGTAGGGGTGGCTGCAAAGAGGATTTGGGGTTGTTGTTTTATAGTATGGAGTGGAATAGGAAGAGTTGCAGAGGTTCTTTGAACCGAGTGGGAAAACCTAGGCAAGTGGGAGAGTGGGTATACTTGTGGTCTTGAAAAGAGTGATTTAATTATTACCAAATAGACGGCTTAACACGAAATCTGGGTCTCCATTCTCAGCACGCGCCTAGGTGTGCCGCCGCGTGTCAACTGCAGTCTGTCACTCTGCATCCCTAGACTTAAAGCCTGATCCCAGATCTATTTTGTCCCTTCTCCGCACCCTAGCTAGAAATTCAAAAGTCACCTTATCAGGAGAAGGTAAGACACAAACAATAACTTGGAATAAAATAACTAATAAATTAAAGGAAGATAATTATTGACTAAAAACAAAAAGGAAATCTAAAACTAATTATCATGGGCAGGCCCCCACGCAACGCCCTTAATTAACAAGTCCATGGCTGGACTTTCTGAAGGGATTATTCGCCAACCCCTGGCGGGTCTTCCGCCAGGGTCTGGGTAAAAATTGTTCCAAATGCGCCAGAGGGCCATGTGAGGGTGGTCTTCTCCCGCTCTGCCAGGTCCGGCGAAACCTTATGAAATCCAGAGTGTTTGCTTAGAAAGCAGTTCTGAGATTTGCAGGTCGACCCCACAATCATTTGGTCGGTGAAGGGTGGGGGAAAGTAATCTTTCTTCCTTGCCAGATTCAGCTGGCAGTAGTCAACACACAAAATCCACCCAGTTCGGACACAGGTTGGGCCTTGGAAACCATTATCTTCTACTGTCGTTGAAGCTCCGGTCTCTTTAGGTGCCACCTGGATGAGAGAGGCCCACGGATCGTCAGCCCCCCTATGGGAGGATCGAGGCGACGCTGGGGTTGCCAAATAGGCTCAGGGCCCAGATCAATGTGTATATTGTGGGTACAGAGGGTGTATGGAGTCCCTTTTTCATCCGAACTGGTCCATCTTATAGCTCCCTTGTCGATCTTCAGAATCATCATTAGTTTCTCTCCTTCTTGATCAGTAAGTTCAGCTGAGATGATTATAGGGAGTTCCTTAGTATTGCCAAGGTTGGCGTACTTCAGAGGGTCTGGCAGAGGCTCCAAGTACAGGTCTGGTGGTAATATTGTAGAGGGAAAATTGGCAGGGATGGCATGATCAGGTGGTTGGGCTTGCATCCCGCCAGTGGAAGTCTGCACTCTACCCAGACCTGCTACTTTTTTCAGGATTTTTGAATGGCCCCAGGTCTGTCCTGAGATCTATTGAGGGTCAGGATAGGTTGAGCTCTTTGTCAGAATGATTTCCAGAGGGTTCTTGTTGGCCTTTGCGATGGCCTCAACTGGAGGATTCAGTGTATCAATAAAGTTCATAGAATGACCCTCTTCCGGGCATTTGGGGGTATCTGAGATCTTGAACTTCACCTTCTGACCATAGAATCCCAATTCAATGCTACCATTATGATAGTCTATCATGGCTGTTGATGTCCTTAAAAATGGTCGACCAAGAAGAACATCTGTCTGGCTGGAAGGAAGATTTGGATTCATTTCAATGATATAGAAATCAACAGGAAAAATGAAGTTATTTACTTTGACCAAAACGTCCTCCACTACCCCCAACGGGTATTTGAAAGTTCTGTCGGCCATTTGCAATACCATTTTTGTGTCCTTCATGGCTCCGATTCCTAGCATGTTGTATTCCTTTAGGCACATCATGTTAATCCCACCCCCGAAATCACAAAGAGCCCTCAAGACAGTTTTGTCTCCAATCACACAAGGTATAGAGAAGGTTCCTTCATCTTTACATTTCTCGGGGAGCCTGGTCTGGCATACCGAGGCCACACCAGGGTTCAGATGAATTTGCTCGATCAGATGATTCTTCCCTCTGTTGGTGCAGAATTCCTTAAGGAAGCGAGCGTATGCAGGGACTTTGGTCACCAATTCCAACATGGGAATGTTGACAGAGACTTTTCCAAAGACATCCATAATTTCTTTCTCCCCTTCCTTCTTTTTAGTGGCAGAAGGTTTTGGTGGAAAAGGAGGAGGAGGAGTTTCTTTGGTAGGATCTGGATTGTTCTCCCGTTAGGTCGGCCTGAGGAATGCTTCAAGAATAGCTTCATCTGTCACCTCATTACCAGGCTTCCTCTTCAGGATGTCTTTAGGCTCAGTCCCCTCAGGGGTGACTTCTGGAGCTGTCATTTCTGGGATCTCTGGAGCTTTCCTTTCCGGAATGATTGTTCCGCTCCTCAGGCTGATAGCGTTAACATGCTTTGGGTTTTCTTAGGTGGCAGCAGGTAGCTGCCCCTTGTTAGTTCTCTCCTCCTGAGCTATCTTGACAAGTTTGTCGACAGTTTTCAGTATATTGTCAGACATTGCCTTGCTTTCAGCGAACATTCCCATGAGGCGTTCTTCCATAGCCTGCAATGGGTTTCGCGAATACTGGTTCCCGTATGTGTTCCTGGAAGCAGGGTACTGAGAATTGTTTGGGCTCTGGTTCTGTATCTGCATGTGATCCGGTCTGTCGCTTGACCGAAAACAAATATAAAGTGATGGAATAATGGGGAAATAAGAC
>JADMIO012970412.1_pt1 | contig 26123 bp, 10 predicted proteins | sample 8958161 | NCBI WGS metagenome assembly JADMIO01 (sample SAMN16585339, study PRJNA669376) | soil metagenome | isolation source: Crop rotation soil | place: USA: Cullars Rotation, Alabama | collected 2011 | reverse complement strand
CTGGGACCACGGTCCCACTCGTATCGTCGGTCTGATTATTAGTCTGGGACCACGGTCCCACTCGTATCGTCGGTCTGATTATTAGTCTGGGACCACGGTCCCACTCGTATCGTCGGTCTGATTATTAGTCTGGGACCACGATCCCACTCGTGTTGTCGGTCTGATTATCGGTCTGGGACCACGGTCCCACTTGTATTGTCGATCAGACTATCAGCGTGAGACTACGATTCCATCAATGCCTGTCAAGGGCAAGTATTGACATTCGTCGTAACCTGTAGAACGGAGTAACCTCGGTGTGCGGTTGTATGCCTGCTGTGGATTGCTGCTGTGTCCTGCTTATCCACAACATTTTGCGCACGGTTATGTGGACAAAATACCTGGTTACCCAGGCCGTGCCGGCACGTTAACCGGGCTGCATCCGATGCAAGTGTGTCGCTGTCGACGAGCTCGCGAGCTCGGACATGAGGTTGCCCCGTATTCAGTGTCGCTGATTTGTATTGTCTGAAGTTGCTTTTACGTTAAGTTGATGCAGATCAATTAATACGATACCTGCGTCATAATTGATTATTTGACGTGGTTTGATGGCCTCCACGCACGTTGTGATATGTAGATGATAATCATTATCACTTTACGGGTCCTTTCCGGTGATCCGACAGGTTACGGGGCGGCGACCTCGCGGGTTTTCGCTATTTATGAAAATTTTCCGGTTTAAGGCGTTTCCGTTCTTCTTCGTCATAACTTAATGTTTTTATTTAAAATACCCTCTGAAAAGAAAGGAAACGACAGGTGCTGAAAGCGAGCTTTTTGGCCTCTGTCGTTTCCTTTCTCTGTTTTTGTCCGTGGAATGAACAATGGAAGTCCGAGCTCATCGCTAATAACTTCGTATAGCATACATTATACGAAGTTATATTCGATGCGGCCGATCTAGCAGAAAGTCAAAAGCCTCCGACCGGAGGCTTTTAACTTCTGTCACCTAGGTTACGCCCCGCCCTGCCACTCATCGCAGTACTGTTGTAATTCATTAAGCATTCTGCCGACATGGAAGCCATCACAAACGGCATGATGAACCTGAATCGCCAGCGGCATCAGCACCTTGTCGCCTTGCGTATAATATTTGCCCATGGTGAAAACGGGGGCGAAGAAGTTGTCCATATTGGCCACGTTTAAATCAAAACTGGTGAAACTCACCCAGGGATTGGCTGAGACGAAAAACATATTCTCAATAAACCCTTTAGGGAAATAGGCCAGGTTTTCACCGTAACACGCCACATCTTGCGAATATATGTGTAGAAACTGCCGGAAATCGTCGTGGTATTCACTCCAGAGCGATGAAAACGTTTCAGTTTGCTCATGGAAAACGGTGTAACAAGGGTGAACACTATCCCATATCACCAGCTCACCGTCTTTCATTGCCATACGAAATTCCGGATGAGCATTCATCAGGCGGGCAAGAATGTGAATAAAGGCCGGATAAAACTTGTGCTTATTTTTCTTTACGGTCTTTAAAAAGGCCGTAATATCCAGCTGAACGGTCTGGTTATAGGTACATTGAGCAACTGACTGAAATGCCTCAAAATGTTCTTTACGATGCCATTGGGATATATCAACGGTGGTATATCCAGTGATTTTTTTCTCCATTTTAGCTTCCTTAGCTCCTGAAAATCTCGATAACTCAAAAAATACGCCCGGTAGTGATCTTATTTCATTATGGTGAAAGTTGGAACCTCTTACGTGCCGATCAGATTAAAACGAAAGGCCCAGTCTTTCGACTGAGCCTTTCGTTTTATTTGACCATGTTGGTATGATTTAAATTAATACGACTCACTATAGGGTCAGTGCGGCCGCGACTTCAAGTCACGTGAATTCCAAGCTTCGGATCCCACTGTGCTGGAAAGGCTCGCGTCCGGATCGATCTGGGCCAGGGCCTTGCGGTCCAGCTTGCCGTTGGGGGTGAGCGGCAGGGTCTCCAGCCAGACCCACGCGGACGGCACCATGTAGTCGGGCAGGTGCCTCCGCACGTGCTCCCGCAGCTCCGCCGCCGCCGGCGCGCCGTCCGCGGCGCCCGGTGCGGCCGCCAGGTAGGCCACCAGGCGCCGCTCGCCGCCGGCGGTCCGCGGCGCCAGCACCGCCGCGGCCTCCACCGCCGGATGGCCGGACAGCACGGTCTCGATCTCACCCAGCTCGATGCGGAAGCCGCGGATCTTGACCTGCTCGTCGCGGCGGCCCAGGAAATCGATCGCGCCGTCGGCCAGCCGGCGCACCAGGTCGCCGGTGGCATAGAGACGGTCGCCGGGGGCACCGAACGGATCGGGGACGAAGCGCTCCGCGGTCAGCTCCGGGCGGTGCAGATAACCCAGGGCGAGGCCGTCGCCGCCGACGTGGAGGCCGCCGTGGACGCCCACCGGGACCGGACGGAGACTGTCGTCCAGGACGTAGGCCCGGGTGTTGGAGATCGGCCGGCCGATCGGTACCGACAGCGCCTCCGCCGCCAGCTCCCGGATCTCGTGCCAGGTGCTGAAGGTGGTGTTCTCCGTCGGGCCGTAGCCGTTCAACAGCCGCCGCGGCGGACCGTTCGCGAGGACGCTGCGCACCCAGACGGGATCGAGCGCCTCGCCGCCGACCAGGAGGGTGCTCATGGTGGCGAAGGCTCCCGGGGCCTCGCGCGCCACCTGGTTGAACAGGGCCGCGGTGAGGAACATCGCGTCCACTCTCTGGCGGCGGATCTCGGCCGCGAGAGCGGACGGCGAGAGCACGGCGTCCTGCGGCAGGATGACGACCGTGCCGCCGTTGAGCAGAGCCCCCCAGACCTCGTAGGTCACCGCGTCGAACGAGGCGTTGGCCACCTGGCCGACACGGTCCCCGGGAGCGAGACCGATGTAGTCCGTGCTCAAGACCAGGCGCAGGACGGCGCGGTGCGGCACCGCGACCCCCTTCGGGCGCCCGGTCGAGCCCGAGGTGTAGATCACATAGGCGAGATCGCCGCCGCCCGCCTCGCGAGCCGTTGGGAATCCATCCGCCGGAAGAAGGTCCTCGCCGTCGAGCAGGAGCGTGCGGACGCCGGGCGCGGCCGGCAGAGAGCCGGCCAGCCGGCGCTGGGTCACCAGCACCGGGGCGTCCGTGTCCGCCAGCAGGAAGGCGAGGCGCTCTTGCGGATAGGACGGATCGAGGGGGACGTAGGCGGCCCCGGCCTTGAGGATGCCCAGGAACCCGACCACCATCGCGGGCGAGCGCTCGGCCGAGAGAGCCACCAGCATCCCCGGCTCGACCCCCGCGGCGCGCAGGCGGCGCGCCAGGTGACCGGCCTGCTCGTCGAGCTCGGCGTAGGTCAGGCGCTCCTCTCCTCGCTCTTTGCCGAAAATCACCGCCGGAGCGTCCGGCGTCGCGCGCGCCTGCTCCTCGAACAGGCGGTGGATCGAGCCCTCGCGCGGGAAGTCGGTGTACGTCGCGTTCCAGGTCACCACCAACTCGCGCTCCTCGGCGGCGGAGAGCAGCGGCAGCTCGGAGAGCCTGGCCCCGGGATGCGCAGCGATGCCGTGGAGGAGGTTGCCCAGGTGGCCGGCGAAGCGGTGCGCCGTGGCGGCGTCGAACAGGTCGAGGCTGTATTCGAGCCCGCCGGTGAGGCTCGGCCCCGACTCGGTGAGTGCGAGAGTGAGGTCGAACTTGGCCGTCTCGCTCGGCAGCGTCGTCTCCTCGACCCGCAGGCCGGGGATCTCCAGCACGGCCGCCGGCGGGTGCAGCACGAAGACGGCCTGGAACAGCGGCGAGTAGCTGAGGCTGCGCTCCGGCGCCAGCTCCACCACCACCTGCTCCAGCGGCAGATCGGCGTGCGCGAAGGCGCCCAGCGCCGTCTCCCGGACGCGGCCGACGAGATCGGTGAAGCCGGGGTCTCCGGAGAGGTCGGTGCGCAGCACCAGGGTGTTGACGAAGAAGCCGATCAGCCCCTCCAGCTCGATTCGGCTGCGCCCTGCCGTGGGCGTGCCGACGAGCAGGTCCGGCTGGCCGGTCAGCCGCAGCAGCAGCGTCTCGAAGGCGGCCAGGACCGTCATGAAGAGCGTCGCGCCGCTCTGCCGGCTGAGCCGGCGCAGCGCGCCGGTCAGCTCGCCGTCGACCGCCACCGGCTCGACCGCGCCGCGGAAGCTCTGCAGGGCCGGCCGCGGCCGGTCCGCCGGCAGCTCCAGGAGCGGCGGGTGGCCGGCCAGCTTCTCGCGCCACCAGGCGAGCTGGCTCTCCAGCAGCTCGCCGTGCAGCCACGCGCGCTGCCAGACCGCGAAGTCCGCGTACTGGACCGGCAGCGGTTGCAGCGCCGGCAGGCTGCCGGAGCCGAGGCCCGCGGCCAGCGCTCCGATCTCTTGCAGCAGCACCCCCATGGACCAGCCGTCCGAGACGATGTGGTGCATGGAGAGAAGGAACAGGTGCTCCTCGGGCGCCACCCGCAGGAGAGCCGTGCGCAGCAACGGCCCCTGGGTGAGATCGAACGGGCGCGCCGGCTCGCCGCCCGCGATGCGCCAGGCTTCCCGCCGGGCAGGCTCTGCGGGCAATCCGGACAGATCGGCCAGCGGCAGATCATGGCGGCCGGCCGGAGCGATCACCTGCACCGGCTCGCCGCCGCGCTCGTCGAACGTCGTGCGCAGCGCCTCGTGGCGGCGGACGACCTCTCCCAGGCTCGCTTCCAGGACCGCGGGATCCAACCGGCCGAGCAGGCGGTAGGACATGGGCAGGTTGTAGATCGACAGGTCCTCTTGCAGGCGGTAGAGGAACCAGAGGCGCTGCTGGGCGAAGGAGAGCGGCAGCGGTCCGCCGCGGCCGGCCGGGGCCAGGCGCGGCCCCGCCTCCCGGGGCGAGCCGAGGGCGGCCTCCCGCGCCTGCTCCACGGTGCGCGCCAGCCCTTCGAGAGTCCGCGCCTCGAACAGCTCCCAGATGCCCAGATCCACGCCGAACAGGTGGCGCACCCGCGCCAGCACCCGGGCGGCGAGAAGAGAGTGGCCGCCGAGGTCGAGGAAGTCGTCGTGGAGCCCGATCCGCTCGACCGCCAGGAGCTCCGCCCAGGTGCCGGCGAGCGCCACTTCGACCGCCGTGCGCGGCGCGGCATGGCGCGGGCGCGGCGCCGCCGCGGCGGCCCCCTCGGCGAGGCGGGCGAGCGCCCGGCGGTCGACCTTGCCGTTGGCGGTGAGCGGCAGGCCGTCGAGAAGGATGAACGCCGACGGGATCATCGGCTCGGGCAGCCGGGCGGCGAGAAACTTCCGCAGCTCGCCCCCGCCGGGAGAGGCATCGGGAGGGCTGCCGGCGGGGACCAGGAAGGCCGCCAGGCGCAGCGGCTTCCCGCCTTCCTCGACGGTGACCACGGCCACCTCACGGACCCCGGGGTGCGACGCGAGAGCCGCTTCGATCTCCCCGAGCTCGATCCGCACGCCCCGCACCTTGATCTGGTGGTCGGTGCGGCCGAGAAAATCCAGCACGCCGTCCATCCGGAAACGTCCCAGGTCGCCCGTCCGGTACATGCGCGCGCCCGACCGGCCGCGCGGCGCCGCGAAGGGGTCGGGGAGGAAGCGCTCGGCCGTCAGGTCCGGCCGCCCCAGATAGCCACGGGCCACACCGGCGCCGCCGATCCAGATCTCTCCCACCGCCCCCGGAGCCACCGCCTGGAGCTGCGCGTCCAGGAGATAGACCTGCGCGTTGGCGACCGGGCGGCCGATCGGCGGCACCCCTTCGCCGCCGCTCGCCGGAATGCGGTGGAAGGTGGAGAGCACGGTCGCCTCGGTCGGACCGTAGAAGTTCCAGATCGGGACAGGGAGAGGCCGGCCGCCGCGCGCGCGGAGACGGTCTCCCCCGGTGGTCAGGCCCTCCAGCCGGCCTGGCTCCGGCCACTCCTCTTCGAGCGCCGCGTCGGTCAGCGGAGTGGGCAGGAAGCTGAGGGCGACCTCTTCCCGGATCAGCCAGTCGACGAGGCGCGCGGTCGAGCCGCGCGTCTCGTCGTCCATGATGCAGAGGGTCGCCCCCGCCGTCAGGCTGGGCCAGATCTCCAGGACGGTGGCGTCGAACCCCGGCGCGGCGACCTGGGTGGTGCGGATGGCCTCCCGCGCCAGGGAGCGGTCATGACACCAGCGCACCAGGTTGGCCAGGGCCGCGTGGCCGACCGCCACTCCCTTGGGCCGCCCGGTCGAGCCCGAGGTATAGATGACATAGGCGGTGCTCGCCGGACCGGCGCCGCCGGGCGGCGGCCCGGCGGCGGCGAGGGACGCGATCTCCGGCCGGTCCAGCGCCAGGACCGGCGCGCCCTCCAGGGCCAGACCGGAGAGCCTGGAGGCCAGGCTCCCCTGGGTGAGCACCACCGCGGCGTTCGTGTCGCGCAGCAGGAAGCCCAGGCGTTCGTCGGGAGACGAGGGATCGACCGGCACGTAGGCTCCGCCCGCCTGCAGCACGCCCAGCGCCCCCACCACCATCTCCGCCGAACGCTCGACGCAGAGCGCGACCAGCACCTCCGGCCCCACGCCCAGCGACCGCAGGTGCCAGGCCAGGCCGTCGGCCCGCCGGGCCAGCTCGCCGTAGGTGAGGCTCCGCTCTCCCCGAGGGCCCTCGGAAATCGCCGCCGTCCCCGGCGACCGGCGCGCCTGCTCGGCGAACAGCCGCGGGACGGTCTGCCCGCGCGGCACGGCGCTGTCGCTGTCGTTCCACTCGACCAGCAGCTGGTGGCGCTGGGCGGCGGAGAGCAGCGGCAGCTCGGAGAGGCGGCGTCCCGGATCGCCGGCGGCGCCGGCCGCGAGCGCCCAGAAATGGGCGATCCAGCGCCGCACCGTCACCGGCTCGAAGAGATCCAGGGAGTGCTCGATCTCGGCGCTCAGCTCGGAGCCTCCGCTCGCGAGGAGGGCGAAGGAGAGGTCGGCGAGCTGGAAGAAGGCCTGGTCGAGGGGGATTTCGGAGACCGCCGGCCAGCCGTCGCGCAGGCGGGCGGCCAGGGCGCGGAAGGGGGGATCACCCGCGGGGTCACCGAGATCGATGCGCAGCGCCGGGACGCCGGCGGCGGGCAGGCTGATCGTGAGGTCCTCCTGGCCGGTCAGGCGGCGGAGCAGCGCCACGAAGACGGAGAGCCCGGCGAGGAACAGCGTCGAGCCGGCGGCACGGGCGAGCGCCCGCAGGCCCTCGGCGGCTTCAGGCTCCGCCGCCGCCCGCTGCACGGCGGCGCGGAAGGTCGGCACGGCCGGGCGCGGGTGGTCCGCCGGCAGCTCCAGAGCGGACGCCTCCGTCTGTCCGGACAGGCGCCGGGGGAGGCGGTCGATGATCACAGCCCTGCCTCCTCGTCCAGATCGGCGAGCAGGTCGTCGAGGTCATCCTGGCTCAGGCTCGCCAACGGGAAATCGGACGGCACGAAGCCCTCCGCCTCGGCGCGCCCTTCCGGCCGGCCCGCCCCGGCAGGCTCGGCCGGGATCCGGATCTCGGCAGCGGCGGGAATGGCGGCGATGGCGGCAACGGTGGCGACGGCCGCAACGGTGGCCAGCTCGGCGATGGTCTGGTTCTGGAAGAGCTGGCGCGGCGTGAAGCGGAGGCCGTTCTTCTGGCAGCGCGTCACGGCGCGGATGGCGAGGATCGAATCGCCCCCCAGCGCGAAGAAGTTGTCGTGGATCCCCACCCGCTCGAGGCCGAGCACCTCCGCCCACGCCTCGGCGAGGATGCGCTCCGCCGCGTTGCGCGGCGGCACCAGCTCGCGCTCCGCCCCCGGCCGGACGAGCCCGGGCGCCGCCGCCCAGGCGGCGAGGAGGCGGCGGTCCACCTTGCCGCTCGGCGACAGCGGCAGGGCCGTCACCGGCACGAAGGCGGCGGGCAGCATGTAGTCGGGCAGCCGTTCCTGGAGCGCCGACCGCAGCTCTCCGGGAGACGGCTCGGTCCCCGCCTCGACGGGCACCGTGAAAGCGACCAGGCGCCGCTCGCCCGGACCGTCCTCGCGCACCACGACGGCCGCCTGGGCCACCGCGGGATGGCGGACCAGGGCCGCCTCGATCTCCCCGAGCTCGATGCGGAAGCCGCGCACCTTGACCTGGTGGTCGATGCGGCCCAGATGCTCCAGCTCGCCGCCGGGCAGCCGGCGGGCGAGGTCGCCGGTGCGGTAGAGCCGCCTGCCTCCCGAAGAATCGGCCACCCCGGCGAACGGATCGGGGACGAAACGCTCGGCGGTGAGGTCCGGCCGGCCGTGGTAGCCGCGCGCCAGCCCGGCGCCGCCGATGCACAGCTCACCCGCCGCTCCCGGCGGCGCCAGCTCGCCGGCGCGGCCGAGGAGATGGATCACGGTGTTGGCGAGCGGGCGGCCGATCGGCACCGGCCCCCCCCCCCAGACCGCCGGCACCGGCCCGAGCGCCGACCAGACCGTCGTCTCGGTCGGTCCGTAGACGTTCCACAGGGAGCCGACCCGCGGCAGGAGCCGGTCGGCCAGCGCGCGCGGCAGCGCCTCGCCGCCGCACAGGGCCTTGAGCCCGGGGCTCCCCGCCCAGCCGCCTTCGAGCAGCAGGGTCCAGGTCGCCGGCGTGGCCTGCATGCAGGTGATGCCGGCGCCGGCGATCACCGCGGCTAGCCTCTCGGCGTCGCCTGCCGTTTCGCGGCCGATCAGCTCGATCCGCGCGCCCACCGCCAGGGGCAGCAGCAGCTCGGTGACCGCGATGTCGAAGGCCAGCGTGGTCAGCGCCAGGACGGTGTCCCGTTCGTCCAGGCCGGGATGCCGCGCCATGGCCGCGAGGTAGTTGATCACGCCGCCGTGCCGCACCTCGACTCCCTTGGGAGCGCCGGTCGAGCCCGAGGTGTAGATGACGTAGGCGAGATTCTCCGCTCCGTGCCCGCCGGGCAGAGCTCGCGGCGGCTCTTCCGCCCCGCGATCCTCCTTCCCGACCGCCAGCAGGCGCACCCGGTTCCGCTGCTTCTCCGGCAGCGGCGGGAGGTCTTCCTCGGCCAAACCCTCGCCGACCAGCAGGACCGCCGCCCCGGCGTCCTCCAGGATCGCGGCCAGCCTCTCCCGCGGATGGCCCGGATCGAGCGGCACGTAGGCGCCGCCCGCCGCGAGCACCGCGAGCAGGGAGACCACCATCTCGGGCGAGCGCTCGAGGAAGAGGCCGACGCGGACCTCCGGGCCGACGCCCAGGCGGACGAGGCGGTGGGCGAGCGACGACGCCCGCGCCATGAGCTCGGCGTAAGTGACCTCCACGCCCTCGCAGGCGAGGGCCACCGCGCCCGGCCGGCGGCGCGCGCCGGCCGCGAGCAGGCGGTCGACGGTGGCCTCGGCGGGGAGCGGAGCGGCGGTGTCGTTCCAGCCCGCCAGCATCTCGTCGCGCTCGGCCGGGGCGAGCAGCGGCAGCTCGGACAGCCGCCGGCCCGGGTCCGCCGCCACCCCGGCGAGCAGGTTGCCCCACCAGCCCAGCCAGCGCTCCGCCGTGGCGCCGTCGAACAGGTCGGTGGCGTATTCCAGGCGGACCAGGAGCTCGCCCTCGATCTCCATCATCGCCAGCGTGAGATCGAGCGGCGAACGGCCGCCGTAAGTCTCCACCGGGCTCAGCGCCACCTCGCCCAGCTCGAGCCGGGGAGGCGGAGCATTCTGCAGCACGAGCATCACCTGGAAGACCGGCGCGTGGCCGAGGCTCCGCTCCGGCTGCAGCTCTTCGACCAGCTTCTCGAACGGCAGGTCCTGGTGCGCGTAGGCGCCGAGGGCCGCCTGGCGCACGCGGCCGGCCAGCGCCTCGAAAGGCAGGTCGCCGGACGTGTCGATGCGCAGCGCCAGGGTGTTGGCGAAGAACCCGATCAGCTCCTCGAGCTCGCGGCGGACGCGGTTGGCGATCGGCGTGCCGAGCACCAGGTCGTCCTCGCCGCTCAGGCGCTGAAGCAGCACGGCGAAGGCGGCGAGCAGGGTCATGTACAGGGTCACGCCGCGCCGGCGGCTCCCCGCCGCGAGCGCGCCTGCGGTCTCCCGCGGCACGGTCAGCCAGCGGCGCGCGCCGCGCTGGCTCTGGAGAGGCGGGCGCGGCCGGTCGGTGGGCAGCGCGAGGACCGGCGGCGCTCCCGCCAGCTGCTCCCGCCAGTAGGCGAGCTGCTCCGCCAGCACCTCGCCGGCGAGCCAGCGGCGCTGCCAGACCGCGAAGTCGCCGTACTGGACCGGCAGCTCGGGCAGAGGCCGCGGCGCGCCAACCAAGTCAGCCGCGCCGGCCGCGAAGGCCCGGTACAGCTCGGTCAGCTCGCGGGTGAAGATCCCCGTCGACCAGCCGTCGGTCACGATGTGGTGGAAGGTGAGGAGCAGCATGTGCTCGTCCGCGGCGAGGCGCAGCAGGGCGGCGCGCAGCAGCCCGCCGCGGGCGAGATCGAACGGCCGCTCCGACTGCTCCGCCGCCAGGCGCGCGGCCTCGCGGGCGCGCTCCGGCTCCGGCAGCAGCGAGAGATCCAGCCTCTCGACCGGTGATTCCGATGCCGCGAGGACCTCCTGGCGCGGCTCGCCGTCGACCTCCGGAAAGGCGGTGCGCAGCACGGCGTGGCGCCGCACGATCTCGGCCACGGCGCGGCAGAGCGCCGCCGTGTCCAGAGGACCCTGGAGCCGCACCGCCGCCGGCAGGTTGAAGGCGGCGCCGCCGGGCTCCAGGCGGTCGAGGACCCAGAGCCGCTGCTGGGCGAAGGAGAGCGGCAAAACGGTTTCTGGAGACAGGGCAGACACCGGCACGAGCGGTGGGGCCTGCGGACGGCCGCCCCCGCGCAGCCGCTCCACCGCCGCGGCCAGGCCGGCGACCGTGGGGGCCTCGAAGAGAGCGCGCAGCGGCACCTCGACGCCGAACGCCTCGCGCACCCGCGACAGCACGCGGGTGGCGAGCAGCGAGTGGCCGCCGAGATCGAAGAAATTGTCGCCGCTCCCGACCTGCGCCACACCGAGGAGCTCGCTCCAGATCCCGGCGATCAGCTCCTCGGCTGGGTTTTCCAGGGGCAGCCGCGGTGCCGCGCCTTCGCCGCTCTCTTCCGCTCCCGGCTCGGGCAGGGCGCGGCGGTCCACCTTGCCTGTCGCGGTGAGCGGCAGGGCCTCCAGAAGCACGTAGACCGCGGGGACCATGTAGTCGGGCAGCCGCTCGCCGAGGAAGGCGCGCAGCTCCCGCGCGGTCGGTCCGATGGTGCCGCGGGGGACGAGATAGGCCACCAGCCTCTTCTCCCGCTCTCCTCGCGCGACCACCACGCACTCGGCGACTCCCGGGTGCCGGCGCAACGCGGCCTCGACCTCGCCCGGCTCGATGCGGAAGCCGCGGATCTTCACCTGCTGGTCGGCACGCCCGGCGAATTCGACCTCGCCGTCGAGGCGGGCGCGCCCGAGGTCGCCGGTGCGGTACAGGCGGTCTCCGGGATCGCCGTCCTTCGACCGGAAGGGATTGGGCAGGAAGCGCCGCGCCGTCAGCTCCGGATCGCCCAGGTAGCCGGCGGCGAGATGGCGGCTGCGGATGTACACCTCGCCGACCTCGCCGATCCCCGCCCGCCCGCCCGCGGCGTTGAGCACCAGCAGGTCCACCTCCTTGATCCCGCGGCCCAGCGGCAGCACCTCGCGGCCCGCCACCACCCCGGGCGGCGGCACCACCGAGTAGCTCACCGAGCGCTGGCTCTCCGTGGAGCCGTAGAGATTGACGCAGGTGAGCGCCGGAGCGATCCGTTGCAGGCGCGCCACCTCGCTGCGCCGCAGGAGGTCGCCCACCACGAAGGCCCAGCGCAGGTCCGGCAGCAGAATCCCCGCCTCTTCACCGCCGGCCAGCAGCTCCAGCATCGCCGGCGTCAGGTGGACCACCGAGATCCCCCGGCGGACGGCCCAGGCGGCGAGCCAGCCGGGCTCCCGCATCCGTTCCGGGTCCGGGATCTCCAGCGCCGCTCCCAGGAAGACCGGCGTCAGGATGTCGCGCTGCAACGGATCGTGCGAGAGCGCCGACAGCATGGCGAAGCGGTCCTCGGCACCGAGCGCGAAGCGGTCCCGCCACCAGGGCTGGAATTGCGACAGAGGCCCGTGGCGGCCGAGCACGCCCTTGGGCCGCCCGGTCGAGCCGGAGGTGAAGCCGATGCAGGCGAGGTCGTCCGGCCCCACCTCGACATCCGGACTCTCCAGAGCGTGCGGACCGTGCCTCCAGCCCTCCCGCCGCGGCAGCTCGAGACGAAGGCGCAAGGCGAGCGCGGACAGCGCGTGCTCGACCTCGGCAGGGGGCGCGCCGGCGCCCGGCACCTGCAGCCAGGCGGTGGGCCGGGCGATCTCCAGATAGTCGGCGAGACGGGAGGCCGGATAGGCAGGGTCGAGAAGGAGGAAAGCCGCCCCCGCCTTCAGCGTCCCCAGGACCGCGCAAGGCAGCGGCGCGCTGCGGTGCGCGAAGACCGCGACCACGTCCCCCTTCGCCACTCCGGAGCGGCGCAGCCAGCCGGCGAGCTGGCTCGAGCGCTCCGCCAGCTCGCGATAGGTCCACGACTCCTCCGCATCCGCCACCGCCACCCGCTCCGGCGACTGCCGGGCGTGCAGCGCGAGGCGCTCATGGATCGGGCCGGGCCAGGGGCGGTCGGGCAGCGGCTCGGCCGGGTCGGGGAGGAGGGCGGCGGTCTCCGCCGCCAACAGCGAGAACGCCTCGATCGGCGTCGCGGGAGCGGTGGCGATCTGCTCCAGGAGATGGTGGAGCTGGTCGAGGAGGGCCGCCATCCGGCCGCCGTCGAACAGATCGCTGTTGTAGACCAGGTTGCAGCGCATCTCCCCGGCGCTCTCCTCGACGTAGAGCGTGAAGTCGAACTTGGCCAGGGGCTCCGCGGACGCCAGGGGCTCCACCTGCAGGCCGGCGAGGTCCAGGCGCATCTCCGGCAGGGAGACCATGTTGAACATCACCTGGAAGAGCGGCGAGCGGCTGAGCTGCCGCTCGGGCTGGAGCTCCTCCAGGAGCCTCTCGAACGGCATGTCCTGGTAGCGGTACGCCCCGAGCACCACCTCGCGCACACGGTCCAGGAGGGCGGTGAAGCCGGGGTTCCCCGCCAGGTCGGTGCGCAGCACCAGCGTATTGAGGAAGAAGCCGATCAGCCCTTCGGTCTCCACCCTCTGCCGCCCGGCGCTGGGCGCTCCGACCACGATGTCGTCCTGCCCCGCCCAGCGGTGCAGGAGGAGGACGAAGGCGGCGAGCAGGGTCATGAACAGCGTCGCCCCTTCGCGCCGCGACAGCTCGTGCAGGCGGGCCGTCAGATCGGCGGCGATCCGCAGCTCCCGCTGCTCCCCGCGATGCGTCTGGACCGGCGGGCGCAGGCGGTCCGTCGCAAGCTCGAGCGCCGGAGCGGCGCCGGTGAGCTGCCGCCGCCAGTAGGCGAGCTGCTCCTGGAGCGCCGCGCCCTGGAGCTGCCCGCGCTGCCAGAAGGCGAAATCGGTGTACTGGACCGGCAGCTCCGGCAGCGGCGAAGGCCGGCCGGCCACGAAGGCGCCGTAGAGCGCCGAAATCTCGTTGAAGAGCACGCCGAACGACCAGCCGTCCGACACGATGTGGTGCATCGACACCAGCAGCAGGTGCTCGCCCGGCCCGCGGCGGACCAGCAGGGCCCGGGTGAGCGGCCCGCGCGCCAGATCGAAGGGAGAGGCGGCCTCGGCGCGGGCCAGCCGCCAGGCCTCGGCGCCGGCGAGCCCGTCCGGCAGGGCCGCGAGGTCGATGCACGGCAGGGGAAACGGCGCCGGCGGCGCGATGATCTGCACCGGCACGCCGTCCGCCACGCCGAAGGTCGTGCGCAGCGAGCCGTGCCGCCGCGCGATCTCGGTGAGGCAGCGGGCGAGGGCTCCCGGGTCGAGCGCGCCCGTCAGGCGGAGGGCGGAGGACAGGTTATAGGCCGCGCTGCCGGGCTCCAGCCGGTCGAGCAGCCAGAGCCGCTGCTGGGAGAAGGAAGCGGGAGCCGGGCTCTCCGCCCGGCGCGCGATCCTGCCGTCCGCAGCGCCCCCTTCCTGCTCGCGTTTCCTCTTCTTCGCCATGACCAGCCGCGAGAGCTGGTCGGGAGTGAGGCTCCTCACCTCGGACCCGTCGGGCTTCATCTGAATACTCCAGTCCCTTTTGAGCTGCGCCTGCGGAAAGGCCCGTAGGATAACACCTCAATTCTATTTCGGCTATGAAAGGAGAAGAAAAAGCCTTCTCAATCAAGCTTGACTGCTTAAAGCGTCGAATATCTGACCAATGGTTGATTGATGAGTGCGACCAGACGGTCAAAAGAGGACAAGAAAAGAAACGTTTCCTGTCCATGGGCGTTTTTTTGAGGGCAAAGGCCCATGTATGCACGAAGCAACAGATCTGCTAGGTTTGCAGAACTCCCGTACGGAATTCCGCAATCTGCGGATTCATCGCCGCGGCGGCGAAGGAGCGGGCGAGAATTTCACGCGTCTCCGCGGGATCGATGATCGCATCGACCCAGAGGCGGGCGGCGGCGTAGCGGGGATTCATGGCGGCGGCGTAGCGTGCCTTGATCTCTTCGAGGCGTTGAGTTTTTTCCTCTTCGGACACCTCGGCGCCGCGGTTCTTGAGCTGGATCGAGAGCAGCGTCTTGCTCGCCTGGTCGCCGCCCATGACGGCGATGGCGGCCGAGGGCCAGGCATAGAGGAAGCGCGCGCCGTAGGCCTTGCCGCACATGGCGTAGTTGCCGGCGCCGTAGGAGTTGCCGACGAAGAGCGTGATCTTGGGGACGATGGAGTTGGCGACCGCGTTCACCATCTTCGCCCCGTCCTTGATGATGCCGCCGCGCTCGGCGCGGCTGCCCACCATGAAGCCGGTGACGTCCTGGAGGAAGAGGAGCGGGATCTTTTTCTGGTTGCACAGCTCGACGAAGCGCGCCGCCTTGTCCGCCGAGTCGGAGTAGATGACGCCGCCGATCTGCAGCTCGCGCTCCTGCTCGCCGGTGCCGAGCCGCCGCGGCACGATCGAGCGCTGGTTCGCCACCACCCCCACCGCCTGCCCCTCGATCCAGCCGGTGCCGCAGATCAGGGTCTGGCCATAGGTGGCCTTGTACTCGTCGAGCTCGCTGCCGTCGAGGAGCCGGGCGAGGATCTCGCGGGTGTCGTAGGGCCGGGAGCGGTCGACCGGCATGATGCCGTAGAGGTCTTCGGCGTCATGGAGCGGCGCGGCCGGAGCGCGGCGGGCGAAGGGCGCGGTCTCCGGAACGGCGAGCTGCTGGAGCTGGCTGCGGATCTTGGCCAGGCAGGAGGCGTCGTCCGGGTGGCGGTGGTCGACGACGCCCGAGATGTCGCACTGCACGAGCGCGCCGCCCAGCTCCTCGTTGCCGATCCTCTCTCCGATCGCCGCCTGCACGAGGTGGGAGCCGGCGAGGAAGATGGAGCCGGTCCCCTCGACGATGTGCGACTCGTCGCTCATGATCGGCAGATAGGCGCCGCCGGCGACGCACGAGCCCATGATCGCCGCCATCTGGAAGATCCCCTCGGCGGAGAGGCGGGCGTTGTTGTAGAAGGCGCGCCCGAAGTGCTCCTTGTCCGGGAAGATCTCGTCCTGCATGGGCAGGAAGACGCCCGCCGAGTCGACCAGGTAGACGATGGGCAGGCGGTTCTCGAGCGCGATCTCCTGCGCCCGCAGCACCTTCTTGCAGGTCATCGGGAACCACGCGCCGGCCTTCACGGTGGCGTCATTGGAAACCACCACCATGTCGCGGCCGTGCACCGCGCCGATCCCCACCACCACGCCGGCCGCGGGAGCGCCGCCATACTTTCCAGCACATTGGGATCCTAAGCTTAGAATTCCACGTGGACAAGTTGTCGCGGCCGCTTCTATAGTGTCACCTAAATACTAGTGACTCCAGCGTAACTGGACTGGCCACAGTTAGGCCGCAAATGTAATCACACTGGCTCACCTTCGGGTGGGCCTTTCTGCGTTCGCGAGTGGACCCGATAAGCTCATGGAGCGGCGTAACCGTCGCACAGGAAGGACAGAGAAAGCGCGGATCTGGGAAGTGACGGACAGAACGGTCAGGACCTGGATTGGGGAGGCGGTTGCCGCCGCTGCTGCTGACGGTGTGACGTTCTCTGTTCCGGTCACACCACATACGTTCCGCCATTCCTATGCGATGCACATGCTGTATGCCGGTATACCGCTGAAAGTTCTGCAAAGCCTGATGGGACATAAGTCCATCAGTTCAACGGAAGTCTACACGAAGGTTTTTGCGCTGGATGTGGCTGCCCGGCACCGGGTGCAGTTTGCGATGCCGGAGTCTGATGCGGTTGCGATGCTGAAACAATTATCCTGAGAATAAATGCCTTGGCCTTTATATGGAAATGTGGAACTGAGTGGATATGCTGTTTTTGTCTGTTAAACAGAGAAGCTGGCTGTTATCCACTGAGAAGCGAACGAAACAGTCGGGAAAATCTCCCATTATCGTAGAGATCCGCATTATTAATCTCAGGAGCCTGTGTAGCGTTTATAGGAAGTAGTGTTCTGTCATGATGCCTGCAAGCGGTAACGAAAACGATTTGAATATGCCTTCAGGAACAATAGAAATCTTCGTGCGGTGTTACGTTGAAGTGGAGCGGATTATGTCAGCAATGGACAGAACAACCTAATGAACACAGAACCATGATGTGGTCTGTCCTTTTACAGCCAGTAGTGCTCGCCGCAGTCGAGCGACAGGGCGAAGCCCTCGGCTGGTTGCCCTCGCCGCTGGGCTGGCGGCCGTCTATGGCCCTGCAAACGCGCCAGAAACGCCGTCGAAGCCGTGTGCGAGACACCGCGGCCGGCCGCCGGCGTTGTGGATACCTCGCGGAAAACTTGGCCCTCACTGACAGATGAGGGGCGGACGTTGACACTTGAGGGGCCGACTCACCCGGCGCGGCGTTGACAGATGAGGGGCAGGCTCGATTTCGGCCGGCGACGTGGAGCTGGCCAGCCTCGCAAATCGGCGAAAACGCCTGATTTTACGCGAGTTTCCCACAGATGATGTGGACAAGCCTGGGGATAAGTGCCCTGCGGTATTGACACTTGAGGGGCGCGACTACTGACAGATGAGGGGCGCGATCCTTGACACTTGAGGGGCAGAGTGCTGACAGATGAGGGGCGCACCTATTGACATTTGAGGGGCTGTCCACAGGCAGAAAATCCAGCATTTGCAAGGGTTTCCGCCCGTTTTTCGGCCACCGCTAACCTGTCTTTTAACCTGCTTTTAAACCAATATTTATAAACCTTGTTTTTAACCAGGGCTGCGCCCTGTGCGCGTGACCGCGCACGCCGAAGGGGGGTGCCCCCCCTTCTCGAACCCTCCCGGTCGAGTGAGCGAGGAAGCACCAGGGAACAGCACTTATATATTCTGCTTACACACGATGCCTGAAAAAACTTCCCTTGGGGTTATCCACTTATCCACGGGGATATTTTTATAATTATTTTTTTTATAGTTTTTAGATCTTCTTTTTTAGAGCGCCTTGTAGGCCTTTATCCATGCTGGTTCTAGAGAAGGTGTTGTGACAAATTGCCCTTTCAGTGTGACAAATCACCCTCAAATGACAGTCCTGTCTGTGACAAATTGCCCTTAACCCTGTGACAAATTGCCCTCAGAAGAAGCTGTTTTTTCACAAAGTTATCCCTGCTTATTGACTCTTTTTTATTTAGTGTGACAATCTAAAAACTTGTCACACTTCACATGGATCTGTCATGGCGGAAACAGCGGTTATCAATCACAAGAAACGTAAAAATAGCCCGCGAATCGTCCAGTCAAACGACCTCACTGAGGCGGCATATAGTCTCTCCCGGGATCAAAAACGTATGCTGTATCTGTTCGTTGACCAGATCAGAAAATCTGATGGCACCCTACAGGAACATGACGGTATCTGCGAGATCCATGTTGCTAAATATGCTGAAATATTCGGATTGACCTCTGCGGAAGCCAGTAAGGATATACGGCAGGCATTGAAGAGTTTCGCGGGGAAGGAAGTGGTTTTTTATCGCCCTGAAGAGGATGCCGGCGATGAAAAAGGCTATGAATCTTTTCCTTGGTTTATCAAACGTGCGCACAGTCCATCCAGAGGGCTTTACAGTGTACATATCAACCCATATCTCATTCCCTTCTTTATCGGGTTACAGAACCGGTTTACGCAGTTTCGGCTTAGTGAAACAAAAGAAATCACCAATCCGTATGCCATGCGTTTATACGAATCCCTGTGTCAGTATCGTAAGCCGGATGGCTCAGGCATCGTCTCTCTGAAAATCGACTGGATCATAGAGCGTTACCAGCTGCCTCAAAGTTACCAGCGTATGCCTGACTTCCGCCGCCGCTTCCTGCAGGTCTGTGTTAATGAGATCAACAGCAGAACTCCAATGCGCCTCTCATACATTGAGAAAAAGAAAGGCCGCCAGACGACTCATATCGTATTTTCCTTCCGCGATATCACTTCCATGACGACAGGATAGTCTGAGGGTTATCTGTCACAGATTTGAGGGTGGTTCGTCACATTTGTTCTGACCTACTGAGGGTAATTTGTCACAGTTTTGCTGTTTCCTTCAGCCTGCATGGATTTTCTCATACTTTTTGAACTGTAATTTTTAAGGAAGCCAAATTTGAGGGCAGTTTGTCACAGTTGATTTCCTTCTCTTTCCCTTCGTCATGTGACTTGATATCGGGGGTTAGTTCGTCATCATTGATGAGGGTTGATTATCACAGTTTATTACTCTGAATTGGCTATCCGCGTGTGTACCTCTACCTGGAGTTTTTCCCACGGTGGATATTTCTTCTTGCGCTGAGCGTAAGAGCTATCTGACAGAACAGTTCTTCTTTGCTTCCTCGCCAGTTCGCTCGCTATGCTCGGTTACACGGCTGCGGCGAGCGCTAGTGATAATAAGTGACTGAGGTATGTGCTCTTCTTATCTCCTTTTGTAGTGTTGCTCTTATTTTAAACAACTTTGCGGTTTTTTGATGACTTTGCGATTTTGTTGTTGCTTTGCAGTAAATTGCAAGATTTAATAAAAAAACGCAAAGCAATGATTAAAGGATGTTCAGAATGAAACTCATGGAAACACTTAACCAGTGCATAAACGCTGGTCATGAAATGACGAAGGCTATCGCCATTGCACAGTTTAATGATGACAGCCCGGAAGCGAGGAAAATAACCCGGCGCTGGAGAATAGGTGAAGCAGCGGATTTAGTTGGGGTTTCTTCTCAGGCTATCAGAGATGCCGAGAAAGCAGGGCGACTACCGCACCCGGATATGGAAATTCGAGGACGGGTTGAGCAACGTGTTGGTTATACAATTGAACAAATTAATCATATGCGTGATGTGTTTGGTACGCGATTGCGACGTGCTGAAGACGTATTTCCACCGGTGATCGGGGTTGCTGCCCATAAAGGAGGCGTTTACAAAACCTCAGTTTCTGTTCATCTTGCTCAGGATCTGGCTCTGAAGGGGCTACGTGTTTTGCTCGTGGAAGGTAACGACCCCCAGGGAACAGCCTCAATGTATCACGGATGGGTACCAGATCTTCATATTCATGCAGAAGACACTCTCCTGCCTTTCTATCTTGGGGAAAAGGACGATGTCACTTATGCAATAAAGCCCACTTGCTGGCCGGGGCTTGACATTATTCCTTCCTGTCTGGCTCTGCACCGTATTGAAACTGAGTTAATGGGCAAATTTGATGAAGGTAAACTGCCCACCGATCCACACCTGATGCTCCGACTGGCCATTGAAACTGTTGCTCATGACTATGATGTCATAGTTATTGACAGCGCGCCTAACCTGGGTATCGGCACGATTAATGTCGTATGTGCTGCTGATGTGCTGATTGTTCCCACGCCTGCTGAGTTGTTTGACTACACCTCCGCACTGCAGTTTTTCGATATGCTTCGTGATCTGCTCAAGAACGTTGATCTTAAAGGGTTCGAGCCTGATGTACGTATTTTGCTTACCAAATACAGCAATAGTAATGGCTCTCAGTCCCCGTGGATGGAGGAGCAAATTCGGGATGCCTGGGGAAGCATGGTTCTAAAAAATGTTGTACGTGAAACGGATGAAGTTGGTAAAGGTCAGATCCGGATGAGAACTGTTTTTGAACAGGCCATTGATCAACGCTCTTCAACTGGTGCCTGGAGAAATGCTCTTTCTATTTGGGAACCTGTCTGCAATGAAATTTTCGATCGTCTGATTAAACCACGCTGGGAGATTAGATAATGAAGCGTGCGCCTGTTATTCCAAAACATACGCTCAATACTCAACCGGTTGAAGATACTTCGTTATCGACACCAGCTGCCCCGATGGTGGATTCGTTAATTGCGCGCGTAGGAGTAATGGCTCGCGGTAATGCCATTACTTTGCCTGTATGTGGTCGGGATGTGAAGTTTACTCTTGAAGTGCTCCGGGGTGATAGTGTTGAGAAGACCTCTCGGGTATGGTCAGGTAATGAACGTGACCAGGAGCTGCTTACTGAGGACGCACTGGATGATCTCATCCCTTCTTTTCTACTGACTGGTCAACAGACACCGGCGTTCGGTCGAAGAGTATCTGGTGTCATAGAAATTGCCGATGGGAGTCGCCGTCGTAAAGCTGCTGCACTTACCGAAAGTGATTATCGTGTTCTGGTTGGCGAGCTGGATGATGAGCAGATGGCTGCATTATCCAGATTGGGTAACGATTATCGCCCAACAAGTGCTTATGAACGTGGTCAGCGTTATGCAAGCCGATTGCAGAATGAATTTGCTGGAAATATTTCTGCGCTGGCTGATGCGGAAAATATTTCACGTAAGATTATTACCCGCTGTATCAACACCGCCAAATTGCCTAAATCAGTTGTTGCTCTTTTTTCTCACCCCGGTGAACTATCTGCCCGGTCAGGTGATGCACTTCAAAAAGCCTTTACAGATAAAGAGGAATTACTTAAGCAGCAGGCATCTAACCTTCATGAGCAGAAAAAAGCTGGGGTGATATTTGAAGCTGAAGAAGTTATCACTCTTTTAACTTCTGTGCTTAAAACGTCATCTGCATCAAGAACTAGTTTAAGCTCACGACATCAGTTTGCTCCTGGAGCGACAGTATTGTATAAGGGCGATAAAATGGTGCTTAACCTGGACAGGTCTCGTGTTCCAACTGAGTGTATAGAGAAAATTGAGGCCATTCTTAAGGAACTTGAAAAGCCAGCACCCTGATGCGACCACGTTTTAGTCTACGTTTATCTGTCTTTACTTAATGTCCTTTGTTACAGGCCAGAAAGCATAACTGGCCTGAATATTCTCTCTCGGCCGCCGCCGCCTTTTCCTCAATCGCTCTTCGTTCGTCTGGAAGGCAGTACACCTTGATAGGTGGGCTGCCCTTCCTGGTTGGCTTGGTTTCATCAGCCATCCGCTTGCCCTCATCTGTTACGCCGGCGGTAGCCGGCCAGCCTCGCAGAGCAGGATTCCCGTTGAGCACCGCCAGGTGCGAATAAGGGACAGTGAAGAAGGAACACCCGCTCGCGGGTGGGCCTACTTCACCTATCCTGCCCGGCTGACGCCGTTGGATACACCAAGGAAAGTCTACACGAACCCTTTGGCAAAATCCTGTATATCGTGCGAAAAAGGATGGATATACCGAAAAAATCGCTATAATGACCCCGAAGCAGGGTTATGCAGCGGAAAAGATCCGTCGACCTGCAGCTCACGGTAACTGATGCCGTATTTGCAGTACCAGCGTACGGCCCACAGAATGATGTCACGCTGAAAATGCCGGCCTTTGAATGGGTTCATGTGCAGCTCCATCAGCAAAAGGGGATGATAAGTTTATCACCACCGACTATTTGCAACAGTGCCGTTGATCGTGCTATGATCGACTGATGTCATCAGCGGTGGAGTGCAATGTCGTGCAATACGAATGGCGAAAAGCCGAGCTCATCGGTCAGCTTCTCAACCTTGGGGTTACCCCCGGCGGTGTGCTGCTGGTCCACAGCTCCTTCCGTAGCGTCCGGCCCCTCGAAGATGGGCCACTTGGACTGATCGAGGCCCTGCGTGCTGCGCTGGGTCCGGGAGGGACGCTCGTCATGCCCTCGTGGTCAGGTCTGGACGACGAGCCGTTCGATCCTGCCACGTCGCCCGTTACACCGGACCTTGGAGTTGTCTCTGACACATTCTGGCGCCTGCCAAATGTAAAGCGCAGCGCCCATCCATTTGCCTTTGCGGCAGCGGGGCCACAGGCAGAGCAGATCATCTCTGATCCATTGCCCCTGCCACCTCACTCGCCTGCAAGCCCGGTCGCCCGTGTCCATGAACTCGATGGGCAGGTACTTCTCCTCGGCGTGGGACACGATGCCAACACGACGCTGCATCTTGCCGAGTTGATGGCAAAGGTTCCCTATGGGGTGCCGAGACACTGCACCATTCTTCAGGATGGCAAGTTGGTACGCGTCGATTATCTCGAGAATGACCACTGCTGTGAGCGCTTTGCCTTGGCGGACAGGTGGCTCAAGGAGAAGAGCCTTCAGAAGGAAGGTCCAGTCGGTCATGCCTTTGCTCGGTTGATCCGCTCCCGCGACATTGTGGCGACAGCCCTGGGTCAACTGGGCCGAGATCCGTTGATCTTCCTGCATCCGCCAGAGGCGGGATGCGAAGAATGCGATGCCGCTCGCCAGTGGCTGAGCTCATGAGCGGAGAACGAGATGACGTTGGAGGGGCAAGGTCGCGCTGATTGCTGGGGCAACACGTGGAGCGGATCGGGGATTGTCTTTCTTCAGCTCGCTGATGATATGCTGACGCTCAATGCCGTTTGGCCTCCGACTAACGAAAATCCCGCATTTGGACGGCTGATCCGATTGGCACGGCGGACGGCGAATGGCGGAGCAGACGCTCGTCCGGGGGCAATGAGATATGAAAAAGCCTGAACTCACCGCGACGTCCCGAAGGCGTGGCGCGGCTTCCCCGTGCCGGAGCAATCGCCCTGGGTGGGTTACACGACGCCCCTCTATGGCCCGTACTGACGGACACACCGAAGCCCCGGCGGCAACCCTCAGCGGATGCCCCGGGGCTTCACGTTTTCCCAGGTCAGAAGCGGTTTTCGGGAGTAGTGCCCCAACTGGGGTAACCTTTGAGTTCTCTCAGTTGGGGGCGTAGGGTCGCCGACATGACACAAGGGGTTGTGACCGGGGTGGACACGTACGCGGGTGCTTACGACCGTCAGTCGCGCGAGCGCGAGAATTCGAGCGCAGCAAGCCCAGCGACACAGCGTAGCGCCAACGAAGACAAGGCGGCCGACCTTCAGCGCGAAGTCGAGCGCGACGGGGGCCGGTTCAGGTTCGTCGGGCATTTCAGCGAAGCGCCGGGCACGTCGGCGTTCGGGACGGCGGAGCGCCCGGAGTTCGAACGCATCCTGAACGAATGCCGCGCCGGGCGGCTCAACATGATCATTGTCTATGACGTGTCGCGCTTCTCGCGCCTGAAGGTCATGGACGCGATTCCGATTGTCTCGGAATTGCTCGCCCTGGGCGTGACGATTGTTTCCACTCAGGAAGGCGTCTTCCGGCAGGGAAACGTCATGGACCTGATTCACCTGATTATGCGGCTCGACGCGTCGCACAAAGAATCTTCGCTGAAGTCGGCGAAGATTCTCGACACGAAGAACCTTCAGCGCGAATTGGGCGGGTACGTCGGCGGGAAGGCGCCTTACGGCTTCGAGCTTGTTTCGGAGACGAAGGAGATCACGCGCAACGGCCGAATGGTCAATGTCGTCATCAACAAGCTTGCGCACTCGACCACTCCCCTTACCGGACCCTTCGAGTTCGAGCCCGACGTAATCCGGTGGTGGTGGCGTGAGATCAAGACGCACAAACACCTTCCCTTCAAGCCGGGCAGTCAAGCCGCCATTCACCCGGGCAGCATCACGGGGCTTTGTAAGCGCATGGACGCTGACGCCGTGCCGACCCGGGGCGAGACGATTGGGAAGAAGACCGCTTCAAGCGCCTGGGACCCGGCAACCGTTATGCGAATCCTTCGGGACCCGCGTATTGCGGGCTTCGCCGCTGAGGTGATCTACAAGAAGAAGCCGGACGGCACGCCGACCACGAAGATTGAGGGTTACCGCATTCAGCGCGACCCGATCACGCTCCGGCCGGTCGAGCTTGATTGCGGACCGATCATCGAGCCCGCTGAGTGGTATGAGCTTCAGGCGTGGTTGGACGGCAGGGGGCGCGGCAAGGGGCTTTCCCGGGGGCAAGCCATTCTGTCCGCCATGGACAAGCTGTACTGCGAGTGTGGCGCCGTCATGACTTCGAAGCGCGGGGAAGAATCGATCAAGGACTCTTACCGCTGCCGTCGCCGGAAGGTGGTCGACCCGTCCGCACCTGGGCAGCACGAAGGCACGTGCAACGTCAGCATGGCGGCACTCGACAAGTTCGTTGCGGAACGCATCTTCAACAAGATCAGGCACGCCGAAGGCGACGAAGAGACGTTGGCGCTTCTGTGGGAAGCCGCCCGACGCTTCGGCAAGCTCACTGAGGCGCCTGAGAAGAGCGGCGAACGGGCGAACCTTGTTGCGGAGCGCGCCGACGCCCTGAACGCCCTTGAAGAGCTGTACGAAGACCGCGCGGCAGGCGCGTACGACGGACCCGTTGGCAGGAAGCACTTCCGGAAGCAACAGGCAGCGCTGACGCTCCGGCAGCAAGGGGCGGAAGAGCGGCTTGCCGAACTTGAAGCCGCCGAAGCCCCGAAGCTTCCCCTTGACCAATGGTTCCCCGAAGACGCCGACGCTGACCCGACCGGCCCTAAGTCGTGGTGGGGGCGCGCGTCAGTAGACGACAAGCGCGTGTTCGTCGGGCTCTTCGTAGACAAGATCGTTGTCACGAAGTCGACTACGGGCAGGGGGCAGGGAACGCCCATCGAGAAGCGCGCTTCGATCACGTGGGCGAAGCCGCCGACCGACGACGACGAAGACGACGCCCAGGACGGCACGGAAGACGTAGCGGCGTAGCGAGACACCCGGGAAGCCTGTTAGGCGCTGAGACGGGCGCACAGCGGGCTTCCTGGGGCAGCGGGAAGGGTCGGCCGGTCCCCCGGTCGGCCCATTTCTCTTGTCTCGGTTTAGTTAGTTAGCCTAAGTAACAGTGACTCCGTCACCACAGCACAGCGGGGCGAGCCGTTGACCTGGGGGAAGTGATGCTGTGACGGAATGACTCGAAACACACATTCCTAATGACTTCTCATTGGGTAATCCAGACTTCACGCCACTTCATCACAGCGTCACCCGGGCGCCCTTCGCTGTGACCCCGAATCAGGTTGCCGACAACCTTCATATAGGTAGAGGGGTTTACGCGCCACGCATCAAGCACCGCTAAGGAACGGCGTCGAGCGCTACCCACTCAGGCCGGTCACTCCCCTGATCTCTCCCAGGGTTGAGCGACCGGCGTTGCCTCCCTAGCTCAGTTCGGTTAGAGCGCCTGTTTCGTAATCAGGGGGTCGGCGGTTCGAATCCGTCGGGGGGCTCAATGAGCGGATACACAATCGCTTGGCTCGCATGGCTTGCCGCGTTCGGCGTCATTGAGGGTCGAGCGCTCTTCAATAAGAAGCCGGGCGACACGCTGAGCGAACACGTCTGGTCATGGTTCGCCACGCAAAGCGGCAGTACAGGCAAGCCTTCGGGTTGGGTGCGTGCTCGACGCTTTGCGCTACTGGCCTTCATGGGTTGGCTCACTGCCCACTTCATGACGGGCGGTCGCTTCTAGCGCTGCCGCGCCCAGCCTACTCACGTGAGTAGGTAGGGGGGTGTCGACGGATAGGGGGGTGTCCCCGGAAGGGGGGGGGGGGTGCCCTATGCGTACCCGGTGTCTCGACTGTAGGGACTGGGCTACTCATGGTGGGCGCTGTGCTCAGCACCACGCCACCTATCAGGCACAGCGCAGTGTGAAGAGCCATGCGAAGCGGCGTGCTGCTATCGCCCGTGGGAACAACGCTGCGGCGAAGATGCGTCGTGCTATCCGTAAGGCAGTGGGCGCGCACTGTGCTACCTGCCTGGGTTGGTACCACTAGAAAGCTTCTCGAGCGGATCGATCCTGCAGGAATTCCCGGGCATAACTGTTCCACTTGTATCGTCGGTCTGATAATCAGACTGGGACCACGGTCCCACTCGTATCGTCGGTCTGATTATTAGTCTGGGACCACGGTCCCACTCGTATCGTCGGTCTGATTATTAGTCTGGGACCACG